>Ga0182030_10000517_pt1 | contig 73129 bp, 53 predicted proteins | sample 812S3MmetaG_FD_121299 | JGI IMG/M metagenome (GOLD analysis project Ga0182030, IMG submission 121299) | Permafrost microbial communities from Stordalen Mire, Sweden - 812S3M metaG (Illumina Assembly) | ecosystem: Environmental > Terrestrial > Soil > Wetlands > Permafrost | place: Sweden...
ACCAGGAATTTCACCATCTAACATCACCCCAAATATTGTCTAGACATTGGGGAGCACCTCAAATAATTGGCATATTCCAGGAGGCGCAACCGAGACCAAGCGTGTGAAACATTAGGAAAAACATACAACTTACACCAAACATTATGGACACGTTTATCGGCCAAATATCAAGCGACATAGAATGCGCTGGGAATCGTTGGCATTTTTCATTATTCAACAAAGAAAAGGGCGAGGAGATTAACTGTGTAAGCTCCATTCGGTTTGAGACTGACAATCCGAACAGAGAATTAAATCTGAAACCGAAGAGCTTCGTGAAGGTGTTTGGCCATCGTCCTTTGCCGGGCCAATTCTCGTTTGACAGGCTGGAAACTCCAAAATCTTCCGATTCAAAGTAGCCCACTACCAATCCAGGGGTTGCCTCCCGTATGGGCTGGACGAATGCGCCCTTCTAAATCACGAAAACCAAGTTGCTTCGTGATCAGAGAGCTGCACAAAATTCATGCACTTCGTCATACCCCTGCAGCTTCAGACCATTTGCCGAGTTGTTTTGGCCCACGGGCAGGCGCGAAGCCGAAATAGTTCTTCGCGTTCTGGTAGCAAACGCCGGCGACAAGGTTCTTCAGCCAATCGCGGCGGTCGGGGAGGCGGCCGGAGGCGACATCGGCGCCCAACTGGTCGCACAGGATGCGGCGGAAGTACTCGTGGCGTGGAAAGGAGAGAAAGGAGCGCGAATCGGTCAGCATCCCGACAAAGCGGCTGAGCAATCCCAGGTTTGACAGGGCGTTCAGTTGCGCGCGGATGCCGTCCTCCTGGTCCAAGAACCACCACGCCGCGCCGTACTGCAATTTGCCCGGCACCGTGCCGTCCTGGAAACTGCCCGGCATGGCCGCGAACAGGTGGTTGTCCGCCGGGTTAAGGTTGTAAATAATAGTTTTGGGCAGTTGGTTCCGGGTGTTCAAACGATCCAGATAGCGGGCCAGCCCGGCAGCCTGCGGAAAATCGCCGATGGTGTCGCAGCCGGTGTCGGCGCCCAGGAGCGCGGCCATGCGGGAGTTCGGGTCACGGCAAGCGCCGAGGTGAAGCTGTTTGGTCCAGCCTTCTTCCGCGTCGAGCGCGCCAAAGAATTCCATCATGAAGGACGCGAAGCGTTCCGCGTCTTCGGGTGACGCGGGATGGCCCTTGAGCGCGGCTGAGAAAATGGCCGCGGCCTGTCGATCTGTGCAATCCAGCGCGGGCATTTGGTTGAGGCCGTGATCGGACAGGCGCCCGCCCATTTCGTGGAAGAAGGCGTGACGACCGGCAATCGCCTTGAGAAAACTCTTGAACGTGTCTGCGCCGCCGCCCGCCGCGTCGCCGAGGCGTTTTGTCCAGGGCTTGAAACGGTCCGGCTGGGCGACGCGGAGCGCGTTGTCCGGGCGGAAAGTTGGAAACACCCTGACCTTCCAGCCGGATTTGGCGATGGCTTTGTGATGTTCGAGGGAATCGGCGGGGTCATCCGTCGTGCATATTATCTCCACATTCATGCGCTCGACCAGGCCGCGCGCGGACCAGCCCGGCTGCGCGAGCAGGCGGTTGGCTTCGGCCCAAACGGAATCGGCGGTGGATTCGTCGAGCAGGGATTCGATGCCAAAATAGCGGCGCAACTCGAGGTGGGTCCAATGGAACAGCGGGTTGCGCAACGTGTGCGGCACGGTCGCGGCCCAGGCCTGGAATTTTTCGCGGGGTGTGGAGTCTTTGCCAGTGATCAGCCGTTCGGGTACACCGTCGGCGCGCATGGCGCGCCATTTGTAATGGTCGCCCTCCAGCCAGGGTTCGTGTAGGTTCTTGAAGCGCCGGTCCTCCGCCAGGTCGCGCGCCGGAAGATGGCAGTGGTAGTCAATGATCGGTTGCTTCGACGCCGTGCCGTGATAGAGCGCGCGGGCGACCGGAGTGGAGAGTAAGAAGTCCTTGTCGCAGAATTTCATATTGTCAAGAGTCAATGCGTTTCGGAACAGCCCGTCATATAGACATGGAATCAAACCCGCCGTCCACCACCAGTTCAGATCCAGTGATAAAGCTCCCGGCGTCCGACGCCAGCAGCAGGACCGCGCCCGCCAGCTCCTCTGGCTCGCCAAACCGCTTCATCGGGGTCTTGCCCATGATGGATGCGACCCGGTCCGGGGTGAGCACCTTGCGGTTTTGTTCCGCGGGGAAAAAGCCGGGGACAAGGATGTTGACCCGCACGCCTTTTGGCCCCCACTCGCGCGCCAGGTTTTTGCTCAGGTTATGCACCGCCGCTTTCGTCGCCGAGTAGGTGAACACGCGCGACAGCGGGGTCAGCCCGGAGGCCGAGCCGATGTTGATGATGCTGCCGGAACCGCGTTCGACCATGTATTTGCCGAACACCTGGCAGGCAAGGAAAAGGCCTTTGAAGTTGACGGCGAGGATGCGGTCCATCTCTGCCTCGGGGATGTCCAGGAAGGGCGTGGCGGAATTGATCCCGGCGCCATTGACCAGGATGTCCACATGGCGGAATTTGGCGAGGGTCCCAGCCAGCAACTTTTCCAGGCCGGCCTTGGAAGTGGTGTCGCAGGCCAGAAATTCCGCATGGCCGCCGTCCTGGGAGATTTCGCGGATGCGCGCGCCGGCCTTTTCGGCGTCGCGCCCGACGAGGACCACGGTGGCGCCGGCTTTGGCGAAGGTACTGGCGATGGACCCGCACAATACTCCAGTGCCGCCGATGATGACGGCCACTTTTTCACGCAATGAAAATAATTCAGCAGGATTCTTCATGGACGATGAGTGTGCTCCTTTCTCACGCGAAATGCAACGGGGGCGCGGTTCACGGCCCTTACTCTTAATCTTACTCCTAATCTTAATCTGATTCGTGAAGAAAAGACCGGATTAAGATTAAGATTAGGAGTAAGAATCATAAATCCGTGACGGGTTGGTGGCGCGGGACGAGGGCTTTCATGACAGCCCAGGCGATGAGGTAGCTCAAGGCGCAGATAATGAACATGACGAGGTAGGCGGTCTGAGGGGTTTCTTTGTAGGCATCCGTCAAGCCGCCGGCGAGTTGCTGGACCACAACGCCGCCCAGGCCGCCGGCCATGGCACCAATGCCCGTGACTGAGCCGACGGTCTTCTTGGGGAACATGTCGGAAACGGTGGTGAAGAGGTTCGCGGACCAGGCCTGATGGGCGGCGGCGCCAATGCATATAGTCCCGACGGCAAGGATGGCGGCCCATTTCCCAAAGTGACTGACATTGCCAAAGTACTGCGTCGTCAAAACGGTCAGAGGGACGAGGGCGATGAGGAACATCGCCAGCATCCGGGCCTTATAGACAGGCATCCCATTCTTGATGAGTGTCATGGGGATGCTGCCGCCATAAACGCTGCCGATGATGGCGACTCCGTACACGGTGAACGTCGGCATCATGACGGCTTCCTTCTCCATGTGAAACTGCTTTTGCAAATAATCCGGCAGCCAGAAGAGATAGAACCACCAAACACCATCGGTAAGGAATTTGCCCCAGAAAAAGGACCAGGTCTGCCGGTATCCCAGCAGTCAGGGGCTGCCCTGGCCGCCGAAATGATTGGGGCCGGATGCGCCTTTGAAAAACCCCAGAATAAAAATGGAAATCGCCGATCCGACCGCTGGCACGAGATTCAGAAGAACAAGCCAGCCCGATTTTCCGAGGTCATGCCATCGCTTGATTTGCAACGCCGTCGCGATCCAGGCCACGGCCAAGAGCCATGCGATGCGGAAGGCCAGGACATAACCATTGGCGTTGGGCGCGTAAAGCAGCCTTTCCGTGAGCTGTTTGATACCGCCTCCCGGGACATACAGATGCGCGCCGTGAGCGACTATCAAGCTTGTCATCAAGAAAACAAAGAGAGTCAAAATTCCCATGAGAATCATCGTTCCCCAAAAGGCGGCGCGCGGAATCCGGCCGCTGACCGAAAAGAGTTTTCCGAAGACGCCTTTGCCGGGCTTTTCTTCGGTCGCGGAATCCTCCCTGTCGCTGTGGATAAGATCAAATTCAGCCGTGGAAAGGCGCTTTTGCCGGGCGGGGATTTCGTAAAACCGGAACCAAAAAAACAGCCAGAGAAAACCCGCCGCACCGGTGATGATGAAGGCCATCTTCCATCCGCGCGCATCGCCGAAATAAACCAGGCACCAGGGAACGAAGAGGGCGGCAGCCATCGCGCCGAAGTTGGAGCCGCTGTTGAATATGCCCGTGGCCAGGGCGCGCTCGCGTTTGGGAAACCATTCCGCGACGGTCTTGATGGATGCGGGGAAATTGCCGCCTTCGCCGACGGCAAACGCGCTGCGGACCAGGATGTGCATCGTCACCAGACGCCCGACAAAGGCATTGGCGATGCCGAACAGGGACCAGAAAATGAGCGAAACCGCCAGACCGATTTTGGTGCCGATCTTGTCAATGACCCAGCCGGCAATGATGGTCACTCCGGCGTAGAAGGCGGTGAAGAAGGAGGTCAGATTGGCGAAGTCAGTGTTCGACCAACCGAATCCGCCTTTGTCCAACGGGGCGCAGAAGACCGGGTCTTTCAGGTAGCTAATGACTTGACGGTCGAGGTAATTGAAAGTCGTGGCGAAAAAGAGCAGGCTGCAAATCACCCAGCGGTAGTTGCTGGAGGAAGGGCGGTTTGGCGTCGGGGGATTCACTTGATTGGAAGACTTAGCTCATTTGGGCTGGGATGCCGCCGAGACGTCCAGGCAGACCAGGCGCTTGAGGTCGCGCGCGAGGAGACGGCCGCCGACGAGGGACATCGGCCCCCATGCTTCGCCGTTTGTGAGCACTTGCGCCTGGGCCAGCAGTTTGAACTGCGACGCCGAGTCTTCCATCAAACTGAGGTTGCCCTCCTCGTTCATCACAAAGAAAAGGCCGTTCCCCAGCAGGAAGGGCGACCTTCCAAAGTTGTCCACCGCCGGGCTGGCCCAGACGACTTTGCCGTCCAGACCCAAGCAGACGAATTTCCCGTCTGGCCGCGTGCCGTAGATATGGCCGTCGTGGTAGATGGGCGTCTGTTGAGTCGCGCCGAAGACTTCAGCGGGGAGCTTCCAGACTGTTTCCGGCACGAGCTTGCCGCCTTCATCGCGGAGTTGAAGGAGCATGCTGCCGGCGTTGTAGCCGCCTGAAAGGAAGATCTTCCCGTCCTCCAGCACGAGAGGCGAGGGCACGGTGGCGATGCTGATTTTCCACGAGTTGGTTTCCCACAACACCGCACCGTCCTTGGCGGAAATGCCGGCCACGCCGCCGCTGCCGCAATAGACATAGAATCGCTGTCCGGCAAATTCCATCGGCATGACGGAGGAATGAGTCATCTTCCAGCCGCGCGGATTGGGCGCGCGCCAGAGGGGCTTGCCGGTGGCCAGGTCCACGGCGGCCAGCAGGGCATCGTGGCCGCCGGGAGCGAGGATGACCGCGTCGCCGTCTATCAGCGGGCATTGGCCGGCGTACCAGGGCGGAACGGTGGCTCCATAATCGGAGACCAGATTCATGGACCAGCGCAATTCGCCGTTCGTGGCGTCAAGGCAAAGGACGTGGCACTTGGGATCCATCGCGACGACGAATTGGCCCGCGAGCGCGGGGACGGTGCGAGTCATGCCGTGGTTGCGCTTGACAGTTAGCTTGTATGTGTATCGCCAAATCTCCCCCCCGTCCGCCAGCGACAGGCAGCGCAGCGCGTTATTGGTCTGGTCGTGGTCATAATCCATCAGATAGACGCGACCGTCGCGAACAACAACGCCAGCATAGCCCTCGCCGCAACTGACGCTCCATAATAGGCGCGGGCCGGCGGGTTCCCACGAGCGGGCGAGCGGCGTGGTTTCGGGGCTGATGCCGTCGCGGTTCGGGCCGCGGAACTGGGGCCAGAGACCGGGGAGGTTCGTGGCTCGGGCAGTGCCCTGAATGAGCTGGCCTGCCAGGATGGGATTGAGCGCCGCGCCCTCCGAGCCGGGCGGTTGATCGGCTCCGGGCAGGCGCTCGGCAATGGCCTCCCTGAGCGGGCGCACCAGCCAGACAGTCAGCGCGGCAACGGCAAACAACGCCGCCAGCACCGGCAACGCCAAAACAAATCGAGAACGGTCAGACTTCATCGCGGCAACCAGAATACTCTAATTGCCAGCCGATGTGGGAGACAAATCCAAACGCGTTCCAACCACGAACTAAATCGCCGCGCCGACGACCGCCAGTGTCACCATAGCGACCGGCCTTGCATTTAGTTCCCTGGAACAATCACGAGCTTGGGGCGCAGGGTCGCATCGTTTGTATATTGGGAACTGTAAAATGAATCGAAATGGTTGTTGTTGTTTGCAGGACGCAGTTGCAACCCGAAATTGGGATACGTGCCGTTCTGCCATGAATTATAGAGACTGGTGATATCAATCCCATACCATTGACCTTGGGTCGGCGCCGGGAACGCATCCTGTTGCCATTCTGTTGCCGATGGCTTGTCGGCCCACCAAAGCCGTTCGTGATCGCAGCCGGTCCCGGAGGTTTGCCAGTCCCACCAAAATTGTGTGACTCGATCGAGATAGATCGGGGTGGGGCCGGGGCTACCATTGTATGAATAACAGTACAAAAAGAGAACCGCGGAACTGGCGCTTGCCGGCATTCCCGTCAAGTCGAAATGCAACAGGGAATAATACAAGTCACCCCAACCGCCCACACGCAGTTCCGCATTGTGCTCACCACCGCCGGGACCCGGGTTTGAGCAGGCCGCATACGAATAGGCCGACGCAGTCCAAAGGTCCTCCCCATTTTGCTGTCCCGGCTGCAACACAAATGGTTGCAGGAGGAATGAGCCGGCGTTGGTTTTGCCCAGGAAGAAGCCGGCGGCGTTGGTTGTGTCTTGAAGGATGGCACCCGTGGCTTTGGTTGTTGCCTTGCCGTTGCCGTTGCCAAAGGTGATTGTGAGCGAACCGGTTTTCGGGTTGTTCGTGCCGGTCAGTGAATTAGTGCTCCCAGATAACTTAACTAATGTATTATTACTGCTTATGGCTACGGTGAAAGTCAGATTCGATGCCAGGCCGCCGCCGGAAATGTCGAGTTGGCCGGACGGAAGGTCAATGGCCGCAACGTGCGGGGGCGGATTGGTCCAGGGCGAACCTTGCACAGCAACGGTGTTGGTGAAGCCGTTTGTATAGAGGGCGCTGGAACGAGATGCCTCTTTAATCCACGTCAAGCTACCGGTGGGCGAGCCGCTTTCCAAACCAAGCCAGCCGAGCAACAGACCCTTGCCGCCGTAGAGATGGCCATACACCGGCAGATCACCGAGGCCCGACAGCGGAACCTGTTGGGAGAACGAGGTCCCATCCGCCAACGCGCCACTGAGAGTAACGGCGCTCGCGTGATTGGTAATCAGCAGGTCGCCGAATCCGGGCTGAGTGCCGGAAGGCAACAGCAGCGCCGTGTAAGCCGCCGAATTTGTCGCCTTCGAGGCCAACTCGGCAGTCAAGCCGGCGGTCCACAGCCCACCGTTGGTCCCGGAAACGGTGCCGGTTATATTTGGCGGCGATTGATTCCAATTGAGTGTCATTTGAAGAGCAAGCGGTCCGCCCCGCGCGGCGGAGCGTGCGATATGATTGCTGGCCTGGCCGGAGACACTGAAGCTGCCGCTGATGGAATTCGTTGTGTTGCCGATAAGAAGCTTGCCGCTGTAACTTCCCGATGTGGTGACCGCGAGGGCGCTGAGCATCCCGGATGAACCCACGTTAATTACCGGTTGCGCAAAAAGGCCATTGTAAATTCCCTTCGCGTCAAAGGTGTAGGTTCCCGTTGTTTTTACAAGTGACTTGTTCTTGAGCGCAACGATTTGATTGGAAGGCGCCGTCCAGCCGCTGACGACGCTGTACCTGACGGTATGATTGCCCGGCGCAAGATTGGAAACAGTCGCGCCACTGTTGTAGAAAGTTCCGCCATCAACCTGCCACTGTGCTCCGTTAGTGGCTGCGGCTGCAGGCGCGATGATCACTTGCAGAATTCCGTCATTCACGGTGAAGTGGGCGACGAGAGTCACGTTGCTGATGAGCGTGAACGTGTAGGCTGGGTTCGTGCTGACCACGCGGCCGTTCTGCGTCCAGTTGGTGAAGGAGTATCCGATGCGGGGCGCAGCGGTCACCGTCTGCGAACTGCCGGACGGCAGAACGCCGCCGCCGCCGACCGTGCCGCCGTTGGTTGGGGATGCGGCCAGTGAAATGGTATTGACGGAGATGAAGTTGGCGAGCAGGGTCAGGTTGGTTGTCAGCGTGAACGTGTAGCTCGCGTTCGTGCTGACCGGGACGGCGTTCGACGTCCAGTTGGCAAAGGCGTAGCCGTTGTTGGTTGTGGCGAACACCGTTTGTGAACTGCCCTGCGCGAAGACGCCGCCGCCGCCGACCGTGCCGCCGGCATCTGGCCAGGCAGCCACTATTATGGTATTGACGGCGATGAAGTGGGCAACGAGCGTTCGGTTGGTTGTCAGCGTGAAGGTGTAGCTTGCGTTCGTGCTGGCCACGAGGCTGTTCTCCGTCCAATTGGCAAAGGCGTAACCGGTATTGGTCGTAGCGATCACCGTCCGCGAAACGCCCGACGCAAAAGTGCCGCCGCCGCCGACTGAGCCGCCGTTGGTTGGGGATGCGGCCAGTAAGATGGTACTGACGGCGGTGAAGTTGGCGACCAGAGTCCGGTTGGTTGTCAACATGAAGGTGTAGCTTGCGTTTGCGCTGACCACGCGGCCGTTCTCGGTCCAGTTGGCAAAGACGTAGCCGTTGTTGGTTGTGGCGAACACCGTTTGAGAACTGCCCGCGGCGAAGACTCCGCCACCACTGACTGAGCCGCCATTGGTTGGGGATGCTGTCAGTGAAATGGTGTTGACGGCGGTGAAGTTGGCCACCAGTGTCCGGTTGTTTGTAAGAGTGAAAGTATAGCCGGCGTTCGTGCTGACCACGTTGGTGGTTTCGGTCCAATTGGCAAAGAGGTACCCGCTGTTGGTCGTGGCGAGGACCGTCTGCGTGCTGCCCGGCGCGAAGGTGCCGGCGCCGCTGACCGTGCCGCCGGCGCTTGGCGAGGCACTCACCGTAATGATGTCTCCAGGGGTGAAATTGGCGACCAGCGTCCGGTTGGTGGCGAGAGTAAAAGTGTATGCGGCATTCGTGCTTACCACATTGCTGTCCTCCATCCAATTGGCAAAGAGGTAACCGCCGTTGGTGGTCGCAGCCACGGTTTGCGAACTGCCCAGCGCGAAGGTGCCTTCGCCGCTGACCGTGCCGCCATTGGTCGGGGACGCGGACAGCGCGACGGTGTAACCGACGGCGAAGTTGGCAACCAGCGCGGTGTCGTTGGTGAGGGTGAATGTGTAGCTTGGGGACGAACTGACGATGACGCCGTTATCCGTCCAGTTGACGAAGGCGTACCCGCTGTTGGTCGAGGCGATCACCGTCTGCGAAGTGCCAAACGCGAAGACGCCGCCGCCGCTGACTGAGGCGCCATTGGTTGGGGACGCGCTCAGCGCGACGGTATAATTGATGGGAGTGAAATTGGCAACGAGCGTCGTGTTGCTGGAGAGGATAAAAGAGTAACGCACGGAGGCGCTGACCACGCTGCCGTTCTCCGTCCAGTTGGCAAACGTGTAGCCGAAGTTGGTGGCGGCATTGACCGTTTGCGAGGTGTCCCAAACAAAAGTGCCGCCGCCGCTGACTGAGCCGCCGGCGGAGGGCAAGGCGCTCACCCCAAGGGAGTATTTGATAACCGAGAAGTTGGCAACCAGCGTCACGTTGCCGGCGAGCGTGAAGGTGTAGCTTGCGTTCGTGCTGAGCACGCTGCCGTTCTTTGTCCAGTTGTTGAAGATATATCCGGTGTTGGTGAGGGCTATGACCGTCTGCGAAGAGTTTGACGCGAAGGTGCCGCCGCCGCTGACCGTGCCGCCGAAGCTCGGGGAGGCGCTCAGGGCAATGGTGCAAGTGACGGGGGTGAAATTGGCAACCAGCGCGACGTTGCCCGGGAGCATGAAGGTGTAGCTTGCGTTCGTGCTGGCGACGCTGTCGTTCTCCGTCCAGTTGGCAAATAACCAGCCGCTGCCGGGGGTCGCTTTCACCGTTTGCGAAGCGCCCCACACTCCAGTGCCGCCGCCGCTGACCGTGCCGCCGTTGGGTGGGGAGGCCGTCAGCGTGACGGTGTAGTCCACGGTGTTGGATGTTGTGAACGACGTGTCGTTCCCGTAAGAGGTTGCCACGCTGTTGGAGGCAACCACCCGATAATGCCGGGTCGTGCTGGGTGCGAGTCCTGAAAGGACGAAAGAAGGGTTTTCGCTGTTCGTTATGCCGGTGACACGGGCCGTCGCGCTTCCATAGCTGGTTGTGGCTCCATATTCAAACCAGTCGGAGGTGGTTTCCTCATTGGGATTGACGTTGCCATTCAATTGCGCCGAGGTGGAAGTGACAGAAGTCGCCGGCAAAGTGGCAACGGTTGGCGAGGAGGGACTGGATTGTGTTTGAGGGGAAACGTTAGCTGTCGAACCGGCGGAATCGCCGCGTTGTCCCGCGCCGTCACTGGCCCGCAAAACGGGCGCAGCCGCAGCCATCCACAGCAACAGCATCATGCCGGAAACAAAGGCCAACGATCGTCCAAAAATGTATTCCTGTTTCTTCACGGTGATGGCAGGAGGAGGAATGAACCGGCGTTGGTTTTGCCCAGGAAAAAGCCGGCGGCGTTGGTTGTGCTCTGAAGGGCGGCCCCCGTGGCTTTGGTCGTTGCCTTGCCGTCGCCGTTGCCGAAAGTGATCGTTAGCAGACCGTTTTTCGGGTTGTTCGTGCCGGTCAGTGTATTGGTCGGGCTATCGGCTAACTTAATCAATGTATTATTATTGCTTATGGATACGTTGAATAAAAGAGACGACGGCAGGTCACCGCCGTGAATGAAGAGTTGCCCGGACGGAAGGTCAATGGCGGCAACGTGCGCGGGCGGATTGGTCCACACTGAGCCTGTCACGGAGACAAGGTTGGTGAAGCCGTTTGTGTAAAGGGTGCTGGAACGCGATGCCTCTTTAATCCACGTCAAACTTCCAGCGGGCGATCCACTTTCCAACCTGAGCCACCCCGTCAACAGGCCCGTGTTTCCATAAAGACTGCCGTACACCGGCAGGTCCCCGGTGCCGGACAGCGGAACTTGCTGGGAGAACGAGGTACCATCCGCCAACGCGCCACTGAGAGTAACGGCACCCGCGTGATTGGTAATCAGCAAGTAGCCGTATCCGGGCGGAGCGGTCGGAGGCAACACCTGGGCCGTGTAATCCGCCGAATTGGTTGCCTTCGAGGCCAACTCGGCTGTCAGAATAGCCGTCCACGTCCCGCCATTGGTGCCGGAAACGGTGCCAGTGATATTTGGAGGCGAATCAGTCCAATTGAGCGTCATTCCCAGAGCAAGCGGCCCCCCTCGGCTGGCGGAGCGCGCAATATGATTGCTGGCCTGGCCGGAGACATTGAAGGTGCCGCTTATGGAATTTGTGGTGCCGGCGGTCAGAAGCTTGCCGCTATACGTGCCTGACGCCGTCACGGCGAGGCCGCTCAACATGCCCATAGTTTCCAAGTTGGCCTCAGACTGCGCGAAAAGGCCGTTGTAATTTCCTTGACTGCTAAATACGTAGGCTCCGGTCTCTTTCGTCACCTTGTTGGCTTTGATCGAAACGGTCTGATTGGCAGGAGTCGTCCAACCGCTGACTGTGTGGAAACTTAATGTGTGGTTCGTCGGCGAGAGATTCGAAACCGTCGTCCCGCTTTTCTGCCACGATCCGCCGTCCAACTGCCATTGTGCTCCATTGCTCACCGCCCCGGAAGGCTCAATCATAACTTGCAATGAGCCGAAAGACACTTGCATAAAATTGTTCGCAGTGATTGACCCATTCGTCGCTCCAACTTCTTTGTCGCCGCCACCAACAACGAGCGACAAGTGGGTCCACCCAGCGATAGATTGCTCAGCAACCGCCTCCTGGTTAAAATAGGATGTTAGAATTTTTGTTGAAGCGTCGTACGTGACCTTCAGAATGCCGTTAGTGGCGCCCACCAACTCGTCCGCAGGGGAGGCATTCGTACCGGCAGCCAACGGAAGAATGGCGCAGTCCCCTCCGGTCCACACATCATTGCTGTACGCAAAGGCATTTCCCAAGGCTGTCGGCAAGTAGGTGCCCCCTGCAACCCTGACCGCGGATCCATAAAATCCGGGTGGAAAGTCTGAACTGTCGCCCCCCGCCGTGTTGTTCATTTGATATAAGACGATCACAAAATGAATCGGTTTGTTGTGAGCATCCTTTGCCAATATGCCGAGAAGCACTTCCTTATGGGGCTCATCCACACCCCCGCTGACGATTAAGCTCGTCGCAGCCAGACTTGCGCTGATCGAAGCTGTCCATCCACTCGATGTAGTAATCAACGAGGCCGCTGATCCAGAAAGAGGAATGTAGGCGAGTGCATCGGACGTGTTGTCGGCATCCGTATATTGAAACAGCCCTGTGCTGGCGTTGTAACTGACGTTGGCTGGGGGCGGCTCCTGGACTACGGGACCGAACGTGTAGCTCTGGGCCATTGCCTGGGCAACGGGCATCAAGACCAGACCAAGGAGGGAGGCCAGAAGGTACAGATGGCCAATTGTCGTTTTCATAAGAACGCGAAGCATTGTTATTGGGACTTTGCTAATTTTGCTCTATCAGCCTTCAATCGTCAACCCATTTCAATTCACCCTTTTCAAATTGCCGGAGCGGGTTTCCAGGCGTCGGCTTCGAGTTCGAAGAGGAGGTCGGCGCGGCAGATGCCGCAGTGGGCGGGCAGGACGGGGAGGGAATGGAGGTTGCGCACGGCGCACCATGACTCGAATTCGGGCAGGCCGGCGGGGTCTTTGAAGTAGGCGGTGGCGCGGGTGATGTCGGCGTATTCAAAGCCGCGCGAGGTTAGGATGACTTCAATAACTTCCATTGTGGTCTGGATTTGTTGGCGGAGGTCGCCGGGCCATAGGGTCTTGCCGCCGGGGGCGATGCTGGCGGTGCCGGAAACCATGAGCCGGCGGCCATGCAGGGAGGAGATTTCCATGGCGCGGCTGAAGGAGCTGCCGTAGGCGGTCGCCGGGCATTGCAACGGGGAGTGGACTTCGGAAATTTGCGCGGTGGGGTGCAGAACAACTTCAGGGAACCCCTCTCTCCGGCTCTCTCCCCGCAAGCGGGGGGAGAGAGGAGAACGCGCAGAGTCTTGTCCTGCGCCCTGGGCGGCGGAGTTGAGGGGTTGCAGCGCCAGTGCGCCAGCCACGAGCGCGGCACCGTCCGGGTTTTTAGCGGAAATGCCGGTGCTAGCGGGCAAGGAGCCACTGCGGAATTTGACGCGCGAGTAGGCCTCGGTTCTGGCCTGGTTGAAGGGGGCGTACCACGAGAGGAGGTCGTCGAGGTAGAACCATGTGCGCACGACATCACCGAGGGCGAAGCCGGCTTGCGAAAGGGCTGTTTCGAGAATTGTCAGCGTTTGGCGGAATTGGTCGGGGCGCGAGGCGGAAACGGATTGCGGGCCCAAGCCGCCCAGCAGGCAATGCCGGATTGCGCCGTCTTCGAAGACGGAACCGACAACGCGGTCGTTGAGGGTGATGCGGTCCACGCGGCCGGCGGTAAAGGCGAAGGCCTGGATTCCGGCGATGGGATCGCCGTTGCAGGCCGCGCCTTCGACCCAAGTGACCGGCCAGTCAATTTTTCCGAAGGCCCGGCGCACGGCTTCTTCCGCCGCGGGCCAGGCGCTGACGGAGCCGAAGACCATCAGTTTGAGGGGAGTCGTGGCGGAGTCCTTCAGGGCGAGGGCCAGACGGGCGAACATCTCCCGGATGCCTTCGCCGGGGAGCGGTTTAAGCGTGAAGCAAGATTCCGAGCCGGGCGAGAGCCTGAGGGCTGCGATTTTCGGGTCGGCGCTCGAAGGAGGCTGGGAAAAGGAGGGCATAAATAGTGGAACCAAGTGGAATTAAGTGGAAACAGGTGGAACTGAATGGGGGGCAACCACGGATTTCACGGATTTCACGGATAAGAATGGCGGATTAAGGCAACACGAAGCCGCAGCCCAGCAAGCCGCAACCAAATCGGTGAGTTTGAATTGAGAATTTGTCATTGAGAATTTATCATTTGTCATTCAGAAACCCAACACTCCAGCGACCCGACGCTGCGTTGGGCGTTTTTGAGGGGGTGTCGCTTTGAGTCATGAAAAAATCGCAATTTTTGGCTTTATCCACCTTTATCGGCCTTTATTCACCTTTATTGACCTTTATTCACCTTTATTTGGCTTTATTTAGCTCAATTGGCCTGATTTTGCCTGGATCGTAGCGGCCCGCGGAAGGAAGCGGCGTGCGAGCGTTCGGCGGGACGCCAAACGCGGAGACCGGGACGGTCGCGCTCCCAATTTGCCCTTATTCTTTGCGCCATTGCCAACCGGCATGTCCTCTCCTTTCATCACATGTACAATTTAGCGTAAAAGCGGGAGGTGTCAACGGAATAATGGAACTATTTTGGTGATTATTGTCGTAAGATACTGGCTTTGGCTATCACTAAGCGCAAACAGGGAGATGGGAAGATGGCAGCGGATTGACATCCGCCGCTACGATCTTCTGGCTGCGTGGCGGACGCCTCGGCGAGGCGCCCGAGCCTGAAAAGGCAGAAGTATCAGGTTGCGCCTACGGGCAGGCGGACGGTGAAGGTGGCGCTGGTTCCGGGCTGGCTGGCGGCTTCAATGGTGCCGCCGTGGGCCTCAACAATGGCCTTGGAAATCGCCAGGCCCAGGCCGGTGTGACTGCCGTTCCCCGTTCGGGATTTGTCAGCGCGGTAAAAGCGCTCGAAAATGCGCGGCAAGTCGTCCGGCGCAATTCCCGGGCCGGTGTTGCTGACGCTCAGGATGACGGTCCCGTTTTGTTTCTGGCCGGTGATGCGCACTTCGCCGGATTCGCGGCTGTATTCGATGGCGTTGCCGAGGAGATTTGTGATGACCTGGCCCATGCGTTCCGGGTCGCCGACGCACGGCAGCGCCGGGAGGGCGGAATGGACTTTCAAGTGGCGGGCTTCGGCCAGCGGAGCCATCAATTCACCGCAGTCGCCCACGGTTTGGGACAAGTCGAAGGGAATCCGTTTGAGGGTTACCTGGCCGGCGTCGAGGCGGGCGAGTTCAAGGAGGGATTCGGTGAGCTTGCGCATCCGCTGGGCGGCGCGCTGGCAGGTTTCGATTGTGGCGCGATATTCGGCCGCGCCGCGCTCGCGGTTGAGGACGGTCTGGGTCTGCGCGAGCATGATGGTGATGGGGGTGCGCAATTCGTGGGCGGCGTCGGAAGTGAATTGTTGTTGCTGCGCGAAGGCGGCTTCGAGGCGCGCGAAGGTGGAATTGAGAACCGCCGCCAGACGGCCCAGTTCGCTATCAGTGTCCGCGGCGCTGATGCGCTGGGAAAGGTCCCCGGCGGAGATCTTGACGGCTGTGGCGCTGATGTCTTCGATGGGCCGGATGGAGCGGGTGGCCACCCACCAGCCGCCGGTCAAGCCGAGCAAAAGGATGATGCCGCCGGCGCCTGCAAGTTCCCACGCCAGGAGTTGCAGGCCGGCGAGTTCTTCGGCGAATGAGTGTCCGACAAGCACGACTCCCCTGCCCGGCGCGGCGTGAGCAAGTTCGCGGAGGACGCCGCGCATTTGGGGTTCCGGCGCAGCGGAGACGACCGGGAATGGCACATCGCGCGGCGCGGCATCCGAGCGCGCCAGTTCCTTGCCGTCCGCACCCCAGACAACATAGTAAAATGAATTGCTTTCGCTGCCGAACAAAGCCTCCTGGTCCGGCGACAAATGGAATTGGAATCCCGGGTCGCCCTGGCCTGGATACCCCCAGCCACCAGGCGGGCCGCCGGGACCGCCATTGGGAAAATCAGCGCCCCGATCACCGCCGCCGCCCCGCCAATCCCCTCCAGGATAACCCCCCCCGCCACCGTAGTCGCCTCCGCCACCATAGCCACCAAAGTCGCCTCGACCGCCATATCCGCCTCCGCCGCCGTAACCGCCATAGCCACCTCTGCCGCCGTAGTCACCTCTACCGCCCGGATCGCCTTGGCCGTCCGGCTCATCCCGGCGACCGCCGCGGCCCATGCGCGGGTCATTGGTCATTGGCCCCCCGGGTTGCTGGCGCAAGAAGTTGGAGGCGATGCCTGGGCCTGGATTCGGGCCGATGAAAGAAAATGGGAAGCCAAAGCCCGGCTGCGGACGGACAGCGCCGGCCAGCGGGCCGATCCGCCGCTGGAATTCCCCGTCCAAGTGGCGAAGCTGGACGTTGCGCAGCAAGGCGTAAGCCGTGAATCCAAACCCGGCGAGCAGTGCGAGGAAGACAAGGCCGTACCAAAGTTGCAGCCGCCAGCGAATAGACTGAAAAATCATTCGGCGCCTCCGATACAATAGCCGTGGCCGCGGCGGGTGGTGATGAAGTCGGCGCCCAGTTTTTTGCGGATGTTGGAAACATGCACGTCAAGCAGATTGGAAAGCGTGCTTTCGTTTTCGTCGAAAAGATGCTCGTAGAGGGTGGTACGGGTGACGACTTCGCCCTGGTGCAGCGCCAGATATTCCACCAACGCGTACTCGCGGGCCGTGAGTGCCACCGGCTGGCTGTCGCGCACGACCAGGCGGGCAGCAGTGTCAATACTAATGTCACCCGCCTTCACGATATTGCTGGCGCGGGCGGCGCTGCGCCGGATGAGGGCGCGCAAGCGCGCGAACAACTCCTCCAAATCAAAGGGCTTGACGACATAATCGTCCGCGCCGATGTCCAGGCCGCGGACGCGGTCCTTGAGTTGGTCGCGGGCGGTCAGCATGAGGACGGGAGTTTTCTTGGATTTGCGGAGACGGCGCAAGACCTCCCATCCGTCCAGTTTGGGCAGCATGACATCGAGCACGACGCCGTCGTAGTCATAATTTTGCGCGTTAAACAGCCCCGATTCGCCGTCGGAGGCGCAGTCCACGGCGTAGCCTTCCTCCTGCAAGGCCTGAGTGAGGCTGCGGAGCAAGTCCGGTTCGTCTTCCACGATTAGAATTCTCATGAGTGCTGCGGTGGCGGAAGTTTAACATGTCCCCGCCCCGCTGTCACCCTCGCACATCGAACATTAAGAACAGATTAAGAACAATTACTAAATCAGTGTTGGCTATCTTGAGCACGCAACCTTACGGCGGTCCGCCAACCGGCGGATTCGGAGGAATTGGCGGGCAACGCGGCGGCGGTCCCGGAGGCGGCCCTGGCGGTCCCGGCAGCAATGGCCCGCCGGCTGAAGGTCAATAGTAATTAACCTGATGCCGGCACCAATTCGGATCCGGCAATTCAAACTTCGCGGTGGATTTGGATGCCGGCCTGGTCAAAGCGTTTCTTGGCGGCTTCCAGGAGGTCGCTCTTCATGTCGAGGGCAGCTATTGGATTGGGTGCGAGAACGGTCAAGGTGACGGTGATGCCGGCCTTGGACATGTCGGTGATGCGGCAAGTGGGGGTGCCGGTGGCTTTGGGATGTCGGCGGGCCTCATCGAGGAGGATTTGACGGGCCTTGTCCACATCGGCGTCGTGCTCAAGGGCAAGGACAACGACGCAGGGGATGGGTTGTTTGGACATGGAGAGGTTTAAGATGGCCTGGCTGGCCATGAGATTGTTGGGAACCACCATGCGACGCTCGTCTTCCAGGCGCAAAGTGGTGTATCCGAGGCTGATGTTTTCGACAAAGCCCATAACCAATCCAGCGGGGCTAGTGACCTGAAGTTGGTCGCCGAGTTGGAAGGGGCGGTAAAGCACCAAGGAAATGCCGGCGATGAGGTTGCCGAGGGTGTTTTGAGCGGCCATGCCGACGACGACCGCAAGCACGCCGGCGCTCGTGAGCCAGGCCGTGCCGAGGTCGTGAAGCTTCGGGATCACATGGGCGTAGGAAACGAAGGCCAGCACCCAAACTCCCACCCGGAGCAATTGACTCAGGAAACGAACGGCGGTCTGGTCAACGGACTCGCCCCGTTTTAGGAGAACACGATGCAACGCGAGGCGCAAAGCTCCGCTGGCCAGCCAGGCGACAACGCCGATGAAGACGGCGTAAACAGCCATTCCAGCCAGGGTTTGGTTGGTGAGCAATCTCGCTTCCATCCAGGGGACTTGGTGGGCGAAGGCAAGAAACGCCACAAACCAGACCGTCACCCGCGCCAATTGCCCGACGAAGACAACACTGGACTCATCCGCCTTACCGCCGCGCTTTTGGATGATCAGCAGCACGATCAGGCGAACAGCCTCGCCCAACAGCCAGGCCAAAACCGCGATGATGAGACCCAGAAAAGCCGCCCCCGGCCAGGTCTGGGTGTCCACCAAAGAAAGAACCTTGGTCCAGAAATCATTCATAGTAGTGACAGCACAGGCAATCCGGGTCCGGTTTCACACTGCGCATTGGAATCAGCGGCCCAGGGCGGCGAGCAGTTTTTCGTGAATGTTGCCAAAACCACCGTTGCTGAAAACGCAAATCACGTCGCCCCCGCGGGCCTCCTTCTTGAGATGGGCCACTATCGCATCCGCATGGGGCAGATACGCGGCGGTTTTGCCGAGCGTCTTGAGATCCTGGATGAGCTTGTCCGGGTTGAGCCGCTCCTCCGGCTTGAGCAATTCCAGGCGGGCGATTTCGGCAATAACCACGGCGTCGGCGTCGGCGAAGGCATAGGGCAGTTCGTCCTGGAAAACCTTGCGCCGGGTGGTGTTGCTGCGCGGCTCGAATACGGCCCAGAGACGCTGGTTGGCGTAGCGATGCCGAAGCGCGCGCAAGGTCTCGCGGATGGCGGTCGGGTGATGGCCGAAATCGTCCAGCACCGTGATGCCGCCCGGCACGCCGCGCACTTCCATCCGGCGGCGCACGCCTTTGAAAGTGTCGAAACCGGACTGGATTTGTTTGTTTGACAATCCGCAGTGCTTGGCGGCGGCGATGACGGCGAGGGCGTTGCGGACGTTGAACTCGCCGACGAGGTTCAGATGGAATTTGAAACTGGGGATTTCAAACTCGGTGGCGGTGGGGCCGTAGCGGAGGTTGAACGCGTGAACGCTGCCATCGTCGCGCAAACCGAAGCGCTTGACCGGGCAATGGGTGACATCGAGCAACGGGGCGAGGTTCTGGTCGTCGCCGTTGGCCAGAAGCTGGCCGTTGCGCGGGATCAGGGCGATGAGGCGCCGGAAGGAGGTCTGGATGGCGGCGAGGTTCTCGAAGATGTCGGCGTGGTCAAATTCGAGGTTGTTGATGACGGCCACTTCGGGGAGGTAATGGACGAATTTGCTCCGCTTGTCGAAAAAGGCGGTGTCGTATTCGTCCCCCTCGATGATGAACCACGGGCTGTCGGTGAAGCGGGCGCCTTCGCCGAAGTTGTTGGGGATGCCACCGATGAGAAAGCCGGGGTTCAGACCGTTGTGCTCGAAAACCCACGCGAGAAGGGATGTGGTGGTGGTCTTGCCGTGCGTGCCGCAGACCACAATGGAGCGTTTGCCGCGGATGAAAAATTCCTTCAGCAGTTCGGGCAGCGAGCAATAGCGCATTTTGTGATCCAGCAGCGCTTCGACCTCGGCGTTGCCGCGCGAGAGGGCATTGCCCACCACCACCAAGTCCGGCTTGTGCGCGAGATTGGATTCGGCGTAGCCCGGCATGATCTGGATTTGTTTGGCCGCCAGGAACGTGGACATGGGCGGATACACATTGTAATCCGAGCCGGTGACGGCGAAGCCCTTGTCGCGCATCGCCGCCGCGACCGCCGCCATGGCGGTGCCGCCAATGCCGGAGAAATGGACTGATTTGATTTCCGAAAACATCTTGAACCAATAATGGCGGAATTATCGGCGGTGGAAAGCCGGAAATGAGGAGGGGCGGAAGCCATGGGCAGATTCAGCCGGCCAACAATCCACTATCGCACCGCCTACAGGACAAGCCAGTTGCGCACGCCTGCTTCGACCAGCGCCAATTGTTGGATTGTCAAGCGATCGAGGAACCGCTCTGCTTTCGTCCCTGAAATTGTAATCGGATTTTGGACCAGAAAGGCACCCGGCTGGAGAAAGGAGACGTTGACGCGAATTTCGAGGTCGGAACCGCGCAAGGCGGTGGTGAGGAATCACGCTGATCAAGGCGCGGTCCGTGTCTTTGAACGGGCCGTTGAGGATCAGCGCTGGCCGAACCTTTTGAATCATTCCCAAATCCACCAGCCAAACTTCACCGCGTCTGGGCACGGCTTTCCTCCCCATCCAGAAACCCGAATGTCTCCGCGGCGATTGCTGTAAGATCCTCATCGGAGAGCGGCCCGTAATTCGCCGGGACTACCTTGCGGGCTATCGCTTCATAGACGGCCAACTGCTCGGCTTGAGGCAAGCTGTTGAATTCCTGGATAACGGCCTGGGCTTTGTCGCTCATTAAGTAGAGATTAAATGGCCTTCGATGGAATTGCAAGCCGGTCGGAATTCAGTATCCCTCTCTGAAAGGACGGCTATGTCGCAGGGTCGGTGATTTCGTAGGTGATGGCGGGGAGGACGCCTACGACGGGACGGGGTTGGTTGGCGCGCGCGGGCAGGACGGCGTTGGTCGCGGGCTGGCGCTTGGCCATGATGTTGACTATCAGGTTGCCCTTCGCGCCGGGCTTGATCTTGTCCGGGTCGCTGCGCAGCAGGACTTCCATCTCGGTACCCACGGAGGATACGTTTTCTATGGAGATACCGTCGGGGGGCGCGCTCAATTCGAGTTGGAAGTTGTTGGTGAATTGCGCGCCGGGCGTTCGCACTTTCACCCCGGCGCTCCCGCCGGCGGGAATTTTGATCGAGGAGGAACCTATGAACGCAAGCCTGAGCGGGGCGCGGTCCAGAATAGAAACTTCCAGTTCCTTCGACGGAACCAGATGCCGGTAGGCGAAGGCCTGCATCATGTCTTCCGCCGGGACCGCCGGACGGACAACATCCTGCCCGTGGATGGGCGCGCGGCCTTCGAGGCTGAGTTTGAGGATTGCCGGCTCGACCATGGCCGGCGCAGTCAGGGTGAGCTTAATTTCAGTCTGATTGGTTGGCACGGGGCCGCCGGCGAGTTTAAATCCGGCGGGGGCGTCTTTCAAAGCGACGGTGATGGCATTGGAGAAGCCATCATGGCGCAAGGCATAGACTGTCAAAGGCACGGACGCGCCGGGGCGCACGGCGAGGCTCGATGGCACGACGCGCAGCGCGAAGTCGGGCCGGGGCGGACCGACGCGCAGGCGGTAGGCGTATTCCGGGCCGCCCTGATGTTGGGCGTCGCCGATCCACAGGTAGTAAGCGCCGTCCTCCGGCAGCTTGGCGGTGAGATAGGAGTCGGCGTAATGCGTTTGGAGGCCGGCGCCCTTATCCTCGAAATCGTCGTTAAAGGCCAGTTGTTTGCCCGCGGCATCGGTCAGCCGCAGCACGGAATCCAGCGGGGAATCCAGCCGGCGCGCAATCACCTCGGCGACGATGTCGTCCCCTGCCCTGCCCTCCAGGCGGAACACGTCCCACTGTCCCGGCGCTTCGATGCGGCCATTGACGATGACGGGAAGTTCCAACGGCTGGGCGGCGGATTGAGAATGATTCGACTTTCGCGAAAGACATTCCGGCAGCGTATCCACGGCAAACAGGACTGGCGCGGAGATGAATTTATCCGTTCGCACGGTGAGCGGATAAATTCCTGGCGCAAGGCCGCGGGCATCCTCGGTGACTGTCGCGGCGGGAAGATTCCAGCCGCTGACCTCGACGGCAGTTTCAGCGCCCGCCGGGCCGCCGAGCGGGAAAATATCGGTGATGTATGGCACTTCGCCCACCGTGATGCGATAGACAAAATCGTCGCGCCCGCGGTAAATGGAATCCCTGATCTGGAGCGTGTATTCGTCCTCCTTGGGGGCCTCGAAAAGGAGAACCGGATCGGGATGAAAACGGTAGTGGTCAGCGAAGGCCACTTCGTGTCCCTTCGAGTCGTAAATCGAGATGGCGGCCTGGAACCAGCCGGGAACCGCGTCGGCCAGATAGGGCTTGAGTTCGCGGGCCGCAACGGCAATGACGAGCCGCTGGCCGTGCAGCGCCGTGAAGCGGTAACGGTCCACCCCGCCGGGCATAATCTGGCCGTTGACCACACAGGGAGGGTAAACGCGCAGCTCAACAGGAGCGGCTGCTGTCTGGCCATTGGGGTATCCGGCGCGGGCGGCGGGCGGCGGGTCGGGAACTTCGGTTGGGACAGGCTTATTGACTTCGGGGAGCTGGCCCACGCAAAACAGCAGCGGTTGAGACAACGCGGACGGCGCTCCGAGCCGGAGTTCGCGCTCGCCCGGTTCGGCGTCTGCGGCAATGGTGATCTTGAGGGTGACGTTTTGCGACATGGTCGGATTGAGCTGCCGCTTTCTGTTTGCGGCCAGCTTGGCTCTGATTTCGGCAAGCTCGGTGGTGTCGGCGGGGGTCCAGACGGGTGGAGGCTGGGCAACGGCGGGAACGGCGTTGGTGGAAGGTCGGGATGACGCGACGGTGTTGGTGGCGGGACGGTTTGTGGGGGGCGCAACGGGAGCGCCGTTTCGCCGGGCTGGTTGGACCGGAGGGACGGCGTTCGCGCGGGCCGGGGTGGCCGCGTTCTTGGCAGCCTGGGCGGCGGTTCTTCTGGCCTGCAAGACGTTTTGACGGTCCTGTAATTCGGTCTGTTGGACGCCCGTGAGCGGGCCGTCGAAGGCGATTACTTCGGCTTGAATTCCGCCGCCGGTGATATAGGCGTTGGTGATGGGGCCAAGATATTGACCGGCCACCTGGACCTCGAACGTGGCGCCCTGGCGTCCCCCGGCGGGATAAACATAGGCAAGATGCGGCGCGGTGGACTGCTGCGCGCTGGCCGGGGCGACCGCCGCCAGCAGCAGCGCCAGCGTCAAGAGGAGTTGCTTTTGAAATGGGGGCTTCATTCGCGTCAGTGCAACCAGCCTAGTTGATTTGCACTTTCAGTATATTGGATTCAAGTTGGAAACTTCCATCTGCTGATGTGAAGCCTCTAAACGCCTGAAGCGTGTACTCTCCGGGCAGGATGTTCTTCTCAAATGGCACAGAAAGGAGCCACACCCAATATTCACCCGCATTGATCGTCCTTGCATCGATAATTCTGCTGAAGAGTGGCGGCGACAGCGGCGCTATAAGATGGAATAGTTTCCCTTCAGTGTTTGTTAATATAACGTCAAAATCCAAAAGTGAACTCGGAAGAATAATACCGATCTCAGATGAATTCGTTATCACTACCGCGACCAAGTTTGTGGATCCAATCTCCACAACATTGTTCGTGATAGTGACTGACAATCTAACGTCATGGACGGCTTTGCCCCAATTGGTTGCGCCTGGAGGCGCTTGTGGTGGATCCCCATGCCACATACGGACGCCGCCCAGTCTTGTGACATTGGTTGCTGCCGATGTCGTATTAGACTGAGCTATACACAGGTTCATTCCACAAATTCCAATGCAGATTGATAGAATCGCCATTTTCATCATCACATGATTTCTGTCAACAATCCGCCTCGCTTCACCCCCTCCTCGGCGGTGGGCGACACGCGGACATCCAAGCCCGCGGGATGCGGCAGCTTGGCCTCGGCATCAATGCCGAGTTGCGCGTACATGCTGCCCAGGAGATCCACTGGATAGACGGGGCGGTCCTTCACCTTCTCCCCTTTATCATCGGTGGAGCCGACCACCTGACCACCCTTGAATCCGCCCCCGGCGAGCACGGCGCAGAATGCCTCGCCATGATGGCCGCGCCCCCCATTCCACGGCGATTCCCACATGACCTTGGGAGTGCGGCCAAACTCGCCGCCCCACCAGACAATCGTCTTGTCAAGCAGACCGTGCTCCGCCAAATCGTCCAGGAGCGTGGACATGCCCTTATCCATTTCCGGCACGCGGCGGCGCATGGTTGGGAAGTTGTCCTTGTGGGTGTCCCAGCCGCCGTTGTAGTTAATGGTGATGTAAGGCACGCCGCGTTCCACCAGCCGCCGCGCGACCAGGCACGATTGCCCGAACGTGGTGCGGCCGTAACGGTCCCGCAAATCAGCCTTTTCCTGCGAAAGATCGAACACCTTGCCGGCGTCGCCGAGAATCAGATCGTAAGCGTCCTTTTCGCATTGCGCGGAAGCGGCCAGATCCTGATTGGCGGGCAGCACATGCGACAGAGTGTCCAACTGATCCAGCAACTCGCGCCGCGCGATCTGACGCTTTTCGGGAATGTTCGCGCTGACGACGCCTTCGACTGTGAAGGGGGTCCTGGCGGGGTCGCCGCCCGTGGCGAATGGTTGATAGCGCGTGCCCAAAAAGCCCGCCTCGGAAAACCGCCCCTGCGGTTCTGTCAACACAATATAAGGCGGAATCAACCCGCGATAATCGGCGTTGTAACCCTTGAACAGCGAGACCACCGCGCCGATGCACGGATAGACATCGTGCCCGCCCGACATGCGCGCCGTCTGCACCATGTAAGAGGCCGTTTCGTGGCCGTTGCCGCCGGCGGCGGTGCCGTGCGTCATGCTGCGGATGATGGAATACTTGTCGGCCTGCTTGGCCAGCAGCGGCATGAGTTCGCAGATGCGGATGCCGGCCACGTTTGTCTCAATTGGCTTGTTCAGAGGGCCGCAATAATCGTTGCCCGCTTCCGGTTTGGGATCAAAGGTGTCCAAATGCGACGGGCCGCCCCACATCCAGATTTGGATGACCGACTTGGCTTTGGCTCCGGGCGCGGGCGCCGCCGCCAGCGCGCGCAGGCTCAAGTGCCGGCCCAGGAGCAGGCCACCCGCTCCGAGCAGCGCGAGCCGCACCGCTTCGCGCCGGGAAATCGCGTCGCCGCGCATTCTTGAAAGCTGGCCGTCCGAATACGGCGTGAACGGCGCGCCATTGAAGTTGGATTGCATACTCATATTTTAACCTGCCTTTCAATGTTGGTAAAGAAACTCCTCGCTGTTCATCAACGCCCATGCCAAATCAATCGTCGCCTGCCGCCGGGGCACTCCCGGTGTTTGGAAATAGGCCGCCGCTATGTTCGATTCGTCCGCCGTTGGAAAGCGGGAAAGAATCCCCAAATAAAGCGCCACGGCAATCTCGCGCGGCGTCTTGGTGGATTGCACCAGCATCGGGACCAGCCGGCTCTGTTCCAGCTTGTTCTGGATATGGCTCGAATTGAGGAGATGCAGCCGCTGACTGGAGGTCATGCGGTTGTTGCGCTCCGATTCCTGGCCAGTGTCGCGCGTCGAACGCCCGAACATCTCCAGGAACGCGCTGCTGATGCTCCCGTCCGGCAGGGCAATCGAGCGCATTTCACCGGGTATGAAAGTGAACGGCTCCGGGATGGCGCTGGAATAGCTCTCCGTCGTCGCCGTGATCTCGTCCAATGCGTCAATAAGAACTTCCGCCTGCAACCTCCGCAGCGGATAATACGCGAAGTGCGCCGCGCCCGCCGGATTATCCGTCGCCGGCACCGACGCGAGCTGATAGGTCTTCGAGTTCAGAATCAGCCGGAACAGCGCCTTCAGGTCGTAATGCGATGCGATCAACTCCTTCTCCAGAAGTGCCAGAAGTTTCGGGTCCGACGGCGGATTGTCCGGCCGGATGTCATCCGGCTCCTGAACGATGCCCCGGCCCAGCAGCCACGACCAGACGCGGTTGGCGATGGCCTCGGTGAACCACGGGTTCTTCGGATCAATCAGCCAGTCGGCGAAAACCTCGCGCGGATCGCGGTCCGACGAGAGCCTAGCCCGTTTTCCATCCGGGAAAACTGCCGCCGTCGCCGCGAGGTTCGTCGCCTTCTCCAAATCGAATATCACAATCTCCTCCTTCCATTCCGCCGTGTGCTTGTAGCCGATTGCCGAGAAAAAGGACGCCATGCCGGCCAGTTGATTGGAGGGCCACTTCTCCGAGCGCGTCCCCATGAAAGTCAGCGCGACCGTCTGGGCGATGCCCGCCGGCTCCTTGTTTTGCAACGCCCGGTAAAAGTTGACCGGCGGCACGCGGAAATTGCTGCCGCTGGACGTGAGCAGTTCGCGCACGAACCGGTCGTAGGTCATGTTGGTCTCGATGCTCGTGCGAATCCAGCGATGATACGCCTGCGCGGCATTCGGCCACAAATTGATCGGGAACTCCGCCTTGACCCGCAGCAAGTCGCTCCACTTCATCGCCCAATAATCGGCGAACTCGTCCCGTTTCAGCAGCCGCTCGATCAAATCGCGCCGCTTGTTCAAATCCATGCTGAGTATAAACTGCTCCGCCTCGCCGGCTTTCGGCAGCGTTCCAATAACGTCCAAATAAGCGCGCCTGACAAACACCGCGTCCGAGCAAAGCCGAGCCGGCTCAATATGCAACTCCCTCAACCGCGAAAAGACCAATTCGTCAACAGGATTTTGAGACGCCATGGGAGCGGCGCTCACGTACACGCCCGGCAACGGTTGCGCCCCCGGTTCCGCCGCCGCCAGACCGTTTAACACCGCCAGGACAAGCCCTCCTAAAATAAGAAATCGCTTCATAGCATGTCCGCGGCTGCTCGCGCCGCTGGCACAACATACCACAATCCCCTCCCGCCGTCACCCCCGGAAACTGAGCCGTAGCGGCGAACTGGCGTTCGCCGCATCCTCCCCTCCACACCTTTGTGGAGGGGAAAACCGGGGACAGGAGGCTCCTTACAGGTTCAAGGGCAGAAGCTCGTTCGCTCCAATGCTGGTGGTGCCGAGATGCGCCCGCTCGCCACGCTGGCTTGGCGTTCAGCTTCCGCCCTTTGCCGCCGGCTCCGCACCCGCGTGGCACTCCCGCGCCATCCGTCCCATTCAGGCGACCCAAGAAGCGGCTGCGGCAAATCCACCCAAAAACAACCAAAAAAACGAGGGCCAAGATTAAGGTCAATTAAAATGAATAAAGGCAAAAAAATCAAAACCCCCGCTGTCGTCTCAGCGGCCTGGGGTCTTTTTTGGTCTTTTCGGGAGTGTTTTGGCAAAGATTGCGTCTAACAATGCGTTGAACAAAGATTTATGAAGAACATCATCCTCACGGTCAGTCTGCTGGCTCTTGCGGCGGGGGCGGTGCAGGCCCAATTTGACTGCACAACCAATAGTGGCACGATCACCATTACTGGCTACCACGGAATGGAACGGGCCATCACCATTCCAGCCAGCATCAATGGCCTGCCAGTTGCCAACATTGGCAACCGGGCTTTTTACTATTTTGGATATTCTCAAGCACCTGGCAGTCCTGCGCCGATTCTCAGTGTAGTTTTGCCGGATGGAATTGCCGGAATCGGAAATCAGGCTTTTTCAGGATGTGGAGAATTGAAAAGCGTGGTGATTCCCGGCAGTGTGACCCAAATTGGTGACCGGGCCTTCGAGAGTTGTGGGAGCTTAACCAATATTATCATACCTTTCGGGGTCACGAACATCGGGAACAATGCTTTCAACAACTGCCGTCAGCTTGCTGCCGTTGCGATAAGCGACAGCGTTATTCATATTGGGGAATATGCGTTCTTTTGTTGTTTTAGCCTGACCAAAGTTTCCATCCCTGGCAACCTTGCCAGTATTGAAGAGGGCTCGTTCGATTATTGCACTCACCTGTCCAGCATAAAGATTCCCAATAACACCAAAAATATGGGCAATTATGCATTCCGTGATTGTTTCGGTCTCACCAATGTTGTATTCGGCAATAATATCACAAACATCGGTGAGGGTGCTTTTGCTTCCTGCTCTAACTTGGCTGGCATCACAATTCCAGGCAGTGTTGCCACAATCGGCCCGCAGGCGTTTCTTCGCTGCTCGAATCTTAAGGATGTCACGCTATCCGAGAACATCACGAAAATAGATACTTTGTTATTCGAAGGTTGCGGTTTATCAACCATCGTAATCCCGGAGAGCGTCACCAGCATCGGGCAGCAATCATTCGAAAATTGCACCAAGCTGACAAGCCTCTATGTCAAAGGTGACGCTCCCATCATCGGCCCTGGCTTATTTGAAGGTGAAAAGAACGCGCTCACTTTCAATGGAGCCACCAACGCGACCATCTATTACCGCCCCGAGAAACATGGCTGGAACACGACGCTTGGAGGTCGCCCCACTGTCGTTTGGAAATAAGGAAAGTGAAAGGGGAAAGGAATCACTTACAGGGCCGCTCTAAAGTCGTAGCGGCTTTCGGCAGAAAGCCGCTGAATTTTCGCATCCTCACCGGTTTGGCGCCAACATTAGAGCAGCCCTGATCAGTTATCCGCGTCCGCACCGCTCGCTCCCTTTTGCATCCAAACGCGAACCAAAGCCAATTCGGTCAGCGGGCAGGTGGCCACTCTTGGATATTCTTGGAAGAAGTTCTCGGCAGCGGCATTGTGCTGATGATTTTCCCACGTAAACGCCACCAACAAATTCGCATCGGGCAGAATCACGGGAAATCCTCCGGCAACCTGTTTACCTCGTCAGTCGTGGTGGCCTCTCCTACGAAGACAAGTCGCCGATTCCTGCGCACTAGCTTGGGTTGGGTGCTTGCCGCCTGCTTCGTTCGCTTCAGAACAACGACATCCAGGCTTTGCCGCTCGATTTCCAGCACATCGCCCGGCGCAAATGGAGTCACCGCACGATGCTCTTGATCAGCCGTTGTTATCATCAAGGGATTATCACACGGGGAGCCGAGTTCGGCGAGCCCCGTGCTGCCGTGTTGAAGTTACGAGTTGCCTTGGATAAGAGATTGGAGCCGGCTCCATCAAGAACTTCCCTCAACCGGACCGAAAAACTGCTTGCAAATCTGTGGACCAGCAGGAAAGTAACAAAGAGGGCCCACTCTGGTCGCGGGCCGGAAGACAAATAGCAAATCGTGGGCAAGTGCAGAATGAGAAGGGAAGAGTGCAGATTAAATCATCCATCGCCATGAACAAAGCCGCCAGTCCGATTCCCGAGGGGTTTTCCACGATCACGCCCTATTTCGCCGTCCCGGAGGCGGACAAATTGCTCGACTTCCTCACGCAAGCCTTCGACGCCGAGGTTTTGCACCGTCACATGGGGCCGAATGGCAAGATCGCGCACGCGGCCCTGCGCATCGGGAGTTCCACGTTGATGCTCGGGGGACTTCCCCCCGGTCGGACGCCCCTGCTGGCGATGCTCTATTTCTACGTCGCCGATTGCGACGCCACTTACCGCCGCGCCATCTCTGCCGGCGCGCGATCCGTCCTGGAACCGAAGGACATGTACTATGGCGACCGCTCCGCCGCCGTGGACGACCCGGTCGGGAATCAGTGGTGGATCGCCACCCACAAGGAGGACCTGTCGGAAGCGGAATTGGAGGCGCGAATGAAGCAAAATCTCCCCAATCTGTAACCAGACAGGGGTTTGGCGCGTAAGCCTTATTGAGACGGGCCGCGCAGCGGTTCGCCTGAACATGCGATAATCCGTCAATACTCACCACATCATTATGAACCGAAATATCTGGCAAATCACTCTTTGCGCCGCGTGCGTTTGCGCCGGCGCCTTCTCCGGCCGCGCCGCTTCCCTGAAGCGGGCTGATGTCATCGCCAACCCCGCATGGTTGCTGCACCTGGATTGCGACAGCCTCGGCACGGGCGCCATCGGCCAATATATCAAGTCCGAAATCGCCAAACCGGAGACCTCCGACAAGCTGGCCGCGTTCCAGACCATTTTCGGTTTCGATCTCCGCACCCAGCTTCATGGCATTACCCTCTACGGCGGCGATGGCGTTCCGGAGGCCGGGGTGATGATCCTCTACGCGGATTTCGATTCCAACCGGCTTGTTACGCTTGCCAAGGGGGCGGACGATTACAAGAGCAGCACGCACAATCAGCATCCCATCAGCAACTGGCTTGACAAGGACAAGGCGAAAGCCAAGGGGGGCAAGCCTCGCGTCTATGCGGCCATTCAGGGCAACCGGGTCATTTTTGGCCAGCGAGAAGGCCCGGTGGCAAAGGCATTGGATGTGATTGACGGCACCGCGCCCAACATGGCGTCCGGGAACGCCTTCCCGCTGCTGGGCCTTCCCGCCAGCGGTCATTTCATCGAAGCCGCCGCCAGCAAGACGGACCTCCTGGATTCGGACAAAGACTCCGCCATTTGGAAACTGTCTCAAAGCATCCAACTGGTCCTGGGCGAGCCGCAACAGAATTTGCAAGGGTCGGTGACACTCGTGACTGACAGTCCCGACGTGGCCGTGCCACTCACCGCAATTGTCAACGGCGTGGCGGCCCTGATGAAGTTGGACAAGGCCAATCCTGATTCCGTCGCCATCGGCAAAGCCTTGACCGTCACCCAGAACGGCCCCCAAGTCACGGCCAGCCTGACCCTGCCCGCCGACCGGGCGGTCGAAATGATGAAGGCCGGTGCCGCGCGCAAAGCGGCTCAAAAAAAATAGGGATGACAAACCAAGGGACGGAATCTACAATGTGGTCAACAAAGGAATAAGATATGAATGCGAAACGATTACAAGTAATGGTGAGCATGGCCCTGGCGCTTTTGAGCGGCGGCAGATTGGTCGCGCAGGACGCCGGTGGCGGCAACCCCGACGCCGCCCAAATCCAGCAGCGGATCGCACAGCTCCAACAGCGGGTTGCGCAGACAGATCCCGCCCAGTTGCAGCAGTTGGCCGGCCAGTTCCTGCCAGGCGTTGCGCAGATGGATCCCGCCCAATTCCAGCAGATGGCCCAGCAGTGGCAGCAGGGGATGGGCCAGCTCCAGCAGCGGATTGGGCAAATAGATCCCGCCCAACTCCAGCAGATGGCCCAGCCGCGGCCGACGGCTAATCTGAGGGTGCAATTGCAAGTCACCGATGACCTCGAATGGAGCGTGATCGAGACGCTCATCCAGAAAGTCCTGGATGCGCAACAGGTCATCCAAGCCGACCACATAGGCAGCGTGAGGGGGCAAGTCAACCAAATTGCCGGCCAGATGTTCGGGGCCGGCCTTGCCAGGACGAACCCGGAAGTTCAGACCGTCGGAAATGCGGTCCAGAACGAAGCATCCAACAAGGAGATACAGGCTGCCCTGACCAACTTGAAGGAAGCGCGCAAGGCGCATTTAGCCGCCCTGGAAAAAGCACAGGATGACCTTCGCAAAGTGCTGACGTTGAAGCAGGAGGCTGTCGCTACCATCAATGGGCTGCTGTAATATCCGAGCCTGTTGGCAATTCCTTCGAAACCTGCTGATTCCAGCCATGGCGTCGGAAGCACTTGCGGGAGGAGCAGCCCGGATGGCTGATTAAACATCCCAGAACGTGGCAGCAGAACTCCAATCTCTCTCGGACGAAGAACTGGCCCGGCAAAGCCAGGCCGGTTCCCTTGTTGCTTTCGAGCAACTGGTTTATCGCTACGAAGGCCGTATCCAGGCCTTTGCGGCGCAGTTCTGCCGCAATGCAACCGATGCCCGCGAGATCACCCAGGACACCTTTGTGAAGGCTTTCCGGAGCATCGGACAATTCGACTCGCGCCGCGCCTTTGCCCCGTGGTTGTTCACCATTGCCCGGCATCAGTGCATTGACCGCCATCGCGCCGCGACCCGCTTTGTCGAAGCTCCCACCCCGGATGAGGCGGACGATGCGGACCCATCCGAATTGACCGCCCGCCGCGAGGAGGGCCAGAACCTCTGGCGCCTGGCCCGCGAGCGCCTCAGCGAAAACCAGTTCCAGGCGCTCTGGCTCCATTATGCGGAAGACATGGAGGCCTCCCAGATTGCACGGGTGATGGGCAAAACGCGGGTGCATGTGAAGGTGCTTCTCTTTCGCGCGCGCCGCATCCTGGCTCGCTCTTTGAACCCCGGCCGGCCGGAAGCCAGCCTGACTGGGAGCGTAACGCCGGCCCTGGTCGCCGTTGCCGCCCGGCAACCAGCACTCCCCCCATCCAGATGAAAGGAACATAAACAACATGAAATTACCACCCGCCCATTTCAAAACCTCCAATGCCTCTGACGACGGCCAACCCCTCCACGACCCCGTTGAACCCGGCATATCCCGCTCCGAAACGGCGCGCCGGTCCCCGGATGTTCACAGCGCATTGGAACAGGCATTGAAAAGCCAATTGCCCAAGCCGGAAAGTTCCGCATCGCTCCACGCCTCCATCATGCGCGCCGTCCAACGCCCGGCGCCGGCGGAATACCGCCCCGCATGGCCGCGCTGGGTTCCTGTTTCGTGCCTCGCCCTGCTGTCCATGTTGGCCGTCTGGCTCGGTGTTCAATCCCCAACCCATGCGGTCGCGCGTGCCCAGCCTCCCAATGCGCAGGCCCTTGCCGCCACAAGTTCCGTTCTCGAACTGGGTGGCAGCCTGATGAGTCAGGCTCCCACCGTCGCCATCTCGCCTTTGAATGATGAAGTGGAGAGACTTGGCCGCGATCTGGCGGATGCCAGGAATTTCATCCTGTCCAGCGTGCCCTGAGCGCGACGCCGTGACAGGGTCCCTGGTGCATCCGTCATCTGCGGGCAAGTATCATTATCTCCGCCAGGGCTTGACAAAAATTAGAGCCTATGATTAAATACTCTGCGTGAGGCACGAAGGCACGGTCAGGGCAGACGGAGGGGAGGCGGCGAAGAAGTCCCGATTCGAAATCGGGATTCTCCGCTCTCTGTTTGTTCATGTGCGTCTTCTTCGTTTGCCGCTTGCCGCGCTGCGTCTGGCGGCTTTGCGTTGCAATGCCATTCTCATCCGTGCAATCCGGCAAATCCGTGATCGAAAGTCCCGCTCCCGTCCGGTTGCGAAATGCCAATACCCTATCAATTTACTATGCTTGATGATGCCACGGGACAGTGGTTTTGGCCGCGCTTTGCTCCATTTTGTCTCAAATCAGCGCAAGTGCCTGTATATCAATGCCTTACAACTTATTGACGGTTTTTCCGATCAAGCTCAATCAAGCCAAATCAAGCCAAATCAAGGTTGGGAGCGTAATTATTCTGGCTGTCCTGATGACCCAAAATGGCAAATAAAAGCAGAATCCATAGTCAATCAGTATAGATTATGACTGGGAGTAATATCATGAGGAGCACCCAAGCATGTGAAATGCGCCCAGGCTTTCCCGCGCCGCGCGATCTCGGTGTCGCGATTTTGCTTGGAAAAGCGCCGCCGCGAAGTAGATTGCCCCGTGATTAAATCCAATCTCAACATGAAAAAGAACCTGTTCCGGCGGATCGCCTTGTTCGGCGCGGTGGCCGTCGTGGTCTCCGTGGCGGCGCTACTTCCCGCCGGGCCGGGTCCCGCCCCGGTGCCGGACGCGAAATCGCCGGCCACAACTAATGGCCCCGCCCCAACCAACGCCCCTGCCGCCACCAACACACCCGCCAGCGGCCCGCTGGCCCACACACTGGCGGCCACGAATGCTGACGCAGCCTGGGCTGAACTGCGCGACGCCATCCGCACTCCCCCGCCCTTCCCGGACGCCTGGTCGCTGCAGGAACCGTCGCCGGCGGAGCAGATTCATTTCTTGACACCTTACATCGTGGCCATCGCGGACAAATCGAAGGATTTCTACACCCGTTTCCCCAATGACACCAATGAAGTTGACGCCAAAATCAACGAGATGGGCGCTTTGTCGTTCCTGGTCGAGAAAGCAAGCGCCACCAATCAGCAGGCCCGCCTGGACGCCGCCCGCAACGCCGTTTTCGCCGATACCAATTTGTCCGAGGACGACCGCTTTGACTTGCGCAACGACGTCATGCAACGGGCCATGGATGCCAAGATGCCGGAAGGCGACGCGGCGGTGCTGGCGGAATTTGAGAAAGGGGCGCGCTCGATGCAAAAGGAGTTCCCCAACCGCCCCGAAGTGATGGACATGCTGATGTCCCTGGCTCAGGTGAGCGAGCCGGAAAAATCGCGCGAACTGCTCAAGGATGTCGCGGCCAACACCAACGCGCCCGACGAGATCAAGGACGCGGTCGTGGCAATGTCCAATCAACTGAACCGCGTGGGCAAGCCTTTGTCACTTAAATACTCAGCGGTGGACGGGCGCGAAGTGGACCTGGAAAAAATGCGCGGGAAAGTGGTCCTCGTGGATTTCTGGGCCACCGATTCCGGCCGCAGCATGGAAATCATGTCCGATGTCAAGGACGCCTACACCAAGTTTCATTCCAAGGGATTTGAGATCGCCGGGATAAATGTGGACGACGACAAGGCAAGTCTCACCAATTATGTCGCCGAAGAGAAGGTGGAGTGGCCCCAGTATTTCGACGGCAAATCAATGAAGACAAAGTTCGCCGTTGAGTTTGGCTTGGACGAGAAGGACCTCCCCGCCATGTGGCTGGTGGATAAAAAAGGCGTTCTGCGCTACATCAACGCCGAGTTCGATTTCGACAAGAAGATCGAGCGTCTTCTGGGCGAATAGACACCCTGCCCGGCAACATGGATTGGCTGGTTCATCTGCTCTGCCCGCAAGGCAGGTTCCTCGGCATCGACTGGTCGGTGTGGAAAGTCGTCGGCTGGACAGGCAACGCCGTTTTCTCAACCCGCTTTCTAGTCCAATGGTACGCCACCGAAAAGCGCGGCCAAGTCGTAGTGCCCCCTTTGTTTTGGTGGCTCAGCCTGGCCGGTTCCATGCTCCTCCTCTCCTACGCCCTGTTCTATCAGCGCGACTCCGTCTTCATCTTTGCCTACGCCTTCACCTGGATTCCCTACATGCGCAACCTCCTCATCCATCGCCGCCACGAAAGATCCCAAATCCAGTGCCTCACCTGCGGACAAAAGTCGTCCGGCTCGGCCAGCTTCTGCGGCAACTGCGGAGTCAAGTTGCAGAAACCCATCAACCATTGATCCCTTTCTTGTCGAAGGGCCTCTCAAGGTAGGGTCGCCTCGCCGAGGCGACCGCTTCGGACGGACCACCCTGGATGGCTTCCTGATTCCGAATCGGGATTCGCTTCCTTCGTTCCCTTCTGTTTTCAACTTTTTGGCTGCGGCTTTGCGGTGCCATTCCGGGAATTGCGCATTCCTGGCAAAATTTCTCTGTCTCTGTTCCCTTCGTTTCCTCCTGTCAACCGGAATTTCATAGTTGGAGGGCGATTTTGACTCATTTCAGATTGGTGCCGGAGGCGGGACTCGAACCCGCACGCCATTTTACTGGCCCAGGATTTTAAGTCCTGTGCGTCTGCCATTTCGCCACTCCGGCAACCGTTGATTAGCAGGCAGATGGGAGTTTCGCAAAGCCGCCGGAAGGGCGCAAGCACCCAATTGACGAGCTAGGCCAGGACGGCCTTGTTGGCCTTCAGGTATGCCTCAACGGTCTTAATGACATTGCAGGTATTGGGGACGCGTACGGCATTGGGCTTGCCCAATTTGTAATGCACTAGCAGTTTCCCAACCATCCCCACGCGAAGATCCGCTTCCGCCATGCGCCAAAGTTGACCGGAAGCCAAAGGAGGCTGGACACTGCGCAGAGGAACTGTGATTTTCTTCATGGGCCATTCTGCACCCTGGTTTTCGATTAAGCGACTTAAATCGCCATAATGTTTAGGAAGCCGCTCAGCGGAGAATCCCCAGAACCCAGGATCGGCTTGGAAATATAGTTGCCAATAGTTCTTGCGTATCTGTCGTAACGTGTCATACTTCACTTGTCCGTTAGATGGTTTGTCTCTTTCAAGGCATGGTGGATCTTCAAGTGAACCTGGTTCAGTGATGATTTTAGACCCGGCATTCGGGAACAGTCTGTGGAAAGCAACGGTTTGTCGGACGTATAAAGATCATTATGAACAGTAAATTATTTGTCGGGAACCTTTCCTTTGACACCACAGAAAACGACTTGCGGGACAAATTCGCCCCGCACGGGACGGTTACGGATGCGTGCGTGATCATGGACCGGATGACCAACCGCCCCCGCGGCTTTGGGTTCGTGACCATGAGCACGGACGAGGAAGCGCAGAAGGCCGTGGAGGCCATGAACGGCGCAGACATGGGAGGACGCGCGCTCACGGTGAACGTTGCGAAGCCGCGCGAGGAACGCGCGCCCGGCGGCGGCGGACGCCGCGAATATAGCGGTGGCGGGAATCGCGAATATAGCGGCAGTCGTCGCTATTAAGCGATTTTGATTTTCAAGCGGGATTCGGTGAAAACCGGGTCCCGCCTTTTTATGGTTCGTTCGGCTCGATTCCCTTGTCGAACGAACATTGCCGGTGCCGCCTCAATTCGTCTTCCCGGCCTTCCTGATTCAAAATCCGCGCAAGTCCGTGCTCGATCGCCTTGGCAGACCTGGCGCCGGGGTGCGATTGAGGACGAGATATTCAATGCCCAACTCCTTGCAATACTCGCGCTTGCCGCCGCGGTCTCCATCCTCGTTGACGGCGTAGATATCCGGTTTCAAACGCCGGATTTCCGGGTCTGCATCCAGCCATCCCTCGCCGCTCGAAATCAGTGCCTGCTTGACAAACTTGATCGAGCCGACGACATAGCGGCGTTCCGCCTCCGGAACAAGCGGATGACCAGGTCCCTTAAGGAAGCAAATATTGGCATCATGCCCGACGACCACATAAAGATCCCCATAGCCGCTGGCCTCCTCGAAAAATCGGATATGCCCCGAGTGAAACCAGTCATAGCTGCCGGTGACGACGACTTTCTTGCGGCCCGGCACGGACGGGAGAGGCGCTGGTTCGGGAAAGCCTTTTAGCTCATCCGGTTTGAAAACGCGGCAGGCAATCTTTTCCGCACGGCAGAATTCCTGGCGCGCAGGGTTGGCCGCCGGCCCGTAATCCGCCCAGATGTCGGCTTTCAAGCCTTCGGGCAGCGCGTCGGGATTTTCGGAGGGGCCGGCTTCAACCACGCGGCGGACATAGCGGACGGCATTCAAGAAGTATTGCCGTTCCGCGAATGGAAATTTGGGAGATTTGCCGGTGAGTTTCGCCAAGCGCGAATCCGGCCACAGCAGGACGGTGACATCGCCGAGCCTGGCGGCTTCTTCGAGGAAACGCAGATCGCGCGCCTTGATATCGTCAAAGCCGGCGCTGACAACAATCTGTTTATCTGGCGGTGTCATCAGGATTGAAGCGGGACAACGGCGAGGATAATTGGCCTAATTTGAGACCCGCACGTTGACTTTGAAGGCGCCGGGCACCGGCTTTTCGGAAACCACGATGAGGTAGCCGCCGCCGCAGCCGGAATACATCGCGCCGGGATATTGCTTTTGGTACGCCTTCAGGAGCGGCATCAAGTCCAGGCGCAAGCTCGGATGCCGGACGACGTGCGGGAGGAGGGTTTCCCAGCATTTCATGTTCAGGTTGAACGACTCACCGAGCGCCTCCGCGTCCATACGCACAATCGCGTCGTAGCAGTCTTTTCCCGACTTTCCCAGCCTGGCGACCCACTTCGGGTCCAGATTCTTGATCCCCAAGGGGTTGTACCCCTCGGGCCGCGGTCCAATCGGAATGAGGTGCAGAATGCCGCTCAACCAGCGCGCCACTTTCGGGCGGTTGCACGATTCGATATGCGATGGAAACACGCCGCCCTTAACTTCGTAATCGTAGTCCAAGCGGTTGACGCCCGGATAAATCAGGCCAATCATGTCCTGCGAGCCGCTCGGCTCCGCTTTGCCTTTGTTTTCGGTTTCGTAAAGTTCGCGCACCAATTCGTCAAGCGGACGGTTGGGGAGCTTTCCGCGCCATAATTTCATGGCGATGGCGCGAGTGCCGCTGGCAATACCGGAGCGGTCCATCGGGCGGAAGTCCGGCTCGATCTGCGCCACGACCATCGAGCCGGGCGGAGTGGGATTGAGGCGGGAGATGAACGGCTGGTCAATCCAACCGCCCGCGAGTTGAACTCGGTTGGGAATGGCGCCGAAGAATTTAGCGACGGCGGATTTTGTTTGCATTGGCTCTTATTGGTGAAAACTAGCGGACCGGGGCCGGAACCGCTGGCAATGGCGCAGGCTTGAGATTGCTGCCGGTAATTCGCAGCGCGCAGGTGAGGTCGCTCAATTTTTCACCGGGCAATTCCACGGCGAGTCCGTCCGGCGTCTGAATGAACCTCAACGCGCCGGAGCGGCCGAGCAGTTCGACTTTCTTGATCTGGTTCTGTGCGGGGTCGGCGGTTCTTGCAAGCGACCTGACGAGCATCTCTCCATTGTCGGGCCAGCCCATGGCAATGGCATAGAGAGTTTTGCCCTGCGTCGTGAAACGGATGTCACCGGCGGTGTATTTGACTGAAGTGTCGTTGAAACCGCCGCTTCTGCGCACGGTGTTCGTGCCTTCGCCGTAAACCAGCCAGGGGCGGGAGCCGTAAATGGCCTCGCCTGTGACGGCCGACCAGTCGGCGAGCTGGTGGAGCATGGCTTCAACTTCGGGATCGAGCGAGCCGTCAGGACGGAGAACGACGTTGAGGAGCAGATTGCCGTTTTTGCTGGTGATGTCCACGAGCATGTGGACCGTCCAGCTCAAGGGCTGGTATTTCCAGTCTTTATTGTAAAACCAGTCGCCGATGGAGGTGTCGCACTGCCACGGATGCGGATCAATCCCGCCAGTCAGGCCGCGCTCGAGGTCCTGCACCCAGCGGCCGCTGGAGGTCTGCTTGCAATTGTAGATGGCCGTCAGCTTGCCGTTGTGCTGGAGGTTGTCGTTGTAAAAATTGGCAATCTGGCTCAAGCCCACCACATTGCCAAACGCCACGCCGCCGTCGCTGTAGAGAAGGTCAGGGTGGTAATCGTCCACGAGTTGTTTGATTTCATTGTACCACTGCTGCTGCCAGCGGAGGTCTTTGGAATACCAGCCGGAGTCGCCCGGTTGGGCGGCGAAATGATAGAGGTCCCAGTTGTTGGAATTGGCGCCGTCATAGGGCACGCCGGCGAGGGGGCCGGTCCTGTCGGATTTGTGCGAGTCCTGGAACCAGGTGAAGCTCGCGCCAAGATGCTCGGAGACGCCGAAGTGGAGGCCGTTCTTTTTAGCGGCTTTTTGCCACTCTGCCACGACATCCCGGTGGGGGCCGTAGTTGACAGAGTTCCATTGGTGCAAGGGCGAGTTCCAAAGGAAAAAATCATCGTGGTGGGAGCCCATGCTGACGAAATATTTCGCGCCAGCTTTCTTGTAAAGTTCCATCAGTTTTTCCGGTTCCCATTTCTCGGCTTTCCAAAGCGGGATGATGTCCTTCCAGCCGTTGGTGGAGGGATGGCCCCAGCGTTTGAGATGATCTTCATAGTCGGGGCTACCCTGCTGATACATTTTGCGGGCGTACCAATCACCCATCATGGGCACCGCTTGCGGTCCCCAGTGCGCCCAGATGCCGAACTTGGCGTCGCGGAACCATTCCGGGCAGGAATAGTTTGTCAGCGATTCCATAGTGCCGACATAGGGGCCGGGTTTGATGGGGAGATTCAGGTTAGTCTGCGCCTGAAGGCAGGTGGCAACAGATGCGGCCAAAAAGATGGAGGGCAGGAGGGAATTGAATCGCATGGCTTTAGTCCTTTGGGTTGTTTGGGTTTGGTCCTGTCAAGCCCTGCCGCCTGTGGTTGAAACCATGGGCGGCACAGTGGCGTGTCCCGGCGACCGGTCAGCCGATGCCGACGCGTTTGCCGGCTTTGCGGGCATGGTATTGTTGTTTGATCCACTTGAAGGTGACAGCCAGTCCCTGGTTCAACGACGTGCCCGGCTCCCAATGAAGCACCTGCTTGATGAACGTGTTGTCTGAGTTGCGGCCCGCGACGCCCTGGGGCGCGTCCAAGTCATATTTGCGGTTCATCTTTACGCCGGCGATTTTTTCAATCTTGGAGAGCAGTTCGTTGATGGAGACCAGCTCGCTGGAGCCGAGGTTGATGGGCGTGGCGATGAGGTCGTCGCAATGAGTAATCATGTCAATACCCTTCACGCAGTCGTCAATATACATGAAACTGCGGGTTTGATGGCCGTTGCCCCAGATGGTGATTTCCTTGTTGCCGGTGTCCATGGCCTCGATGACCTTGCGGGAAAGCGCGGCGGGGGCCTTTTCACGGCCGCCGTCCCAGGTGCCGTGCGGCCCATAAACGTTGTGGAAGCGGGCCATGAAGGTTTTCATGCCGCGTTCGTGCCAGTATTCCTGGCAGAACATTTCGCTCATCAATTTTTCCCAGCCGTAGCCGCGCTCGGCCATGGCCGGATAGGCGTCGGATTCCTTCAAGGCACGGACGTTCGGGTCCTGCTGGAGGTCGGTGTTGTAGGCGCAGGCGGACGAGGAGAAGAAATAGCGGCGGACTCCGGCGCGATATGCGGCTTCAACCATGTTGGTGTTGATGAGGATGCTGCGGAGACATTCGACCCGGAAGCGTTCGATAAAACCCATGCCGCCCATGTCGGCGGCGAGGTTGTAAACTTCCACGGCACCTTCGCAGACGCGCTTGCAGTTTGCCTCGATGCTGACATCGCAGCAGAGGTTTTGAACGCCGGGCACGTGCAGATACCACTCGTAAAGCGGTTTTTTGTCCACCGCGCGGATGTTGGTGAAACCCTTCTTCTTAAAGAAAAGCGCGAGGTTGCCGGCGATGAATCCGCCCGCGCCAGTGATGACGATCAGGTCGTCCTTCTTTAGCGGAGCGTCCTTTTCAATGACTCGAGTGCTATTTTTCATGGGTCTGTTCTCTGTGTGGATTGTCATGCCGCTTTCATGGGCGGCATCAACGGCCTTTGCATTCTTATCCTGTCCACACCAGCAGAATGCGCTCGACTGGGCGCTGTGGCAATGGCAATAATTGGCCAGTGCATGGATATTATTGACCTGTGCGATGAAAACCCCGCGAGCATCTGAAAAGGGCAACCAGCCCGCGCCGGAGTTCTTTTCGGCGGACGTGACGGAGGCGCGGCGGTTTTATCTGGACCTGCATCCGCCGAAAAACCGGCAGTTGGCCGTGGTGTGCGGGGGGCTGGAGCGGTGCAAGCCGGACTACGCGATTGACCGGAAGACGTTTCCCTTTTACTCGATCGAATACGTGGTGCGCGGCCGCGGCGAAGTGAATCTTAAGGGGCGCACCCATTCGTTGCAACCCGGTCGCCTGCTCTCGTATGGGCCGGGCATCCCGCATCACATCGTGGGAGACAAGGGCGATCCGCTGGTCAAGTATTTTGTGGATTTCACGGGGACGCGGGCAACGACGCTTTTGCGCGGTTGCGGGCTGCCGGCGGGGCGCGTTTCGGAAGTTGTTCCGGCGAACGCGATCCAAGCGCTATTTGACGAACTGATTCAAGCCGGATTGCAGATGCGGCGCGAGAGCGGGGTGTTGTGCGCGAAATTGCTGGAGTGCGTGGCGCTTCGAATTGCGGGGGCATGCGCATCGCCCGCGAGCGCGGAGACGCAGGCTTTCGCGACTTTTCAGAGGTGCCGGCAGTATATTGAACAGAACAGCCGGCGATTGAGGACGCTGGAGCAGATCGCCGAGGAATGCCATGTCAACAATGCCTACCTCTGCCGGCTGTTCCGGCGTTACGACAGCCAAAGCCCTTACCAGTATCTGCTACGGGTCAAGATGAATTACGCCGCGCAACGGCTGCAAGAGCAGGGCGCACTGGTGAAGCAAGTGGCGGAGGAGGCGGGGTTTGCCGACCCGTTTCACTTCTCGCGGGCGTTCACTTCAGTTTTCGGACTTTCGCCAAGCTCCTTTCGGGGGCTGCGATAGCGTTGAGGTGGAGAAAGGAGGGGACAAGACTTCGAACAGGAGGCAACAGAGAGAACAGAGAGGAATGGGGCAGACCCGGGCAAGGAATGTCAATCATTGTATTGCTGTCTATCTGACTCAAGTAGCGGCGGTCATAGACCGCCGCTACAATAAGTCAATACTAATTCCAGTACCGCGAGCGGCCTGCTTAGTCGGCCAGTTGGGAATTTAGGCGCAATGGCTTGCCGCTCTTTGCGTCAAACTCCTTAACTGTGCTGCCATAGCGCACGGCCACTTTGCCATCGGCGGTTGGACGAATCTCGGCGCTGGTCAGCTTTCCATCCTTCCAGACGATGTCCACCTCGCAGCCGCCGCGGGCGCGCAAGCCCTTCACACTGCCGTCGGGCCAGGCGGTGGGCAACGCGGGCAGGAGTTCGATTTCTCCATTTTGACTCTGGAGGAGCATCTCGGCGATGCCGGACGTGCCGCCGAAATTGCCGTCAATCTGGAATGGCGGATGAAGGTCAAACATATCCGGAGCGGTGTGACTGGCGTTGAAGAGGGTTTTGAGGATGCTGTAGGTGCGGTTGCCATCGTCCAACCTCGCCCAACAATTGATGCGCCAGGCGGTGGCCCAGCCGGTCGAGTTGTCGCCGCGAGTATTCAGGGTGGTTTTTGCGGCATTGGCAAACTCCGGCGTGCCGCGCGGGGTGATCTGAGCGCTGGGGTAGAGCGCGTACAAATGGGAGATGTGGCGGTGTTGCAGATCCCCGGAGGCCCGGTCCCAGTCTTCGAGCCACTCCTGCAATTGTCCCTGAGCGCCGACCTGGGGCGGTGCGAGGCGCGCACGGGTCTCCTCGAGCTTGGCGCGGAATTCGGGATCGGTGTTGAGGATTTTGGAGGCCTCGATGCAATGGGTGAACAGGTCGCGGAGAATTTCCTCGTCCATGGAGGGTCCGGCGCAGACGGAGGTGTTGTACGGAGTGTGTTTTTCCGGGGAGACGGAGGGACACGTGACGAGCCATTTGTGTTTAGGTTCTTCGACGAGAGTGTCAACGAAGAATTGGGCCGCGCCCTTCATCAGGGGATAGGCGTCCTTGAGAAACGCCTTGTCATTATTGAACGCATAGTGTTCCCACAAGTGCTGGCAGAGCCATGCGCCGCCGGTGGGCCACATCCCTGAATCCGCAAAATCAATGGGACCGGTGGCGCGCCAAAGGTCCGTATTGTGGTGGGCTACCCAGCCGCTCGCGCCGTACATCTCCTTCGCGGTGCGCGCGCCGGTTACGGACAGGTCCTTGATGAAGGAAAAGAGCGGCTCGGCGCATTCGGCCAGATTGCAGGTCTCCGCCGGCCAATAGTTCATCTCGGTGTTGATGTTAATAGTGTATTTGCTTTGCCAGCTTGGGTTCATGCTGTCATTCCACAGCCCTTGCAGGTTGGCGGGCTGGCCGCCTGGCCGGGAGCAACTGATCAGGAGGTAGCGTCCGAACTGAAAGTAAAGCTCGGCAAACTGGGGGTCCTGGCCGTTGGCGAAATTGCGAATGCGCTCGTCGGTCGGGGACTTCATGGCATCGCTTTTGCCCACGTCCAGCGAAACGCGGCGGAACAGCCGCTGATGTTCCTTGATGTGGCGGTTGAGAAGCTCATCGGGCGTCTTCTTGGCCGCGGCCTCAAGCTGCGCTTTTACAATGGCGTCGGGATCGCCCGAGACATCTTCAAAACTGCGGTAGCTGGTGGCGAGGGCAATCAGGATGGTGGCGGAATCCGCGTTGGTGACATCAATGGAATCGGCATTGGTGATCGTTTGACCGCCGTCGGCAATGACCTGCGCCCGCACTTCGAACTTCAACTTGCCGCTTATGCCCGACCCGCTGGCGTTGACACCGCGCAGGGCGAGCGTGTTGCCGGGTTCCACAGTAACGGCCGGCCTCTGCTGCTGGTTAGCTCGCAAGCCGGCGTTGAAGGCGATGGAGCCTTTTTTATCCGCAGTGAGCCGAACGACGATGACTTGATCCACCGGGCTGGCAAAGACGGACCGGGAATAATGCACGCCGTTCGTCGTTGTATATTCAACACCCGCGACCGCCGTGTCCAAGTTGAGGTCACGCCGGTAATTTTCGGCGGAGTCAACCGTCGGGAAGTTCAGGATGAGGTCGCCGGCGGGTTCGTAAGCCATCTCGGAACTGGGCTTGGCGATTACAGTTCTGTTGATCAGGTTGTTCGCGTCCTGGTATTTGCCGTCAAGGATCAACTGGCGGACCTGCGGGAGATTCGTCAAAGCTTGTGGATTGACGGGGTCATAAGGCCCGCCGGCCCAAAGAGTGTCCTCGTTCATCTGGAGGCGTTCCTGGTTGACGGCACCGAAGACCATCGCGCCGATGCGACCGTTGCCGACTTGGAGCGCCTCGGTCCATGCGGCGGCGGGACGGCGATACCACAACGACAAAGGTTCAACCGGAGCTGTGGCGGTTCCTGTGAGTTGAACGGGCGGCCCGGCGGGTACCGCCGGCTCCCCTCCCCGCCCGCCCCGCCCCCCTCCTGCCATTGCGGCGAAGGGGATGGTTATGGTGACGGCAAGAAGGACAATGGGTAAGGTTTTTTTCATGGTGTGTGTTCGGATGTGGGGGGGCGGTCAATTACGTTCACTGAGAATTCATAAGGCGTTGAGATGCAACCCTTTCAGGGTTGATTAACTCCAATGTTGCCACCCAGGGTAGGCCTCTTTGAATCGGCCAACCCTGGGCTGTTTGATCCAATCCCTTTGGGATTGATTTCATGCGAGCCGGGACGTTTAGCGGACGACGCTGAATTCGACGTTTTGTTCGACCTTGTCCGACGCGGGACCGATCATCAGACGGTAATTCCCGGCTTCGACGGTATAGTCGTGTTTGGTGTCGTCCCAATAGCGGAGGCGCTCGATCGGGATGTCGAGGGAGACTTCGGCGGACTTGCCGGCAGGGACATTGACCCGTTTGAAGGCGCAAAGGGCCTTGATGGGCTGCGAGACGGAGGATTTGACGTGGGCGAAGTAAACCTGGGCGACTTCGTCGCCGTCGCGCTTGCCGGTGTTGCTGACATTGAACTTGACGGTAATGGTGTCGCCGGCTTTGACGCTCTTGGAAGAGAGGGAGGGCGAGGAATACTCAAATTTCGTGTAGCTCAGGCCGTGACCGAACGCGTAGAGCGGCTTGCCGGTGTAGTAGCGGTAGGTGCGATTTTCCATGGAGTAATTGGTAAACGCGGGAAGGCCCTCGGTGCCACGGTAGAAAGTGAGCGGAAGACGGCCCGACGGGTTGACATCGCCGAAAAGGACTTCGCCGACGGCAGTTCCGCCTTCTTCACCAGGGTACCAGGCCTGGATGATAGCGGGCAGGTGGTCGTCCTCCCACGGGAGAGCCATAGGGGAGCCGCTGCAATTGATCATGATGACGGGCTTCTTGGTTGCGTAGAGGGCCTGGACAAACTCCTCCTGGACCTGGGGCAGTTCAATCTTTGTTCGGTCGCCGTTGTTAAAGCCGTCAATGCCGCCGCCGCCACGGGCATTGCCTTCCTCGCCTTCGAGAGACGAATTGATGCCGCCGACATAGATGAGAACATCGGCATTGGAGGCGATGCTGAGTGCCTCCGCGCGCAATTCCTCGGGTGTGCGGGCAGGAGTAGCAGCACCGCCGCCACGTCCACCGCGACCGCCGCCGCCGCCGCCACCGCCGAGCACCAGCGGACAGCCTTGGGCATTAAGGACTTCAACATCGGTGCCGGCAATTGCTCGAATTCCCCGCAAGATAGTGACTGCGGAAGAGGGGGTGCCATTGTAATTGCCATAGAGCATGCTCTGAGCGGTGGCGTTCTCACCAAAAACGGCAATTTTCTTGGTTTTGGAACGGTCGAGCGGGAGTGTGCCGTCGTTCTTCAAGAGCACCAGAGCTTCGCGGGCGAGTTTGAGGGCGACTTGGCGATGCTCAGGGGTGTTGTTTTCGGCCATCGTGATCCGGAGGTAAGGGTTCATGGCAGGCGGATCAAAAAGACCCAGCTTGAAACGGCAATCCAAAACCCGCGTGAGTGCGGTGTCTATCTGGGCGATGGTGATGAGGTTCTGGCTGAATGCATCCAAAAGGCTGTTATACTCGCTTCCGCAGCAAAGGTCGGTGCCAGCGATGACGGAGATGGCGGCGCCCTGGGCCGATGTCTGGGCGTTATGGTGATTGCGCGAAACATCGCCAATGGCGCCGCAATCCGAAACGACCTGGCCGTCAAAACCCCAGCGATTGCGGAGGTTGTCCACCAGGAGGAGATCGCTGGCCGGGGCCGCCATGCCATTGACGGCGTTATAGGCGCTCATGACAGCGCCAACGTGGCCTTCCCGGACGACAGCTTCAAAGTGCGGCAGGTAGGTTTCGTAGAGGTCGCGCTCCGAAGGGTGAACGTCTATGACATGGCGCAGGGACTCCGGGCCGCTATGAACGGCGAAATGCTTGGCGCAGGCGAGGGCGAGCGTGTATTTGGGATCATCCCCCTGCATTCCCAGGACAAAGGCGACGCCCATCCGGGAGGTCAGGAAAGTGTCTTCGCCGTAGGTTTCCTGGCCGCGGCCCCAGCGGGGATCCCGGAAAATATTGACATTGGGAGACCAGAAATTCAACCCATGCCATGACGGGGAGTCGCCATTGTTTGCCGCGCGGGCCTGATTATTCTCTGCGCGGCCCTCGATGCCGATGTCGTGGCCCATGATCTTGATGAGATCGGGGTCAAAGGTGGCGCCATTGGCGATGGCCTGCGGAAAAACGGTGACACCGCTAGTGTTGGCGACGCCGTGGAGGGCTTCGCTCCAGTAGTTGTAAGCGGGCAAATCCAGCCCGACGCGATGAATGGAGGGCGCGGTGTTTCCCATCTGATGCACTTTTTCGGAAAGGTTCATCCGGCTGATGAGGTCCTTGACGCGCAAGGCCCTGGGTTGGGATGGATCCGTCCAGAGCACCGGCCCGGCAACCTGCGGAATCCGCAGCGCAGCCAAATCGGCTTGATTCACCAAGTCGCCAGTGTGAAGCGATATGAGGATGGTGCCGGTCGCGGTGTCTTTAACTTCGAGGGTGTTCAGTTTGGCGGTTCCGACCGTGGCGCGGAAAGTCAGGACAATCGGTCCGCTAATCATATCGTCCCGATGGTCAACGGTGCCGGAGACGGAGTACACCTTGTTCGGACCGCCGGCAGCCTTGATAATATCCAGGTCCTTTGCCAGGACCTGGTCTCCCGCGGAGATATCGAAAACGCGCTGGCCGATGTTGGTGGCATCGAGGTCGGATTCCAGCACACCGACGGTGATGGTGTATTTGCCGTCCGGCACGCCGGAGATGGTGGCGGTAAAGCTGGAGCCGAAGATGCCGTCGCGATAATAAGATTCAGTGCCGGGGGGCGCGCCCTGGACGGCGTCGGTGGCATAATTGCCGCGATGCGTGAAATCGCCGCTGAAAGTGACTTTCTTGTCGCAACTTGAGCAACCTTCCTCGGCGGCAAAAGCGGGGGCAAGGCCGATGGTGGCAAGGATGGCCGCAGTGATGGACAGTTTGAGGGCGGTGGAATGCAGGGAGTGCATGATGTGATTAGGAGGGGTTTATGTGTGTTGGGAACGGATTGGTCTATAAAGAAGGGACTTCCATGGAGGAAAAGGAAAGGACATGAATTCGCGTGTCGTGCATCTGTTGCCAGGGTTGTTTATGTATTCTGGACTATGCTTTAACCGTTTTTAGCAGCGACGACAAGACTTTTTTTGTATTCGGTGACAATCACAAATAAGAGCAGCCCCGCAGCGGGAAGTGGAATTAAGTGGAATTAAGTGGAATTAAGTGGAATTAGGTGGAACCAGGTGGAATCAGTTGGAATTGCGGATTTCGGATTGTCGGAATAGGACGGATAGGAGGAATAGGACGGATCGGTTTGACGGGAATTGCGGATGGCATGGCGGTATGAGCGGAGGCTGCAGGCAGTACAGCACAATCTGTTGCGGGTTTGGCCGTGAAAACCACAATATATGGTGGTTCAGGAGGGAGTTTTGGCCCAAGGATGGAGCCCTGAAAACACTTTGACGGGGTGCGACTGGGTGCGACCATGGTGAGAGCGGCATGTCTTGCACAGTCGGGCTTTTGGCTGTAGATCGGCGCAGAACGCCGACGCCAGAGCCATTGGGACTTTGACCAGGTGCGACGGGGTGCGACAAGTCATGGTTTGGGTAATCTCGGATATAGTGGATGGGGGTGGACGAAGGGGACGGCAGTGGACGGAGTCGTAGAAAAGCGCAATACCCCAACACTCCAGCACTCCATTGGGTTTTTCTGGTGGGCACCATTCCAAGTTCAAAATTCATTGTCATGGCGAGATTGTAGCATGGCTTTGAAAAAAGCGTCTCCGTACGGTACGGACGATTTTTTGGGCGAAAAATGGGGTTTGGACCCCGGCTAAACCGTTGTGATTACGCGAGTTAAAGGGGGTCGGTACAGATTTTACACATGTACAGATTTAAAAATATTTTGGCGGGGAGGCGGGTTTGGCTGCCGACGGGAGACGGTTTGGGCGGGGATTGGCACGGATTTGAGGGAAGTGACAGGATGGGATTGTGGGAGGCAGGCGGCGGGGCGGATGGATCGAGAACGGTTGACATACGGAATGCGGATGTTCATACTCGACCCATCATGAACATGAAGAGCCAGATCCTCGCGATGCTTTAAACGCCATGAGACAATTTGGGTCAAATCGCATTTTATTGTTGTTTGACTGCCGGGGGCGTGACAGAATCGCGGGGTGAAATTGAAATGAGCGCTTCAGAATCAGCAGCAATGAATTTCAAACGAAACAGTGAAATGGCCTGTTTTTCCTTGAATCCGGCGGCCGCGGGAATCTCATTCGAGCGCCCTCAGACGGCAACCGGCTGTAAGAACCCATGACAATCAGCGACCAGTGAAACAAGAAATCAACAATAACAAACAACGACAACAAGAAAATACTATGCGAAAAATTATTACTACGACCCTGTGTGTCAGTGCGGCAGCGTGCATTTGGACGTTCTCGACCGGCTGCAAATCCAGCCAGCCTCCCCCCACGCCGAAGCCCGCCACACCGGCCGCAACGACCACGCCAAAACCGGCCACAACAACCCCAACTCCCGCGGCGCCGACGATGACAACTCCCGCGCCGGCACCCGCCGCGACGGCTGCGACCGGGTTTAAGCCGAAGGCGGGGCCGGATGGCATCTACCGCATTAAATGCGGCACGACCGAGGCGTTCACCGATTCCACCGGCAAGGTCTGGCAGTCGGGTGAAGAGGGATTTGAAGGCGGCCAAACGGTTGAACGGGACGCGAGCACGGCCATTGCCAACACAAAGGACGCGGGACTCTATCTGAATGAACATTATTCCATGGAATCCTTCTCCTGCGTTGTTCCGAACGGCAAGTACACGGCCAATCTCCACTTTGCGGAGACCTTCGAAGGCGTCAGCGGGCCTGGCCAGCGCGTATTCACTTACAATGTGCCGCAAGGGAAGCATGAGGTGAAGGATTTTGACATTTTTGTCAAGGCCGGCGGCTCCAACAAAGCCTACATTGACAGCGTGCCGGTGGAAGTGACGAACGGGAAGTTCACCATTACATTCACCAGCAACGTCGAGAACCCGGAAATCAACGGGATTGAGCTTATTCCGGTGAAGTAAGGGATGTTGATTTGGCTTGCGGCCTTGAAGACACATGGCCTATCGCGGCCAGTGGTTCATTGGCTTGGCGCAAGCGATCGCGCAATCCATAAGGACGCCGGCGGCATCAAACTGAGCGCCGGCGTCCATGTTATTAGAAGGCGGTCGAGCAGACCCATTCCGGCACACCGCTTCCAGCGGTGCTGTGAATTGTCAAACAGTTAGGTTGCCGTCAGGCGCCAAGCCGGCGGCGAGGCGTCAGCACATATTTTAGTAAACCGAAGCGTGAAAAAGTCCCTTATGAGAAAATGTCTGTCCTCCACCCTGGCCGTTGGAGTTTTGGCCTTCTCCCTTGCCTCCGCTGGCGCTGCTGTGACCGCGTCAAAGAAGTTGCCCGATGGGGTGCAATTCACCGTTGATGACGGCACGCTCCGCATCCAGTTCTGGTCGGACGAGATTATCCGCGTCACCTACGCGAGCGGCACCGAATTGCCGGCGCTAAAGAGTCTTTCCGTCGTCGCCAGTCCGGCAGCCGTAAAATGGAAACAGCAGGAAAATGCCCAGGCTTTCACTTTGGTTGCGCCACACTTGAAGGTGACAATTGACAAGCAGACCGGGGCGGTGGTTTTTCTTGACCCTGCCGGCCACGTTTTGCTTCAAGAAGCAGCCCAGGGCCGCAGGATCGCGCCAGCCAACCACGGCACTTCCTGCGCCCAATCCTTCCACACAGCGTCGGATGAAGGCATCTACGGTCTTGGCCAGCATCAGCGCGGTACGTGGAATTATTTGACCGGCGGCAACGTCACGCTCGCCCAAGCGAACATGGAGGTCGGTGTCCCGGTGATCACATCAAGCAAAGGGTATGTGCTCCTCTGGGACAATCCCGCAGTAACCACCATTGGCGCCAGCGCCGCGCCTGAATCCACCAACGGGGGGAAAGTCCTGCGCTGGTCGTCGGAATGGGGCAAGGCGATTGACTACTACTTCTGCTTCGGCGACGGAACGATTGACGCGGCCATGAAGGCCTACCGTCACCTCACCGGCGAGGCTCCGTTGATGCCCAAGTGGGAGCTGGGCTTCTGGCAGTGCAAGGAGCGCTACGCGTCCCAGGAGGAATTGCTCGGAGTAGCCCGGAGGCTGCGTGAACTCAAAGTGCCGGTGGATGGGATCATCCAAGACTGGCAATACTGGCCGGCGGGCACGAACACCTGGGGCTCGCACCTGTTCGACGCGGCACGCTACCCGGACCCGGTGGGAATGTTCAAGGAATTGAACGCCATGAATTACCATACGCTCATCTCCGTCTGGGCGAAATTCGACTTGGGCAGCGACAACAGCAAGGAACTCAACGCCGGCGGCGGCATGTTCCCGCGCGTCGAGCGCTACGTCTCTCCGCCCGGCCAGGGGCAATGGTACGACCCCTTCAGCACCGCGGGCAGGGAGATCTATTGGAGGCAGATGCGCGACCAACTCTTCGCCAAGGGCGTTGATGGCTGGTGGCTTGACGCGCCGGAGCCGGAAATCACCGGCATGGGCTTCCGCAATTACACCACGCCAATGGGGCCGGGGTACGAGGTTTACAACGCCTATCCTCTGATGCACTCCACCGGCATCTACCAGGGGCAGCGGGCCACAACCGATCAAAAACGCGTTGTCATCCTCACCCGTTCGGCTTACGCGGGCCAGCAGCGGAACAGCGCGATCACCTGGTCGGGAGACATCACCGGGACCTGGCAGGTTCTGAAAAACCAAATCCCCGCCGGGCTTAATTTCTCTCTCTCCGGCATACCGTATTGGAACACCGATACCGGCGGCTTCTTCGGCAGTGGCACCACGGGCAATGCCGATCCCCGGAACGCGCAATATCAGGAATTCTTCTCACGCTGGTTTCAATTCAGCGCTTTTTGTCCCATGTTCCGGGTGCATGGTTCTTATGGCACGAGGCCGGGCAAGGAATTCTACCGGTTCGATGAGAAGACTCAAGGGATCCTGCGGACCTATCTGGACTTGCGCTATCGTCTCCTGCCATACACCTATTCGGTAGCCTGGCAAGTGACCACCAACGGGAACACCTTCATGCGGCCGCTGGTCATGGACTTTCCGAAAGACCCGCAAGTGTTGGGCATCGGCGACCAGTATCTTTTTGGCCCGTCCATCATGGTGACGCCCGTCACCAGCGCCGGAGCGCAGACGCGCGCGGTGTATCTGCCGGCCGGCGGCGCGCCGTGGTATAACTTCTGGACCGCGGAGACTTCCGCCGCCGGGCAGCGCGCGGAGGCCCCGGCCCCGGTGCAAACTCTGCCGTTGTTCATCCGGCCCGGATCGATCATTCCGATGGGGCCGTTCCTTCAGTATTCCAGCGAGAAACCGGCCGATCCGATTGAACTTCGCATTTATTCGGGGGCCAACGGCTCTTTCACTCTCTACGAGGATGAAGGCGACAATTACAGCTATGAAAAGGGAACATTCGCCACAATTCCCATTTCATGGAACGACGCCAAGCACAGTTTGGAAATTGGGAAGCGCGCAGGCGAATTTCCCGGCATGTTGAAGGAACGCACCTTCAACGTCGTGTGGGTCTCGAAGGATCACGGCGCTGGAGTCGCTACCACTGAGAAGGCGGACGCCGTCGTTCATTACAATGGCAAAGCCGTGACAATCCCCGGTCCCAAGAAGAATTGACCGCAAAATATATGAAATCAATCCTCGATCTCAATCTCAAATTCGCCCTCGCGCTCGCCGGCCTGCTCATGGGGTGCGCGACCGCGCCCGCCGCCGATCCGGCTTACTGGCCCTGGGCAAACACACCGCCGATGGGGTGGAATTCGTGGGACTGCTTCGGCGCGGGGGTATGGGAATCAAACGTGGTCGCCAACGCGGATTATATGGCGCAGTTCCTCAAACCGCATGGCTGGAACATGGTCACAATAGACATTCAATGGTACGAGCCCCTCGCCCATGGGAGCGGATACCGGCGCGGCGCCGTGCTGGAGATGGATGCGAACGGACGGCTGCTTCCGGCCACAAACCGTTTCGCGATGACGGCGGAGACCCGGTCTTTCAAGCCCATGGGGGACTTTCTGCATTCCAAGGGCCTTAAATTCGGCCTGCACCTGATGCGCGGCATCCCGCGCCAGGCGGTGGACCGGGATAATTCGCCCATCCTCGGGACCTCCTACAAAGCCGCTGACATCGTCAACAAGAACTCAACGTGCGGCTGGAACGGCGACATGTATGGCGTGGACATGAGCAAGCCCGGCGCGCAGGAGTATTATGATTCCGTGTTTGCTTTGATGGCATCCTGGGGGCTGGACTATGTGAAAGTGGACGACCTGTCGTCGTCGTACCACAAGGACGAAATCGAAGCCATCCGCAAGGCGATTGACAAGTGCGGCAGGCCTATTGTCTTTTCGACTTCACCGGGCGCAACGCCCCTCAATCAAGGCGCACACGTTGAGACGCACGCCAACCTGTGGCGGATCAGCGGCGATTTCTGGGACAACTGGCCCGCCCTTTACAACCAGTTCGCGCTGTTGAACAGTTGGACGCCCTTCCGCGGCCCCGGCCACTGGCCCGATGCGGACATGATCCCGATCGGCAACATCCGCGCGTGGCAGAACAATGACGCCTGGACACACTTTACCAAAGACGAGCAGTTCACCATGATAACGCTTTGGAGCATTGCGCGTTCGCCACTGATCCTGGGGGCGAACCTGCCCAAGAATGATGAGTTCACGCTGGCTTTGCTCACGAACGACGAGGTTGTCGCGGTGAACCAGAATTCGTCCAACAACCGGCAGCTTTTCAGCAGCAACAGCATGGTTGCGTGGGTTGCGGACGCGCCAGGGTCGAGCGACAAATACATTGCGCTTTTCAATACTTCACCCGCACCCGCTGCTGGCGGACGGCGCCGCGGCGCAGCCCCGCCGGCAACCAACGCGCCCGCCGCGAACACCGACGCGACCCAGCCGAGGGAAGTTTCAATTTCCCTGATGGACATCGGCGTGGCCGGACCCGCCAAGGTTCGCGATCTTTGGAATCACAAAGACCTCGGCACGGTCACGGGCACGCTGACGCAGACCATCAATTCCCATGGCGCGGGTCTTTACCGGGTTCAGCCGTAAAGGGCACCTCTCTCGCGGTGTCAGGCATCGTGATTCCCTTTGCCTTTCTTGGCCATCTCGAACGCGGTGAAAACGAGAATCACCAAGCTCATCCCGCCGCAGTATGCGAGAGTGAGTATAATCCAGATTGCGTGAGTGTCATCATTGAGGGTGATAGCGCAGGCAATGATGGCGCCTACCCATATGATGGCTTGAGCTACAATCTGTGCGCCCATGAGTTTTTCGGTGGGTGTATTCATAGTTCTGGGTTTGTGCGATGCTATGACTTGACGATGCCTAATTATGTAAGCGCCATTCCGCCTCTTTGTGTCATTGGTTGGAGCGAGGCGCGGCCGGGCTTGCGGGGGCGGAGGATCGGGCGAACATGCCCAGGGTCACGCCTTGAAAGCCTCCGGCGGTGTCGGTGCTGAGGAATGAGGATTGGAGGTCCTGGCCAAACTGGGTGAACTCGCCATTGCCAGCCTTGTAGAAGAAGCGGGTGCGCGCGCCCGCGCCTTCAACCTTCAGGTCAATCGAGCCGGTGTTGTCAGGCAGTTTTTGCAAGCCGGTGAGATTGGGTTGCGCCGGAGCGCCGCCACGACGGCCGCCACGACCGCCGCCGGTTGCCGGTTGTTCAAGGGCGATTTCTGTGAGATGCCCGGAGTCAATCGTGACGCTGACGGCGTAGTAATGGCCCTCGTTCTGGTAGGCGACCAAACCTGCGATGCAGTTGACAGTCGTAGGCTGGGCCATCAGGTGGACAGAGCAAGTAAAGTCGTCATTCTGCTGGCGCACGGCCAGGAAGGACGGGTTCCCCTGCCCCGATAGAAGGTCGGCGCGCGGTTCAAGCAAGAGGCCCTTGCCAGCACTGGAGGTGGCATACCATTTTGAAGCCGGCGCGCGCAGGCCAATCCAGCGGAAGGCCAGCGTGTCCGAGTCGAAGTTGTCGGTGAAGGAGATATTGCCGGTGGTGGGCACCGCGGGCGCTTTGTCAGCGGGGAGATTGGGTTTCTTGAGGGCCAAGGGAACCGGCGTACTGGGCGGCAGGATGACGGGCCAACTGTCCTGCCATGTGACCGGGAGCAAAAACGTCTGACGACCGGTGTTGTAAAAGCCGCCCTGATAAGGCTGGCAGCCGAGGAAGACGGCATACCAATCGCCGTTCTGAGTCTGCACCAGATCGCCGTGGCCTGTGCAGGTGACAGGATTGGGGCGATTGTCCGACAGATCCATGGCGGTCAGAATCGGGTTTTTCTCCCAGGGAACGTACGGGCCGAGGAGCTTGTCGGACTTGAAGATGACTTCGGAGTGGGCGGTGCTTGTGCCGCCCTGGGCGCACATGAGGTAGTAGGTGTTGGTGAACTTGTAGAGGTGCGGCCCTTCGCACCAAACGGGATGTTTGGAAATGTCGGTGCCGCCGTTGACGAGGACGGTCTTTTCGCCGACGGTCCGCTGTTGGACGAGATCAACTTCCTGGATTTTGATGGCGCGGTGGCCGCTGTAGAGGGACTGCGGAGGATCGTCGCAGTTGACGATGTAGCACTTGCCGTCGTCATCGAAGAAGAAGGAGGGGTCCATGCCGCCGACGCTGCGGAGCGAGACCGGCTCGGACCAGGGACCTTTGGGGTCTTTGGAGGTGACGTAGAAATTGCCGATCCCGCCGACGAAAGTGCAGACGACATAGTAGGTGCCGTCGTGATAGCGGATGCATGGAGCGTACGTGCCGTTCTGAACCGGGCCGCCCCTCATGCCGAATTGCGAGGGTCTGTCAATCACATTTCCGATCTGGGTCCAGTGAATCAGATCTTTGGAATGCCAGATCGGAATGCTGGGGAAGTAATTGAAGGCGGAGTTGACGAGGTAATAGTCGTCGCCCACCCGGCAGAAGGAGGGGTCGGGATAAAAGCCGGCGACGATGGGGTTGAGGTATTCATCCGCCCCGGGCGCGGTGGCGGTTTTGCCGCTGTACGCGAAGGAAGTGAACTGGACCCAGGTGGAGGTGTCCGGGGCATCAGCGGCGATTACAGCCGGGGCGAGTGAAAGCAACGCCGCGGCGGCGAGAACTGTCTTGGTCATATTGTTGATTACAGTCAGATTCCAACCTTCTAAACTTCGTTAGTTTAGATTCCGAATTTTTGGGCGGCGCGGCAGCACCGCCCTACCGAAGATCACAAACAGACGCAGATTATTGGATCCAGCTCTTGAGGGTGGGGGCGACGGAAGACGCCCAAATCTCGAAGCCTTCTGTCACGGGATGAAGGTGGTCCGTGGTGCGGAAGCCGATGAGGCCGCCGTTTGCATCGAGGAACTTGGAATTAATGTCGGTGAAAAACACGTGTTGATGATCATCCAGTTTGGCGATGATCTTGTTGGCCTCCTCGCATTTGCGGCGATTGGAGTCCGAAGGACCGGTGCCGCGCGGGAAAATGGCCAGGAGCATGATCTTGGCGTCCGGGAAATCATGGCGCAGTTCATAAATGATGGCGCCAATGCCTTCGGCGATTTCCGGTCCCGACGGGTTGCGGTTGTCGGTGGTATTATTGGTGCCGATCATGAGCATGACGGCCTTGGGCTTGTGGCCCTTGCCTTCGCCATTTTGCAGACGCCAGAGCACGCCTTGAGTGCTGTCGCCTGAGATGCCGAAGTTGGCAACCTTCACGTCGCTGAAGTACTTGGCGAACGGGGCCTTGCCGCCGGGATTGCCCTGCCCGTCGTTATCGGAGTTAATCAAGTCCGTGATCGAGTCGCCCAGGAACAGGACGTCGAAGTCGCCGTTTGTGGCGATGTTCATGAATTGCGCATGACGGCCCGCACTGCCTCCGGTGGGACGAATGCAGGGATTATCGCGTGGCATTGTGGGTGTCAGGAGCGACGCGTACTTCCCCAGCAATTCCGTATCTGGGGATGTCTGGATGAATTGTTTGAGGTCGGCGTTTATCCTGGCAAGCTCTTCTGCAGAGGGACGCGGAATGGCGACCTCGGGCGGCACGGGGGCCGGCGGACCGGGAGGTGTGCCGCCGCCAAAACCGCCTCCCCGCCGTGCGCCGCCGCCTCCCGCAGGCTGCGCCTGCGTGCTAAAGACTGTGGCGGCGCTTAGGACAGCGCACGTGACGAGTGTGAGGAATGATCGTTTCTTCATGGGGATTTCCTTGGGTTGGAGTGTTACGAGTGATTCTGCAATTGGTGATCAAAGTTTGAGTTGAGCAATGCGTGGAATGGGGGAGCTGTCAAACTAACAGCGTCCCCCAATCCGCGATACAACTAATGACGAGGCACATTGGTCATTTTGCCGAGAACCGGATGACGCTGACGGAGTTGCCGGGGAATTCGCGAACAAAATTCGTGCCGGCGTCAATGGTGGAACTCTTCGGGGCAGCCTTCATCGGTACGGCAATGCTGTTCACGTCATTCAGGCCGCCGGTGAGCAGTTCCAATTTGGCGGTCTTGCCGACGGACTTCACGCCATCAAGACTGATTTCCACCTGCTGCGGCGTCTCGGCCGCATTGACTACTTTTAGAATCACGTCGCCCGAAGCCTTATCACGCGAGGAGGAGGCAAACAGGGTTTGGGTCGGGGCGCCGGCTCCACCGCGCCCGCGGCCACGGCGACCAGGAGCGGCGTCGTCCGTTGGAGGGGCCGCGGCCGTCGGCGGCGCAGCCGGCGCAATCTGGGCCGTCACCGCAACTGGCAGGACGACATCGCCTTTGTTGTTGGAGAACATCTTCTGGACGTAGTAGGAAGGCGAGCCGAAGGAAGCAATGGTGTTGTAGCCGATCAAATCCGTGGACCATTGCCGCCCGCCTGGATTGAGGTTGACGAACAGCGGCGCGTAGCACTCCATGACCACCAGATCGGCATTGCGCTCCAGACCCGTCAGGAAGGCGGCGTCGGTCAGCGCGGCATTGAAGGACGGCGTCACCGGACGAGAGCCATTGCCCAAGCCGCCTTCCTGCGAGGCCCATTCGCCGACAAAAATCCGCGGCGCCGGCTGCCCCGCCTGAGTCGTGCGGGCGCGGGTGTCATACATGTGGGCACTTCGCAGCGCGTCGGGGAGGCTCATGTAATGATGATCGTCAATAACATCCGGCACCACATTGCCGTAGCCGTCGCCGCGCGTGGAGATGACCTGAATTTTCGGATACTTGGCTTTGATGGCGTTGTAGAACAATGGGAACCGGGTCGGGTAGGTCCCCTGCCCGCCCCTGCCGCCGCCGGGGTCTTCATTGCCGATTTCAACATAAGTCAGTTTGAAGGGGGCCTTGTGCCCGTCCTTGGCGCGCTCCGCCCCCCATTTCGTGCTCGTATCGCCGGTGACGTATTCAATTTCGTCCAATGCCTCCTGAACAAACCGGCTGTACTCATCAGGGTAGCTCTGCCCGTTGAGAGTGTAGCCGGCGAAAATCGCAAGAACCGGCTCCATCTTAAGGTCTTCGCACCATTCGAGAAATTCCAAAAGGCCCAGGCCATCGTCGGAGCGATACCCCCAAGAGGTATTGTGCGTGGGGCGGTTTTCCAGAGGGCCGATGGTCCGCGGCCAGTCCCAGCGGTTGGCGTAATCACTGCCTTCGACGTAGTTGCCGCCGGGAAAGCGGAGGAAGCCGGGCTTCATGTCGGCCAGAAGCTGCATGATGTCCCTGCGGTTGCCGTTGGCCCGATCTTTGAAGGTCGGCGGGAACAGTGACACCAGGTTGAAGTTGACGGTGCCCTTGGAAGCGCCGGAAATGACAAAGCGCGCGGCGGCCGTGGACTGCACCTTGCCGGTCTTGAGGGTCACGCTGTACTTCTTCCACGCGGCGCCAATGCCGGACACGGTGGCGGATGCGTAATTGGTTGCGCCGTCGCTGGATTCGATGGTGACTTTCAACGGCCCTGAGAAACCATCCGAGGCCTTGGCGTAAAACGAAGCCGTATAGGTCGTATTGGAATAGGCCGGGATGCCCCAATAGCCGTCGTTGGCCACGCCGACGCGGCCCCCGGCTGGCACGGTGGCGATGTTGAGCTTGAGGCTGGTCGTCAGGGCGTTCGTGTTGACCGGATCGGTGGTGTCCAGAGAGTAGGCCCCCTGTGCGCCATCCGAAGTGACGACGGACCAGCGAGCGATAGTCGGAGCAGGCGCGCCGTCGCCACCGCCGCCACGACGACCGCGGCCGGAATTTTTGAAGACGCGGTTCTGGATCAGTTCGCCGTAGAGGCCGCCGTCGTAGGAGTAATTGATTTCCTCGGTCATAAGCCCGTAGAACGAGGGACTTATTTGAGCGCCGGGTTTGTCCACCTGGACGACGATTTTGCCGGGGTCGGCGGCTGAGGCCTGGCTGATGAAGATCAGGCCTGCGCCCAGGGCGGTCAGCCCGGAGAGAACACCGCGAGGAACATGACGGAACGGAGGAATCATAGGCGATTGCATGTGAGGAGCGTTTGTGTGTTGTTGGGAACGGCAAGTCGAGACTTGCCGGATACGTTGGCATTAATGCTGTTCATATCACTTGAATCCGGCGTGAATTTGGCCGGGTTTTCTTGAGAATGCGCGAAGACGCCGATGGTGTCGAGCGTCTTTTAATGGGATCTCAGGGAGCAGCCTGTGTCCCAGACACTTCCACTTCGGCCAGGCCCGCGGTTTGACCGGGCGGGGCTTGAATTATGCTGACCCGCACGAAGCGTCCGGAAATAGAGCCTGCCTGAGCCTGGTCCGTGCGCTCCGCGCCGGCGGCGGTCGCTTGGGACTGGTCAACGAGCAGTTTCCAGCCCGTGTCGCCGTCGGACGAAATCTCAATTTTGTACCGCCAATTTCCCCCGCTTGGGAATGTAAGCCTGGCCCTGGCGACCGTCACCACGCGTTCCAAATCCACGCGGAACCACGGATTGGCGTCGCCGGCGTCAGCCTGCCAGAAGGTCGCGGGGTTGCCGTCATTGGCAAGCCGTGCGCTGTGACCGGGGGCTTCGCTGCTGGCGCGCGTCGGATTGTCCCGTCCGAAAGAGAGGAGCGAAGTTGCGGTGCTTGTGGCGGTGAAGCGAACGTAAGGACGCGGTTTTACGGAGGGCGTTTTGCCGGCGACGAATTTCGGCTCCCCTAGCGATGTGATTTGAATTGTCGCGTCTTTCAATCCGGGCGATGTCGCGCGAATGACGGTCTTGCCGGAAAAATACGAGCGGAATTCCATCGCGGCCTGGCCATCGCGAATCGTGATGTCTGAGTTAGAGGCAAAGGTGATGCTCGGCCCGGTCGGAAACTCGCCCGGCCCGGATTCGATGGCCAGCGTGACGGGCGGACAGTTGTTGAGCGGCTTGCCGTCCTTGTCCATGACCGTCACGATAAGCTGCGCGTCGTCGGTGCCATCCACTCGTTCAAGTGTGGTCTTGTCGGAGGTCAGTTTGAGCGCGGCGGGAACGCCGTTGGCCGGCCACTCCGGCGGCGGGATGTGCAGGTACTCGTTGCGATACCAATACCATTGGCGCTTGGGCAGGCGGAAATAATCCACCATTCCCATTGCGCCAAAACGCCGCCCGGCAATGCTGCCGTGATCAAAGGCGCACCAAAGCACTTCGCCGCTGCGCCACGGCAAACGCCAGGAACCAATCACGCCCCTGGTCGCGCCGGGCGTACTTGGCAAATCGCCCCAGCCGGGATCATACCTGCCGGGACGATCCGACTGTGTGGAACCGTATTCGGTAACTACATTCGGAATTCCTGGATTGGGAAAATTTCTTGCGCCGTCGCCATTGTAGCCGGCCACGTCGCCCAGTTTGTCAATATTGCCGACCTGGCAGCCGCCGATGCCCGCCGGTCGCGTCGAATCCAGTTCGTGGGTGTATGCAACCAACTCACTCAGGAATTTCCGCACTTTTGGCATAACATCGCGCGAACTGAAGAAGACCTCGTTGTCCATGCTCCAGACGATGATGCTCGGATGGTTGCGATTGATGCGGATCATGTCGCGCAGGCTGTCCTTAACGCTTGCTTCAAACCCAGGCTCGTCGGCCACGCTGGTTGGATACCCGCTCGCACCCCAAGGACTCCTGACGCCGGTGGTGGCCCAAAAACAATTCTCCGACCAGAACAAAATTCCCACTTGGTCGCAGGCGGCGGCAAACGCGGGCGCGTGCGGGTAGTGCGAACCGCGAATGAAATCAAATCCGGCGTCTTTGACCATCTTTACATCGCGGAAAAATCCGCTGTCCGCCACAGCGTCGCCCCAACCGGCGTGGTCCTGATGCGCGTTGGCGCCTTTGAAATAATAGTGCTCGCCGTTAAGGAAGAAGCCCTGATCGGCGGTGAACTTGAACCAGCGGAAACCCAGCGGGGAGGTGTAGTCGTCCGCTGCTTTTTTGCCGTCCAGCACGAGGGTTTTCACCGTGTATAAATTAGGATGCTCCGGCGACCAGAGCAGGGGATTGGTCACCGGCTTGCTGGTTTGATCGAAGACATTGGTCGCGCCTGGGGCGATGGTTTGAGTGGACTCCATTTCCGCGACCGTTTTTCCCTTCGCGTCCAGCACGCTGGTCCTCACGGTTGCGGATTTCGCGTCGGTGGACTCATTAACCACTTCGGTCTTCACATTCACCGTGGCGGCTTCTTTCGACACCACCGGCGTGGTGACGAAAGTGCCAAACCACGCCACGTGCAGCGGGGCGGTGACCACAAGCCGCGCATCCCGGTAAATACCGCCGGAAAAGACGTGCACCCCTGCCCTCGGCGCAAGGCGCGCATCCCAGTTGTTGTTGACGCGCACGGCGACAATGTTGGTGCCCGCCTTCACCGCGTCGGTGATGTCGAATGTGAAGCCCGTGTAGCCGCCTTTGTGTTCGCCGATGCGCTTGCCGTTCACGAACAGTTCCGCGACCTGAAACACGCCGTCGAATTCCAGATTGACGCGCATGCCGAACCACGCGGATGGAATCGCGAAATGTTTCCGGTACCAGCCGTAGCCGGTATAAAACCTCTCCGAAGCGAAATAGGGGATTGAAAACGAGTGGGGCAGATTCGCGTCATCCCACTTCGTGTCGTCAAACGCCGCCGCATCCGCCCCCGGGACATCGCCGAGTTGGAACTTCCACTCGCGATTGAAGTTGGCGGTTTCGCGCGGTGAATCGGCGGCGGCAAGAGGCGATGGCCCCAACAACAGGACCGACAGGATAGGAAGGCCGAGAAAAAGTAATCGCTTCATAACAAGAGAGTGCTAATTGTTGATTGCGTGAGCACGGCCAGGTTCATTCGTGCCCGACCGTGCCCGCATTGACACCGCTTACATCCGCCGTCTAATCAACGGTTTTCCATTTGAAACACTCGCCGCCTTTGCGGGCGGCCGTCGGGCCGGGAGACGTCGCCGTAACCGCGCCCGGATTGTTCGGTTTAGTGGTCAAATAGTGATGATTCGTGAGCGACATGAGCATGGTGTCGCCCCGCATAAGGTTGACCCACTGGAATGACTCGGCGTCGCCGGGCTTTGCGCCGGCGAGGTCCTTGAGCACCACGCCGTCCGCGCCGGCGGAAACAAACTTGCCATTGCTCGCCTTGAGTGCGACTCGGCCCAATCCCACATCCACAACCTGAAACTTGATGTTCGGTGAAGCACCAGCGTCAGAATTGCCCGCGACATTCACCAATACGCCGTTCTGCGTGTCGGCGGACAAGAAGCTCCCATCCGCGCCGCTGGTCAGCATGATGGTCTTGCCCATGGGAATCTCACGCTCGATGCCGCGCGCGCGCGGTTCTTCAGCGGTGTAGTGGTCGAAGTCGGCATAGCCGCCGGGCTGGCCGTTGGTGTTGAAGTTGAACAGGGATGGACGAACACCCTGGAAGGTCGTCAACTGGAAGGTCGTGGTGAAGGGATTGCCCAGAGGCGTGAATTCCTTGCCGTCGGCGCTCCAACTGAAGATAAATTGGTCGGTGTCAAAGTTACAGTGAACGCGAAGCCACAGGTGCTGCGGGGGATCGGTCGGGCTGACGGTGGGGGTAATGACCGGGGCAGCACCGCCGCCGCGGCGTCCTCCACGTCCGCCGCCACCCGCGGTCAACATTTCCAATTTCACGCCATCGTCCGACTTCACCACGCCGATCCAGGCATAGGGAACATTCAGCAACGCCAGGCCGGCGGTGTCGCCAGCGGTCATGCCCGCCGTGTCGAGTCCGACTGTCATGATGGATTCAGGCCCGGGCGGGCGCTGGCAGAGGCTGTTGCGGGCGTTGTAGAAATCAGTCGCCGGGAGGGAATGAAGGCGAAGAACGCCGGGCTTTTCCGTCAGCGACCACTTCGAATCATCCTCGACGTGGTTCCACTGCCAGGAGGCCTTGAGTTTGCCGCCGGTGAAGTCGTCGTCATGGATAAATGCCGGCTTGGGTTCCTGCGTAACGCCGGTGTTGGGCTTGATCCAGGTGTTGGGCGCTCTCTTCAGGTTGCCTGGCAGGCCGATGAGGGGGAAATCGTTGTCCCAAGTGATTGGGACCAGTGAAACCATGCGTCCGGCGCTGCCGTGGTCCGACATAATGATGCTCCACCAATCGCCCGAGGGGGTGTCGCACATGCCGCCCTGGTGTATCCACACGCCACGATCGCCGGCGTTGGCGCGCGCAGGCGCAGCGGCGACGATGCCGAGCGATTCGCCTTCCACCTGGGTCGTAACCGTCCACGGGCCGTCAATCGAGTCCGCCTTGGCGATCATTTGGTTGACTGCACCGCCGGGCATGGCGGAGACGTCATAGTACTTGCCCTTGATCTTGTAGAGGTGGTGGCCTTCGCCCATTCTGCCCGTCAGATGGTGCTGGACGTTGGGGACGAAGGATCTGAGGTCCGGCGCAAGCTCATCAATCGGATAAGGGCTGCCGCTGCCCGAGATGATGAAGATCTTGCCCAGGTCGTCATCAAACAGGACCGACAAGTCGTGCCTTCCGGGCAATTGGTTGCGCTCCCACGGACCAGTAATCGTCTTGGAGCGGAAAACGTTGAGACCCGCGCCGTTGTCGTTGGCGAAGACATAGAACATCCCGTCGTGATACCGGATGCACGGTGCCCAGATGCCTCTGCCGTAGATGTTTCCGCCTTCCATGCGGTAGTTCCGTCCAAGGTCGTATTTATCCATGCAGTAGCCGGCCAGTTCCCAGTTCACCAGGTCCTTGGAATGCATGAGGATGACTGCCGGGTTCATGTGCATCGTCGTGCTGGCAATGTAATAATCGTTGCCGACACGAATGGGGTCGGGGTCTTCGAATTCCTCATAAAACAGCGGGTTGGAATAAGTGCCGTTCCCGTTGTCGGAGGTCCAGTGTTTGGCCGCGTCGGAGGAGGCTCCGGCGGCAGCCGGAGAATCTGCGGCGGTGGCGTAGTTGGTCAGGGCGAGCAGAGTCGCCAACCCAAGGGAGATGCGAAGGTGTTTCATGTGGGGGGTATTGATAAGATTATTCCCCCGGCATTACAAGCGCGTTTTTTTCTTTGGCAAGCCATGACTTCCGTTTGACATCGCCCCCTTGGTCTCCCATTATCGCGCCATGCACCGTCAATTTGAAAAGCAATCTCCCGTCAGCAATCGTCGTGAATTTCTTCTGAGGACCGGCCTCGCCACCGGCGCGGCCGCGCTGTTTGCCGGGCGCTTTGCCCGGGGCGCGGAGTCGCCCGGAGTCGCGCCTCAGACACCCCCCGCGCCGCAGCCGGCTGCAGCCGCTTCCGCCGCGCCTGCGAAAGTCGCGCTCACCAACGGCGACAATCGCACGGACAATATCTTCCGGGCCATGAAGTCACTGGAAAAGGAAATCGCCCAGTCCATCGGCAGCCGCCGCGTGGTCATCAAGCCCAACAACGTTTCCACGAGCAACCAGCTTTCCTCGACGCACGCGGACGCCCTGGCCGGCATTCTGGAGTTTCTCAAGTCCATTGGCAAACTTGACAACGCCATCATTGCCGAATCTTCCAGTGTCAACACCTTGCAATGCTTCCGGAATTTCGGCTACACCCCGCTGGCCGACAAGTACAAGGTCAAGCTCGTGGATTTGGACCGGGAAAAGTACCAGACGATCATGGCGTTCGACCAGACCGACGCCAAGCCGCATCCGGTGCGGGTTTCGAGCATCCTCGCCAACCAGAAGGACAACTTCATCATTTCGACATGCATCCTCAAGACGCACGACCGGGCCGTCGCCACATTGTCCATCAAGAACATCGTCCTCGGCTCGGCGATGAAACTGCCCAGTCTCAATGCTGGCGGCGGTGGGCGGGGCGGACGCGGCGGATTTGGTGGCGGCAGCGACAAGCCCATCCTTCACGGCGGCGGCGCCCACGGCATCAATATCAACCTCGCCATGCTCGCGCCAATGCTCCATCCGTCCCTGTCCGTCATTGACGGTTTTGAAGGCATGGAAGGCAACGGCCCCATCAACGGCACTCGCGTGGATCATCGGGTCTGCGTGGTCAGCACCGATTACGTCGCCGCCGACACCGTCGGCGCAAGCCTTATGGGCATTGACCCGGCGGACGTCGGCTACCTGACTTACCTCGCCGCCGCCAAGGCGGGCGAGTTTGACCTGGCCAAGATGGAGATCCTCGGCGAACCCGTCGCCAAGCTCGCCAGGAAGTATCGTCTCGAAGCTTCAATAGAGCGCCAGCTCCAGTGGAAGAATGCGGTGCGTGTGGCGTCCTAAAGATAGCCCCTTCGCGCCGCAGGGCTGGAACCGGCGGGAATTGCCCCCTGATAGCCTATGAAAATGTTGCATACCGTGCTTGAAAGAACGTTCACAACAGGGTTCATTTTGATGCTGGGTTTGGCCTCCGCGCAGGCCGCCGGCCAATCCACCGCCGCGCCACGCCAGCGGATTTTGATGGATGCGGGCTGGCGGTTTCAACTCGGCGATCCGCCCGATGTCACCACGAATGTCTCTTATTATCCTGAAATTCCCCATATTCAGCAACTCCAGCAGGATCAAGTCAGCGGACCCCGCTCGGAAACTTTCTATGAGACCAACCGTGCGGATATTTTTGCGACACATGCCGGGGAGGATGTTTCGTTTGTCCGGACGAATTACAACGACAACGCGTGGCGCTCGCTGGATTTGCCGCACGATTGGGCTGTGGAACTGCCCTTCGATCCGCGCGGGGACAACGGGCACGGATACAAGGCGATTGGCGGCGCCAGATTCGCCAGCAACAACATCGGGTGGTATCGCCGGACTTTCACACTGCCGACTTCCGACTCAGGCAAGGAATTGTGGCTGGAGTTTGACGGGGTCTATCGCAATTGCCTGGTGTGGCTGAACGGACACATTCTCGGACGCAATGTAAGCGGCTATTCCAGTTTCTATTTCGACGCCACGCCTTACGCCAATCCCGGCGGGACCAATGTGCTGGTAGTGCGGGTGGATGCCAGCCAGTTTGAAGGCTGGTTTTATGAGGGCGCGGGAATCTACCGCCACGTCTGGCTGACGAAGGTCAATCCCGTTCATGTGGCCCAGTGGGGGACGTTCGTGTACACTTCGGCGCTGTCGGGTTCCAACGCCACGCTCACCATCCAAACCGAAGTGACCAACCAAGACAGCGCGGCAACCTCCAAAGGCACTTTGACTTCAACTGTTTATGACGCCGCCGGCAAGGTGGTGGCCGGCGCCACGGCGGCGCTGGACATTCCGGCGGGGCGGAATTTGGCAGCGACGCAAACCGTGTCGCTTCCAGCGAACTTGTGGTCGCCTCAAACGCCGTATCTTTACAAGCTCGTCACGACGGTGAGCAATCAAAACGCCATCGCGGACCTTTACAAGACGCCTTTTGGGGTGCGAACCGTTTCGATTGATCCGACCAACGGCGTTTTCATCAACGGGCAGCATGTGGAAATTCAGGGCATGGCCAATCATCAGGACATGGCCGGAGTCGGCGAGGCGTTGCCGGACCGGTTGCAGTATTTCCGAATCGAGCGACTGCAGGAGATGGGGGCGAACGCGTATCGGTGCGCGCACAACGAACCGGCGGCGGAACTGCTCGACGCGTGCGACCAGATGGGGATGCTGGTGCTGGATGAAAACCGCCGGTTTGGAACCAACGCCGAACCAATCAGCGAACTGACCCGCGAAATCCGCCGCGACCGCAATCATCCCTCGATTTTCATGTGGTCGCTGGAAAATGAAGAACCGCTGCAAGGCACGGCGACTGCGGCTTCGATTGTCAAGGTCATGCAGGATGTGGTTCATTCCATGGACCCGACGCGGCGCTGCACGGCGGCGATGAATGGCAGTTGGGGAAGCGGGGTTTCAACGGTGATTGATGTTCAGGGGTTCAATTACTTTCTTCAGAACATGGACCGGTTCCATTCCCGTTTCCCCAACCAGTGTTGCATCGGCACGGAAATATCCAGCATGCCCACGGACCGCGGTATTTACGCCAATGATCGCGTAAAGGGCTATGTCCAGGCCTACGACATACATTGGCCGGGCAGCAGCAGTGAACCGTCCGAAGAATGGTGGCCGTTTTACAATTCCCGTCCGTGGGCGTCGGGTGCTTTTTCCTGGACCGGTTTTGATTATCGCGGCGAGACTTGGCCCTATGCCAACTGGCCCAACGTCGTTTGCCATTACGGCACGCTGGACCTGTGCGGATTTCCCAAGGACAACTTCTATTCTTACCAGGCAAATTGGACGTTCAAACCGGTGCTCCACCTTTTTCCGCATTGGAGCTGGCAGACGCCGGGCCAACCCGTCAACCTTTGGGTCTTTGGCAACTGCCAGGAAGTTGAACTCTTCACCAACGGCGTCAGCCTCGGACGCAAGCCTCTCCAGGTTCAGGGTCATGTCGAGTGGGACAGCGTGCCGTTCGCGCCGGGAACCCTTCGTGCTGTGGGCTACAGCTTCGGTGTGCCGGTCATGACCAACACCATCGTCACCGCAGGCGAGCCGGCGGGCATTGCGTTGACGCCCGACCGCAGCACGATTCTGGCCGATGGCCGTGATGTCTCGGTGATCACCGTGGACGTGCGGGATGCGAAGGGAAACTTTGTTCCGACCGCGAGCAACGAAATCAGTTTCTCCATCAAGGGCGGCACGATTCTCGGCGTGGGCAACGGCGATCCCAGTTGCCACGAAGCGGACAAGGGCAGTCAGCGGGCCGTCTTCAACGGCTTGGCGCAAGTCATCGTCCAGTCAACCGCCAAAACCGGCGCCATCACCCTGACGGCGACCTCGCCGGGCTTGCGCACTGCGACGGCCCCCCTCACCGCAGCGTCCAGCTTGCCGCCGCCTGCCGCGCCGACGGGGGTTTGCGCCACCGGCGGCAACGCGCGGGTGACGGTCAGTTGGGACATCGTGCCAGGCGCGACGACCTACGACCTCTGGCGATCCACGTCCCGTGGCGGCCGTTATGCGGCGATTGCCAAGAGCATTGGCGGTGTGAATCTCGGATATGTGGATTGTTCCGTTGCCAACGGCACAACGTATTTCTACGCCGTCACCGCCAATGGAAACGGCGCCAGCGTGAAATCAGCGGCGGTCAGCGCAAGCCCGGCGCCCCATTGATTAACAAATTCACCGCCAGCTTCTTGGTGACAATGTCGCGATGGCCCCGTGCCAAGAAATGTCGCTCTTCCAATTGACTTTCCAACGCGCTTTTGTATTATCGCGCCATGCACAATCAATTTGAAAAGCAATCCAGCCTAACCAATCGTCGTAATTTCCTTCTCAAGACCGGCCTCGCCACCGGCGCCGCCGCCCTGTTTGCGGGGCGCTTTGCCCGTGCGGCGGAAGGCCCCGGCGCCGCGCCGCAGACACCGGCGGCCCCACAGGCGGCGGGGTCCGCTTCCGCCGCGCCCACCAAGGTCGCCCTCACCAACGGCGATAACCGCACCGACAATATTTTCCGGGCCATGAAATTGGTGGAAAAGGAAATCGCCCAGTCCATCGGCAACCGCCGCGTGGTCATCAAGCCCAACAACGTTTCTCCCAACAACCAGCTTGCCTCCACGCACGCCGACGCCCTGGCCGGCATTCTGGAGTTTCTTAAGTCCATCGGGAAACTCGATAACGCCATCATTGCCGAATCCGCCTTGTCGAACACCATGCAGGGCTTCCAGAACTTCGGCTACAACACGGTGGCGGACAAATACAAAGTCAAACTGGTGGACTTGGACCAGGAAAAATTCCAGACGATCATGGCGTTCGACCAAAGCGACGCCAAGCCGCATCCGGTGCGCGTGTCGAGCATCCTCACCAACCAGGAGGACAACTTCATCATTTCCGCGTGCATGCTCAAGACCCACAACTTCGCCATCGCCACGATGTCCATCAAGAACATTATCCTCGGCTCGGCGCTGAAGCTTCCAAGCCTCAATGGCGGTGGATCTGGCCGCGCCGGGCGTGGCGGGCGAGGCTTTGGCGGGGGTCCCGGGTTCGGTGGTGGCGGCGGCGGCGGGTTCGGTGGCGGCAGCGACAAGCCCATCCTTCACGGGGGCGGCGCACACGGCATCAACATCAACCTTGCCATGCTCGCTCCCATGCTCCATCCCTCCCTGGCCGTCATTGACGGCTTCGAAGGCATGGAAGGCAATGGCCCCATCAGCGGCACCCGTGTGGACCATCGCGTCTGCGTCGTCAGCACCGATTACCTGGCCGCCGACACGGTCGGCGCGACCCTCATGGGCATTGACCCGGCGAACGTAGGCTACCTGACTTACCTGGCTTCCGCCAAGGTGGGCGAGTCCGACCTGACCAAGATGGAAATCCTCGGCGAATCCGTCGCCAAGCTCACCAAGAAATACCAGCTCGGCTCTTCGATAAACACCCAGCTCCAGTGGAAAGATGCGGCGCGCGTTGCGCCCACATCATAGCTCAGAGCCGCGCCGCGGCTATCGAAACAGCCGCGGCGCAAAATCATTAAGATCCCTGCGCCACATGAGCCACTCGTGAGCCGTCTCTGGCGACGAGAAGAAGACGTAGTGTATCCCCGCCTTCTCCAACATCGCGCGAAACGCGCCGATCGCGCCCGGGAACGGGTTCGGTTCCGCCGTGCCCATCCCGATCCACAGGAGTTTGACCTTATTGTTGAAGGCGTCTCCGTCCTTGAACGCGCCGTTGAAGGCGGTCGCCGGATCGAGCGCGTCTGTGCTCACCCCGTTCATCGTGCCGCTGAAGGCGCCGATATAGTCGAACCGATCAAGATTATGAATGGTAACCTGGCAGGTCTGATTGCCGCCCATGGAAAGACCGGCCATTGCCCGGTGCTCGCGGTCCGCGATGGTGCGGAAGGTGGAATCAACCATCGGGATGATTTCTTTGATCATTACATCTTCAAACGCGGCGCTGCCTCCGCCTCCCCCACCCCGCCCCCCGCTTGGCGCCGCCGCCTCCCCAAGTCTTGAGGCATAGCCATTATCCATGACAATGATCATGGGAACGGCCTTCTTCGCCGCGATGAGATTGTCGAGTATCAAGTTCGCGCGCCCCTGAAAAATCCATCCCGTCTCGTCTTCGCCCGATCCATGCTGCAAGTATAGAACCGGATAACGGACGCTCAAGTCGGGATGAGTATAATCGGTCTTCACGCTGAGGATGGAGGTCTGGTCGGCATCGTAGCCCGGCGGAGTATAAACAAAGCAGCGCCGCCACTGGCCTGTGATCTTTGAGAAATACGGGTGTATCCGCACCTCACCATGGGGAACGTCCTGGCAAGAATAATAGTCCACCCCTTTCTCCGGCACTTCGATCCCGCTCGAGTCCTTTCCCGTGCCGAAGAAAGTGTGGCTGCCGGGGTCATTCACGTCGACCCCGTCCACCACCAGCGAATAGTAATGGAAACCGGGTATTATCGGCGGGGTGATTACGCTCCATACTCCGTCCGCTCCCTTGGTCATGTCATACTGGCCATGATACACCTGCGCGCGCACGCTCCGCGCGTCGGGCGCCTTCAGTTGAAAGGTCACCCGGTTTTCGGAGTCAATGGGGGGATACGAGGCCCCCATCACATTGGAGGAGGCAGGTTTGGAATCGCCCGCGGGCGTATTGGTTTGCTCCCCGGCGGCCATCCCGGCAGCCATCAGGAGTGCAACAGGATAAGTGCTTGGTTTCATAGTCGTGCCAAATAAGCGGACGGGGCCGGCCAACTTGACCGACCCCGTCCTTGTTAATAATGCAAGCGGGCGACCTGGCCGCCCCGTCAGCGGCGTCTCAACGTTCTTTTGGTTTATTTGAAAAGCTGCTGGGCGAACCAATATAGGCTGTTCTTCCAGTGATTGAAGTCGTGGGCGTTGCCATCCACATGATAGATATGCGGGACGTTGTGTTCCTTGAGATACGCATGGGTCCGCTGGCTGTAGGTGAGCAACCCGTCCTTGTTACCGCCGGAAATCCACAGCAACTTGAGCATCTTGGTGGCCTTGGCCGGATCAGGAACCAACAGCTCGGGCGTGCGCGTATTGGGCGCGGAAGAAAACCCGCCGATCCATGCGAACGTATCAAGGTTGGCCAAACCGAAGTCCAGTGCCTGCCCGCCGCCCATCGAAAGCCCGGCCACCGCGCGGTGTTCGCGGTCGGCATACACCGAATAGTGCGACTCCATGAAGGGGATGATGTCGTGAATCAAGTCGCCCTCGAAATTCTTTCCCCAGCCGTCGCCGCTCATCTGGGAAGCGTCGCCGCCGCCGCCAAAGCCACGACCGCCGCCGCCGCCGCCGCCACCGCCAGCACCGCCGCCGAAACCCCCGCCCCCGCGACCGCCACGTCCCTGGCCTGCGCCGCCGCCAGCACCGCCTCCGGCAACCGCATTGCCATTCGGGAAGACCACGACCATCGGCTCGATCTTCTTGTCGGCAATCAGATTGTCAATAATGACATTGGCCACGCCTTGCCTGGTCCACTCTTTACCCTCATTGCCGCCGATGCCGTGCAGCAAGAACAGAACGGGATATTTCTTGTCTTTGGAATAACCGGGCGGAGTGTACACCTCCATCCACCGTTTCGCGTTGATCGTCTTGGAATCGTAATCAACCTGTTCGAGTGTGCCGTGGGGGATGTCGGCGCGGACTCTGTCAAACCCTGCCGGTGCCGTCGGGAAGGCTTCCTTGTCGTCCGGGCCAAGCGTAACACCGCCGCCGCCGCCGCGACCGCCACGCGCACCGCGCGCGCCAACCGCCTCGGGATTCGCCGTTTCAGGTTGCGCCGCAGCCGCTGCGGCAGGCGCAACAGACGCGGGCGTTGCCGAGCTGGTCTGGACTGCTCCCTGCGGAATCAGCTCAATCCCGTTGATTTCCGGATTCTCGACGTTGGCGGTGAATGTAATGGTGAACTTCCCATTCGTCACTTCCACTGGCACGGTATCAATGTAGGCTTTGTTGGCACCGCCGGCCTTCACGAAAATGTCAAAATCCTTCACCTCGTGCTGCCCTCCCTGCACGTTGTAGGAAAACACGCGCTGGCCAGCCCCGCTGACGCCTTCGAAGGTCTCCGCAAAATGCAACTTGGCCGTGTACTTGCCGTTCGGCACTGGGATGGAGAAGGAATCCATCGAATAGTGTTCATTCAGATAAAGTCCCGCGTCCTTTGTGTTGGCAATGGCCGTGCTCGCGTCGCGATCAACCGTCTGCCCTCCTTCAAATCCACGCTCGGCCTCCCAGACGTTGCCGCTGGAATCGGTGAACGGCGTTGCCTGCCCAGCCTTGATACGGATCGTCTTCGCGGCAGGCGCGGCCGGTGCGGGAGTTGCCGGGCTGGTCTCGCCTGCTGCCAGCGGAATCAGCTCAATGCCGTTGATTTCCGGATTCTCGACGTTGGCGGTGAAGGTAATCGTAAACTTCCCATCCTTCACTTCCACCGGCACGGCATCAATGTAGGCTTTGTTGGCGCCGCCGGCCTTCACGAAAATATCAAAATCCTTCACTTCGTGCTGCCCTCCCTGCACGTTGTAGGAAAATACCCGCTGGCCAGCCCCGCTGACCCCCTCGAAGGTCTCCGCGAAGTGGAGCTTCGCCGTGTACTTGCCGTTCGGAACCGGGATGGAGAAGGAATCCATCGAATAATGTTCATTCAAATAAAGGCCGGCGTCCTTTGTGTTCGCAATGGCCGTGCTTGCGTCTCGATCAACCGTCTGCCCTCCTTCAAATCCACGCTCGGCCTCCCAGACGTTGCCGCTGGAATCGGTGAACGGCGTTGCCTGCCCAGCCTTGATACGGATCGTCTTCGCCGCCAAAGGCGCCGCACTGGCCGCGCCCGTGCGTTTGGCAGTCGCCTCCGAGGTGCCAAAATCGCCAACCGAGCGCGTGAACTTGATCTCGTCCGCCGACACCTTGCCGGTAAACTCAACGTTGATGTCGTTGCCCTGGACGCTCAACGGCTCGGCAAACGTCACGGTGTCGCCCGCAATCTTGCCCTCTTTCAGATCGGCCTCGCGCTTCTCCCCGTCCGTGTCCACGCTCGCCTTGCCGTTCACAGCCGTGCCATCCTGCTTGAGCGTAAAGGTGTATTTCTGCAAGCCGCGCTGCGTATCAAATTGCGCCTGCCATGTGCCAGTTACGTCGGCCCCGTGCAGCAGACACGGACAAGCCGCGAGGGCCAATAGTATGATCGGAGTTTTGAGGATATTATGGATTTTCATAGGTCTATGAGTTGTCTTGGACAAAGGCCTGTTTATCAATCTTCGAACAACGCCAGTACAAGTGCAAGGAAACGTTGGTCTCGTGATTGCTAAACATGCCGCAACTTTATGAAATCCGGTCGCCGCCGTCAAGAGGCGATTCTCGCCGCCAATCCCGGGCGCATCTTGCAACCACCACCACGCGCTTTGCGCCCCCGCGCGGCATCTCCTCCCTCTCCTCCACATACTTGTGGAGGAGAGGGCCGGGGAGAGGAGGCTCTTATGGTGGTTGTGTC
>Ga0182030_10000518_pt1 | contig 73023 bp, 68 predicted proteins | sample 812S3MmetaG_FD_121299 | JGI IMG/M metagenome (GOLD analysis project Ga0182030, IMG submission 121299) | Permafrost microbial communities from Stordalen Mire, Sweden - 812S3M metaG (Illumina Assembly) | ecosystem: Environmental > Terrestrial > Soil > Wetlands > Permafrost | place: Sweden...
GTGGCCACGACCGACCTGATGACAAATGGTCGCGTCACCCTCGGGGTTGGTTCGAGCTGGCTCCGCCAGGAGTGGGAAGCCATGGGACTCGACTTTGACTCCCGTGGCGCGCGGGTCGACGAGGCCATCGACATCTGCCGGGCGCTCTGGTCGGAGGAGGTCGTTGAGCATCATGGTGCGTTCTTCGACTTCGCCCCCGTCGTCTTCAATCCCAAACCGATCCAGAGACGGGTCCCGATTCACATCGGCGGCGACAGCAGACGAGCGCTTCGGCGCGTCGTGGAACGTGGAGACGGATGGATCGCGATGTTGCAGACGGTCGACTCGTTCTCCGAGGCGACACAATGGCTCGAGCACGCGTGCGACGGCGCCGGGCGGAGCTATTCGGACCTGGAAAGAACAGCGCTGGCTCGAGACCCCGACGCAGAGGAAATAGCGCAGTGGAAGAGAGCCGGGGCAACCCGGATCATCGTCGCCCCGTGGGGGAAGTCAACCAAAGCGGTGGCGTCCCTCCACGACTTCGCGCACCGGCATCTCGAATCGCCATGATGGCGGGGATCGCCGTGGCTCGGGTGGTGTGATGGACGACGATGGCGAGCTGTCGCCGGAAATGAGGAGTTGGATTGCGGCTGAGACAGGAGCCGTCCATGTCGTCGCTGAGCGCAGAAGTGCCGGGGGATCCCGCGCCGGATACGCGGTGGACATCCAGCGGGCGGACGGAGTCACCGAAGCGCTCTGGCTCCGCATGGACCTGGGCTACGGACCACTGAGCAATACGCCCTTCACGCTGCGCCGCGAGGCCTCTGTCTACCAAGCCCTGCAGGGCACGGCCGTGCGCATCCCCACCCTGGTCGCCGTGCATCCGACGCAAGAGGCGTTCTTGATGCGCCGGATCGAGGGCCGGAACTGGTTCTCCGAGATCAAGGACCCAGAACGCGCCGTCGCCATCGCCTCGGACTTCATGGCGCAGGTTGCGGGGATTCACAAGATTGATCCGAACACGCTCCATCTTTCGGAATTCGACCCACGTAAGCCCGTTTCCGCCTACGTCGAGGATGAGATCGACCTCTGGGAGCGGGTACACCTCGACGGCAGCACCGATCGGGAACCGCTCGTCCTGATGGCGGCAGCGTGGTTGCGCCGTCATATGCCGGACGACACCGGGACCTCCGTCGTCTTGGTGCAAGGTGACACCGGTCCGGGCAACTTTATGTACCAAGATGATCATGTTGCCGTGGTTCTCGACTGGGAGAACGCCCACTTCGGCGATTTTCATGACGACCTGGCGTGGATCTACGTCCGCGATCTTCAGGAGCGGTTCACCTACCTGCCCGATCGCTTGGCGGACTACGAACGGCAGAGCGGCCACAGGGTTGATCTGCACAGACTTCGCTACTTCATCGTTCTGGCCCAGATGCGCTGCGCCGTCGGCACGCTCAACGCCCTGGCCGTGCAGGACGCTCGGGGGGAGATGGCCAACCACCTCATCTACAGCGCGCTGCATCTGCGGATGCTGGCCGAGGCCCTCGCCGCGGCAAACGGGATCGATGTCCTTGACCCGGAGCCACTGGCGGACCGGTCTCCGACGACGGCATGGACATGGCTCTACGAGGTGGCGCTCCAGGAGCTCCGCGAAGTCGTGGTCCCGGGGCTGGCCGGCAATGCATTCGCCAATCGTCGTGCCAAAGGTGTGGCGAGGATGGTGAAGGTGCTCGAGGAGAACGATCGTCTCGGCGGTGCGCTCGAGAAGGCCGAGCTCGCCGATCTGCAGACGGTGTTGGGTGCCGCGGTGCACGACGTCCGCGAGGGCCGATCGAAGCTGTGTCAGGCCGTGTCCAGCGGATCCCTCGACGAAGTGCAGGGCATCCGCTACGGGTTGCGCTCTGTGAATCGTCGGACTGCGTTGCTCCGAACGGCAATGGGCGACTTGGCGAACCGGCACTACTCACCGGTGTCGGTCGGCCGCGAGGGGCCGGGGTGAACCACGTGAATGGCGCGTCACCGGGTGCCGGGACGCTGTGGGAGCTGGCGGATGAGCGGGCTGGTCGAAGCCCCGATGCGGTGCTGGCGATCTCCGATGACGTGAGCGAGATCACGTTCTCCGAGCTCCGGGACCGGGCGCGCGGGGCCGCGGCGTGGTTGGCGCGCCACGGGGTGAACGAGGGTCAGAGTGTTGTCTGGCAGTTGCCGACAGGTGTCGACGCCATCACCGTGGCTGTCGCGCTGTCCCGTCTCGGGGCGATCCAGATTCCGATTCTTCCATTCCTGGGGACAAGGGAGTTGGGGCACGTCCTGGCGCAGACCGGGGCGTCGGTTCTCGTCGTCCGGCCCGGATGGGGTCAGGGAGATCGTGACCACCAGGACTACGTGTCCCAGAACTTCGAGAGCGTGCGTGTCCTGCAGCTGCCGTCCGAGATATCCGAGATAGAGGGCGCCACAGCGGACGTCGCGCCATTGCCCCGGCCGGATTCCCACTCATGGGTCTTCTATACCTCGGGCACGACGGCCGCTCCGAAGGGGGCCCGCCATAGCGACGCAACGCTGAGCGCCTGTGCCCGCGGCATGGTGGATCGCTACGGCGTGACGCAGTCGGATCGGATCGCGTTCGTGTTCCAGATCACACACATAGGCGGCATCTCCTGGATCTATGCCGCGCTGATGTCAGGCTGTGCGCTGCTCCTCGTGGAGAAATTCAACAGAGAAGCCACGTGGTTCTTGCGCCGTAGCGGTGTCACCCTGGCCGGCGCCGGGCTGCCCTTCCTGCACGAATACCTGGCGGCGCAGAGGGCGCTGCCGAAGGGTGAGCGGTTGTTCCCCGAGGTGAGAGCGTTCACATCCGGGGGAATGCCCAAGCCGCCCAGCATCCACTACGAGATCAAGCGTGAGTGCGGCGGCGCCGGGGTGCTCAGCGGGTACGGCATGACCGAGGCCCCAGTTCTTGTGGCGGCCGGTTTTGCCCTTTCCGACGAGGAGCTGGCCCACTCGGAAGGAGCGCCGATGCCCGGGGTGGAGTTGAGGATCGTAGGAGGCGATGGGGAACCGGTCGCCCCCGGGGAGGTCGGCGAGCTACGCGTCAAGGCCCCCCAGGTCATGCTGGGCTACCTGGACCCCGCCCTCGACAAGGAAGCCTTTGACGAGGCGGGCTTCCTGCGCACAGGGGATCTGGGGCGATTGGATCCATTTGGCAACGTCATCGTCACCGGTCGCCTCAAGGACGTCATCATTCGCAAGGGCGAAAATGTGTCCGCCAAGGAGGTCGAGGACGCCCTTTTCACGCACCCGGCCATCCGGGACGTCTCGGTCGTCGGTCTGCCCGATGAGGCCAGGGGCGAGCTGGTGTGCGCGGTCATCGTGTCAGACGACGATTCGATCGACGTCGCAAAGGTCGCCGAGTTCCTGACGCGGTGTGGCTTGATGCGGCAGAAGATTCCCGAGCGGGTGGAGCTGGTGGATGCGTTGCCGCGTCGCGGATTCGGCAAGGTTGACAAGAAGGAGCTCCGACGACGTTATACGGAGGGATAGGCCTATTCTCTCCCTTTCGGCTCGCCACGGCGGCGGATCATGGTTCGTCCAGCGATATGGTCGGCAGCGACAGGTGGGCGTCGAGGATGGCCAGGTAGGGCTCGACATCGCCTTCGTGGGGGAGTTCCCGCAACTCGTCGGCGGTCCGACGGCTGTTGATCGCACGTGTCGCCTCCCACGGGGTGACGTCGAGCGTCCAGCCGGGCTCGGCGTCGTGGCTGTGCCACATCCGGTCGTCATGGCGGACCGCGATGGCCCCGAGGCCGGCCTGGCGCAGCGGCTTGGCGAACCCGGCGAGTGTCCGGGGGAGCATGACCTCGACCTCGAGCGCACCGTGGTCAGCCGCTCCGACGGCGCCCCGCAAGTCGTGTTCATGGACGGCCAGGTCACCGAAGAGGACGCCGCCGGGACCGTTCAATATGGCTGCGATGGAGCCGTCCAAGGAGAGCCATTCCTCGGTCAGTTCCCCGACGCTCTGATCCCGCCGGGCCTCGACGAGGCCCTGCAGCCAGTCGGTGACCGGCCCGGGGGGCGACTCGCCGTTCCCGATCGCCGCGGGCATCGACACCACGTGCGCGATCAGGTCGAAGACGGTCCACAAGGGACAGGCCGGCACGGCCCGGCGGAGATCGCCGGGGCTAAGGCTCACCGCCAGATCGGCCATCCTCGCCCGTGTCGAGCTGTAGGCCGCAAAGAGTCGGTCTGCCGGATCGCTCACGTCGCTCACCTCGCTCACGTCACCCCTTCCCCCTCCTCGATGCGACGCAGCGTTGGCTGCGGCCGGTGAGGCGGAGTATCGCACCGTCACGGACACCGTGAGGGCGACCGTTCCTCGGCGTGCTCGCTTGCGTCTCTTCCGCGACCCTGACCGGCGCCCTGGGTCAATCGGTCTCGGTCGAGGTCCACGTCTCCAACGGCCTCCCCGGTTTCACCATCGTGGGTCTGCCCGACGCCGCCGTGCGCGAGTCGCGTGACCGCGTGCGGGCGGCCCTGCTCTCGAGCGGGCTGCCCTGGCCTCTGCGCCGGGTCACCGTAAATTTGGCTCCGTCGGGGGTGAGAAAAGGAGGGGCCGGTCTCGACCTGGCCGTCGCGGTGGGGGTGCTGGTGGCTACGGGCCAACTCCCCCCGGACTGCGCGAACGCGCTCGCCTTCTGCGGCGAGCTCGGGCTCAACGGCGCGCTGCGCCACGTCCCGGGCATGATCGCCCTGGCCGATGCCACGGCACCGCTCGAGCTGGTCGTCCCGCTCTGTGACGCCCGGGAGGCCTCCTTGGTCCGGGGCGACGCCGTGCACGGTGTGTCCTCGCTGGCCGAGTTGGCCCAGATCCTGCGCGCCCGCGCCGACTGGCCGGCCATCCCGCCCGCGCAACCAGCACCGCCGCCGCCCGACATCCCCGATCTGGCCGATGTGCGAGGACAGCCCTTTGGCCGCCATGCCCTCGAGGTGGCGGCCGCCGGGCGGCACCACCTGCTGATGGTGGGCCCTCCGGGATCGGGCAAGACCATGCTGGCCGAGCGCCTGCCCGGCCTGTTGCCTCCGTTGACACCCGCGGAGTCGCTGACGGTGACCAGGGTGCACTCGGCCGCCGGGCGCCCGCTCCCCGACGGGGTGCTGGTGAGCCACCCACCCTTCCGGGCCCCGCACCACAGCGCCTCCCTGGTGGCCCTGGTCGGCGGGGGGAGCTGGTCGTTGCGCCCTGGCGAGATCAGCCTGGCCACCCATGGAGTGCTCTTCCTCGATGAGATGGGGGAGTTCCCGGTGGCCGCGCTCGAGGCCTTGCGCCAGCCGCTCGAAGAGGGCGTGATCCGGGTGAGCCGGGCGGGTGGAACCGTGGCCTTCCCGGCCCAGTTCCTCCTCGCGGCGGCCATGAACCCGTGCCCGTGCGGGGAAGGGGTCTTCGACGGCGCCTGTCGCTGCACGGACGCGGACCGCGCCCGGTACACGCGGCGCCTCTCGGCCCCACTGCTGGACCGGTTCGACCTCGTCGTGCCCCTGGCGCGTCCCGATCCCGACGAGCTGCTGGCGGACCAACCGGGCGAGGCCACGGCGGTCTCGGCCGCCCGGGTGGCCGCCGCCCGTGCCCGGGCCGCGGCACGAGGAGCCGCCGGAGCCGCTGAGCCGCCGCTGCACCCGAAGGCCGCCGGTTTGTTGGCGGCCAAGCTGCGTCAGAGGGCCCTCACCGCCCGGGGGCTGCACAAGGTGGCACGGGTGGCGCGCACCGTCGCCGACCTCGTTGGAGCCGAGCAGGTCGACGAGGAGCACATCTCCGATGCGCTGTGCCTGCGCACCGCCCGCCAGGTGGTGACACGATGACCGCGGCGCAAGGGAACCGGGGCCTGCCCGAGGAGGCCTACGCGGCTGCGCTGGCCTCGGTGCCCCAGGTGGGCCCGGCCACGCTGCGCCTGCTGCTGGCGAGCGACGCCCCCTCTGCGGCCTGGTCGCGCTCGTCGTTTCCCGGTGACGTCGCCCGCATCTGGCAACGGCACGAGGAGAAGGGGATCGAGGTGTGCTGGCACGGCGGACCGGGCTACCCGGCCCGGCTGGAGAACGACCCCGACGCGCCGGCGGTGCTGTTCTGTCAGGGGGACCCGTGCGCCGTGAGCACGCATCCAACGGTGGCCCTGGTCGGCACCCGGAGCCCGACCCGGTACGGGATCGGGGTGGCGGCGCAGTTCGGCGCCGACCTGGCGGCGCTCGGCGTCAGCGTGGTCTCGGGCCTCGCCCTGGGGATCGACGGGGCGGCCCACGAAGGGGCCACGGCTTCGGGCGCGCCGCCCATCGCCGTGGTGGCGGGCGGTCTGGACGATCCTTACCCGCGCCGCAACGCCCGGCTCTGGGCCCGGGTGGCCGAACAGGGCGCCGTGTATTCGGAGTCACCTGCCGGGGTGCGCACCGAGAAGTGGCGTTTCCCGGTCCGCAACCGCCTCTTGGCCATGCTCAGCGACGTGGTGGTCGTGGTGGAGAGCCGGCACCGGGGCGGGGCGCTCTACACGGTCGAGGCGGCAGCAGCGCGGGGCATCCCGGTCGGCGCCGTCCCCGGCTCCATTCGCAGCCCGACGTCGGAGGGGACGAACGGCCTCCTGGCCGACGGCTGCTTCCCGGTGTGCGGGGTCGACGACATTGTCACTGCGCTCGCCCTGCGCGGTGTGCTCCTGCCGGGAGGGGCCGTCGGTGCGGCCGGGGCAGGTCCCGGTTCCGGCGCGGGCCCCGACGCCGAGCCGGGTGGCGGGGCCGAGTACACCGGCCCCGATCGAGCCCTTTTCGAGGCGCTCTCGTCGGATCCGGTCTCCCTCGATCACCTGGCCCGGGTGACCGGGATGGAACTCCCCGCGCTCTGCGGTGGGCTCGAACGCCTGGCCCGTGACGGCGTGGCCCGGGACATCGGGGGGTGGTGGGAGAGGACGTAGTGTGCGACGCCGTGGAGGGACTGTTCCTGAGCGGATCCGACACCGCAGCGCTACGGACCGCGGCCGAGCGGGCCGGCCGGGCCGGGATCGACGTCCTCTTCCTGCGTGACGGGCCCCTGGGCGACGCCATCGTGCTGGCCAGCGCCGTGGGATCGTGGGTCCCCGGCATCCTCCTCGGGGTGCGCATCGACCTGGAGACGGGGCCTCACCGGCACCCGACGTTGTTGGCCCGGGAGATGACGACGTTCGATCGCGTCTGCGGGCGTCGGGCCGTTCTGGCCTTCACCGGTCCGTTCACCGAGGCCACGGCCGAAGCGATGACCTTGTGCCGGGAGATGTGGACGAACGGGGTGGCCGTGGGCGCCGGCCCGCACTACCCGGTGGCCGGGGCGATCAACCGGCCCCTCCCCGAGAGGCTGGGAGGCCCCCCGATCGCGCTCGACCTGACGGACGGCCCGACGGCCGGGCCCGGCGCGGCGACCGACCTGCTCGCCCTGTGCGATCTGGTGCTCGTTCCCGGGGGCGTGGCCGCGCCAGCCACCCTGCCCCCGGGAGTCGAGGTGTGCGAGATTCTGGACGCGTGACGCCCTCAGCGGGGCAGGCCGACGGCACCGCACGCCGCCGGTACAGCGGTTAGTTCTCTACACGCCCCGTCTGTTCAATTCAGACTCGTACCAGAAATGGTACGAGTCCGAAGACCATGCTCGCTGGAGGCGGCCGGCATCGAGAACTGCGGCTGCCGCACCAGGCACTAGGCCTGCATGGCGATGTGATCGGTGCGCACGCGCACCTTGATCCGTACCTCGCCCTCCTGGCGCATCGGGTACGAGTCCACTCCGAGATACTTCTTGGCCAGCGCATCGATGTGAGCGTCGGCACCGTCGGTCGTGATGTCGATCACGGTCCCGCGCAGGGCGACCACGTTGTAGGGGTCGTCGGGATCCACGACCGAGACGGCTACCCGGGGGTCGTTCTCCACGTGGCGCGCCTTGACCCTGCCCTGCGCCGTGTTGAAGAGGAGGTCGTCGCCGTCCCGGTCGATCCACAGCGGGGTGACCTGCGGGGAGCCGTCCTTGCCCAGGGTGGTCAACGAGGCCAGGACCGGTCGGGCGATGAGCTCGCGTGCCTTGGTGGAGAGGGTGTCGGCCATAGGGGTTCCTTTCGAAGTGGAGCGGCGGTGATGTCGGTGTGGTTCGGGGTCGAAATCCGGGCCCGGCCCGGATCCTGTTCCGACGATAACGGGGCCCGACTACCTTCAAACCATGAGCATCGGTGCCCATGTCCGCGCCGGGGGCAAGCTGGTCCCCGCCCTGGAGCGGGGGGCGGAGATCGGGGCCGAGGTGGTCCAGATCTTCACCCAGAGCCCGCGGGCCTGGAAGCCGACGCAGTACGCCGACGAGGTGCTCTACGAGTACCGGGTGGCCCAGGACAACAGCCCGGTCATCACCGCCACCTTCTGCCACGCCACGTACCTGATCAACCTGGCCTCCGACGATCCCGCTCTCCTTGCGCGCTCGGTGGACTGCCTCGCCGCCAACCTGACCGCCTCCACCGGCATGGGCGCCTCGGGCCTGGTCCTGCACGTGGGGAGCCACAAGGGGAGCGGGTTTGCGGACTGCGTGCCCCAGGTGGTCGACGCCCTCGGCGACGCGCTCGGGCGCGTCCCGGCCGGCTCGCCGATCACCTGCCCGATCCTGCTGGAGAACGCGGCGGGCACCGGCGGCACCGTCGGGCGCAGCTTCGAGGAGCTGGCCGCCCTTCTCGACGCCGCCGGCCCCGCACTCGCTCCGCGGTTGGGCGTCTGCCTCGATACGCAGCATCTGTGGGCCTCGGGGATCGGCTACGCCTCGGTGGAGGAGGCCGACCACGTCGTGGCCGACTTCGATGCCGTCGTCGGGCTGGACCGCCTGCGCTGCCTGCACCTCAACGACTCCAAGGTCGAGCTGGGGGCGAACCGGGACCGCCACGCCAATGTGGGCGAGGGGACCATAGGGGCGCTCAACCTGGGCCTGCTGCTCAGCCACCCCGCCCTGGTGGAGCTCCCTGCCATCCTCGAGGTCCCGGGCGACGGCGACGGGGCGCGTGCATCGGACATTGTGGCGGCGAGGGAGGCCCTCCAGCTGGGACTCGAGGCGCGGCAGACCTAAGCTGGCTCCCCGTGGAACACACTCGGGTGGAGAGCGACAGCATGGGGGAGATCGAGGTCCCCGCGGACCGGTACTGGGGAGCGCAGACGGCCCGCTCGCTGCACCACTTCGACATCGGCGATGAGACGATGCCCACGCCGGTCATCCGGGCCTTCGGGATCCTCAAGGGGGCCTCGGCCAAGGTCAACCGCGACCTGGGCAAGCTCGAGCCCGCGCTGGCCGACCTCATTGAGCAGGCCTCGGCCGAGGTGGCCGAAGGCAAGTGGAACGACGAGTTCCCCCTCCACATCTGGCAGACCGGGAGCGGCACGCAGACCAACATGAACGCCAACGAGGTCATCTCCAACCGGGCCATCGAGCTGGCTGGTGGGGAAATGGGATCCAAAAGGCCGATCCACCCCAACGACCACGTCAACATGTCGCAATCCTCGAACGACACTTTCCCTACGGCCATGCACATCGCGGCGGCCGAAGAGATCGTGCACCGGCTGCTGCCCTCGGTGGCCGCGCTGCGTGACGCGCTGTACGAGAAGGAAGTCGCCTACGCGGACGTCACCAAAATCGGGCGCACCCACCTGATGGACGCCGTCCCGCTCACCTTGGGCCAGGAGTTCTCCGGCTACGTGGCCCAGCTGACCGCGGACCTCGAGCGCATCGAGCTGACCCTGCCCGGAATTTACGAGCTGGCCGCGGGCGGGTCGGCAGTGGGCACCGGCCTCAACACGCACCCCGAGTTCGGCGAGCGGGTGGCCGAGGCGATCGCCGCCATGACCGGGCTCCCCTTCGTCACGGCGCCGAACAAGTTCGCCGCCCTGGCGGCGCACGACGCCCTGCTCTTCACCCACGGGGCCCTGCGCACGCTGGCCGCCTCGCTGATGAAGATCGCCGACGACCTGCGCTGGCTCGGCTCGGGGCCGCGCAGCGGGCTGGGCGAGTTGGCTCTGCCCGAGAACGAGCCGGGCTCGTCCATCATGCCCGGCAAGGTCAACCCGACACAGAGCGAGGCGATGATCATGGTCGGGATCCAGGTGCTGGGCAACGACGCCGCCATCGCCATCGCGGGGAGCCGGGGCAACCTCGAGCTGAACGTCACCAAGCCGGTCATCATCTACAACGTCATGCAGTCGATTTCGCTGCTGACGGACGCCTCGCGGGCCTTCCGGGAGTTCTGCGTCGAGGGATTGCAGCCCGACTACGCCCAGATCGCCCGCCACCTGGCCAACTCGCTGATGCTGGTCACCGCCCTCAACCCGATCATCGGCTATGACAAGTCGGCCCAGGTGGCGAAGAAAGCCCACAAGGAGGGCAGCACCCTGCGGGAGGCCGCACTCGAGCTGGGCTTCCTCACCGCCGAGCAGTTCGACGCCGCGGTGCGGCCCGAGGAGATGACCCATCCGTGAGCGAGCCCGTCCTGTCCCCCGACGAGGTGGACGCCGCCCTGGCCGAGCAGGGCCTGGCCTGGGAGCGACAGGGTGACGAGCTGACCACCACGGTCGAGCTCCACGACTTCGCCGCCGCGCTGGCCTTTGTCAACGCCGTCGGCGCCGCCGCCGAGGCGGCCAACCATCACCCCGACATCGACATCCGTTGGAACAAGGTCCACCTCGTCCTGACCACGCACAGCGCCGGCGGGCTCACCGTGCTCGACATCGCCCTGGCGGCTGCCATCGACCGGTTGCGCCCGCTGCGCTGAGCGAGCCGGGCCGTCGATCTCCGGTGGGGACCGCCGATCGGTCGGTCACTCCGTCGGCGTTCGCGCTGGTGGGTGGTCTACCCGGCCGGCTCCAGCAGCGACTGGCGTAGCCCCTGGACCACGTCCTCGGGGACGCCCACCCGTGCGGCGTACTCGGCCACGGTTCCGTAACGGTTCCGCAGGTGGGCGAAGAGCGCCACCATGTTGGCCGGGTCCGCTGAGAACAAGACGTCAGAATCGGCGATCACGCTCTCCCCGTCGGGGTACTTCTCGATCAACTTGGCCCGGAGGCGGTTCATGGCGGCCCCGCTGAGCGCGTAGTCGGCGATGACGGTCTCCTCGGGCACGCCCAACAGCGACAGCACCAGGGCGGAGAGCAGGCCGGTGCGGTCCTTCCCGGCCGTGCAGTGGAATACGGCGGGGCGGGCCTCGGGGGCGGCCAGGGCGGACAGGGCTCCGATGATCTGGGGCGTGGCCTCGTCGAGCATTTCGGTGTACTGGGTGCCGAGGAAACCGGGCGCCCGCGCGAAGTCCTCCGCGTTGGGGAGGGCCTTGATGAACGGGTAGTGGTGGAAGGTCACCGGGTGCGCGTCAACGTTGAAGCGACTCTGCTCGACCTCCTGGCCCGAGCGCAGGTCGACCACCGTTCTGATGCCGAGCTCGCGCATGACCTCGAGGTCGGTCTCGGTCAGCTCGCTCAGCCCGTCGGCCCGGAAGAGGACCCGCCAGCGGGTGCGAAGCCCGTCCTCGGTGGCGTACCCGCCGAGGTCGCGGAAGTTCACCGCCCCTTCGAGCGCGATCAGGCGTTCGACGGTCATGCGACCGGGAGGTCCCACATGGGGAACCACCGGGTGAGATCCGCTTCCACGGGCAGGTCGACCCCCAACATGGAACGGATGCGCAGTTCGAGCTCGGTGTCGCGGCGCTCCTTTTGGTTGTCCACCGGGGCGAAGGGGTAGAAGGTGCCGCGTTTGTAGAGGTAGACGAGGGAGAACGGTCGGGCGTCGGCGGCTGCGCCGGGTTCGGGCACGAACCCGAAGACCGAGCACAGGAGCTGCTGGCCCCAGCCGGCCTCGGTGAGCGTCGTATTGGCCATGTGAGCCTGGGTCACGAGGTCGTCGAGCTCGGGCTTGGCCAGCAGCAGCCAGCCATAGCCGAAGGAGTCCTGCGTCTGGGTGAACCCGTCGCCGACCAGCTGGGCCACCTCGGCCTCCAGGTCCGCCGCGCCCTGGCCCGAGGGGGGCTTCCAGCACACGCCGGCGTGGCCCGACGACACCAGCCCGCCCGCGCTCTGCAGGGTCAGTGCGGCCGTGGGGAGCGCGAACAGCGCGTCGAGGTTCGCCTTGACCGGCTTGGTACGCCCGAGCAGGGTGTCGAGAAGTCCCACCTCAGGTGCGGGTACTCAGCGGGCTTGCCCGAGCTGGTGCTCGAGCTGGTCGAGCTGGGCCAGCCGGCGCTCCAGGGTGGGGTGCGTCCGGAACAGGCTGCCGAAGCTGAAGCCCCCGCCCTGGCCCCGCTGCTGGTCCTGTGCACTGGTCAGCGCCGGCACGAAGAAGAAGGCGTTGAACGGCTCGGCGGCCCGGAGGTCCTTGGTCGGGACCCGCCCCATCTCCCCCGAAATTTTGATCAGGGCCGACGCCAGCAGGGCGGGCTGCCCGATCAGGATGGCCCCCGACCGGTCGGCGGCCAGCTCGCGGTAGCGGGACAGCGCCATGGTGAGCAGGAAACTCACGAAGTAGACGACGATCGAGACCAGCATGATGATCATCTCGATCATCACCAGCTGTCCGCCGCTGTTGTTGTTGCGGCCCCGGCCGCCGCCGAAGATCTCCGAGTAGAACATGACCCGGGTCAAGAGCCCGGCTATCACGCCCAGGCCGCTGGCGATCGTCATCACGGCCACGTCGCGGTGGGCCACATGGGAGATCTCGTGGGCCAGGACCGCCTCGACCTCGGGCTCGTCGAGGCGGCGCAGCAGCCCGGTCGTGGCGCACACGACGGCTGCCTTGGGGCTGCGCCCGGTGGCGAACGCGTTGGGCACGTCGGTCCGGGCGATGGCCACGCGGGGCTTGGGCATGTCAGCCAGCGCGCAGAGGCGGTCGATCACGCCGTGCAGCTCGGGAGCCTCCTGCGGGGTGACCTCCTTGGCGTGCATGGCGAACATGGCGATCTTGTCGCTGAAGAAGTACTGGCAGAACAGGAGCCCGAAGGCGATGACCAAAATCAGCGTCAGGCTCTTCAGTAGTGCGAAGAGCACGCCGATCAGGACGGCGTAGAGGACGACGAGGAAGAACCCCGTCATCAGCATGCGTATCGTCAGACCCCGATCTGGCTTGATGTTGTGTGAAAGCGCCATCAGTCGGGTGTTCCTCCATTTCCATTTCCACTCTGGTCGCCGGCCGGCAGGGCCGCAGTGTCGTCGTCGGGCCCGGCCGCGGTGGCCGCCCCGCCCGTTCCCAGCTCCAACTTGAGGGCAGCCAGTTCGTTGTCCACCTGCGACGTGGCGCTCACCTTGTCGAGCTCCTTCTGGATGTCGTCTACGGGCGTGCCGAGGTCAGTCAGCGCGCCGGAGGCCAGCAGCTCGTCCATGGCACCGGCCCGCGCCTGCATGCTGGCGATTTTGTCCTGGGCCCGCTGCATGGCCTGGCCGGAATTCCCCATTGAGTCCGATATCCCCGACACGGCCTCGCCGACCTTGGTCTGGGCCTCGGCTGCGGTGTAGCTGGCCTTGAGCGTCTCCTTCTTGGTGCGGAACTGCTCCACCCGCGACTGGAGCTGCTGTGAGGTGTCGATCAGCTTCTGCTCCTGCTCGCTGATCTGGTCGTGCTGCGTCTTGAGCTCGGCCAGCTGCTCGCCGAGCGCGGCGCGGCGGTAGAGCGCCTCGCGGGCCAGGTCCTCGTTGCCCTGCTGGAGCGCCGCCTTGGCCTGCCCCTGCAGCTTGTCGGCCTGCTTCTGCAACCCCTGGGCCTGGAGCTCGAGCCGCTTGCGGGCAGTGGCCACGTCGGCCACGCCCCGGCGGACCTTTTGCAGCTGCTGGAGCTGCTTCTCGTAGGAGAGATCCAGCGTGTCGCGGGGATCTTCCGCCTTGTCCAGGACCTTGTTGGCCTTGGCCTGGAAGATCCCGCCGATCCGCTTGAACGTGCCTGCCATGTCAACGAGTGTACGGCCCCGCGGCGCCGATGGGGCAACGGCTGGTGTTCCGCGGCGACCTTGGCTCGTGAAGCCCACCACTAAAGTCATGCCGGTGCCCCGAGATGGACTTTGCCTACTGTCCGTACATGCCCACCCCGATGACGAAGCCTCCAAGGGTGCGTCGACGGTGGCGCGCTACCACGCCGAAGGGGTGCGGACGGTCCTGGTGTGCTGCACCGGCGGGGAGGCGGGTGACATCCTGAACCCGGCCATGGACACGCCCGAGGTCCGGGCGGACATCGGGGCGGTCCGGTTGGCGGAACTGAAGGCCGCCACGGACATCATCGGCTACGACGAAACGGTCATGTTGGGCTATCGGGACTCGGGCATGCCGGGGACCGAGGCCAACGAGAACCCCGACTCGTTCGCCCAGGCCCCACTGGACGAGGCGGTCGGGCGCCTGGTGGCGGTGATCAGGCGGGAGCGACCGCAGGTGATCCTGACCTATCCGGATGATCAGAGCGAATACCCCCATCCCGATCACCTACGGGTCCACGAGATCTCCGTAATCGCCTTCGATACGGCCGGCCGGGCCGACCTGTTCCCCGACGCCGGCCCCCCCTTCACGCCCTCGAAGCTGTATTACTCGGTGTGGCCGGCCGAGCGGTTCCGCCGCATCCACGCCAAGTTCTTGGAGCTGGGGCTGGAATCACCGTTCAGCGAGGAGCGGCTCTCCCGCCTGACCCGCGATGACCCCTTCACCACGACGATCGACGTGGAGGGCTTCGCGGACGTGCGGGGCAAGGCGCTGAAGGCGCACGCGACCCAGGTCGACCCGAACTCCCCGTTCTGGTTCGGCCTGCCTCCCGAAGTACTCGAGGAGATCCACCCGGTCGATCAGTTCCGTCTGGCGCAAAGTCGGGTCGGGCCGGTCGACGTCACCGAGGACGACCTGTTCGCCGGGCTGCGCTGATCAGCCGTGCGCCGTCAGTCTCCTGAGCGGGCCAGCTCGCGCAGGCGCCGGTAGCCGATCAGGCTGGCGCCCGCAGCTGCGACGGACTCGCCGACCCAGTTTTCCTCGCAGATCATGTGGTAATCGTCGACCCGGGCCGCCCAGTCGTCCGTGGCCAGCGACCGCAGCTCGGCGCTGTCCACGGCGGGGTGCAGATGCATTTCGGTGACGCCGGGCCGCAGGGTGGCCAGATCCTTCTCGAAGGTCTGGCGGGAGCCGACGCCGGGGACGAAGCGGGTGTGATCGGTGAAGACGGCACCTGCCTCCGCCGCCACGGCCCGCCCGGGGAACCCGATGTAGCGTTCCATGCCGGCGCCGATCATGCGCAGCGGCAGCTTGAACTCGATGGCCAGGTCGAGGTAGACGTCGAAGAACTCGGGCCGGAACTGCAGCGTGCCCATGTGCGCGTCGAGGTGGCTGACGTCGAAGCCCCACAGGATGGCTCGCTCGATCTGGGCCCGGCACTCCCGCCGCACCTCATCGAGGTCGGCGTGGTCCCACACGTCCTCCATCGTCCTCGGGAACCCGCCGTCGCCGCCGAGCAGTGACGGGGCGTGGGTGATCGGGCCCCAGCGGTAGAGCTCGAACTCGGCGTTGAGGGTCAGATGGACCCCGATGTCCTCACCCCGATAACGGCTCGATGCCTCGCGCGCCCACGGGCACGGCACCATCAGCGTGGCGCTGGTGACGGTCCCCGTGGCAAGGCACTCGAAGACCCCGACATTGGCGGAATGGCACGAACCGAGGTCATCGGCGTTGATGATGAGGAGCTTGGCGTCCGCGGCGTAGCCGAGCCGCTGCGCCAGCGTCGGTTCACTCATGGCCCTCCTCTCCTCCTTCGGCGATGTCGTCGGCGACGTCGGCGTCCTGTGCCCGGGCGGCGGCGGCGATCTCCTCCTGGTATTCCCGCAGGCGCGCCGTCAGGACGGGATCGCCCCCCGCCAGGATACGAACCGCCAGGAGCCCGGCGTTACGGGACCCGTTCACGGCCATGGTCGCCACCGGCACCCCGCGGGGCATCTGCACAATGGAAAGAAGCGAGTCGAGCCCGTCGAGATGCGCCAGGGCCACCGGGACCCCGATCACCGGCAGGGTGGTGACCGAGGACAACATGCCCGGTAGATGGGCGGCCCCGCCCGCGCCGGCGATGATCACCCGGAGTCCCCGTGCCGCGGCGGCGTGCCCGTAGGCCAGCATGTCGTCGGGGGTCCTGTGGGCCGATACCACCCGCACCTCGTGCGGCAGCCCGAACCGCTCCAGGACCTCGATGGCGTCCCGCATGACCGCCAGGTCGGACGAGCTCCCCATCACCACGGCGACCAACGGGGTCATGACGCCCGTCCCAAGGGGGCCCGCAGAACCTGCGGACGGGGTGTGCCCAGAGCCACGGCGGCCGCCCAGGCTCGCTCCCGCACTTCTCCGGCATCGTCTCCACACACGGTCACGTGCCCTAGTTTGCGCCCTGGCCTGGCCCCTTTGCCATACAGATGGATGTGCGCCCCCTCGGTGGCCAGGCCGCCGGGAAGGAGGGCCAGGGGATCCTCGCCCGCAGCGCCGCCGAAAACGTTCACGCTGGCCACCTGCGCGTGCTGGGGCGCCGGGGATCCCAGGGGTAGGTCGAGGACGGCCCGGAGATGGTTCTCGAACTGGGACGTCACCGCCCCTTCGATGGTCCAGTGCCCCGAGTTGTGGGGCCGCGCCGCGATCTCGTTGACCATCAGGACACCTCCGGACCAGAAGAGCTCCACCGCCAGCACCCCCACGGCTCCCGCGATCTCGGCCACCGCCTGCCCGAGGGCGCGGGCACGCTCGACCACGTCGGACGGCAGGCGGCCCGGAACCAGGACCTCACGGCACACCCCGTCGACCTGGGCTGTCTCGACGGCCGGCCAGGTGACCGTCTGCCCCGATGGACGGCGCGCCACCATGACGGCCAGCTCCGCCTCGAGCGGCACCATCTCCTCGACGAGCAACCGGCCCACCAGGGGCGCCGTCACGGCAGCGACCTCAGCCATGTCGTCGACGGGCCAAACCCCCTTGCCGTCGTAGCCGCCTCGGGCCGTTTTGAGCACGAGGGGCCACCCGTGTGTGGCCGCGAACTCCTCGATCTGGGCGGCGGCCGGCACCGCACCGTCGGGACCCGCATTGAGGATCAGGTGTGCGGGGACCGGGATCCCGGCCGCCGCCATGACCGCCCGCATATGGGCCTTGTCCACCGCCATCTCCAGCGTCGCCAATCCGGGCCGGATGACCACTCCGTTGGCCGACAGCGCCCGGAGGAGCGAGAGATCGACCTGTTCGTGGTCGAACGTGACCACCTCGGATCGGTCGGCCAGGGCGCGCAAGTCGGCCTCGACGAGAGGAGAGCCCAGCAGGACCTCCGCGGCGACGGCGCAGGCCGCATCGTCGGGGTGCTCGGCCAGTACCGCCACCGAGAGCCCGAGGGCGCTTGCCGCTTCGGCGGCCATTCGTGCCAATTGCCCGGCCCCGACGAACCCGACGTGGTGGGGTCTCAGGTCGCTAACCTCGGCAACAGTGGTGGACCGGACACCCACGGCACACTACAGAGGAGACGAGAGCACGATGGCCAAACCCCTTCGCATCGGCAGCCTGATCGACGTCGACCGGTCGTTGGCCGACACGGTGGCCCAGTTGCGCCAGTTCGCCGAGGCCGGACTGGACCATGCGTTCGCCATCCAGATCTTCGGGCCCGACGCGCTCACCCTGCTGGCGGCCGCCGGGGCGCAGGTCCCCGGAATCGGCCTCGGAACCGGCGTCGTGCCGGTCTATCCCCGGCATCCGATGATGCTGGCCCAGCAGGCCCTCACCGTGCAGCTGGCCACGGCAAACCGCTTGATCCTGGGCATCGGCCTCTCCCACCAGGTGGTGGTCGAGGGGATGTGGGGCATCAGCTTCGACAAGCCGGCCCGCTACATGAAGGAGTACCTGGAGATCCTGGTACCCCTCCTGCACGGCGAGACGGTCAGCGTGGCCGGCGAGCGCCTCACGACCCACACGTTCGCTCCCCTCGACATACGCGACGTGTCCGCCCCGCCGGTGCTGGTGGCGGCGTTGGGCGACACCATGCTGAAGTTGGCCGGGCGGGTGGCGGACGGCACCGTCACCTGGATGACCGGTATCTCGACCATTGAGTCCCACATTGCGCCCGTCATCCGGGCCGCGGCGGAGAAGGCGGGACGCCCGGCCCCGCGGATCGGCGTGGCGCTACCGGTCTCGGTCACCGCCGACATCGACGCGGTATCAGCGCGCATCAACGAGGAGTTCGCCATCTATCCGAACCTACCGTCGTACAAGGCGATGCTGGACAAGGAGGGGGCGAGCTCCCCGGCGGACGTCGCACTGGTGGGAGACGAGGACGCGGTGCGGGCGTCGATCGACCAGCTGGCCGCCGCCGGTGCCACCGACTTCGTCGCCTCCATCGTCGGGACAGAAGAGGAGCGGGAGCGCACCTTCGCATTGCTCAGCGAGATCGCCCGCTCGGGCTGACCCGCTCCCGGCTCAGCGCTCCAGTGTCGTGTACTTGAACTCGTTGAGGTCCGGCTGCTCGTCCACCAGGCGCACGATCCCTTCAATGGTGCGACGGGCCAGGGCCGCATCGTTATGAGGACGACTCATGAGCCGGACGAACACCGCCCGGCCGTCCACCACGAAGGTCGGAACCCCAAAGACGCTCCATTCGTTGAGCGCCAAGAGGTGCGATCGCTTGATCTCCTCGATCGGTCCGCCCGCTTCCACTTCGGCCAGGACCTTGTCACCGGGGACGCCGGCGGCGTCGAGGACGCCGGCGACCACCGCGGCCTCCCGGAGGTCGAGCGACTGATCGTGACGGGCCGAGAACAGGGCGTGGTGAACTGCCCCGAACTGCCCGGGGTACTGGTCGCGCACCACGACGCCCGCCGCGAGGGCGATGAGGTCCTTGAACTTGCCGGGGTCGTCCCAGACCGGGATGCCGCCCTCGGGCACGTGCACCTGGCTCAGCGAGAAGGGGAGGAACGTGACATCCCAGTCCGCGCCGTCGGCCAGCCCCGTCACGAGGTGCTCATGGGCGTTGCGGGCGAAGGGACACCGATAGTCCCATGTCACGGAAAATGGCTTCATAACCTCTTCAACACGTAGCCCCCGGCTCCCATTCCTTTGGCCGTACGGCGGGACCGGCGCCAAGGGCCCGGGGCCAGCACGTTGACCACGGGACGCAGGAGCAGACCCAGGGTGGCGCCGATCGCCGCCCCGCCCAGCACGTCACTGGGATGGTGGGCCCGCAGGTGCACCCGGCTGGCTGCCACGGCCCCGGCGAATCCGACGTAAGCCGCCATCTCGGCGGTGGGGTCGGGCAGCACGACCGCCGTGGCGAACGCGGCCAGCGTGTGCCCGCTCGGAAAACTGTTGCTGGTCGGCGTGCGCACCCGCACCTCGAGCTGCTCCTCGGGGCGCTGACGTTCCACGACCGACTTGGCGGCCCGGACGACGACCAGCGAGGCGACTCCCGCCGTGCCGAGCGAGACCACGGCCCGCCGACGTCCCGGCCCGCGGCGCCGGCCTTTGACGACGGCGAGCACGACCCAGACGAACCCGTAATCGGCCAGGTTGGACACCAGCGCCGCGGCGCGATCCACCTGCGGGCGCCCCCGCCAAGGCTCGAAGACCGCGTCGACCGTCTCGTCGAGGCGCGCCATGCCCTTTGTCCCCTCAGCCGGCATTGAACGCGGGGCAGGAGGGCTTGAAATGACAGAAGTTGCAGAGAGGTCCCACCTTGGGCCGGAAGTCCTCGGTCACGCAGGCCCGCTCGATCGCGTTCCACACGGCCGACGTGCGCCGCTGTTGCCCGCGCATCGTCTGGGGCGTGGCAACGGCGGAAATGGCGACCGGTTCGCGCAGGTGCAGGAGACGGACCTCGACCGGCGCCCGTCCGAGAAGCTTCTCGCACAGCAACGCATACGTCTGGACCCCGCCCATCTTTCCCTGTTCGTAGCGCTCCGAGGGGGCTCTCCCGGTCTTGTAGTCGACGACGGTCAAGGCGCCGTCCGGCCCGATGTCGAGACGGTCGATGATCCCGCGCAGCCGGAGGCCGTCGTTCTCGATCTCCACCCCGAGCTCCACGCCGATCGTGTGGACGGTCGTGGGGTCTTCCAGACGGAAGTAGTTGTCGACGAGCGTGTCGGCATCGGCCAGGAATGCCGCGGCGTCGTCTCGGCCGAGGGCGAGCTCGACGAACTCTGGATCAGACCCGAGGTCGTCCCAGGCGCGGGCCAACTCGTGTCCGGCGGCCGCCCTGGTGCGGGCCGCCGGCGTGTGATTCCAGAAGAGGCCTTCGAGGGTCGAGTGCACCAGCGTTCCCTTGACGGCGTGTGGTGAGGGTGGCTCGGGCCGGTGCTCGATCACGCTGTAGCGGAAGGCCAGCGGGCAGTTGGTGAAGGCGGTCACCTTCGAAGGCGTCAACGTACGGGGGAGTTCGAGCGCCATGGCAGCCAGGATAGGACCACGCTCTGACACCACCGGCCGATGCACTAAAAAGGAGGGCGATGGCGCCGTCCGATCTCCACCGCAACACTCGTTGGGCCGGGTTGCGCCCGGGCGATCCCGTCGTCGTGAGCGGCACCCGCATGCGCGGCGCCAGCTGGTCGTTCGTGGCCCAGGTGGCCAATGCGGAGACTGGTGAGGTCTGGGTCGAGGTCGTGGGTGGCCGCTCAGGCGACCGGGCTGTGCGCTCGTTCCGCCCCGACCAGATCTACGCGGCCTCCGCCAAGCCCGGCCGCGACCCGTCGTTGGCCGAGGCACCCGGGCTGCCGCTGGCTTAGGTCCGTCTGGACTGTGCGCAGCCGTATTGGGGCAACTGGACAACTGGGCCGTTGGAGCCGTCGGAGGCGTCGGACCTGTCGGAGCCGTCGGAGAGTTGTTTTTCGATTGGTACGTGATGTGGTACGACTCGAATTGGACCTCCCGGCTCGTTGCCTGCTCGTCCCGTGACTCAGATGGCGAGCGGGTCGGCGAGCAGAGCACCTACTCGACCGAGTAACCGTCCATCCGGGCCAGGATGCGCAGCATCACCTCGTCCGCTCCGGCGCCGATGGAGTCGAGCCGGGTGTCGCGGTAGAAGCGGGAGGCCCAGTGCTCGGCCATGTAGCCGATGCCCCCGTGGAACTGCACGGCGGCGTCGGCCACCTCGCGTTGGAGCCGCGAGCCCATCAACTTGCCGATGGTGGCGAAGCGGGTGGCGTCCTCGCCGCGCAGCACGGCATCGGCGGCGGCGCGGGCGTAGTGCTTCAGCATGTCGTGGCGCGCCGAGAGCTCGGCCAGGGCGAACTGCAGGTGCTGGTTGGCCATGAGCGGTTTCCCGAACGCCTGGCGTTCCAAGAGATAGTCCCTGGTGCGCCCCAGCGCCTGGTCGATGGCGCCGACCTGTTTGTACATGGTGATGAGGCGCTCCGCCTGGAACTGGACCATCTGTTGTTGGAAGCCATGCCCGATCTCGCCGATGGTGTTCGACACCGGGACCCGCACGTCGGAGAATGAGAGCTCGGCCGTGTCGCTCGACCACATGCCCAACTTCTCCAATTTCCGGGAGACGACCACGCCGTCGATCGCCGTGGGGACGACGATGAGCGACATGCCCCGGTATCCCGGCTCGTCGCTCGTGCGGGCCAGCAGGCAGAGCCAGTCCGACTGCGTGCCGGTCGTGATGTAGAGCTTGGCTCCGTTGATGACCCATTCGTCCCCGTCGCGGACGGCCCGGGTGCGAATGCCCGCCACGTCGCTCCCGGCGTCGGGCTCGGTCACTGCGATGGAGGCCACGAGCTCGCCCCGGATGGAGGGAGCAAGATACTTCGCCTTGAGTTCGTCGGAGCCATAGCGGGCCAGCGCCGGCGTGGCCATCGACATCTGCACCGCCATGGCCATGGGGATGCCGCCACAGCTGATACGGCCCATCTCCTCGCCGGCCACCACCGTGAAGGAGTGATCGGCCCCCATGCCGCCGTAGGCCGTCTCGTATTCGAGTCCGAGCAGGCCGACGGCACCCAGCTTGGGGAAGAGCTCGTGGGCGGGGAACGTGCGCGCCGCCTCCCAATCGTCGATATGCGGCTCGATCTCCCGCTCGAACAGATCCCGCAGGGACTTGCGAAAGATCTGGTGCTCTTCGGTCTCGATCACTACCGAACATTACCATTCGGTAACTTGGTTCTCCCGGGCCCGTCGCCAGCCCCCTACACTGCGGATCGGTGACGACAGAGCTGGTCCATCGCGTGCACCAAGGGCCGGTCTGCACGCTGACGCTCGACTCCCCCCACAACCGCAACGCGCTCTCCGCACAGCTCCTCGACGAGCTGGCCGACGGCTTGGCCGAGGCGGCGGCCGACGTGTCAGTCCGGGTCGTGGTCCTGACCGCCACCGGGAAGGTCTTCTGCTCGGGCGCCGACCTCTCCGCCCCTCCGACGACCGTCTCCTCCCGTATGCCCGAGATCCTCGAAGCGATACGGACCGCCCCGGTACCGGTCATCGCCCGGGTGGGTGGGCACGCCCGGGCGGGTGGACTGGGCCTCATCGCCACGGCCGACCTCGCCGTGGCCACGGCGGCCAGTACGTACGCCTTCAGCGAGGTCCGGGTGGGCGTGGCCCCGGCCATGATCCTGGTACCGGCCCTACGGGTGGCAGACCGGCGGTTTCTCGCCCGTGCCGTGCTCACCGGTGAGCCCTTCAACGCGGGCGAGGCGGCCGCGGCGGGCCTGCTCACCGGCGTGGTCGATGACGAGCAGGCGCTGGACGCCTGGGTCGACGTTGCGGTCTCCTCCATCGGGAAATGCGCGCCCGGCGCGGTGTCCGCCACCAAGGCCCTTCTCGCCCAACTCTCCGACGCGGCGTGGGCCGAGGGGCTGTCGTTGGCCCGGACCCGGTCGGCCGAACTGTTCGCCGGCGCGGAGGCGGCGGAGGGAATGGAGGCCTTCCTCCACAAGCGCACGCCGTCCTGGGAGGGCATCGCGCCGTGAGCGCACCCATCCGCACCCGGCTGGCGGTCTCCGGGGACGAGTTCAAGGCCAACGCCGACGCCATGGGCCTGCTCGTCGCCCACGTGCGCGACCTGCACGACCGGGTGCTGGCCGGCGGGGGCCCGCACTATGTCGAGCGCCACCGGTCGCGCGGCAAAATGATGGTGCGCGAGCGCCTCGAGGCCCTGATCGACCCCGGCACTCCCCTTCTGGAGCTCTGCCCCCTGGCCGGCCTCGAGACCGGCGACCCCCTCGGGGGCGGGGTGGCCGTGGCGCTGGGCCAGGTCGCCCGCACGCAGTGCCTGATCATCGCCAACGACCCGACGGTGCGCGGGGGTACGACCAGCCCCACGACGATAAAGAAGCTGCTCCGGGCCATGGACGTGGCCGAGACCAATCGCCTCCCGCTCGTTCTCCTGGTCGAGTCGGGTGGGGCCGACCTGTCCCGCCAGGCCGACGTCTTCGTGCCCGGCGGTGAGCAGTTCCGCCGCCTGACGCAGCTCTCGGCGCAGGGCATCCCGACCATCTGTGTCGTCTTCGGGTCCTCGACCGCCGGGGGCGCCTACCTCCCGGGCATGAGCGACTACACGGTGATGATCGACGGACGGGCCCGCGTCTTTTTGGGCGGGCCCCCGCTGGTCAAGATGGCCATCGGCGAGGACGCCGACGAGGAGGAGCTCGGCGGGGCGCGCATGCACGCCCGCACGTCGGGCCTGTCCGACTACCTGGCGCGGGACGAGGACCATGCCCTTCGCATCGCCCGCGGGATCGTGTCCCACCTGCACTGGTCCCGTCGCGGTCGCGCTCCCGACCCCGGGAGCCAGCCGCCCCTCTACCCGGCCGAGGAGCTCCTCGGCGTCGCGCCGGTCGACGTGCGGGTGCCGTTCGACGTCCGGGAGATCCTCGCCCGCGTGGCGGACGGATCGCGCTTCGAGGAGTTCAAGACCGAGTACGGGGCCCAGCTGGTCTGCGGATGGGCGTCGCTCGGCGGGTACCCCATCGGCGTACTGGCTAACAACGGGATCCTCTTCTCCGAGGAGGCACAGAAGGGCGCCCAGTTCATTGAGTTGTGCAACCGGAGCAACACCCCGCTCCTGTTCGTGCAGAACATCACCGGGTTCATGGTGGGCACGCGTTATGAGCAGGGAGGGATTATCAAGGACGGCGCCAAGCTGATCAACGCGGTGTCCAACTCGACCGTGCCGCACCTCACTCTCATGGTCGGCGCCAGCTACGGCGCCGGGAACTACGCCATGGCCGGGCGGGCCTACAATCCCCGCTTTGTCTTCACCTGGCCCAACCACCGCATCGCCGTCATGGGACCCAAGCAGCTCGCCGGCGTCCTTTCCATCGTGCGCCGCAACGCGGCGGAAGCCGCGGGGCGGCCCTTCGACGAGCAGGCGGACGAGGAGCTCCGCGCCGCCACCGAAGCACAGATCGAAGAGGAGTCGACCGCCCAGTTCGCCACGGGCCGTCTGTGGGACGACGGCATCATCGATCCACGCGACACGCGTACGGTGCTGGCCATCGCGCTGACCGCGGTCCACTCCGCCCCGGTCGTGGGCACGGCGGTCTTCGGCGTCGTGCGGCACTGATGGCCCCGTCCGAGCTGCAGCGCGTCCTGGTGGCCAACCGCGGCGAGATCGCCCGGCGGATCATCAGGGGCGCCCACGACATGGGGATCGAGGCGGTCGCCGTGTACACGTCCGAGGATGCGGCCTCCCCGCACGTCGGGGAGGCCGACCTCTCTCTCCACCTGGCGGGGCGGACCCTGGCCGAGACCTACCTCGACCCCGGAGCGCTGGTGACGCTGGCTGGGCTCGTCGGGGCCGATGCCATCCATCCCGGGTACGGGTTCCTCTCCGAGAATCCCGCCCTCCCCGAAGCATGCGCCCGGGCCGGGATCATCTGGGTCGGCCCGACGCCGGAGTCGATGCGGATCATGGGGCACAAGGTGCGGGCCAAGGAGACGGTGTCCGCCGCCGGCGTGCCGGTGCTCCCGGGTGCCGTGGTGGCCGGGACCATCACCGAGGTCGAGCTGACCCGGTCCGCCGGCGCCATCGGGTTCCCGTTGCTCGTCAAGGCGGCGGCCGGTGGGGGTGGCCGCGGTATGCGGCTGGTGGCACGCTCCGACGAGCTCGGTGAAGCGGTGGCGGCGGCGCGGCGCGAAGCGGCCGCGGCCTTCGGCTCCGACGAGGTCTTCCTCGAACGGTACCTGCCCTCGCCCCGTCACGTGGAGGTCCAGGTCGTCGGGGACACGAGCGGGACGGTGCTGCACCTCTACGACCGGGAGTGCTCCGTGCAGCGGCGCCATCAAAAGGTGATCGAGGAGGCGCCCGCCATCCTGGTGGACCAGGGCACGCGGGCGCGCATGTGGGAGGCTGCCACCGCGGCCGCCCGGGCGGTGGGCTACCAGGGCGCGGGGACCGTGGAATTCCTGGTCGACGGGAGCGCCTTCTACTTCTTGGAGATGAACACGCGGCTGCAGGTCGAGCACGGGGTCACGGAACTGGTGACGGGACTCGACCTGGTGGGACTGCAACTGCTGGTGGCCGCCGGGCAACCCCTCCCGCTGGCCCAAGAACACGTGACGGTGTCCGGCCACGCCGTCGAGGCCCGGCTCTGTGCGGAGCGGCCGCGCGAGGGGTACCGACCCACGCCCGGTACCGTCCGGCACGTGGCCTGGCCGGAGGGGCTGGGGCTGCGGACCGATGCGGCCATCGAGTCGGGGAACACGGTCAGCTCCTCGTTCGACTCCTTGGTGGCCAAGGTCATGGCCCATGGCGACAGCCGGCCCACGGCCATCGGGCGCCTGTCCCGCGCACTGGCTGCGCTCGAGGTGGATGGCCTCGAGACCAACCGCGACCTCCTGGGGGCGATCCTGCGCGAACCCGTATTCCGCCGCGGTGAGGCGGGCATCGACTACCTCGACGGGCGCGACGATCTGCGTGACGCCGTTCCCGCCGCCGACGTGCGTCACCGTCACGCCGCCGCCGCCGCCCTGGCCCTCCTGCACCACCGTGCCGCCGAGAGCCTCGTCCCCGTCGCGGCGGCCGGATGGCGCAACGTCGGCGTCGCCCACCACCTCGACACTCTCTCCGACGACCAAGGGGCGCTCGCCGTACGAACGAGGGGACCGGACCACGAGGTGGCGGTGCTGGTGGCCGGGGAGTGGGAGGAGGTGGGCACCGCCACGACGACAGACGAGTTCGTGGATCTCACCTCGGCCGGGATACGGCGGCGTCACCGCGTCCGGCTGGCCGGGCCGCACGTCGATGTCAACGGTCCCGAGGGTCAGTCCAGCTTCACCCTGCGCACCGAGGACGATCCGGACGAACAGGGTGGGACGGCGGGGGAGTGCCGGGCCCCGTTGCCCGGTGCCATCACGCGGGTCTTGGTGTCGGTCGGCGACGTCGTCAAGTACGGCGACGGGTTGGTGGTCCTGGAGGCTATGAAGATGGAGCACACACTGCGCAGCGGCGGCGCCGGGAAGGTGACCGAGATCCTGTGCGCCCCGGGCGTCCAGGTGGACGTGGGGGACGTGCTGGTGGTGGTGGAGCCGGAATGAGGGTCCCCCCGGTGAGCGCGGAGCGCAAGGCCCTCCGGGTGGCCAACTGCAGCGGCTTCTTCGGTGACCGGATCTCCGCGGCGCGCGAGATGGTCGAGGGCGGCCCGATCGACGTGCTCACCGGGGACTGGCTGGCCGAGCTGACCATGTACATCCTGCACAAGACCCGCGAGCGCAGCGGGGGGTATGCCCGTACGTTTCTCCAGCAGCTCGAAGAGGTGCTACCGACGTGCATCGAACGGGGCATCACGATCGTGTCCAACGCTGGTGGGCTCAACCCCGAAGGGCTCGCCACCGCGGTGCGGGAGCTCGCCCGGCGCCAGGGCGTGTCGGTCCGCGTGGCGTCGGTGTCGGGTGACGACATCACCGCGCGGATCCCCGACCTCCTGGCCGCCGGAAACCAGTTCGTCAACCTCGACACCGGGGAGCCCCTTGCACCCGATGCGCCCCTGGTGACGGCGAATGCCTACCTCGGGGCGCGCCCCATCGCCGACGCGCTCGACGCGGGGGCCCAGGTCGTCGTGACCGGACGGGTCACCGACGCCTCACTCACCGTCGGCCCGGCGCTCCATGCGTTCGGGTGGGCCGACGAGGACTACGACGCCATTGCCGGTGCGGTGGTGGCCGGCCATGTCATTGAGTGCGGGGCGCAGTGCTGCGGCGGCAACTATGCGTTCTTCGAGGAGATCCCCGAGACGAGCCGGATCGGCTTCCCCCTCGCCGAGCTGTCCCCCGACGGCTCCTCGGTCATCACCAAGCACCCGGGAACCGGCGGGGCGCTGACGGTCGGAACCGTCACGGCGCAACTCCTCTACGAAATTGCTGGACCGCGGTACGCGAGCCCGGACGCCGTGGCCCGGTTCGACACCATGGCGGTGGAGCAGATCGGGCCCGACCGGGTGCGCATCAGCAAAGTGCGGGGCGAACGACCGCCATCGACGTTGAAGGTGACGGCCAATCTCGACGCCGGATGGCGGAACTCGATGACGATGGCCATAACCGGGTCGCGGGTCGAGGAGAAGGCCGCGCTGGCCGCCGACGCGGTCTGGGCGGGCATCTCCGGAGGCCGCACTGCGTTCGCCGAGACGTCCGAGGACCTTTCCGGTGATCTCAGCGGTGCGGGCATGGCGTTCTTGCGGCTGGCCGTGCGCGGTGATGACGCGCACGCGGTGGGACGAGGGTTCTCGGGTGCGGTCGTCGAGACGAGCCTGTCCAGCTACCCGGGTACGTTCTTCACCTCAGCGCCGGGGAACGCGCAGGCGGTCGCCCGCTACTGGCCGACGACCATCGCCGCCGGAGACGTCACGCCGCGCATCGAGTGTGAGGGGAAACCGGTCGCCCTCTCTCGGCCGACGCGCCGGCCCGCAACGCAGCCGCCTGATCCGGTGGCGCCGCCGCCGGCGCCCGCCGCAGTGTCGCACCACGGCGGCACCGCCGAGGATCTGATCACCGTACCGCTGTGGGTGCTCATCGGCGGGAGATCGGGCGACAAGGGCGGCGACGCCAACGTGGGGCTGTGGGCCGATTCCGAATCCGTGGCCCGCTGGCTCTGCGACAGCTTCGACGTGGGGCAGTTCAAAGAGGCGCTCCCCGAGTCGGCACCGTTCGAAGTGAGCCGTTATCCGCTACCCAACCTGCGCGCCGTCAACTTCGTCGTACACGGCATACTCGGTTGGGGTGTGGCCTCCAACCTCCGACTGGACACCCAGGCCAAAGGGATGGCGGAGCGACTCCGTTCCCATGCCGTGCGCGTCCCCGCTTCTTTGGTGGACCGGGGCGGCCCGGCGGCGCGCCGGTCCACCCTCACCGCCGGCTAGGAGTGCGCCGGAGTCAGCGTGCTGCGGGCACGGGGGTGAACTCGCAGTCCATGTGCTTGATGCCGTTGATGAAGGTCGAGCGCAGCCGGTCGGGCTCTCCGGAGACTGCGATGTCGGGGAGTCGCGCGAAGAGCTGACGGAAGAGCACGTCGATCTCCTGGCGGGCCAGGTGGGCCCCCAGACAGAAGTGCGGACCGGCCGCCCCGAAGCCCAGATGCGGGTTGGGGGCACGCCGCACGTCGAAGGTATACGGGTTCTCGAACGCGTCCTCATCGCGGTTGGCGGAGTTGTAGAACAAGAGCAGCTTGTCGCCGGGGGCCAGTTTCTCGCCGCCCAGCACGGTGTGTTCGGCGACCGTGCGGCGCATCCAAATGATGGGAGAGCCCCACCGCACGATCTCGTCGACGCCCGTGGGGGCGATCCCCGCCGGGTCGGCCTGCCAGCGCGCCCGCTGATCGGGGTGCTCCGCAAAGGCCAGCAGGCCGTTGCTGATGGCATTGCGGGTCGTGTCGTTCCCGGCGATGACCAAAAGGATGAAGAAGGACGCCACTTCGGCGGGGGAGAGCGACTCGCCGTCGATGTTGCTGTGGACGAGGGCCGAGGTGACGTCGTCGGTCGGATCGCTCCGGCGGGCCTCGGCCAGATCGGACATGAGCGTGGTGAGCTGTTGCGAAGCCTCCATCAGCGCCACCAGCGGATCGGCATCGGCGGGGAGATACTCCGGGTCCCCTGAACCGGCGATCGCATTGCCCGAGACCGTGATGACGTTGGATGCGCGCAACACCGTGCCGTAGTCGGCGGGGCCGATACCCATCATGCCGCAGATGATCTGGAGAGGGAGCTGGGCGGCCACGTCCACCACGAAGTCGCAGCCGCCCTCCGTGGCGATGCGATCGATGACCTCGTTGGCCACGAACTCGATGCGATCCTCGATGCTCTTGATCATGCGGGGGCTGAACGCGGCGGAGACGATCCGGCGCAGTTGCGCGTGACGCGGGTTGTCCGTGTTGACCATGGAGCCGAAGTACTCCAACAGCTCTTCGGGCATGTCCGGAATGCTGGTGGCGCCTTTGCCCGACTGGTAGATCTCTGGATGCCGGCTGACTTCGACAATGTGCGCGTGCCGTGTCACGGCGCGGTAGCCCGGACCCTCCGGTACGAAGAGGGCCAGCTCGGGGAGAACGGGAGGCTCCTTGAAGAAGGCCAGTGGACGCTCCCGCCGTAAGAGCGCGAACGCACCCTCCCGCTCGTCGAGCGGGCGTTCCCAGAAGGCGATGTCCGACAGATCGATCTGGTCGGCCGCCAGCACCTCACGAGGTTCCATTCGTCCATGTTACGCAGGCCCCGCCGGTCCCTTCGGGACCGGGCCCGCTCGAGGGGGCGTTTGATCGGGACATTCCACCTCACATCATCACCCTGACGTTAGAGTGACCTCATGCGTGTGCTCGGGGCGAATGTGAACCTCGCACCTCTCAGCGCGGCGAAGGCAGCAGACTAACAGTGGGACGGGCACCAAGTTTGGACAGCGGGGAGGGCGGCGTCGCCCTCAACGGCGCTTCGGGAGGGCAGTCGGCCCGGCGCGGCCCCGTCGGACGATTCTTCTTCGATCACACCATCAGCGAGTACCCGCAGGGACTGCGTCGGGCCGGCTATCTGGCTGTGGCGGTACTGGCCTCCATCGTCCTCTACTACGCCTACTTCGTGCAGTTCGGTGTCACGCCCAACATCCTGGCCAGCTACCACATGAGCTTCAATTTCTTCATCTACATCGATGTGGCCTCCAACCTTCTCGGCGCCTTCGCCTCGTTGTTCGCCAGCGGAACCGACCGCGTCGGACGGTCGAACGTGGTCATCTACGGCCTGCTGGCCGTCGGCCTCCTCACCGCGGTCGCCATCCCCTTGACCAACGGCAAGTGGGTCTACCTCATCCTGATCTGCCTGATCGGGATTGTGGAGGGTGCCATTCTGGTGGCCACCCCGGCGCTCGTGCGCGACTTCAGCCCTCAGTTGGGTCGAGCCTCCGCCATGGGCTTTTGGACCATCGGCCCGGTGGCCGGCAGCCTCATCACGTCAGTCGTGGCCCTGCACACGCTGAACCACTTCGGCTCGACCCACTGGAAGAGCCAGTTCGTCATTGCCGGGTGTGCGGCGCTGGTCGTCTTCCTCATCTCGATCTTCGCGCTGAAGGACCTCTCGCCGCGCATTCGGGACCAACTCATGGTGTCCGCCCGCGATCAGGCGCTGGTCGAAGCGCGGGCCCGGGGGCTGACCGACCATCAGCTGCTCGAAGCGGCCGAGCGACCATGGCAGCAGATCTTCAAGTGGGACCTTGTCGTGGCCTCCGTGGCGATCGCGCTGTTCCTCTTGCTGTATTACACCGCCGCCAGCCTGTTCACCGTCTACTACCCGGTCATCTTCAAGAACCCCAACGGCACCAACTTCAGCGTCACGCAGGCCAACGGACTGAACACGTGGTTCTGGGTGGCCGACCTGGTCGGCCTGATCGTCGTGGGTCTGCTATCCGACGCGCTGAAGGTCCGCAAACCGTTCATGGTCGTGGGCAGCGTGTTGGCCATCGTCGTCCTGATCATCTTCTTGGGCGACGCCACACACCCTCATACCGGTTACTACACGCTCGCCGTGGAAGCGGCGCTGCTCGGCGTGGGCATCGCCTTCGTCTTTGCGCCGTGGATCGCCAGCTTCACCGAGAGCGTGGAGGAGAAGAACCCGGCCCTGGTGGCCACCGGCCTAGCGCTCTGGGGTTGGATTCTTCGTCTCGTCATCGGGGGCGCCCTGCTGGTGATCACGTTGATCATCACCAGCGTGAACCCGGTGGTGGACAACCTGCCGGTGGCCGACACCGTCATTCACGGCCAGACCGTGGCCAACTTCGTGGCGGAGCACCCCCAGGTGATCGCCTTCGCGACATCGCACGAGGCACTCCTGGCCATACTGGCCAAGGACCCGGCCGCGGCGGCGGCCGTCGCGGCCGACCCCTCGGCCGCCAACATCGCGGCGGCGGAGAAGGCGTTCGGCGCCAGCGGACTGGCCGAACTGGCCAAGTACAAGACGCAGCTTTCTACACTCGTCCAGCCCTACCAAGACCAGCTGACCTACATTCAGGCCCACCAGGCGGCCCTGCAGACGCTCGAGAACGGTTCGGCCAAGGCGCCCCATCAGTGGCAGCACTGGTTCTACGTCGACCTGGTCGGCATGCTCGTCTTCATCCCCGCCATCTGGCTGACCGGTGGTCGCTGGAAGCCGTCGTCGGCCAGCCGCGACGCCGAGGCGCACCAGGCCGCGGTGGCTGAAGAACTGGCCCGCCTCATCGGCCAGCAGCCCGTCACCATTTAAGGGGCTTCCTCGGGTTCGACAGGCCCCGGCGGCTCCCTCGGGGGCCGAATGCGACATGGCAGGATGACGTGATGGAGACGTTCCTCCGGGTGGTCGCGCTGATCGTCGGCATACTCGTCCTCGGCTCTACTGCGGTGAGCTTGTTCACCGCGCTGGTCGTGCCCCGGGCCACCTCGTCACGCGCCATGCGCGCCGTGGCCCGCTCCCTTGGCAAGGCGACCCGGCGCCTCCTGCCCCACCTCCCGACCTACGAGGTGCGCGACCGCGTGATGGCGTTCGTGGGCCCGGTCGCCATGATCATGTTGTTCGTGGTGTGGTTGATCGCCCTCGTCGTTGGCTTCGGACTGGTCATCTGGTGGTCCAGCGGCGAGAGCTTGGGTTCCGCCTTCCAGATTTCGGGGTCCTCCGTGTTCACTCTCGGCATCGCCACCAGCCCGGGCTCGGGGTCCAGGTCGATCGAGATCATCGCCGCCGGCGTCGGCCTGTTGGTGATCGCCCTGGAGATCGCCTATCTGCCCGCCCTCTACGCCGCGTTCTCCACCCGGGAGACCGAAGTCACGCTCCTGGCCACACGCGCGGGCACCCCGGCCTGGGGCCCCGAGATCCTCGCCCGCCACCGGGTGCTGGACAGCCTCAACGAGATTCCCCCGCTCTACGCCGACTGGGAGCGCTGGGCCGCCGCGGTCTCCGAGAGCCACACCAACTATCCCGCGCTCATTTGGTTCCGATCGCCGGTGTCCTCGCGTAGCTGGCTCCTCAGCCTGGTGGCCATCATGGACTCGGCGGCGCTGTACCACGCCGTCAGCCCGAGCCAGACTCCCCGCCAGGCCCGGCTCTGCCTGTCGATGGGGACAAACTGCCTCCGCTCCATGGCCGGAGTGCTGAAGATCCCCTTCGACCCCGATCCGATCCCCACGGCGAGAACCCGGCTGACAAAGGAGGAGTTCGCCCGTGGATTCGAGCGGCTGGCGGACGTGCACTTCCCGCTGGAGCGCGCTCTCGATGATGCGTGGCGCCACTTCCAGGGGTGGCGCATCAACTATGAGTCGATCGTCGACGGCCTGACCAGGCTCATCATGCCACCTCCGGCGCCGTGGCTCCTCCCCCGCCCCGAGTTGGGGGCGACCGAGTGGCCCGCTGTGCGCAACCGGACCCCCGATGATCCCGAAGGGGCCCAGCCATTCCGGCCCGGCATCACGATGACGACGCCATCGGATGGCGATTCGGCCGGCCAATAGGTTCGTTCTGCTGGCCCGGCGGGCCGGCTGCACCGGGCAGATCAGTCCGGGGAACTAGTGTGGAGCCTGCCAATTGCAGGACATCGAAACCAGTCGCAGGTTCCCGAAACGCCCATGACACTCATCCTCGACCAACAGACCGCCATCGGCCATCCGGTCATCGACGACGCGGAAGTCGACGCGTTCTTCAACACCGAGGACCTGTGGGCCATCATCGTGTGGAACGACGACGTCACCACGTTTCAAACGGTGATCCAGGCGTTTGTCGAGATCTTCCATCACTCGGTGGAGCGTGCCGACCAGCTGGCGTGGACCATCCACCGCACCGGGAAAGCCGTGGCGGCGATCCGGCCCAAGGAAGAGGCGGAGGCGGCCGTACGCGATCTGCACCGGCGCAAGATCTCCGCCTCCCTCGCCCGGGCCTGATCAGCCTTCGACCGGTTGGGCCCCTCGGCCGAGCCGGGACGTCAAGCGCTCCTTCACCTCCGGCCATTCGGACGCGAGGATGGAGAAACGGGCCGAGGTGCGCACCGTGTCGTCAGTGCCGGGTTGGTCGGCGCGCAAGAGCCCGTCCAGCCGGCCGCCGATTCGTTCGATGGCCTTGCGCGACCGGGTATTGCGCTCATCGGTCTGGAACCCGACCCGGTGCACGTGCCAGACCTCGAAGGCGTGGCCGAGCATGAGGAGCTTGGCCTCGGTGTTCACCGGCGACCGTTGCGCCGACGCCGCCAGCCAGGTGTACCCGATGTCGACGACGTCGGGTACACCAGCCCGCTGATGGGCTGAGCCATCCGGCCAGCGCCATATGGCGACCTCGTAGAAGCGGGTCGAGCCGACCACGCGCGCGGCACTTCCTCCGCCCTTTCGTACCGTGGCGAAGGCGACCTGTTCACCGCGCGCCACCTTCGCAATGGCGCCGGTCACGTAACGCTCCGTCTGGGCCCGACCGTTCGGAGCGGTGCTCCACTGGTAGTTGCTGCGATCTTCCGAAGCGGCCGCCACCAGAGGGTCGATGTGCGCCTCGGACAGGGGTTCCAGACGGACGAAACGCCCTTCGAGCACGAAGGGCTCATGGCCGGGCATCTGCGGAGTGTATCGAGGCCCTGTGCCGGGCTCGTACAATGGGACGTGATCGTTGGCTCCTCCCTCACCATCGAAATTGGCGATCGGGTGTTGGTTTCCGACGCCTCGTTCGTCGTCGGGGCGGGGGAGAAGGTGGGGCTGGTCGGCCGGAACGGGACGGGCAAATCGTCATTCATCTCGGTCGTGGTCGGTGAGCCCACCCCCCAGCTCCGCCACCGTGGCAACGTCCGGCTGTTGGGCTCGTTCGGCTTCCTTCCCCAGGCCCCGGTGCCCGGCGGGCTGGGTCTCGAGCCCACCGGGTTCTCCCACATCCTCTCCGCGCGTGGCCTCGACGTGCTCGACGAAGCCGTCGGCGCGGCGCGCCAGGCCATGGCGGGCGATCCCTCGGCGGAGAACATCGAGCTCTTCACCGACCTGCAGGAGAAATTCCAGAGCAACGGGGGTTACGAGGCGGAGTCGGTGATGGCGCGTCTGGCCGATGGCCTCGGTCTGCGCCAGGAGCTCCTCTTAGAGGACATCGAGTCGCTATCCGGGGGCCAGCGCCGCCGCGTGGACCTCATGCGCGTCCTCTTCCAAGAACCCGAATTGATGATTCTGGACGAGCCGACGAACCACCTGGACCGGGCCGCCAAGCGCTGGCTGCTGGACGAGCTCGAGCGCTTTCCCGGGGCGATCCTGGTCGTCAGCCACGATCTGAAGCTCCTGGACCGCTCCATCTCCAAGGTCCTGCACATCTCCAACCAACGCCTCACGGAGTGGAAGGGCAACTACTCGAAGTTCGAGGCGCAGCACGAGGCCGACCAGTCGCAGCGTGAGAAGGCGGCCGGGCTCGAGCAGCGGGAGATCGCCCGGCTCTCGTCCCTGGCCGATTCCATGCGCGGCCAGACGGCCAAGCGGGCGAAGGTGGCCAAGTCCCTTGATCGGCGCGTCGAGCGCATCGAGGGACAGCGAACCCACGTGGACAAGAGGGAGAAGGCGAGCAAGTTCCGCCTGCCGACCCCGCCGCGCGCGGGAGTTGTTCCTCTCGAGGTCACCAAACTGGCCGTGCACTACGGCAAGAACGAAGTCTTGAGCAACGTCAATTTCCATGTGAGCCGGGGTGATCGCATTGTCATCATCGGCCGGAACGGCGCGGGGAAGTCGAGCCTGCTGCGTTGCCTGGCCGGGGTGCAGGAGCCGACGAACGGGGTGATCGAGTTCGGTGCCAACGTGGCGCTCGGCTACTTCGCCCAGGAGCACGAGCAGATCGATCCCACTGTCACGACCCTGGACAACGTGAGCGATGCCGTCCTGTCCACCGAGCGGGAACGGCGGGCACTGCTGGGCTCGTTCGGGCTTCCGTCCAAGGCCGCCGACCAGCTGCCGGCCACGCTCTCGGGGGGCGAGCGGGCCAAGCTCGGCCTGGCCATGCTGTCGGCGGGCGAGACCAACCTGCTCCTCCTCGACGAGCCCACGAACAACCTTGACCCCTCGTCCATCACGGCCGTGGGAACCATGCTCGGGCAGTGGCCGGGCACGATCATTGCCGTGAGCCACGAGCGGGGATTCGTGGAGGCCCTGGCGCCGACCTACTGCCTTCGCCTACCCGAAGAGCAGTTCACCCACTGGCGCGACGACTACCTCGACGACGTCGAGATGCGCTAAGCGAGAGGGCTACGAGACCCAGATCTGCGTCGGCCAGATCACGCCGGCGTCGAGGGAGAAGGCGGTGGCGCCGCTCGGTGTCTTGGGATTGTTGAAGTTCTGTACGTTGGGATTGGCTGCGATGGCCCAGGTCGAACGATCGCCATAGATGTAAGGGATGTCCTCGCCGAGGTACTGGTTGACCTCCTGGTAGGCCTTTATCCGGGTGGCCGGATCAGTCGTCGTGCGCCCGAGGACGAGGGCGGTCTCAATGCGTGAATCGGAGTTGCGGGCCATGTTGAGTGGGATGGGGCCGGATGCCGTCGTGGTGCTCCACCAGACGTAGTTGAGGTCGGGGACCACGGCACTGAACTGGCGCCAGGTCGTGGCCTGGTACTTTCCGGCCAGCGCGTCGTTGATGAGTGCAGCCTGCTCCTGGATGTTGATGGTGACCTTCATGCCGGCCTGACCCCACTCCTGCTGGAGGAACTGTGCGGCCCGCTCGACGTAGGTGTTGTTGGTGGCGGTCAGGGTGAAGGCTACCGGCGCACCGGCCTCCTGCTCGATCTCCTTGACCAGCTTGGCCGCCTCCTTCGGGTTGTGCACCGGGTAGGCGGTCTTGGTGTAGTACGGGCTGCCCGGAAGGAAAAGGCCGCTCATCGGCGCGTTGATGTTGATGTCGATGACCTTGGCGTACTCAGCTGAGTTGCTCGCCATCGCCAAGGCCTTGCGCAGCTTGAGGTTGTTGAAGGGAGCGGCCGTGGTGTTGAGCATGACGCAGTTCACAGCCGGCTGGCCGAGGATCGAGCCGCTGTCGTCCACGTAGGACCACTTCTTGTTGTGGCGGAACGTCCCGAAGGTCTGCGGCGTGTTGGTATGCATGATGTCGATGGTGCCCGATTCCAAGGCGTCCACTCGGGACGCGGGGTCGATGATCGGCTTGAAGGTGATCGAATCGAGATAGGGAAGCCCCGGGCGCCAGTAGTGCGGATTGGCCGTCGCGGTGAAGTGGCTGTTGGGTATCCACTCGCCGAACACGAAGGGCCCCGTGCCCACCGGCTTTGTCGTCCCTCCGCCGGGGGCGTTGAGCATGGAGGGCGCCGCGATGTAGGCCGTCTGGGCCTCGGCGAGGTAGTAAGGGAGCTCCTCCCAGGGCGTCTTCGTGGTGATGGCCACCGTGAGAGGACCGGTGACCTGGATCGACTCAATATTGACGAAGGCCGCTCCGGTGAGGATCGACGCCTGCTGCTTCTGAAGGTTGAGCTCGAGTGCCGCCGCGTTCAGCGGTGTGCCGTCGTGGAAGTTGATGCCCGACCGCAGGATGATGGTGAAGACGGTGTAGTCGGGGTTCGAGGTGATCGACTGGGCCAGGTACGGCTCGACCTGGCCCCGCGCGGTGACGATGGCAAGCGGGTCGAACACCGTGCGTCCGTAGAGGAAGCCACCCTCGTCCCAGCGGGCCGATGTCGGATTGAAGCCGCCCTCCTCGGTGTCGATACCGAACGTGATGGACCCACCGCGCTTGGGCTTGGCCGTCGAGATGCCGTTGCGACCGGGACCGTTGGTGAGCGCAGCTCCGGCCCACCCAGAGGACGAGCCCAGGGCGACCATGCCGGCCCCGAGTGCGACCCCGCCGGCCAGGAACGACCTCCGGTCAAATGCGTGCGGCATGGCAACCCCCCAAGTCATGGCTCTCCAGGCAGTCCCCGCCTGTCATGCGAGGCTGCGGGGCAGGCTACATCTCCGGTGACGATTGGGGGGGACGGGCGCCGATGTGGCAACCTGGCCGCCGGCACCCGAACCACAGAGGAGACAGCATGACGATCGCTATCGGCGACCCGATCCCAGATGTGAAGGTCTTCACGTTCGGCGAGAGCGGGCCGGCCCCCACCACATCGAAAGAGGTGCTGGGAACGGGCAAGGTCGTGCTCTTTGCCGTGCCGGGTGCTTTCACCCCGACCTGCTCGGATCACCACCTGCCCGGCTTCGTCTTGCGCACCGACGAGCTCAAGGCCAAGGGGGTGGACAAGATCGTCTGCCTGTCGGTGAACGACCCCTTCGTCATGGGCGCCTGGGGCCAGGATCAGAACGTCGGCACGTCGGTGGTCATGCTCTCCGATGGCAACGGGGAGTTCACGGCGGCGGTGGGCCTCCCCATGGACGGAAGCGGCATCGGCCTCGGCGCCCGCTCCCAGCGGTATGCCGCCATCATCGACGACGGCATCGTCACGTGGCTGGGGGTCGAGCCCGGTCCTGGGCTTTCGGCCAGCTCGGCCGAAGAGGTCCTCGCCGCGCTCTGAGCGCGCCGGCGCGACCGGCCACTCAGCGCCCGGCGGCCGGAGTCATGTGCGCCCGGAGCACCTGCTCGAACGCCTCGGGATCGTCCGGGGTGAGAAACGGGATGACCCGGCGCCCCACGTCGAGGTAGAAGCCGACGGACTTCGTCGGCCGCCGCGGGTCGAGGTTGGCCCAATGCACGAAGTCACCGGAGCCCCAGATACGGCCCTTTCCCCGCAGGGCGGTCATGGCGAAACGATCCAGCGATTTGATCGAGGCGTAGGGGATCCGCTTCGAACCCCAGGGGAAGTAGTACCCACGCACCACGAGTGCGCTGTCGGTGCACTCGATCCAACGGTCCTTGTACTCGCTCATCCTTCTATTCGACCACACAGGCGCGCGCATCCGTCCGATGGTGGACGCGCGTCAGGTGTCCTGGGAGAGCTGCCCGACGACCGCGGCCGGGGCGGGAGAGGTCTCCGTCGCGGGGGGCCGGTGGTGATGGTGCGGCTGCGGGGGTGGGGCGGCGTTGCCGGTGTGCTCTCCCGACGCTCAACCAGAGGCCCGCGACGAGTGCCAACAGGATCAGGAGCAAGATGCCGCGGTTCCGCCGCACCCGCCGTGACGCCATGTCGGCGCCGGCGGGATGGTTCGGGGGCGAAACGATGTCGGGAAGGGGCGGCGGGGACCCCGTCCGTGCGGCTTCGGGCCTGACGAGGAGGCCACTACCGTTCGCCACGGCAGCCTCCTCTGGTGCCCGCCCGCCGCCGTGGGCCCCCAAGTTTCGCGCACTCCACCCGGAGGGGAGCGACTCACGGACTCCGGACCCGGGTAGCGCGGCGTGGTTCTTGCCCCATCACGGCGTAATCTCGGGACACCACCTATGAGGGGGATCCATCCATGGCGATCGAGCTGGCGCACCGCTTCGAGCAGATGAGTGCCAAGGCCTACGAGCATCCTGCGGACCGAGCGGCCACGTCGGCGCTCAATTCGGTCCCGCTGCTCGACAAGGTGATCAAGCGGCTCACCGACCTGGGGCACGAGCGTCGTCTGCGCCAGACCCTCATGGGTAACGCGGTGCGGCTCGGCGTCGACCAGGTGCCCGATGTGTGGGCCAGCTATCTCCAGTGCACGACGATCCTCGACCTCGGATCCGTGCCTGATCTCTATGTGATCAGCAACCCCACCATCAACGCCATGGCCATCGGGGCCAAGACTCCTATCGTCGTGGTCAACTCATCGCTGATCAACTCGTACACGTCCAAGGAGATCCAGACCGTTCTCGCGCACGAAGTCGGCCACGTGCTCTCCGAGCACGTCTACTACACGACGGCACTGATACTGCTCAAGCAGTTCATGGAAGGAGCCCTCCCGAAGTCGCTGTTGCTCGGCCTCCCGGTGCGCGGCATGTACTACGCCCTGTTGGAGTGGTCCCGGGCGGCGGAGCTCTCCTCCGATCGTGCCGCCGCCTTGGTCATGGGAGATCCGCTCGCCCCGTGTCGCGTCTTGATGCGCCTCGCCGGCGGCGCGCTGCCGGGGATGAACCTCGACGCCTTCCTCAAACAGGCCGCCGATTACGACGACGAAGACGACCTGTTCTCCCGTCACTCGCGCTTCTGGGCGGAGATCAACCTCACCCACCCCATCGCGGTGCGGCGGGTCAAGGAGCTCACGGCGTGGGTGCAGTCCGGAGAGTACGACCGTATCCGGGCGGGCAACTACCCCAGGCGTGGGCACGAGCCCCCGCCGTCGGCGGAGTTCACGGCCGCCGTCGCGCACTATGGCGAGCGGTTCTCGAAGTTCTTGGACCGCACGGCTGGCAATGTGCAGGATCTAGGCAAGCAGTTGGGGGGCTGGCTGAAGAAATGGCAGTCGGACGACCCCGATGAAGACGGCGATGGCGAGTGAGCCCCGCCTTCCTACCGGTTCCTACACGAAGGGCTTCTTGACGTCGCCGAGCGGGAAGAGGTCCTCATCTGGAGCCACCAAGATGTCCTCCGCGCGCAGTCCGAGTCGGGCGGCAACGGGTGCCAGGGCCTCCGTGTCGAATCCGAACACCGTGGCGGCGGTCTCCCCGAGTAGGGCCCGGGCCTCGTTCTCCGGAACGCCCGACGCCCCCAGCGTGGCCCGGAAATAGTGCGCCGTGCCGCTGTGAAAGGTTCCTTCGTGGTGGGGATAGTCCTCCCCGAGCATCATCTTGTCGATGCCGATGGCATGACGGGCCTCTATCTCCGCCCGGGAGAAGATGGACGAGCCGAGGTAGCACTGCCGTGCGAAGTACTCACTCGGACGGATCGGCAGCGCATCGCGAATGTCCCCCCGCAGATAGCTCCCCTGGTAGGCGAAGTCCATGTCGGCGAGAACGGCGACAACCCAGCTGGACCCTGACTCGGTCACCACGAACTTCAGCGCCGGAAAACGTTCGAGTACGCCACCCCAGATGACCTGTGGGAGCAGGTCATGCACAATGAAGAGCAGCCATCCTGCAGAGAGCCGTATGGCCGAGGCGGGATGGCGGACGCCGCTCGTCTGCGCCGGGACGTTCGAGGTGCCCGACAGGGCTTGGTGGCTGTTCACGACCAGATCGAGATCCTCGAGCGTTGACCAGATCGGGTCGAAGCGGGGATGGTAGAGCGGGACGGCCGGGTCGAAGAACGGCAGCACGACGCCCTTCAACCCCGCGTTCTTGGCCCAGGTGATCTCTTCGACGGCATCCTCGGTATCGGTCCAGTCGACGACCGCCATGCCGGCGAACCGTTCCGGGGCGACGCTGCAGAAATCGGCCACCCAGCGGTTGTGAGCCCGCTTGGCGGCGCGGGCGTGGGCCCGATCGGGGGGTGGGTAGCCCTTCGCCGCCGCGAGTCCGGGCGAGTACAGCTCGAAAGGCAGTCCGAAATCGGGGAAGAGGACTTCGGCGGCGATGCACTCGCGATCGAGTTCGCTGAGCCGGGCGTGCGGGTCGGAACTTCCTTCGAGCCGACCGTGATCCACCATGTGCTCCTTCCAGGCCTCGACGAGCTCCGGGTCGAGGCGTTGGCGTAGGGCGGGCGGGTCGAAGTTCCTCGAACCCTTGCTCTTGTACTCGACCACGAACGCGTCGAACTCTTCACGGAACTCGGCGTCGAGGTACCCCCGGTACTCCTCCATCCGTGCCGTGGCATGGCCGTCGCTCGAAATCACCATCAGGCTCTTCACAGTTGTCCTCCCGTGTACGTGCGGTAGCCGCGATACATGACGTGCCTCATCCACGACCCTCTCCGGCCACGATGAGCCGGTAGCCGTAGTCGACCCTCTCCTTGGAGAGGAGATCCCCGTATCTCCTTTGCCACTCCCCCGACGTGAGATCCCTCCGCAGACGCTCGATCCCCGGCTCGACCTTGTCGCGGGGAAGCGAGGCGAAGGTCGAGCTGGCCGAGCGGACCGTCGGGTCGAGGTACATCTCGGGACGACGCCAAAATGCGGCCTGGAAGCCGTCCGTGAAGTCGTGCGGAATCTCGAAGGTGGACACGGTGTGCGCACCCAGTGCGGAGACGATGTGCGGGACGAGTGCGAAGCGGGCGGCTTCCATGGCATGGATGGCGGGGACGTAATCCGCCGCGATCCACAGCTGGGGCCGATGATCGGGGTCCCAGGTGAAGATCACCTGACGGCGGCTGACCCGGCGCAGCTCGGCCAGTCCTTGATCAAGGTCTTCCCAGTGATGCACTGTCAGCACGGCCATCGCCACGTCGAACGACGCATCGTCAAATGGCAAATGCTCGGCCGTCCCCTGCACTCGCCGGTTCCCCCGGTGCTGGGCCAGCATGACCGACGAAGGCTCGAGGGCGACGACAGCACGCTCAAGAGGCTCGTAGGACCCCGTGCCGGCGCCGACGTTCACGACGGTCTCGGCGTCGCCGACGGCCTGGGCGATCATCTCGGCCAAGCGGGGGTCGGGTAGCCGTATGGCGGCGTAGCCGACACCGATCCGGTCATAGGCAAAAGATCCCCCCCGCATGCGTCCATTCTGTACCGCCCGGACCGCCGGCTTGTTCAGTCGGGCTCGAAGGGGCTGTGGAGCACCAGGACATACCCGTCGGGGTCGAGGACCGTTGCCTCGTGGTGATGTGCCTTCGGATTCCATTTCAGTTCGCCCAGGAAGGCGGCTCCGGCTCGCCTGGCGTGGGCGATCAGCTCGTCCAATCTCTCCCGGTGCTCGGCTTCGAACCACAGGGTGATGCCGGCGGCACCGCCCGCCCCCGGTCCTCCGCCGGGGATCCGGTGCTCCCCGGCCTCTTCGCGATGAAGCTGCAACACGAATTCATCTCCGGTGAACAACATGTCGTATTCGTCCCCGCCGTGGCCGGACCGAAGCCCCAGGACGTCGTGGGTCGGGGTGTGCACTCCGGCTCGACCCTTGCCCCGGTAACTCGATGGCGACATGATGTACGTCAATGTCAGGCCAGAAGAACGACGCGTCGCTCGCCGTCCGGGCCGCCCATGACGGGCTTGACCCGGACGCCTACTGACATGGATCACTCCGACATCCGCTTTCGTATCGCCGCCGCGAGGCGCATCTTGTACCGAGAGGGCTGCGACTCGAACGTCGGGGGCCATGTGAGTGCGCGAGATGAGCACAGGGCCGATGCGTTCTGGGTCACCGGATTCGAATACTTCGACCAGACCACGCCGGAGCAAGTCGTTCAAATGGACCTCGACCTGCAGCCGCTCGTCGGTCGTCACGAGTTGTCGCCCGCCGTCAACTTTCACGCGCTGATCTACAAGAGGAGGCCGGACGTCAAGGCCATAGTGCATCTCCACTCGCACTACCTCTCCGTGCTCTCCTCCACGGGCAAGGAGGTGGGCATGTACAACGTGGCCTCCGTCTTGTTTCACGAAGAGCAAGCCACGTATTTTGACGACGGGATCAAGTCCCACCTCGACGTCGTCGATGCGCTTGGCGACAAGCTGGTGGTCCACATCAAGAATCATGGTGCGATCATTGCGTCGCAGTCGATCGAGCAGGCCGCCATCGAGGCGCTCACGCTCGAGAAATGTGCCCGCCTGCACCTCGAATGCGAAGCGGCCGGTGGCAGCGAGATCCTCGAGGCGGAGGTCGTGAACGGCAAGTCCATGTACCGCAAGTACTACCTTCGTCACATGTGGGAGGCGAATCTGGCGCGGCTGCACACCAGCGATCCTGATCTCTTCGATACCGGGTGCCCGACCGCATTCGGCTGACGGGTTCCACACTGTCAGTCCGTCTCCCCATCCGGTCGGCCCACGCTCCAGGTAGACATCCCGAGGCCGTAAAAGTCAAGCCGCGATCTCAGATTCTTGCGGCCAGGCGACCAGTTCCTCGTAGAGGACGCCGCGCTCGAGACAGGTGTGGAGGATGCCGACGAGGCGATTGGCCACCTGGCGTAGAGCCTGACGGTGGGTCTTGCCTCGAGCCCGTAGCTGGTCGTAGTAGTGCCGGGCTCCCGGTGAAGAACTGAGTGCGCAAAAGGCCCATTTGTCGCAGGCATCTCCCAGTCGCTTGTTGCGGGCGAAACGGGCCAAGACGACCTTGCTGTGGCCCGATGCCTTGGTGACTGGTGACGTGCCGGCGTAATTCTTGCGAGACTTGGGACCGGAGAAACGAGTGCGGTCATCACCGAACTCGCCCAGCACCCGAGCGCCGAGGACCGTCCCTAGTCCTGGCAGGGAGAGGACGACCTTGGCGTCCGGGTGCTGCTCAAAATGCTCCGACAGTGCCGCCTCGAGCTCGGCGATCTGGCCGTTGAACGAGGTGATCAACACCACCGCCGATCGAGTGATGAGCCCGTGGGCGCCGGTGATCAACGCCGCTGCCTCGAGTTGCTCGGCCCGCAGAGCATTCTGGATCTCTTCGGCCCGGCGCTCGATGTTGCGCTGGCGGCCCCCTTTTCGAAGCGCCGAGGCGATCTTCGCTCGCGACAGTCCCCGGCCGAGCTCGGGAGTGGGGGCGATGGCGAGGATGGCCAGGGCGTCTGCGCTGGCCAGATCGGTGCCGAAGGCCGCCAGGGCCCCGGGGTAGTACTCGCGCAACGCCGAGCGCAGCGCATTGAGCTGGCGCTGGCGGCCCCAGATGGCGTTCTGGTGTGCCCGCGCCAACAGCTTCACGCCCTCGATCACGTCCGAGTCACCGGCGATCGGGCGGTGGTTGTGCCGGTCGGTCCGCACCAGGTCGGCCAACACCTTGGCGTCACCCGGATCGGACTTGGCGCCAGAGGTGGCGTGGCGTTCCCGATAGCGCGCGGCGGCCAGCGGATTGATGGCATAGACCTCGTAGCCAGCCGCCAGGAGGGAATACACCACCAGGCCTCGGTCGATCTCGATGCCGACGACCACCGCTTCGTCATCTTCGGCATACTCGGCGACAAGCCCGTGAAGATCGCCGATCCCGACCACGCTGTCGGGCACCCGGCGCTTGCCGAGCACTACACCGTCCTCGGCCATCACGCAGACGTCGTGATGGTCCTCGGCCCAGTCCACTCCTACAAAGAGCACTGCTCCTCCTCTCGCTCGTGAGCCCGAGGAGTCCTGCAGCGCCCTAATGGATCAGTGCTCGAGGCACGACATCCCACCAGCCGTCTTCGCTCCTCACCGCCCGGCGGGGCACGCTCTAGCGATAGGGCTCGTGGCCCGGGTTAAGAAGAGTGCTGCCCGCCGGGTGGCTCGGGGACTAGCTTGCCTGGTGCGAGCCGGTCTGGTCCCATTAGGATCGCCCGGGCGGGAATGACACCAATACCAGGCCTTCGGACCAAGGAAGCGAACAGGGCATGGCCAAAGGCGCAGCGCACGAGAGCAAGTCCCTGCATCGGCGAGACGGACAACAGCGTCGTGAGGGTGACCTTTGCCAAAGGAGCCCTGAACAAGTCCAAGGCCTGAAGCTGTCGGAACTCCGAGACGCGGCGCCATGAGGAATCGGACGAGCCCACTCCTGGCGGCGACGTCGACGGACGAGTACGCGCCACTGCCTCCGTCACCGGCCGTCCGTCAGGCGGTGGTTCGGTTCGCAGAGCGAGTGGGCGCCCTCGCTCCTCGACTCGGATTCACACCGATGGAGTACACCGTCGACCGGCGCGGCACTGCGACGGCCCTGCGCTCCCTCAATGCCGCCCACGGAGGCGGATACTTCCCGCTCGATGAAGAGACCGAGACCGACGAGGATGCCGCGGCAGCGGCGTTCTCGGGGCGGGCCCCGGTGATCGACGTCCAGACCCACTTCATCGACCCGACACGCTGGGCCCGGCCCGCCGCCGCGCCGTTGGCCGGATTCCTCCAGATGGTGGATGCCACGCGCTGGGGGAGCGGCGTCGACCCCCGGCTCATCGACGCCGCAGAGTGGGCCACCCTGGTGTTCGGTACCAGCGAGACAGCGGTGGCGCTGCTCACTTCGACGCCGGGTTCCGTGGCCGACAATGTGCTCACCAATACACAGATCGCCGCGGCGCGCGACATCATGGCGCGCTACGGGGCGGGAGGGCGGGTTCTCACCCACACCATCATCCACCCGAATCTGGGCCCCGCCGAGCTCGACCAAATGGCGCTCTGGCGCGATGACCTCTCGCCTTCGGGTTGGAAGGTCTACACCCTTTACGGGCCGCCGACGGCAGCGTCCCCGACCGGGGGATGGTTTCTCGACGACGAGGAGATCGGAATGCCCTTTCTCGAGCGGGTGCAGGCGCTCGGCCCCAAGGTGGTGGCCACACACAAGGGATTGGGAGGCCCGATCCCCGACGCCTCGGTCGCCGCGGCCTCCCCGCGCGACATCGGCCCGGCCGCCACCGCTTTTCCTGATATCGACTTCGTCGTATACCACTCCGGTTATGAAAGGAATCCCGGCGGGGAGGAGGGTCCCTACGATGCCGCGGCACCCCACCACGGGGTGGACCGGTTGATCGCCACACTCGAGGGGGCCGGTATTGGACCAGGGGGCAACGTCTACGCCGAGCTGGGGAGCACCTGGTTCCTCATGCTGCGGAGGCCGGCAGAGGCGGCCCACGTGCTGGGGAAGCTGCTGGGGGCCCTCGGGCCGGACCGCATCTTATGGGGCACGGACTCCATCTGGTACGGCTCCCCCCAGCCGCTCATCGACGCCTTTCGGGCCTTTGAGATCCCCCAATCGTTCCAGGAGCAGTTCGGCTATCCACCCCTGACCGCCGAGACCAAGGAGAAGATTCTCAGTCACAACGCGCGGCAGGTATACGCCGTGTCCGACCCCGTGCTGGCCGAGGCCGCTGCCTCTATCGGCGCGTCCGCGTCGTGGGTCGGAGGGGCGTCGGTCGAACTGCGCCGGGCGATTGCCGAGCGATGAGTCTGTGCCGTCGGGCCCGTCATAAGTGACCATGGAAACCACCAATCTCGCGGAGCTCTACGAACTGCCGCCCATCGAGTGGGCCACGGTCGAAAGCCGCCTCGCCCGAGGGGTCACGCAAGCCCCGGGTACAGGCGGCCCTGATCGGCACACGAGCTGGCTGGCGACGATCAACCGGGACGGAAGCCCACATGTGACGGGCGTCGGCGCGCTCTGGCACGAGGGCGCTTTCTGGTTCGAGACAGGAGAGCAGACCCGCAAAGGAAGAAATCTCGCTCGTGATCCACGGTGCACAATGAGCGTGGCCACCCATGAGTTCGACCTCGTGGTCGAAGGGGTGGCGGAGAGGATCACTGACGCGGCCACGGTCGCGACCATGGCCCGGCAGTGGAACGCTCAGGGGTGGCCCGCCCACGTGGACGAATCGGGCCTGCGACTCACTGCGGACTACAGCGCCCCGTCAGCTGGACCTCCGCCGTGGACGATCTATCGCCTCATTGCTCACCAGGCGACCTCGCTCTTGACGATCGCTCCGGGGGGAGCAACGCGCTGGCACTTTGCCCCGACTTGATCGATTGTCGGCTCATGAGCCGACAATCGTTCCGTACATGTCATTGAGCGGATATGAGAGCAACTCGAGTCGTTCGCCATCGGGCCCTGGGAAATAGGCCGAGGAACCATTCACAATGTGGGTTTGGATCCCGGCCGCTTCCAGCTTGGCCACGAGCCGTTCCCACTGTTCGGGACTTACCGAAATAGCGATGTGATGGAGACCCCCCACTACTTCACGGTAGGCCCCGAGGTCGAGGCCGGGGAAGTCGAAGTAGGCCAGGTAGTTCCCATGGCCGACGTCGAAGAAGAAATGGGTGGACCCGCGGTAGTCGCGGTTCTCGAAGAGTTCGACCAGAGGGAACTCGAGGAGGTCCTGGTAGAACCGGATCGTCCGTTCGACGTCGCTGCAGAGCACTGCAAAGTGATGGAGTCCCCGGGCCGACGAGGCGGGTCGTTCGCCCAAGGGCCGGAGGTAGCGGCCCTTCAGGGTCTCCCACTCCGCGCTTCGGTCCACTTCGCTCCCTTGCTGGGTCATAGTCCCGCCTCCATCTCTGCACTGTACCCATCGGGGCCAGGGCATGATCGGGGCAGTGGCTGACGCCTCCCGTCGACTCGAACGGATTGCCCGGGGCGCCGCCCCGTGGTGGTCAGGCCTGCGCGATGCGGACGAGGTTGCCGGAAGGGTCGCGGAACGTGCACGAGATCGGCCATTTCAGCGGGCGTCATACGGGGCGACGATACCCGACCGGTCGTGCTCCCGGTCAGCTGCGGGGCGTGGCTATTCCTCACCGGAGAACCGCCGACGACAGCTACTCGGGCGACGCCGCCTCGGCAGTTGAACCCTGGTCACGCCGCGCGATGATGTGCACGTCGATTCCGGCGGGCGCCGCCAGTTGGGAGATCTTCCTGACGATGGACCCCCCACTCTTCAGCTCCTGCCAACGGCTTCTGGCGCTCGAGCCCACGACGATCTGGGTGATCTGATGGGCACGGGCGAACTCGATAAGTGCTTGCGCAGGATCCTCGGCTTGGACTTCGTTCCAACGGGCGCCCACATCGGTTGTCAACTGCCGTAGTTTGCCCAGCTGTTTCTCGTCTGTCCGTCCGGTGCCTTCGCCGGAAACGATGTGCAGGACGTGAAGTTCCGCCTTTATCCGCGATGCCATCCTGGATGCCCTTCGGACAATTGCGTCGGTGCCGGGTGCTGCCGTGACCCCAACGAGGATGCGCTCACTGGTCTCCCAGAGCACTCCGGTCTGACGTGCCTTGAGGTGCTCGAGAAGCTCTTCTTCGGTCTCGTCGGCCAGGAAGCGGAGGGCGAGCTCGCGTAGTGCCATCAGATTGTCTTCCCGGAAAAAGTGGGTCAGGGCCTGGGGAACCTTCTCGGGCGGATAGATGTTCCCGTGCAGCATCCGGCGACGTAGTTGTTCGGGCGATGAGTCGACGAGTTCAATCTGGTCTGCCTTGCGGAGTACCCAGTCCGGAACCCGCTCTTTGATCGGGACCCCGGTGATCTGCTCCACCGCGTCGGCAATGCTTTCCAGATGCTGAATATTCACGGTGGTGATGATGTCGATTCCCGCGCTCAGGAGCTCCATGACGTCTTCCCATCGTTTCGCGTTGTGACTCGAACCAGGGATGTTCGTATGGGCGAGCTCATCGACAAGCGCCACCTTGGGGTGACGTCGGAGCAGGGCATCGAGGTCCATCTCCTCGAAGAGTGTTCCCCGGTATTCGACAGTCCGGCGTGGGACCACCTCGAGACCTGCGATCAGCTCCTCGGTGTGGAGGCGTCGGTGAGCCTCAACGAGGCCAATGACGACATCAGCGCCCCGTTGGCTTCGCCGGTGACCCTCGCTGAGCATGGAGTAAGTCTTTCCGACACCCGCGGCCGCACCCAGGTAGATGCGGAAGTGGCCGGCCGCCTCGACCCCGTCCGCACCATCCTGGGAATCGGCAGGTTCAGGGATCACCAATCTGTCGTCACTCGGGAAGTCTCCCATTGCGGTTCCGAACTCCCTAGGCCGTGATCGTCACACGAAGCGATGGTGCCATCCGTCGAAAGCGCGAGGCCATGATCCGCCACCACGTCCGGAGCGGGCGAGTCCGAATCGCCTGTTTGCTTGGGCCGGGCAGTCGCATCACCTCGCGACTGTACTAAGCGGTGGCCTCGGCGGGGAGCACGCCTTCGAATCGTTCTCGGTCACCACCCCGAGGTTGGCCCCCACCTCGAACTTGCCAGGTTCATATGTCCTCGACGGTTGTAGCAGGGAGGAGCCGGCGCAGGCGCGAGGCCATGGTGAAGCGAGTGGGCCTCAGGAATCTGGATCGTCCCCGGGCGACGAGGACCAGCGAGGCTCCGCGATCCCGGGCGACATCGGCAAGGACGTGCGCCGGGGCCATCCCTTCGATCGTGCGAAATTGGCCACCCAGCTTGACGGCCAGGGCATGATCGCGTTCCAACTCACGGCGCCGGGACAATGAGCTGTCGGCCACGTCGACGTGGATAACCTCGAAGTCCGCATCGTGGTCCGAGGCAAACTGTGCGGCCGCCCTGATGACCGCCTCGCCACGCTCCGATCCCGAAACACCGGCCACGACGGTGGGACGCTCGGAAAGTCCCCGGCGCGCCAGGAGGTCCTGAGCGATGTCGTCGACCCTGTCGGTGACCCAGGCTTCGCACAGTTCGTTGAGCGCCTCGAGGTTGGAGGTCTGGAAGTACTCGGCCAGAGCACCGCCCACGCGATCGGCCGAGTACACCTTGCCCTCGGCGATCCGCCGGCGAAGCGCGTCGACCGCGATCGGCACAACGACCACTTCGCCGCCGCGAATGAACTGATCGGGAACCGACTCGACAACGCCCACCCCGGTCAGGCGCGCCGCGTAGTCGCGCACGGACTCCAGGTTCGCCACGTTGGCGGTGGTTGCAACGTCGAGCCCCGCCGCCAGGAGTTCGGCGACGTCCTCCCAGCGCTCTCGCCCTGTGTCGGGAACCCGATGAGCTAGTTCGTCCACCAAGACCAGGTCCGGTTCGCTCGCCAGCACGGCGTCCACGTCGAGCTCAGGGAAGGCGATTCCCCGGTACGTGGCCTGACGTGGGGCGATGACCTCGAGGTCCCCAAGTTGTGCCCTGGTCTCGCTACGGCCGTGGCGCTCGACCCAGCCGACGACAACGTGCTCGCCCGCGGCAGCACGTCGCTGACCTTCGGCCAGCATGCTGTACGTCTTGCCGACGCCCGGGGCGGAGCCCAAGTAGGTCCGTAGGTGGCCTGTCGGGGTCGCTGCGCCGCGGTCGTTCTCCTCGTCGTCCACTATTTCATTGCGCAACGAGGCATTGGCGATCCTCCCGATCGAGCCGTACGCAGATCTGCGCCATTCGAACCGCTGCCGCGGGATCCGTACTCAGACTACGTTGTCCGCCCGCGAGGCGGCGACAGATTTGATGCTCCGAAAGAGCGAGCTGAGCCACAAAAGATGGTAACTGGGCCTTCCGCCAAGGGCGGTCCAGCCTCCGAACCGGCACGATCGACTCCGAGGTCCGTTTTGGGCCAGCCGCGGAATCTTGAAAGTCCTGTTGCCGGCGATCAAAAGGAAGGGCGAGGATAGAATTCGGTGGTAATGGGCCACGGTGACGATTCAGCCAACCAACGTGACGATCCTGACTTCATCAGCGAAGAGGGGAACGTCGAGGGTAGTGCGGGACCTCTTGGCCCCGGGGTGGGACCACTTGGCGGGATCGTGCCTGGGTTGAGAGGATCTCCTACTCCCGTATTCGTACCCAAGACCTCGACGCCACTCGAGACCGATGATTCCGACGGCGCAATGCCCCCCTTTGCACTGTGGACGATGAAGTACCTCCAGCACGGACATTTGTTCAGCAAGGCTGAGTCCGCGATACGTGAGTCCTATGGCGACGGCGACCATGTCGTCTACGTGATTGATGACGGGCGGAAGCACTGCCTGATCAGCCGTTTGGTCGGTACGAGCGCGGAAGGATGCGTCTACCCGCTCGTTGGCCGAATCACAATTGAGGCGTACGAACGCTTGGTTGATGATCACACTTTGACCGACACGATTTTCGAGGAAGCCGAATCCATCTGCTTGTGTGCCGTATTCGAGGCACGAGAGGCGGTGTCCAACGTCTCGGTCGTACGCAGCTTTGCCGGTGTCGATGAAGTGCCGCCGGAGTACTTGCCGCCTTGTCCGGCGTTGAAGTTCACGGACGTTCCTGACGGCGAGGAGTATTTCTGAGGTGGTCATGAAGTTTCGAGCGGATGTGGAACCACAGGAACCGATGAGGGGGTTGGAATTGCCCGAAGGAGTGGTTGAGTCGCTCGGCGGAGGCAAACGTCCGCCCGTGACCATCACGATCAACGGACATTCCTGGAGGAGCCGAATTGCCATCATGCGTGGTCGCTACCTGATCGGGCTGAGCAACGCCAACCGGCAGGCTGCCGGCATCGCGACCGGCGAAGAAGTCGAGGTCGAGGTGACGCTGGATGTGGAGCCCCGCGTGGTGGTCGAACCAGCGGACTTCGCTCATGCCCTGGACGCCGATCCTCCCGCGCGCGCCGCCTATGACCTACTGTCCTACAGCCACAGGCGGGAATACGTTCGCGCTATTGAAAGCGCGAAGAAACCCGCGACGCGCGTGCGACGGATTGAGGCGGCCGTGGCGAACCTGCGAGATCCCAAGTCATAGGAACCCTGAGCCTCCGTCCGCTGCTGCTGCAACGGCTTTCCCCCTGCGCGTCTTCGCCCTCCGGCGCAGATCATGTCGGCTGCGAGACGCGTCCCGCTCGCGACCCTCGAGAGCCGCAGCTGCGACCTGCCGAACGAGAATGTCTTCGTCGGACACAGAGGAGCGTCGTAGGGCCTCGTGCGCGGCAGTACTGCGACTCAAATAGTTCATGAGGATGGGGACAACCTTGTGACGAACCTCAGGGCTCGTGTCAGTGGCAAGGACGCGGCTGAGGACGGGAACCACGTCAGCAACGCATAGTTCAGCTGTCCGGCATCGCTCACAGGAAAGTCCGTGAAGCGCCATCTCGCGCACGAAGGGGATCGGATCTTCGAGCGCGCCCAAAAAGATGTGGGCGGACTCGTCGTTCGCGTAGTGATCGAGGAAGCTCAAACAGCCGCATCTCAGCCAGGGATTCGGGTTGGTGAGTGCCGCGAGTTGCATATCGGGAATCGGAAGTTCAGGGACGAGCCGATAGCGCTGCTTGTTGGGCAACGCGTTCCACCGACGGAGGAACGCACCTACCACATCCGGTTGGGCGTCGGCCCGCATCCCACCATTAAACATGGTTTCGGAGCCGTCCGGCATCTGCATTCACTCAGTCCGCAAGAGCTGCCCCACCGACCGTTTGCGCGCTGAGGTCACAGCCGGGATCACGGCGAGCGCATTGGCGACGACGAAGACTGCGATAGCCAGGACTGCGATCGCCAACGCGGGAACGGCAGCGACAGGCACAGCGCCCAGGTTCGTGGCAAAGGCATTCCAGACCGCCCGTCCGACGACGATGCCGAGCGGGACGCCGATGACGATGCCCACCAGGGCGACCGTCGTGGCCTGCCAGAGCACGGTCGCGCCGACCTGCATGTTCACGAAGCCGAGCGCCTTGAGCAGTCCCATCTCCCGGCGGCGCCGGACGACGCTGACCACGAGCAGATGGAGGAGAGTTGCCACACCGAACACCGCCAGCACAAATCCGAGGATGAGCGGAAAGTTCACCGCCTCCCCGAAGTTGACCAACGAGGTTGGGATGGTCGGCCGGGTTGCCGCGTCCTGGGCGACGTAGCGGGCAATATCGGCCTGACCCTTCGTCCCGGAAGTCGCCCTCGCCAAGACGACGAAACTTTGACTGCTCGCGAACGCCTGTCGGCACCGACTCTGCTCAACTGTGGACGGGCATACCGCGTTCACGTAGCCGGCCATGGTGAAGGCCGACCCGGTGCCGAGCCCTCCACCGCCGGCGTCGCTGGGAAACGAAGCCGTCCCGACGACGCGAAACGGCACGGTGCGGGAACCGCCGGTTGGCAGTTGCACGGTCACTCCGAGGATCGAACCCACATGGGCACCGACCTGGTGCAGGGTCGTGACTCCGAGCGTCATGTCGTGGTCACCGGTGGGAAGCCGGCCCTCCACCTTCGACAGGAGCATCGGTCCACGGACCGCCTGGCCGGCCAGGGCGAGGACGTCATGCCCTTTTATCGTCACCTCATCGCTGGCCGCCAGCATGATGGCGGTGATGGAGTGGTCGCGCTGCAGCCTGGCCACCCAAGAGGTGGGGTTTCCCGGCCCCCCACTGGAGCTCGAGATCGACAACTGGTAGTCGCTGCCGTAAAGCGCGGGAGTAGCGGTCAGGTGCGTCAAGCTGTCGGCGAATACGACGGTTGCGCACAGCGCCATGACGGCCAACGCCGATCCGAACAGTGCGGTACCCACCGGAAGGGAGGCGGCACCGCGTCCGCGTTCCAAGGCGCGACGGACACCGATCACCGCGCTCGGCGGTGCCCCCGTGGCGGCCACCTTCGACACGATGATTGACGGGTGCCCTTCTGATGCCCGCTCGCCGCCGACGTGCACCCGCGAAGCGCGCACGCCCGGCCAAATCCCTAGGAGTAGGACCACAACAACCGTTGCCAGCGCTCCGAGAAGAAGGACCAACGGATCGAAGGCAAGTCCGGTCGAGGGCTCCGCCAGGCGTGCCTCGCCGATCGGAGTCAAGGGAGACAGGGCAAAGGCCACGATGACGGCTCCGGCCGCGCCGAGAAGCCCCACCATCAAATTCCGCGCCGTGCCGAGCACGATGAGCTGGCGCCTGGGCAAGCCCAAGGCCACCAAGGTGGGGTACTCTTCGCTCTCGACGACGCTCTGTCGACTGAGCGCCTGGCCGAGGACAGCGAAGCCGGCGAGCGAAGCCAGTACGGCCAGCACCCACCAGCCCACGGCCTGGGGGTGGATGGATGCCGTTACCGCCGCGGCAGCGGTGGCCTGATTCGAGACATAGACGAGGTGAAGAGGGCCAGCGGCGGCGGCGAACCGGGGCAGGCTGAACGTACCGTGACGCAGGCGGACGAGGTAGACGGAAGCGAGCGGAACCTTATTGTTGATGGCACGTGCAAACGCCGGCGTCGTGAAGAGGTCATATTCGGGTGTGGTCCCGGATGGAAACTCCATTTCGGCTGCACCGATTCCCACGACATGCAGGGCTACCGTCGGCCCGGACGGCGTCACGTTGCCGCCGCTCTCCAGTGCCGGCAACTGTGACAATGCATCCAGTGGCACATGGAGGACGGAACCGACGTGGACGTCGTAGTCCTGTTGGAGCGTGAAGGAGGCCAGCACGTCATACGGTGACGATTCGGCGGGCATTTGGCCGGCGACCAACTTCACCACCCGCCTCAATGCCGTGGGGGACAGGTCATTGATGTAGAAGTTCGACGGCGTGATGGCTCGGGTGGTGCAGACACAGATCGGTTGACCGCTCGCGGGGTTGCCGATCGCCGTGACGGAAGAAACCCCGGGCAGCCTGCTCAGCCCGTGAACGGGTTTCTGATTGTAGATATAGACGTCATAGCCATAAGAAGCGACGAAGCGAGGAAACGCGCTGGACGTCCGACGTCCGGCGGCTGCGGCGGCCAGAACCAATCCGCCCACGACGGCAATCAAGACGACCAGGACCAGCCAGGAGCGCCACCGGCGGCGAAGCTCGGCGCCGAACACCAGCCTGACTGCACCCACGATGACCTCCTGACCCCAGTGTTATTCACCGACTCGGCGCGTCCAAGGTGGCCAGCCCGCATCCCAAGGGTAGTGGTAGCACCACACCTTGCTTCGGGAAGAGAAGCGGTCTCACAGATGTTGAATTGGACATGAAGCGCATTGGGTTCTTGTCGTTCGGTCACTGGACACCCTCGCCGCAGTCGCAGGCCCGCTCGGCCTCAGATGTGCTGCTGCAGTCCATTGACCTCGCCGTCGCCGCCGAGGAACTCGGTGCGGACGGGGCGTTCTTTCGGGTGCACCACTTCGCCAATCAGCTTTCCTCGCCGTTTCCGCTGCTGGCGGCCGTAGGTGCCAGGACCGGCACGATCGAGATCGGGACCGCCGTGATCGACATGCGCTACGAGAACCCGCTGTACATGGCCGAGGACGCCGGCTCCGCCGACCTCATCTCAGGGGGGCGGCTGCAGCTTGGCATAAGCCGCGGATCGCCTGAGCAGGTCATCGATGGGTACCGTTACTTCGGTTATGTCCCGGCCGAGGGCATCGACCAGGCCGACATGGCCCGCGAGCACACTCGGGTCTTTTTGGAGGTCCTCGAGGGGGAGGGCTTCGCCGAGCCGAACCCCCGTCCGATGTTCCCCAACCCACCCGGACTGCTTCGGGTCGAGCCGCACTCGGATGGTTTGCGCGAGCGGATCTGGTGGGGGGCCGGTACCCGCAAGACTGCCGAGTGGGCCGCCGAGAAGGGCATGAACCTCATGAGCTCGACGCTTCTCGGCGAAGACACTGGCATTCCGTTCCATCAGCTCCAGGCCGAACAGATCGAGCGATTCCGCAAGGCGTGGGCCAACGCCGGGCACCTCCGCCAGCCCCGAATCTCGGTCAGCCGGAGCATCTTCCCGATCGTCAGCGACCTCGACCGCGCGTATTTCGGCCGCGAAGCCAACTCAGCGGACCAGGTCGGGTTCATCGACGGCGGCAAGGCACGCTTCGGCAAGACCTACGCCGGGGAGCCCGAGCAGCTCATTGAGCAACTGGCCCAGGATGAGGCAATCGCCGCCGCCGACACTTTGCTGCTGACGATCCCCAACCAGCTCGGTGTCGACTACTGCGCCCACGTACTCGACTCAGTCCTGAGCGACGTCGCGCCGGAGCTCGGCTGGCGCTGAGCTGTTCTGTCGGTGCGGTGACGGGGCCTCGCTCGGCGCCTCTTCGGTGGCAGGCGATTCGAGCCGCTCGCGTGCGATGCGAGTCATAGGATTACCCACGTCAAGGGAGGGAGCGTGGAGATGACCAACTACCAACCGTCGGACGAGGTCCGGCGCATCCGAGCTCAGTTGGACCATCCGGTGATCGACAGCGACGGACACCTGATCGAATTCCTTCCCCTTGTTCGGGACCTGCTGGTCGATCTGGCGGGCGAGTCGGTGGCGCAGCGATTTGATGCCGTCGTGCACAGCGGCGAGACACTCCAAGGAGTCAGCGACGAGATGCGTAAACGCCATGGAATCGCCCAGTCGCCATGGTGGGGCATCCCCACCCGAAATACCCTCGACCGGGCCACCGCCATGCTCCCGCGATTGCTCTACGAACGTCTGGATGAGCTTGGCCTCGACGTCGCCGTGCTCTACCCAACCTACGGCCTCATCCCCATCCATCTCCCCGAGGACGAGTTGCGTCAGGCTACGGCGGCCGCGTTCAACGCCTACCTGGCTGAGCAGTACGCCCCCTACGCCGACCGGCTCATTCCCGTGGCGTGCATCCCCACGTTTACGCCGGAGGAGGCGATAAGAGAACTTGAGCACGCTGTGGTCGATCTCGGCCTCCGGGCAGTCATGATGGGAGGCGCTATCCGCCGCCCAATTCCAGAAGGTGGCCCAGGAGCGATCTGGATGGACGGACTTGGCCACGGCTCGCTCTACGATTACGACCCACTTTGGCGTCGGTGTGTCGAACTCGGGGTCTCTCCGACCTTCCATTCGACGGGCTCGGGGTGGGGCTCCCGTATGTCGACAAACAACTACGTTTTCAATCACATCGGCAACTTTGCTGCCGCCGGCGAACTGACGGCACGCTCTCTCCTCATGGGTGGGGTTCCCCTGCGCTTCCCCGAACTCCGTTTCGCTTTCCAGGAGGGAGGCACCGCCTGGGCCTGCAACCTCTACAGCCATGTGATCGGGCACTGGGAGAAGCGCAATGCCGAAGCCGTGACGCGCTACGACCCGGCCGAACTTGACCGCGGGATGCTCACCTCGCTGTTCGACCGCTTCGCGGCGGGTCAGGTGCAGGAACGCCTGAGCCGACTCGATGAGGGCCTCGGTCTCCTGTCCGAGCCGATGACCGAGGGGGCAAGCATCGATGACTTCGCCGAATCCCTCCTCAAGTCGCCCGATGACATCAAAGACGTGTTCAGTCGCCAGTACTTCTTCGGCTGCGAGGCTGACGACCCCATGGCGGCTGTGGCCTTCGACGAGCGTCTCAATCCGCTCGGAGCCCGCATTCCCGCCCTCTTCGCCAGCGACATCGGCCACTGGGACGTCCCGGACTTTCGCAAGGTGCTCGAGGAGGCGTGGGAATTGGTCGAGCACGGCCTGCTCGACGCCGAAGGTTTTCGCCACTTCACCTTTTCCAATCCGGTGCGTCTCTGGGCGGGGACGAACCCGGGATTTTTCGACGGGACGTCCGTCGAGAAGGCGGTCACGGAGGAACTGACCGGGCTCTGAACAACCTTGCGGGCGGCCGCAGTAGACGGTCGTCCATCGTTCCGCCCATCGGGCGGCGGGATCCTGCCTACTCTGACCTGGGCATCTATAGCGAGGGCCGGCAGGACCGAACGGGCGTGGTCATCGATCCCCTTGACTCAGGCAAATGACAGTGATGTGATTTGCCGCATCGGGCATTTGCTGGGGAGAGGATGCGATGATCGAGACGTTGAGCAAGGCCCTGGTTCTCACGATGCTGCACCACGCGGAAGACTTTCCCTGGAGGATGCAGGACATCGGGCTCATGAGCCTGCGCCTTGACGACCGGCGGGAATACCGGCTTCATGTGTGGGACCCGAGCTACTGGGACGGGGAACCACCTGTCCACGACCACCCGTATGACTTCACCTCGACGGTCCTGGCGGGCGAGATGAGGAACGTTCGGTATGAAGAGGACCGCGCAGGCGACGAGTACGTGCGCTTCCGTTATTCTCCGGCGGCCGAGGACGAGCGGCGGTCGGACGCGGTGAGGTTGTCCTCGACAGGGAACATCTTCAATGAAGGCAGCCACTATCACCAACTCGCCCATGAGCTCCACGCGAGCTGGCAACAACCTGGGACCGTGACGGCGATTCGTTGCCAATGGGTCGAGACACCCGAGCTGACCGTCTGCGTTCGAGACGAGGGCTCTTGGCGCTCGGCGCAAGGCAGAGGAGCCACACGCGAGGAGATCAAGAGCTTCACCGCCAAAGCTCTGGAGTGGTTCTAGAGGGTGGGAAGCGAGCGGACGCACCGGCCGGGTACGGTCACCCTATGGCCATGCCCCAACCCGGCGACCTCATCACCGCTTTCTCGGTCCAGTCCGGCAGATGCTTCCGGATGATCTACGACCACAAGCTCCAGGCGACCCACTGCCGCCGGCCACCGGCGTGGAAGGGCGTGTGGCGGGATGCGAAGGGGAAGAGCTGGTACGTGGAGGCATGCCGGGACCACGCTCCCAAGGCGACGCGCGACGTTGCTTAGTGAGGACGACCCGGCACAGCACTATGGAGCAATCCGATGTGGGCCATGGAGGAATGATCGCTCGGAGTGGGGCCTACGCAGTAACTTCATCTTGTGGCTGACTCCACTGATCTGAGTTCTGCGACAGCCGCCACCACGGCGAAGACGCCGATCTCCATCCAACGCATTCAGCGCTTGGAAAGGCTGGAGCAAGAGCGCATCGAAGAGAAGGAGCGCCGAGAGGAACACCGGCGTCAGCTGATCGCCGGGGCCAAGCCGTCGGGTGGGCGCCACGATCTCGTCGACCGGATCGAGCAGGTCACGAAGTACCCCATGGCCCTCCTGGGGCTGGCCTGGCTCGTCCTCGCCATCGTCGTGCTGACCACCGACGTCAATGGATCTACCTCCACAGTCCTCGTCGGGAGTCTCTTCGGGCTCTGGGTCATCATGCTGGTCGAATACCTCGTGCGCCTGGTGGTCACCCCAGACAGGCCCGGCTATATCAGGCGGCGGTGGGTAGAGCCGGCGACCGTATTGGTGCCCCCCCTTCAGGGCTGGCACGTCGTGGGAATCGAGAAGATGAGCCTCCTCGTGCGCGAGGTGGAGCTGCGAGTGGAGTCCATACTGAAGCACCACAGCCTCTTTCGGGTGCTCATTGCCGCCGTGGTCACCCTCTTCCTTGGGGCCTGGCTCGCGCTTCTCTTCGAGGAGAAGGCTAAAGGGAGCAACATCCACGATTACCCCGACGCGCTGTGGTGGGCCATCGTGACTGTGACCACAGTGGGTTACGGCGACCGGTACCCCGTCACCGAAGGTGGACGGATTGTGGCCGCGGTTCTGATGCTGGTTGGCATCGGCCTCATTGGCGTGCTCACCGCCACTGTTGCATCCGTGTTCATCAAGGAACACACCGACGCCAACAAGGAAGAATTCAAGAAGGGCCACGCCGACCTGGGCCAGCAGCTATCGGTGATCAGTGACCGGCTGGCCGATGTCGAACGTCGGCTCGGCGCCACCCCCGCCGAGGTGGCGGCGGTGGATGTGGTGGCAGACGCCGAGTCTGCGGCGGACGGGCCGGTCGAACAGAATCCCTGAGCGTCATCAAATTGGTGTCGATGAACCATTGCACGAAATGTGATAGCGAGAGATCGGGAGTAATGCCATGAAACGAGGACTTACCGTTGCGTCGTTACTCGTCGTCGGCTGCCTAATAGTCGTGATTGTCTTCTGGACTGATTCTGCGCATTGGTTCCTGCGCTACACAGGTGCGGATGCCGAGGCTGGAACCTGGTACGGGTTCTGGTCTGGTTTCGGTGGTGCGATTCCTGATTTTCTCATCCTTGGCAGCATCATCACCATCTACCGCCACCACAATTGCCACGTCAAGGGATGTCTCAGACTTGGGAAGCCGGTCGAAGGAACCCCTTATGTCGCCTGCCCGGCCCACCATCCAGATCACGAGGGCAACAAGCGATCAGTGTCAGAGGATGTGATCAAACTCGCCCGCAAAGCCCATCTTGAGCGTGAGGCGTCGCGATAAGACGGTCCTGCGTTCCAGACCCCTCAAACATCCAACGGCGGGTTTAGCCGCCGTCGAGCATGATCAGCTCCCCCGTGAGATACGAGGACGCGTCGCTGGCCAGATACAGCGCCGTCCCTACGATCTCTTCGGGGGCGGCGATCCGGCCCAGCGTGACCCGTTCGGCCATCTGGTCCTGCATCTCCTCCGACGGGGCCGAATTGTGAAAGCTGTCGGTGTGGAACGTGCCGCAGACGATCCCGTTGACCCGGATGCCGCGCCCGCCAAACTCCTGCGCCGCGGCATTCGTCAGTGCGTTCTGTCCGGCCTTGGCCGCGGCGTAGACGACGGTGAAGGGGGAGGGATGGACCGACGCCTTCGAGCTGATGTTGATCACCGCACCTCCGCGAGGCATGTGTTCGACGGCTAGGGCGGTGAGCCGCAGCGGCCCCTTGAGGTTCACTGCGATGGTCTTGTCGAACAGCTCGGAGGTCACCCCCAGCAGCGACGGAGGGACAGGCGCGATGCCGGCGTTGTTGACCAGCACGTCGATGCGGCTGAACGCCTCGACACTGGCCGCCACCAACGCGGCGCAGTCGTCCCAGTCGCCGACGTGACAGGCCACGGCCAGGGCCCGCGCCCCCAGGGCCCGGACCTCGTCGGCCACCGCTTCGCACGCGTCCAGACGCCGGCTGGCGACGACCACGTCGGCTCCCGCCTCGGCGAAACCCAACGCCATGGCCCGACCCAGGCCCTTACTGGCTCCGGTGACCACAACGACTTTCCCCGCCGCACTGAGGTTGGGGATACTCATCGGGGAACCGTCGCGTGGTTGTCGTGGGCGATGCCCTCAATCAGGTAACGGATGTGGATGGCGAACAACGCGTCGATCTCCTCCCTGGTGACGCCGCCGGGATCTCCCCCGGAACGCCCGCGGCGGCGCGGTCGTCCGGGCGGCTCGGCACGGCCCTCCACCGCCCCGAAACCGATGGTCGCCCACATGATCAGCCGGCACGCCTGCACCGCGGCATCGGCGGGCAGACCGCCGGCACGCATGGCGTCGATCAGCGGGCGTGAGGCCTCGACGTAGGCGTCACGATGAAACGAAAGGATGAGGCGGCTGTCGCGCGCCGAGTAGATCCTGGTCCGTAGCGCCGTGGCCCAGCGTGCCGCGTAGGCCGTCCAGGGTTCGTCGTGATTGCTCGGCGGGGCAAGGTCGGCCAACAGCCGGTCGGCGATGGCGTCGACCAAGGCTTCCTTGTTACCCACCCTGCTGTAGAGCGGGACAGGGGATACGCCGAGGCGGGCTGAGACGCTGCGCATGCTCACCGCGTCGAGACCATCCTCGCGGAAGATAGCTACCGCGGCGGAGACGATCTCGTCCACCTCAAGATCGAACTCCGGCTGCTTGGACAAGACTCAGGCTCCGGGGGCAGCGGACGACCCGGCCACGTCGAGGACGAGCTTGCCGATCACTGCGTTGTCCGCCAGGCTCTGCACGGTGCGGGGCAATTCGCCGAAGGCGACCGTGGCGGTAACCGCATTGCGCAGGCGGCCGTCGGCGATCAGGTCGGACAGCTGTTGGTGCATACGATCAAGATCGGCGCGCGCGTACCCGCCGGCGAACACACCGACGAGCGCGGTGTTGCTCACGACCAGCTGGAGCGGCTCGATCTGGGGCCAAGTGCCGCTGGCAAAGCCCACGGCCAAGAGGCGTCCGTCGCGGGCCATGGCGCCGGCCGCGTCCACCGCCACCGATCCCCCGACCGGGTCGTAGACCACGTCCACTCCCCGGCCGTCGGTCAGCTCGCGCAGTGCCGGAGCCAGTTCTCCGTGGTGGCGGTTCAGCGTGGCCTCCGCACCGAGTTCGCGACAAAACGCCGCCCGCTCATCGTCGCTGACCACAGCGATCACCCGAGCGCCGAGCGCCTTGCCGAGTTGCACGGCGGCGATCCCGCTTCCGCCGGCCGCGCCCAGTACGACCAGCCACTCCCCGGCCGCCAGCTTGCCCCGTTCCACCAGGCCGATCCACCCGGTCATATGGGGGATCCAAAAGCCTGCGGCCTGGGCGTCGCTCAGGCCTTCAGGCACCGGAAATACCTGATCGATGCCGGCCAACGACACCTCGGCAAACGAGCCGTGCCCGGCGATGAAATCGCAGGTGGTCATCACCCGGGTCCCGATCGGCACGTCGACATCCTCCCCAACAGCCGTCACCACACCCGTGCCTTCTTGCCCCGGGGTGAAGTTCAACGGCGGGGTGAGCGGATAGGTGCCGCGGCACATGAACACATCCGGCAGCCCGATCCCGGCCGCGGTCACTCGGATCGCCACTTGGCCCGGACCGGGCTTGGGCTCTTCGAGCTCTACCTGGACCAACACATCTGCCGGCTCACCGTGAGATTGCACCTGCCATGCGCGCATCACTTCACCCCTGAACTGTCGAAATCAGCGCTGTCGAAATCACGAGCCATGTCGTCGGGGAAGAGCATCCTGGCCAGCTCGGAGAAATCCCCCGACGGTGGTGACAGCGACGAGCCGCCGCACACGCCGAGCAACTGTCCCGTGATCCAGTTGGAGTAGTCGGAGGCGAGATAGACGACGGCCCGTGCCACATCGTCCGGCTCGCCCAGTTCTCCGAGCGGCCTGTCGCGCGCCAGCGGCGTGTCGCGCCGGATGAGGGCGAGGTTTTCGGCCGACGTTGTCGCCTCCACCGTCTCGGTTCGCATCCAGCCGGGGCGGATGCCGTTGACCCGGATGCCGAAGCGGCCGAACTCGGCGGCGGAGACGCGGGTCAGCTCGTCGAGGGCGGCCTTGCTGACCGAGTAGGTGCTCATGAACGCGGCCGGGCGGGCGCTGGCGATCGAGGAGATGGTGACGATCGATCCGCCGCCCGTGTCCTTCATCCGACGCGCCGCGTGCTTGATGGTGTGGGCGGACCCCAGCACGTTGACCCCGATCGGACCCATCCAGTGCTCAGCGGTGATGTGAAGTAGAGAGCCGGGAAAGGCCACGCCGGCGTTGGCCACCGCGATGTGCAGGACGCCGTCGGCCGAGGCGGCGTCGACCGCAGCTGCGGTCTGGGTCTCGTCGGTGATGTCGGCGGTGAAGGCGCGCACGTCGTGGAGGTCGAGCGCGGCCAGATCGGCGCAGGCGGCGTCTAGTACTGCAGCGTCGGGTCCGCAGATGGTGACGGACGCGCCGGCGGCAGCCAGCGCGGTGGCACACGCCTTGCCGAGGCCGGTGCCGCCGCCCGTGACCAGCGCGCTGCGTCCCTCCAGCGACAGCACTGCGGGGGAAATTCCTTTCGTCATGCTGTTTCTCCATTCATTCGGCTTCTCCAGTCTTCGATGATGGCGGTGGCGCTGCTCAACAGTAGGTCGGTTTGGTGGCCGAAGAACTCGTGGATCGGCTTGTCCGACAGGCCGTTGCGGAATTTGACGTAGCTGCCTTCGAGTGCGATCGCCAGCTTCCAGCGGGCGAAGACGTCGTACCAGCCGATGGCGCTCACATCCCGGCCCGACCCGGCGGCGTAGCGCTCGAGGAGGTCGCCCCGGCTCGGGAGCAGCGTGACCGCAAACGCCGGCTCACGGCCCACACCGAGGGGCATGGTGCCGTCGGGGCCGGGGTGGAAGATCAGCGCCCACGCCAGGTCGACAAGCGGGTCGCCGATGCCGGCCATCTCCCAATCGACGACGGCCAGCAACTCCGGCGGCGCCTCCGGCGCGAACAGCACGTTGTCGAGCTTGTAGTCGCCGTGGAACAACGTCCGGGGCTGCTCGGCCGGCAGCTGCTCCTCTAGCCATGTAGCGCAGCGGCGGGCGGCGGGGAGGTCGCGCCCGCCGTAGGAATCCAGTTGGCCCAGCCATCGGGTGAGCTGGCGGGGCAGGTAGGGGCCAGGGCGGGTCATGTCCGCCAATCCGCAGGACTCCCAGTCGACGGCGTGGATGGACACCAGCGCGTCGATGAGCTGTTCGAGCGCCGCCCCCTGTGTCCCCGGCTGGGCCGTCCACGCCTCGGGGATCGCGCTGCGGATGGGCGTCCCGTCGACTCGCTCCATTATGTAGAACGGGGCCCCAAACACGTCCACATCGGCGCAGGACAGCACCGGCGGGGCGATGCGCACGGGGTTGTCCTTGATGGCGTCGAGGATGCGGAATTCCCGCAGCACGTCGTGGGCCGAAGCGGAGCTGGCGTGGCGCGGAGCACGGCGCAACACCCAACGTGCCGGGCCACGATCGACGGCGAAAACGTCGCACGAGCCGCCGCCGGGCAGGGGGGTGACGGTGATGCAGCGGTGGTCACCCAGCGACTCGTCGAGAAAACGCCGCAGCGTTTCGTTGCTCATCGTCCGACCGTGTCGGCACCCACGATGCCAAGCACTTCGCCCAGGGCCTCGATGACAAACTCAGGACACCCCTCGCCTCTTCCCGCCGGGGCATCGATTGCCAGCCACGCGCTGCGCATCCCCAAGGCCGCCGGGCCTTCGACGTCGTGGCGAAGGCTGTCGCCGACGAACAACACCTGTGCCGGCTCGCAGCCGGCCTTGGCCAGGGCGGTGCGGTAGATGCCGGGGTCCGGCTTACAGGACCGGGCCGTCTCCGAGCTGGTGGCGGCGTCGATCACGTCGCGCAAGCCAAGTGTGTCGAGCATCGGCTCGAGTTGTTCGTCGTCGATGTTGGACACCACCTGGACGTGCCGCGATCGCCCCCGCAGTTCACGCAGCGTCTCGAGGGCGTCGGGGCGCAGCACGGCGGCGTCGACCGTGGCCGCGTACTGGCGGTCCACGGCCTCGTCGGCGGTAGCGGCGTCAATCTCTCCGCCCAGGGCAACGGCCGTGCCTCGAAAGGCGGCGGCGAACAACGTCCGGTGCAAATACGCGGGCTGCGTCGCCACCTCTCGGTACGCCACCCCCATCCCGGTGCGATAGGCGGCCCGGAGTTCCTCGTCGCTGCCGTCCCAACCCGCGGCCAAGGCCACAAAGCGCAGCTGTTGAAGGTGTACGTCACGCAGCGCCCGATCGCTCCACAGCGTGCCCGCGAAGTCAAAGAAGACGGCAGACAAACGAGGACCCACCGGGTCACGGGACCCGCTGGGCGGTGACGGTGGGGCCAACGCGTTCGAGACAGGGCTGAGCCGTCATGCCACGCCCGCCGCAGCGCGCAGTTCCGCCCACTTGGCCTCGGCCGCCGGTCGGCGGCTGGGGATGTGTTCGGTCGGCCAACCTGTTACAGGCTGGTAGCCCTTCAACAGGGTCCGGGCCAGCACGGACTTGTGCAGCTCGTCGGGACCGTCGCCGATTGGTCCGAACCGGGTGCCGCGGTACCACGACTCCACTGGCAGATCGCTGGAATAGCCGAGGGCGCCGCACACCTGAATGGTGCGGTCGAGGACGGCCAGGACCACCTTGGAGACCTGAGCCTTGACCATGCCCAGGTCGGCCCGCACCGCCGCGGCGCCGTACTTGTCCATCTTCCACGCTGTCTGGAACGTCAAGAGACGCGACGACTGAATTTCCATATGGGACAGGGCCACGTAGTCCTGCACCATCTGGTGCTGGGCCAGGAGCTTGCCGTGCGAGGTTCGAGATACAGCCCGCTCGCACATGATGTCGAGGGAACGCTGCGCTTGACCAAGCCAGCGCATGGCATGGTGGATCCGGCCGCCGCCGAGCCGCTGTTGGGCCAACACGAACCCCTCGCCGGGGCGGCCGATGAGGTGATCGGCGGGCACCCGGCAGTCGCGGAACAGGATCTCGGCGTGGTTGCCCAGGCGGCCGTATTCCGAGGTGGGATGCGACATGGTGCCGATGTCGCGCACGATGTCCATGCCCGGAGTGCCGGCGGGGACCATGAGCACCGAAGCGTGGCGGTGTGGGCGCCCCTCTGGGTTGGTCTCGGCGAACACCAAAATATTGTCGGCGACCGAGGCGTTGGTGATGAACCACTTGTGGCCGTTGATGACCCACTCGTCGCCGTCCTTGGTGGCGGTGGTGGCGATCACAGTCGGGTCGGCGCCAGCCAGGAACGGCTCCGTCAGGGCGAACGCACTGGAGATCTCGCCGCGCAAGTTCGGCCACAACCAGCGCTCCTTCTGCGCGTCGGTGGCACCGTGGGCCAGCAGTTCCATGTTGCCGCTGTCGGGGGCCTGGACCCCGAAGACGGTCATCGACATCATGCAGCGCCCGATGATCTCCGACATCAACGCCAGCTTGAGCTGCCCGAACCCGGGTCCGCCAAGCTTGGCATCGAGGAAGGCTCCCCACAGTCCCTGGGCTTTCACCTGGTCCTGCAGGTGGCGGCGCACGGCCAGCCATTCGTCGTTCGGGAGCTGATCGAAGACCGGCTCCAGCGGAATCAGCTCTCGTTCGATGAACGCCCGCATCCAAACAAGCTTCTCTTCGAACTCGGGCTCGGTCTCAAAATCCCACACGACATGTCCCCTCGGCGGCGCGTCGGTTACGCCGGGATCACACCGTAATCATACGACGGCGAACGTGCAACTATGCGGGCATGAATGCCGAAACCCGGATTTGTGCGGTCGGGGCTTTCGTCACTCCGGCTGTCCCCATCAGCAAGGCCCACGGCGCTGACCTGAGCGTCTGAAATAGCCATTTTCGGAGGTCGGGGCACCAGCGTTGTGCTCGTGTTGGGTTTGGGTGGACGGAGCGTTGGCCGGAGGGTGGCACTCTGATCGGATGCCGCACAGCCAGCTCACATGAGCCGAGTTATCGCCACGGAGCTCGCCACGAACGCGTGTTCCAACGAGCGGCTCCAACTGCGATGAATCACGGTACTTTGCGTCCACTAGACCTCTCTGACACCCGGTCGTCGATTCTTACGCGACTCGATGAGATTGTGCGCAGTCGGCCCGAAGCATCGGCCGCCCGATTCGCCGATGTGGATCTGACGTGGAGCGAGCTTGACCAGCGTTCGAACGCGCTCGCCCTCCGGTTGTATACGGAACTGGGTCCGGGACCCGAACCGGTCGCCATCGCGGGCACAGCCGGCCCGGACATGATCATCGCCCCGATCGCCGTGCTGAAGAGCGGGAGACCGTATACCTCGATCGATGCCTCATTGCCCCTTGCACGTGCCCTGCAGATCTTGTCCCTCTCGGAAGCCAGGGGCACAGTCGTGGGAACTGGTAGTTCTGACCTCACCGATGCAATGGCTTCAACCGAAATGCCCCTCCACCGAGTCGATCTGTCGAGAGCTCGTGACCGACCGCTCGTATCGATTGAGGCGACGGACCCAGCGAACATCGTCTTCACCTCGGGTTCGACGGGCACTCCCAAGGGAGTGGTTGCACCGCACCACTATCACCTTCTTCACGCCGCGACTTGCACCGAACGCGGCTTTGGCCCGGACGATCGGGTCGGGCTGGTCATTCCCTTGAGCTTTGCGCTGGGCGCCATCGTGTTCTGGCGCACGATGCTGCTTGGTGCAACCATCCTTCCGTTCGACCCTCGCGAGCACGGCATTACCGCACTGGCGTCGTGGTGTGCGGAGCAGCGAATCGAGGTACTCGAGGCGACACCCTCGTTCTTTCGCAGCCTCGCGCGGGGAACGACCGAAGTGATTGATTCCCTTCGTATCGTCGAAAGTGCAGGGGAACCTCTCTTCGCACGTGATTGTACCGAACTGCGTCGTTGCCTTCCGCCAAAGTGTACGTTCCGCAACAGCATCGGCTCCTCGGAGACGGGCGCCTACGGATTCTTCGAGATACCGCAACAAGGACCAGCCTTCGGGGGGATCGTCCCGGTAGGGATCGGGACGCCTCACAAAGAGATCGCCATCTGTGATCCCGAAGGCGCAGAGGTTCCGCTCGGTGCAACCGGCAGGATTTTCGTCACGTCGGCCTTTCTTTCGGGCGGCTACTGGAGGCAGCCCGAGCTCACAGCGCAGAAGTTTGTAGCGACGGCCGACGGCAGGACCAGGTATGACACCGGTGATCTCGGATGCTGGCTGCCCGATGGGTCCCTCTTACATCTTGGACGTAGCGATGCGATGGTGAAGATTCGCGGCTACCTCGTGGAACCGACCGAAGTCGAGGCAGCACTGCTCGATACGGGACTTGTATCTGAGGCAGCAGTCTTTGGAGTTGTCGACGAGGAGCGAACCTCCTTACACGCATATGTCGTGCCCATCGCCGGTGTGCGGACTTCGAACGCCACCATTCGCCGAGCACTGAGGGAGCGCGTGCCGGAGTATTACGTGCCAACGGCGCTCGTCGCCGTCCAGGAGCTTCCGAAGAACGACAACAACAAAATCGACCGAGGGCTCCTCAGTCCTATCGAGGAACGACAAGTCGATTCGACTCCGCCGCGGGACGACTGGGAACGGGCTGTAGCCGCCATATGGTGCACGATCCTCGGACTTGACCAGGTAGGGCTTGAAGACGACTTCTTCTCCCTGGGGGGCGATTCGCTCGGAGTACTCGAGCTGGTCACCGCGATGTCAGAAGACCACGGGGTGACCGTGCGCTCCGTGGATCTGGTCGAGTGCCCGACCCTCGCCGAATTCGCAGAACGGGCCCGGGAGCCAGCTGATGGACGGGGAAGGTTCCTTGTTCCCTTAAAGAGCAAAGGCCGAGGATCCCCTCTGTTCCTCTTTGCCGGCGGGGGTGTACTCGCCCTAAAATTCGTGCCCTTAGCGTGGCATCTCGATCTCGAACGTCCGATCTATGGGTTCCAGGCGCGTGGGCTTGAAGGTGGCGGAATCCCCGATTGGAGCGCTCGGCGATGGGCTGCCCGCTGCGTACGCCAGATGCGCCAGCTTCAGCCTCGTGGTCCTTACTATCTCGGCGGCCACTCCTTCGGCGCACTGCTTGCCATGGAGGCGGCTCGACAACTGACGGATGCCGGCGAGGAAATCGCGTTGCTCGTGCTCATCGACCCGTTGTCGGCCAGCTCGGTTGAACTGACCATCCAAGCGGGCGGCCGAGGCGATGGCGCGGTACCTCCTTTTTCGGGAACCCGCGGCCGGCGCAAGTCGCTGGGTTTCGCCCTGCGGGTCTTGAGAACACTCGCGAGAGTCAACGTGGCGGGGATTTGGCCCGAGCGGGTCAGAGACAAATGGGAGCAGTTCTACTTTCACGCGGTCCTTCTGAATCGGATCCATCAACCCTCGGCAGTCGACTGCCCAACGGTGGTGTATTGGGCTGGTCAAGCCGATCCATCGGACATTCGTTACGATCTCGAGCGCTTGCTGCTTGGCCCGTGGGAGCAACACACCCTTGCGGGAGACCATCTCACAATCCTGCACGAGCCAAATGTGGAATCACTCGCCGAGGACTTGCGAACGCGCGTCCAGCACCCGTCGAGGGTCGGCATGCCATTCGAGAGCCCCATGAATTCCGGTCACGTACTTCGGCTAGGCACCGCACAAGAGGAAGAGAGTCTGAGCAATGCGATTGGTGGCTGAAACAGAGACGGACGTCGGACGGGGACAGGGTTCGCCGCTTCGCAATCGGAAGGCGACTCTGCTGCAAGATGCCCTCCTCAAGACAGACGGTACAGTGACCGATCTACTCGAGCTCTTCACCGACGAGGAGATCATGGTTGAGAAGATCGCTCCCGGCCTCTATACCGCCGAATGCCAGAGGCCACTATGTGGCGACGATCCCGGCTCCGTCGTAAGAGACGTCATCTTGCGAGGGAAGGTAACGGGTGCCCGCTATATCTTTGCCCATTCGCACCTCTTTCCCTCTGCGCTCCCACCGGCGGTGCAAACCCGGCTCACTACGACGAGTGACCCGATCGGAAAGGTACTGAGAGAGTATCGGACCGAATCGTTCCGTCAGATCGAGCAAAGCGCGAGCGTTCCCATGCCAACGATTGCTCGACTCCTTGATCAAGAGCGGACGGACCAAATGCGATGGAGGCGTTACTCCGTCATCTCGGGCGGCGCGACGATCATGGAGATCACAGAAGTGTTCAGTGAGCAACTCTTCGCGTCGGCGAACTGACGTGGCCACCGCCCACCGGCGGTGTCCTCCCGATTGAGGCGGTGGGCCTTGGCCCGTGTGGTTATGCATTCGATCGAGAAAATGCCATGTAGCTGGACTCTCTGCAGAGAGCGGCCGACCGGGATCGAACCGACATGATCAGGTTGGAAGGCGCACCGGGGGATTCGTATCGAACCTTTGGATGATGAAAGTCCCGGTGAATCGACATTTTCGTTGCCCACCGCGAACCGTCACAAACCGTCAGTATCCGACCAATTGTGGTCTGTTTGTGGTCTGCTGCCGTCTACGAGACACCTGCCCGGATTAGTGCCGACCGTGTTTCCCCCCGACGACCATTGTGCGTGCAGCGCATGGTTCCATCCTTGCGGCTGAGCAATCCCCGTACGGCACGTAGGGGGATCCTCGACCGGAAAGCGAGGCATCGAATTGAACCGGATTACTCGTATTACGCCAGGCTCGGCGACGACGTCGGTCTGTGGATCGACTGCCCGGCCCACAAATGGATCGCCGCAGCGAGTTCAGACCCGCACGGCGGGGTCGTGTGCGTCTGGCGACGGGAGGACCGTATCGAGGGGGAGGACGTCGCGGTGATCGATGCCGGGGGCCGTGCCGACAACAGACCGCCCCGCGTTCATATCGTCGATCGCCTCGAGCAGTAAGCGGCGGGCGTGGATGATTGCGACGTCGCTGCTGGAGAGATGCTCCTTCGTGCGGTCGACGATCGGGCCCATGCTCACCTGGGTGACCATGTCCTCTTGCAACAAGTTTCCGGTGAACCCGCTGAAGTGGCCATGCTGCATCGCTGCCCGGTTCTGGCCGTAGTTGTCCTCTCGTGAGCCTGAGAACCCTCCGTAATTGAACGGGTCGTACCGCCTGTCGCCTACGAGCTGGCGCGTGAAGTCGGGCAGGTGAACGCCATCGTGGATGTCCTCGTGCGAGAAGGCGCCATGGAACAGGTTGTGATGGGTGTCATCGATAGGCGACGCGATAAAAATGGAGTGCGGCCCTCCGGACGACCCGGGCACGAGACAGACGAATGGCGCTATCCAGGTGGTGGTGCGTAGGTACGTCGTACCGTCCGGAAGCGGGCGGAGGGCGGCTGCGCCCAGGCCGTAGCCGGTGCGCTCGACGTCATAGCGAGGTGCTAGCGTCTCAAGCGCTTTGGACAGCGTCCGCCCCGCGCCCTCGCCTGCCCACCTGGCGACGTAGGACTCGTGCAAGGTTCCCACATGGGCGCTGTCGAGCGCCGCCTCAATGCCTTGTAGCCAGTTGCAATACGCCTTCGTGACCGTCATCCATACCTGGTGTTCTCCGAGCAGGGTGAACGGCAGCTCCGGGAAAATGGGAGCCGGCGTCGTTCCCAGCCATACCCACACGATTCCGCCTCCCTCGTGTACGGGAAAGTGGCTGACGGGAACCTTGGCGGCGAAGGCCTCGGGGTTCGGGGTGTGAGTCGGGACCTCGGCGACGAAGCCGTCGACGTCGATCTTCCAACCGTGAAAGATGCAGCGCAATCCGCAGTCCTGATTGCGGGCGAGTACGAGCGAGCAGCCGCGGTGCGGACAGCCCTCGGCGAAGAAACCGACGCGGCCGTCGGTCGCGCGGAAGGCCACGTGATCGGTGCCGAGAAGGCGCACGCGTACCGGGGCACCGTCGGCAACCAGCTGGGCCGATAGGACCGCCGGTATCCAGTAGTTCCGCATCAGGCGTCCCATTGGGGCGTCGCCCTCAACCCTGGTCAGCCGCTCATTCTGCTCGTGAGTCAGCATGTCACTCCCCCTGTCGCCCACTGTGAGCGGCGTCGTTGCTTGACGTTATCGGACACGGTGAAATAGTCAAGGCTTGTGGGATGAGATCAAGGCTTGCGGGCCACAATGACAGCTCGCAAGAGGGCACCCCCGGTCATACCGCTGGGACGTTGCCAGCTCAATATGACCCTATATGGCCTCAGGCAGCGGAGTACATTCCACTTAGCAGCACAGGCCTGGAGGCGTCAGCCCCGCGACCACTAAGGAGATGACCATGCTTACGACGGTCCCTGATCTTCGTCGAGTCAAAGATGGGGGTCAACGGTCTACTTCGTCGAAGGATTTGAGCGCACTGATAGTCATGGCAAGTGAGCATGAATTGCTGCCTCTTGCGAGTAGAACCGCCGCTTAGCCCGTCGGCCGTCGAACTACAAACGATTCCCGTAAGCCGAACGACATCCCGTACTGGCCCGCTCGATCAGACCGCTTACCGGGTGCCCGCAAGGGATCGGACCACGGGAGTGACGCGGTCGCGTATTGAGCCCTGCAGCAAAGGCGCCGTACGGGCCGGTATCGTCGGCATCTGGTGGCACATCTCGATTCGGTCAACATCGGCAGGGCTCGGCCCAATCCGTACGAGTCAGCCTCCTCGACCGGTATCGACAAGCAACCCCAGGACGGCCCTGTGTGGGTCCGTGATCCGGGGCCGAAGACAACTGGACGGGGCAGTGGGCTCGCTGGTGACTTCGTCGGGGACACGAAGCATCACGGGGGTAGCGATCAGGCGGTATACGCGTTCAGCCGTGAGGATCTGGACGACTGGGAGAATCGGCTCGACCGTCGGTTGGCGAACGGCTTTTTCGGTGAGAACTTGACTATCCGAGAGCTTGACGTCAATTCAGCGCGCATCGGCGAGCGGTGGAGAGTGGGCGACTCGGTCGAACTGATTGTGACCTGTCCGCGAATCCCATGTTCCACCTTCCGCGGTTGGGTCGGGGAACGCCAATGGCTGAGGATCTTCACCGCTACTGCCCGCCCAGGGACTTACCTCAGCGTTGCCGCTGCCGGCTGGATCAAGGCTGGCGACCGCATTGAGGTAGTCCACCGCCCCGACCACGAGGTGACAGTATCGTTGGTCTTTCGTGCCCTCACCACGGCACCTGCGCTACTCCCAGATCTTCTTCTCGCAGGCGACGACCTTATACAAGAGCTACGCCACGCGGCCGGCGCTCCATGACTGGGCGCGTGCAGGGTTGGCCATTCCACTACGGCGCCAGCGCGCGGCTTGTGTTGTTGCAGCTGGTCTGGCTCATCAACTCTGGAATGATGGCGAGGTGAGTCACCAAGGCGATACCTACCACCGAGTTGTAGCTGCACTCATTTGCCGGCGCGGTCGCATTTTGCTGTGCCACCGCTCGCCGCAACGTGAGTGGTATCCAGATCTGTGGGACCTACCGGGAGGTCACGTCGGAGACAATGAGGTCGCGGCGCACGCGGTTACCCGTGAACTCTTCGAAGAGCTTGGGATCCGGGTCGAACCTCCGCAATCTGAACCGCTCGCCCATGTGCAAGGGACAGATTTCCGAATGGATATCTGGTTGATCGA
>Ga0182030_10000519_pt1 | contig 73000 bp, 56 predicted proteins | sample 812S3MmetaG_FD_121299 | JGI IMG/M metagenome (GOLD analysis project Ga0182030, IMG submission 121299) | Permafrost microbial communities from Stordalen Mire, Sweden - 812S3M metaG (Illumina Assembly) | ecosystem: Environmental > Terrestrial > Soil > Wetlands > Permafrost | place: Sweden...
CCGATCTGGCGTCCGGTCTGCATGGACGAATTATGTTGGGCCTGCTTGATACCATTGGTAATCGGGCCGAGGGCGACACCGGCCAGAATGGCGATGATTCCAATGACCACGAGGAGTTCGACGAGGGTGAAACCGCCTCGACTGGAAGAGTGAGCGGTACAACGGAGGCGGCGGTTGGTTAGCATGGGGTAAAAATATTCCATTGCCATTACGTCGTCAATACATGAAATGTTACTTTACGCTTTTTTTGAAAGTAGCAAAGGGGTCTGCACCAATAGATTATAGTAAGAAAAGACCAAAAATAGAGTGGTAGTCTCCGACCGCTGCTGCATTAGAAAAATTAACCCGTGGATGAGATCAGTTTATCCTCTCGCCGGTAGGTGACGAGAATCCAAATCAGTACGGGCACGGAAAAACTGGCTCCCAACTGGGTGACGAGGGTGTATTCGAGATCATCCGCAACCGTTTTCCAGAAGGGCGATAGCGTGGTCAAGGAGAGATCGGGGGACTCATCCCAAATCCAGGTCTGGAGTGAGAAGAGGATGAAGCAGTGGATCAACAGCAATCCCCACAACAAGGCCCGGCCGCGTCGTCGCCATGAGACGGGTGTCGCCAAAATCAGTGCTACCGTCAAGGCGGTCGGGACCCAGCCGATGGATCGCGTATCCAGATCCACCATTTCCACGCGTCCATTTCCGCTGCTATCGACCAGGTCGCGATTGGCCAGGGTCATCCGCGTGTTGAGACTTGAAAAACCGTGCTGCAGTTCGTGAGGTTCAAAACGGACGATGCGTGTATCTCCCTCACGACTAAAAGCCATTTGGCCGAGCGCCCGGAAGTATTCGCCGTAAAGCTCGTTCCATCCCGGCCAGGGCAGGATCAACAGCCCAAAGATAAGCGCAAACCGGCAGAGGGATGCAAAGATGGGGTTACGCAGCATGAGTTTCAGGCTGATGGGATGACCATTGCTTCCAGCCGACAAAGAGCGTTATCGCGACGATGATGAAGGCCGTCGGCCATATTTCCATGTGAGCCGAGTTGAAAAAAGAGGGGAGATGAACGCCGATCCAGTAAAGCGTGATGATGCGGACGAGATTGAGGGCCTGAAGCAGAATGATTCCGGTCAGCATCCCAAGGATTTTATGTCTCCAGGAAGCGGGGAAGGAGAGTATCGCGGCACATAGGAGCCAAGTGGGCTCAACGGCGTCGCAACCCTTGTGGATGGCCATGGTAAACTGAGGCGACTGAATGGTTACGTCGGAAAGATGCGTGTGTTGGCCGAAGACGTTCAAGATGGCGTTGGCCAGCCAGGCATTTGCCTCCAGATAGGGATAAAGGATATTTCGGTCGCAAAATTGCATGGCAAACAGGATGTAGAATAAAGCCAGCAAGGTGCCGAACTTGAAGGTAAACCAAAGGACCGGGCGTTTGCTTGCGTACCATGACTGCCATTCGGCCTTGAGGGAGGGCTCCTTGGTCTTCTCTTGGTGCTTTTTCTTCCGGCGACCCACAATATTACCTCGCCAAAGTTGTGGGGTATAACTTCGGAGTATTGTGCATAGCCAAGGCCAGAAATTCCCAGCCACCATGCCAGAAGCAAAAGTCTAAGCAAGCTTGGCGGCGAACACGCAGTACAACTTGTGAACAACGGGGAAGCTCTTCCCATTCGGAAGCGAGTATGCTTTACTCGGCTTCATGGCGACCCCGCAGTCTTTGGAGGAAATCATCCGCAAGGAATGCCTGCCTTTGCGCGATTGCATGCTGACTATCACCGACGCCAATGGCGAGGCGGCCTTTCTCTACTTCAAGGAAGGCGAGTTGATCGAGGCCAATTACGCCGCTCTTTGGGGCAAAGAGGCGCTGGCCCAAATTGTCACCTGGAAATTAGATGACAGCACGGTTGCCCCGCTGCCTCTGGGCATCAAGCGTTCGCTTTGGGACCAGATCGAATTCCTGCTTAATCCAGCTCTCGCCGCCACCGCCAGCGGCAAAATAGCCGCCCGGCCCGGCCCGGCTTTCCATGCTGCGCAGAAGTCGACGCCGTCAACTCCCTTTGACCGCTTCAAGGCCATCACCGGGTTGCTCAAGATGGTCCGGATCGAAAAGGGCAAGGAAGACGTGCTCTTCGAAGCCGCGGCGACCGACAACGACACCGAAAACACCGCATGGCTGACCGAGTTCGCCGACCGGGCCAAATCGGTGGGCGACACGCTCGGTTTTGGCGTTTGCGAAAAGTGGACGATCGATACGGAGAGATACCAGGTGGTTGGATTGAACCACGACGAGAGCTTCATCGTCCTGCTGCGGCGCAAGGACGACTATCAGGACGACCTTGATGCGGCGGTCAATGCGGTGATCGATTGATTATATTATTATGGCCACGAAACTCGAAGATGCCCTGCGCAAAGTGACGGCGTTGCCGGGCGTCAAGGCGGCGTTTGTTTTCGATCAATTCCATGCCATCATCGCGCGGGACGTGCCCGGCCAGTACAGCAACGACATTCTCAAGAGGATCGCCTCGCAGCTCTACCAACTCGCCCTTTTTAGTTGGAAAGCCAAGGTGCTCACGCAGGAATTTCGCCTGGTTTACGACAAATACGCGGTCTACACGCGGCTCTTCGCCAAGAATTTTTATCTGGTCGTCTTCATGGAGAAAAATTTGGAGCCGTCCGATTTTCGACAGCCGTTGAACCTTTCCGTGCTGGTGCTGGACCGGGCCCTGCGCACCGAGGATGTTTTTGAATCGAACCGCTCGATGGTCAAGGTGGCGCAACTGGCGGAGCACTCACTGAAGGAATCGCACGAGGCCGACGAGAGTTTTGCCGGGCAGTTCCGGCGCCTTTGCGTGACCTACCTGGGCCAGACCGGTCGCGATCTGGTCGACCTGGCGATGGAGGAACAATATCTCTTCCCGCCGTTGCGTACGGAAGAAGACATGAGGAAGCTGCGTGATTATGCCCTGGCCCATGTGATTCATCCGCTCAAACGCCAGATCATCCAGAAAGAATCGAAGGTGCTGCTCGAAAAAGCGTTGAATAGTTACGCATAAACAAACCTTCCGCGTGCCATTTCAGTACGCAGGCTGGATCGGGTATGCCCTTGGCGCGAGGTTCTCAAAATCCGTCTTTTGCGCATGCCGTCGAAGGCGGTGGCATCATGGCTAAACACTCGAACAAAATGCGAAAAATGAATCCCGTCGCACAGGCCGGCGACGAGGGAATTTTGTCGGCTGAATTTGTTCTCTCCGATTGGAAGTTGGTGCTCATCCACGCCGCCATCATATTGGCCGCAGGATTATGGATCTACTCGCCGGCATTTTACGGTTATTGGGTATGGGATGATAGCATGTACCTCGGCCAGAACCCGCTACTGAACGATCCGGCGCGGCTCTGGAAAGCATGGTTCCAGCCGGGAAGTTTCATCGAATATTATCCCATTGAACAAACTGTCCAATGGGTGCAATGGCAGTTATGGGGAAACGATACCTTCGGCTACCATATCACCAATGTTTGTCTGCACCTGCTCAGTGCTTTTTTGGTCTGGAGGCTCTTAAGCAAATTCGGCTTGCGGCTTGCATGGCTGGGCGGACTCATCTTCGCGATTCATCCGATGATGGTGGAATCGGTCGCGTGGATTTCGGAACTCAAAAATACGCTTTCTCTGCCGCCCTTTCTATTGGCGATCTGCGCCTGGATTGATTACGAGGAGCGAGGACGAAGGGCCGATTATCTCATGGCTCTGGCTTTTTTCCTGGTGGCCATGCTCTGCAAAATCAGCATGGCGCCATTTCCGGTAATCATCCTGCTCTATGGTTGGTGGAAGGGGGGCAGGATCGGGTGGCGTGATTTGTTGGCCAGTACGCCCTTTTTTGCAATCTCCGTGATTCTTGGTTTGATTACCGCGTGGAGCGGCATTTGTTATATTCAAGGTCAATTGAAGAGTCCTTACATGGTGGAAATTGGAGGCTTCTTTTCCCGGTTCGTCATGGCCGGGCAAACCCTCTCGTTCTACTTCACCAAGTGCTTTTGGCCTGTGGAGCCGTTGCCCATGTATCCACAGTGGAAAGTTGATCCCTCCTCGCCTATCCAATTTTTGCCGTGGTTCGTTCTTGTCGGAGCCGTTTACTGGCTTTGGCGGAGGCGGAAAGGCTGGGGATGCCATGCATTGCTCGGGCTTGGTTTTTTTATTCTGACGTTGGGACCGTTCCTGGGCTTTGTTCCCATTTCCTACCTGAGTTTTACATGGGTTATGGACCACTTTCTTTATGTTCCGATTATCGGATTAATCGGGATTGTCGTGGCTGGAATCGAAAGAGTGGATGCGCGACTTGCCAGCTCGGTTCACCCTTTCAGTACAGGCATTCTCACTGTGATCATGGGATTGATGGCTTTTGAATCCCACTGGTACGCAGCGGCTTTTACCAATGATGAAACCCTCTGGACTTATACGGTTGATCGCAACCCGGAAGCGTGGGGGGCCCATGATAATCTTGGAGAAATATACCTGAAAGTTAACCAGCCCGAACAAGCCAAGGAGCAATTTGATGCCGTCATTCGACTCAAACCTGAACTTGCTCCGCCTTATGTCAATCTTGCCACCGCACTCTTGCAAATGGGCCGGATTCCCGATGCCACCGAAGCTCTGCAGCAATCGCTCGAAAGAGATCCCGATGCTCCCGAAGCTAATAACAACATGGCACTCTTGCTGGATCAAGTGGGGCATACGGACGAGGCGATAAATCGTCTTAAACGGGCTCTCATCCGGCGTCCGTTGTACCTCGACGCCCACAATAACCTGGGTCACGTTTTGCTCCGGACCGGACGCACGGCTGAGGCGATCGAACAATTCCAACTCGCCCTGAAGATAGATCCCTCCAATGCCACCGCGCTCGCCAGCCTGGCGGGGTTACGGCCACATGAAACGCCACCGGACGCCGTGCTTAAGCATTAAGCGGCTGAGACGGCCACTTCGGCGCGTCTTCCATAATGGACATTGGCTAATTTCATTTGCGGAGGTTAAATGAGCGGGCACCATGGCTAAAGGCTGGAATCAAGAGCGAAAAGGGATCCCTGAGACTCAGGCCCGCGACATGGGCGTTTTATCGACTGAATTTGTCCTTTCCAAGTGGAAATTGGTATCCATCCACGCCGCCATCATACTAGCTGCGGGATTTTGGATTTACTGGCCGTCACTTCATGGCGATTGGATATGGGACGACAGCATGTACCTCAGCCATAACCCGCTGCTGAACGAGCCCGGTCGGATCTGGAAAGCCTGGTTTCAGCCCGGAAGTTTCATCGAATACTATCCTCTTGAGCAAACCATCCAATGGATGCAATGGCAGTTATGGGGGAACAATACCTTTGGCTACCATTTTACCAATGTATGTCTCCACCTGCTCAGCGCGTTTTTGGTTTGGCGGCTCCTAAGCAAGTTCGGTTTGCGGTTGGCGTGGTTGGGAGGGCTCATCTTCGCCGTTCATCCGATGATGGTCGAATCGGTCGCGTGGATCTCCGAATTCAAGAACACACTATCGCTGCCGCCCTTTTTATTGGCGATGTGCGCCTGGATTGATTACGAAGACCTGGGGCGGCCGCGTGATTATTTCCTGGCCCTGGCGCTATTCCTCGTTGCCATGCTCTGCAAAATCGGCGTGGCGCCATTTCCGGTGATCATCCTGCTCTACGCCTGGTGGAAAAGGGGCCGGATCAGGTGGCGCGACGGGCTAACCTGTGCGCCATTTTTTGCGATCTCCGCAGTCCTCGCGTTGCTCAGTACATGGAGCGCCATCTGGTATATGCAGAGTCTGGCCAAGGAGATGGCCGTGGTGGAAAATGGCGGGTTCATTTCCCGGTTGGCTCTGTCCGGACAGACGCTTTCGGTCTATTTCGTTAAATGTTTCGTACCGATCGACCCGATGCCCATTTATCCGCAGTGGATACTCGATCCGTCCTCACCGATCCAGTTCCTGCCGTGGATCGTTGGTGCTGCTGTGATTTATTGGCTATGGCGGAGACGTCGAAGTTGGGGACGTCATGTTTTGCTCGCACTTGTTTTTTTTATCCTCACTCTAGCGCCATTCCTGGGTTTTGTGTCTGTTTCCTACCTGAGTTTTACCTGGGTAATGGACCACTTTCTCTATCTCCCGATCATTGGCTTAATCGGGATTGTCGTAGCTGGAGTTGAAGACGTGGATGCGCGGCTTGCCACTTCCATTCACCCTGTCAGCACCGGCATTCTGACCGTACTCATGGCCTTGCTGGCCTTTGAATCGCATTGGTACACCTCGGCTTTTACCGGCGATGAAACCTTTTGGACCTATACGGTGGAGCGTAATCCTGAGGCATGGCTTGCCCATAATAATCTCGGGAAAATTCTTCTTGTAACGGCGGGTAAGCCCGAACAAGCCAGAAAGCATTTTGAAACGGTCATTCGCCTTAAACCTGAACTCGCCGAGGGCTATTGTAATCTTGGCACCGCCCTGGTGCAACTGGGGCAAATTCCCGAGGCGGTCGAGGCTTTCAATCAGTCACTGAAAAGAGATCCCTATTCTCCCGAAGCCAACAATAACATAGGGATCATTTTGGCTCAAAAGGGCCACATTGACGAAGCTATCAGCCACTTTGCCCGGGCACTCTACAAAAATCTCCGCTACACCGAGGCTCACAATAATATGGGTAATGCCCTGCTTCTGTCCGGACGTATTCCCGATGCGATCGAACAATTCCGAGCCGCTATTCAGAGCGATCCCACCTATGTCGAGGCCCACGATAATCTTGGGCTGGCCCTGGTACAGGTGGGTCGTGTTTCGGAAGCCATGGAACAATTCCAAAAGGCACTCCAACTCAATCCTGGTGACGAGAAGGCCAGTCAGAACCTGGCGAAGTTGCAGCAATTGGAAAGGCATCCGACCGCTCCTGGCAAGAATTGATTGCCGACACGGAGACTTATGTTAGTTCTAACATGAAATAGGGGCATATCTTTCGGTTATCCCGATCTGGTCGAAGGAGAAAATCCCGCCTGTTGCTGGAAGCGACATTAAATAATTATGCTTAAAACCGCGCGGGCTATTTTTCGGTATGATACTTGCATACGGAAGCACGCCTGCTTGACCTACCCAACCCACTCACCTAAAATCACCACTTATGTCCACCTTTACCGATAACTCTAAGCGCCCGCCACTTCCTTCCGACTCCACCCGCCCGGGGCAACCGACCGGGACACGTACGACCACGGTTCTGACGTCCGATTGCGAATTCAAAGGCGCGCTGGCTTTTTCCGGCGAACTCGAATTGCATGGCCGGCTCGAAGGGACGATCGAATCCGAAGGCGGCGCGTTGACTGTAGGCGAGCAAGCCCTGATCAAAGCGGAGATCAAAGTCAACGACGTCCTGATTTATGGCAAGGTTCAGGGGAATATCTACGCCACGGGCCGCATCGAGCTTCGCGGCAAGGCCGAAGTCTACGGCGATCTCCATAGCAACCGCCTGGCGATGGACGATGGTGTCGTCTTCGTGGGCCGTTCCAATGCCTTGAACGGAAAGAGCCAGCCCGCGAGCGACTTTTCCAAGATGTTTACCCGTCTCGGTACCGTTGCCAAAACGAACACGAGCGTCGCACCTGCAAACTCCACCTCCGGCAAGAGTTCGGCGGAATAAGGCAGCGAAGGTTTGAGTCGTGCGATTACGCCAACAGGTGCGGTCGTTCGTGATAAATTTTAAGAATCAAATCCCCGAACAGGGTGTTGACCCAGGCGAACCATTTGCGTGTAAATTTCCCGGCATCGTCCTTGTGGAAGGACTCATGCAGGAACCCGGTGTCTGCCGAGGATCGCTTGAGCATGTCCAGGCACAATCGGATTTCCCGGTCATCCGTGCTCGTTAAAGCGCGTCCGATGATGCCCATTGGCCAGATATTAGGACCGCCAATGTGGGGGCTTCCCGCACCTTCCGCCACACTGCCCTTGTAGAAAAAAGGATTGTCGGCGCTCTGGGCAAACTTGCGGCTGTTTTGATAAACGGGATCGTCGACCGTTTTGTAGCCGAGATGGGGGATTGAAGTCAAACTGGGCAGGCCCGCGTCATCGATCAAGTAGGAATGACCCATGCCGTCACATTCGTAGGCATAGAGTTTACCGTCCCCTTTCGGATTCTCGATGACGCCGTGAGCCAGCACGGCCTCTTCCACCTCCCGGGCCAGCGAACGGCAGGTTTTGGCCAGATCGTTTTCATCCCTGACTACATCCAGCATCCCGGCCAATTGGCGCAAACTGATCACGGCGAAAAGATTTTCGGGAATATTGAAGAGATAAATCGCGGCGTCGTCCGAGTTTCGGAAAGGGGAACAAATCATGCCGGTGGGCTTGAACGCCGGGCCGTAACCGCCGTTGACCAGTGTATCGTTCGTCACGTTGTTGTCGCGGGCGAAGGAATAGTTGCCCTTACCTTTTTTGCGCTGTTGGTCGATCATGGTCTCGACGGCCAGGTGCATGGCTTTTTTCCAATGAGCGTCAAAAACGGAAGTATCGCCGGTAATCCGCCAATATTGATTAGCAAGGCGAATGCAATAGCAGAGTGAGTCGAGTTCCCATTTGCGCTCATGCACGCCCGGTTTCATGAGCGTGTGGTCGTTCTTCCATTCGCTGATTTTTGTCTCGTCCTTGTAAAAGGCGTTTGCGTAAGGATCAAGTTGGATACAGGCCGCCTGCCGATGAATCAGGCCGGCGATCATTTGAGACAAATGAGGGTCTTGAGGACAAAGGGACAAATAAGCCTGCACTTGAGCCGAGGAATCCCGGAGCCACATGGCGTCGATATCGCCCGTGATGATATAGGTGTCGGGCTTGCCGTCTTTCATCTCAAAATCGACGGTGGTATCGAGCGTATTGGGGTAGCAATTTTCAAAGAGCCAGGCCAGTTCCGGGTCTTGAATGGAGGACTTCACCTGGACAATCAAACGCTCCACGGCGTCGCTGTGAAATGTGCGCTTTCCCGGCGGGGGGCGTTGAGACACAAAAGTTCTACTCATACGGATTTCCATTTCCGAGCAAATGCAGCACCGCCATGCGGACGGCGAGGCCGTTCTGTACCTGGTCGAGCACGGTTGAGTTCGGGCCGTCGGCGAGTTCGCTGGCGATCTCGACGCCGCGATTGATCGGGCCGGGATGCATGATGAGCACGCCGGGTTTGCACTTCTGGAAGCGCGTCGTGCTCAGGCCAAAGAGGGAAACGTATTCGCCCACGGAAGGGAAGAAGCTGCGCTGCTGCCGCTCGTGCTGGATGCGCAGCAGCATGATGACATCAGCGTCGGGCAGGACAGCATCGAAGTCATGCGCGACCGTCACGCCCAATTCCGAAAAGATGTCCGGCACCAGCGTGGTCGACCCGACCAGCGTCACGCGCGCGCCCAGCTTGGTCAGCGCCCAGACGTTGGAACGGGCCACGCGGCTGAAGAGGATGTCGCCGCAAATCACCACATGCAGGTCCTTCCACTTGAGCTTATCGCCGAGCCGTTCGCGCATGGTGAAGGCGTCGAGCAGCGCCTGGGTTGGGTGCTCGTGCGCGCCGTCGCCAGCATTGACGATGTGGGCCTTGAGCCGATCGGCCAGGAATTGCGGGGCGCCCGCGGCGGAGTGGCGCAGGATGACGAAATCGGCTTTCATCGCTTCAAGCACCTGCCCGGTATCCTTCAGCGTCTCGCCCTTGCGAAAGGAACTCGATGCGCTGTCGATGGAAACAACGTCGGCGTCGAGGCGGGTCGCGGCCAATTCAAACGAAGTGCGCGTCCGAGTGCTTGGCTCGACGAAAAGATTCACCACCGTGCGGCCCTGCAGCGAGGTCGATTTTTTTATTGGCCTCTCCAGCAAATCCTTGAAGGTGCGCGCGGTATCGAGGATCAATTCGATCTCGGCCCGGTCCAATTCGCGGATGGTGAGGAGGTCCTTGCGCGTCCAGGCGGTGCTCATTAAAAGACGAGTCTAACGGGAGTTTGCGCGGAGGACACTATTTTTCTCGGATTTGGTAGTCCGCGATCTCCGAGCGCGGGGTGCTGCGCACGGCAGTATTTCCGTCGCCCGGAGGTCGACGGCTACCTCAAACTCTCCGCCACGGCTTTCGCGAAATAGGTCAGGATGATGTCGGCGCCGGCGCGCTTGATGGAAAGCAGTGATTCGTCGCGGGCCTTCTCTAAATCGAGCCAGCCGGCTTTGGCCGCGGCGTGGATCTGCGCGTATTCGCCCGAGACCTGGTAGGCCGCGACCGGCAGCGTCGTGCCGCCCTTGACGGCGGAAATGACATCGAGATAAAGCCCGGCCGGTTTGACCATGAGAATGTCGGCGCCCTGGTCCTCGTCGAGTCGCGCTTCGAGGAGAGCTTCGCGGAGATTCGCCGGATCGATCTGGTAGGTGCGCTTATCCAACGTGGGCGTTCCCTTTTTGGTGGCGCTCCCGACCGCATCGCGGAACGGGCCGTAGTAGGCCGAGGCGAATTTCACGGCGTAGGCGAGGATCGACGTTTGTGTGAAACCCTCGCGATCCAGTTCGTCGCGGATCGCGCCGATGCGCCCGTCCATCATGTCCGAGGGCGCGACGATGTCGGTCCCGGCGGCGGCGAGCATCGTGGCGTAATGGGTCAGGATATGCACCGTCTCGTCGTTGGCGACATCGCCCGTGACCGGATCGAGCACGCCGTCGTGCCCGTGATCGGTGTAGGGATCGAGCGCGACATCCGCGACGATCAGCGTGTCCGGAATTTCTGTTTTGAGCTGGCGGATCGCGGCGAAGAACCAGTTCTTGTTCGACACGGCGTATTTACCGCGCGCGTCCTTCAGAGCGGGATCGATCTGTGGAAAGAGCGCCACAGCGCGGATACCCAGTTCAGCCAGCCTCTTCACTTCCGCGAGAGTGTTGCGGACATTGAGCCGTTCGATGCCCGGCAGGCTGGGGATTTCCTCCGGGCCGCCGTGGCCGTCTTTTACGAAGAGCGGCTGGATCAAGTCGTCGGCATGGACGCGCGTCTCGCGCACGAGTGCGCGGATGGCGGCGTTCTGACGATTGCGGCGTGGACGGCGGATCAGGTCGAGCGGTGGAGTGTATGCGGAGTTGATCATGAAAGGGGAATCTTAGTTTAAAGTAGAGCCGTTTGTTCGAGGTGCACAGCTTCCAGCGACGGCAGTCCGCCGATCAATTTCTGGTGCTGGAGATAAACCTGCCGGTCGGTCAGGCAGGCGAGGTAATCGCACGTCGCGCGGTACTCGCCGTCATTCTTGACCCGCATGGTGAATTGCGGGCTGAGCAGATGGGGATGGCTGACGAGCAGTTCAAAAAGCTGGACGAGGCAATCGACCGAGCGGCGGCGCACGGCGGTGAGGGACGGGTGATGATAAAAACGGCTGTAGAGGAAGGTGAGCAATTCCTTGGCGCGGCCTGCCATTTCCGGCGAGAAAGTGATCATCGCGGGCAAGCGGCGCACGTCGTCACTGGTCTGCGGCGCGCGGCCCTTGATCGTGTGGCTGGAGTGATCGATGACATCTTCGACCAGGCGGCCCAGCAGCGTCCGCAGCACGAAATAACGTCCCCGCTCCGGCTCAAGGTGCGGGTAGGGGGCGAGCGCCCGTTCGCGCGTGTCGCGCCACAACTCGAGGTTGCCCAGTTCCTGCTCGTTGATCAGGCCCGACTCGAGGCCGTCATCGAGATCGTGGCAGATGTAGGCGATCTGGTCGGAGAGATCGACCGCCTGCGCTTCGAGCGACGGCTGGATAAAACCCTCGATGAGTTTGCCGGGAACGTAAGGCTTGTGCAGGCCCTCGCGCACTTCCCAGGTCAGGTTGAGGCCGTTGAACACGGGATACTTCAACTCGAGTTCCTCGACCACGCGCAGGCTCTGGGCGTTGTGGCGGAAACCGCCGTGCCGGCCCATCATCCGGTCGAGCGTCTCCTCGCCGAGATGGCCGAAAGGCGGATGGCCGAGATCATGCGCCAGGGCGATCGCCTCCGCCAGGTCCTCGTTGAGGCCGAGCGCCCGCGCCAGTGTCCGTGCGATGCACGAGACCTCCATGGTGTGGGTCATCCGCGTCCGGTAATGATCGCCGGTGCCGTTGAGAAAGACCTGGGTCTTGTACTCGAGCCGGCGGAAGGAGCGGCTGTGGACGATGCGGTCGCGGTCGCGCTGGAAGTCGAGGCGGAACCGATGCTGGTCCTCCGGATGAACGCGCCCGCGGGACGTGGAACTGTTCTGCGCATAGGGCGCGAGGTGACGGGCCTCACTTCTCTCCAGGTCAAATCGGCGTCGCGGCATTACACCAACTTGTCATCTTACGAGCCGCGATTCAACTGAATCGTTTGGCAATCCTCCGGGCCTCCCGCAAGATGGATTGCCAGTCTTGCGTGGAGATGAGAAGAAAAGGGCCGGACGCGACACCATGATACGTTTGCTTCTTATTATTTGCACGGCTTTGGCTTCCCAATCGGCCTTCGCCGACAGCGAGATCAAGTGGGGCCTGCCGGTCGATGGATTGCGCATCGGGATACAGAGCGCCGTGACGTCGACGACCGCAGACCAGGACCTGACTTTTACCGTGACCGTGCAGAACGTTTCGCCCGCTCCGATCACGATTCCAGCGCCCGACACGTACGTTCTGGAAACGACTCGCTCCGACGACTTTCATCATACCCCGCTGTTTCCGGTCATCACGAGAGCGCAAATGGCCTTATTTACGGGAGTCTACACGCCTTGGACCAGTTCGCCCATCGGGCCGACGGTGGAAAGCTTGCTCGCCCATGTCCTCACCATCGCGCCCGGCCAATCGGTGACGTGGAAGGACGTTCCGCTGAGACGGGGTTTTTATGTCGGAGAACATCCGGAGTTTAACCATAAGACGAACATCCAAAAGTTCCTGCTGCAACCGGACTGCCTCAACCACGTCCAATTTCGTCTTGAAAACGATCAGGCCCCAATCGCGAACGCTAGGGTCTGGATCGGCCAGGCCGATTCGGGAACGGTCGATATCCAGGTGAACCCGGCGAGGACGGACGGGATCAAAGTGGAGGCTGGTTTCTCGCTGCCGAAGCAGACTTATTTTGTGGGCGAGCCAATCGAGGCTACTTTCACCGTCACGAACAAGGGCGACATTCCCATCCATTTTCGAACTGGAGGCGATTACCGCGCTTCCGGACGCCATGACCGCTTTTCCATTTCAGCCATCGATTCATGGGGATGGGGTGTTTCCGATCCGCTCAGGTGGCAGTGGCTTTTCGGCGGTGGGATTGGCGGCGGACTCGGCGGCATGCCCACGGTCAATCCGGGTGCGAGCTATACGGAGAAGGTGCTGGTCAACGAATGGTGCGCCTTTTCCAAGGCGGGCAAGTACAAGATCACCTGCAAGCGCACGCTCAATGTGCTCGTTTCCGATGCGCACGGCCCTGACCTATATTCGAAACCCGAGAGCAGCCTTCCCGCCGTCCCCATCCAGACTACCCTTGAGGTCACCCTTGAAGATAACCACTCCGCGCAGACATCCTATATCGCTACCTTGGTCCCGGCCTTGCTGCGAAGTGACGAATCGTCCTATCCCGCATCCCAGCAACTCAAAACTTTGGCCCAGGCCCAAACGCCCGCCGCTTTTCCTGAAATCGTCAAGCTTCTGGACGCTCCTCCGCGCACCCAGCGAGATGCCGTCGAATGGCTCTCTTACTATGGTAGTGGGAAAGCTTCTCCCGTTTTTCACGAACACTGGTCGAAATTGAATCCCCAAGCCCGACAGTTGGCCCTGAGCAAAATGAGTGAGTGGAACAGCGTATGGCAGTCCACGGGAGTCGAGCCGCTGATGGCCGCCTCGTTGCACGATCCCGATCACGAGTTGCGTGCGAACACCGTTCTGCTCTGTTCCAGGAAGCAATATGCGAGTTGTCTTCCGATTCTCTTAAGCATGGGCGATGATCCCGATTTACTGGTGCGCCGTTATCTAGGGGCGGCGCTCGGCGCCAGCGGAGACCAACAGGCGATTCCCGTTCTCCTCAAGTTGCTGCACGATTCCGACCCCGATCCCTACATCAAGATATGGGCGGCTGAGGGTCTCGGCAAATTCAAGCGCATGGAAGGAGTGCCGGTCATGATCGACCTTCTGCGCGATCCCCGGCATCGCAAGGAGGAAGGCAACGTCATGGAGACGCTTAAGCCCCTCACGGATCAGGATTTTAACAGCAACCGCAACTCGTACCTTGATTGGTGGGAGAAAACCGGACAGGCCGAGTATGACAAGCATTAGGCGGCCTGGCGGGCGCGAACATGCTCGCAGGCTTGAAAAACTTTGGCCTTGAAGGTGTCGAAATCGAGTTTCAGGCCGCTGATGTAGGCGCTCCAGCCCGCGCTCGATTTGGCGAAGTGTGCCGCGTCTTCGATCTCCTCGTGGGATCGTGCCTGCTTTTATAAGACGCAAGTTATTTGCATATATTTCTTGCAAACGATTTACATGAAAGCTAGCTCTTTTTTTATGCAAGCGATTTGCGTCTCTTCCCCCGTTGGTTTAAAATGTCTGGCCGTCACGCTCCTTTTCGGAGCGGTCATTTCTTTTGGTGACGCTCGTGCCGAGGCCCAAACCGCAGCAGGCATTGCCATCGCCGACACGGCCCAGACGCCGGCCCTTGCGGGCGAAAATCAACCCGTGCGGATGCCGGAGGTTACGGTCATCGGACAGTTGGATGTGGCTCGGCAGGAGATTGTGCCCAGCTTGGGAGCGACAGTTTATACCATCGATCAGCGAGAAATTCAGGATTTGACCCAAGGGGACAACATTACCTTGCCCAAGCTGGCACTTCGATTTCCGGGGGTAAGCCAGGATTCGGAAGGCAACGGGAGTTTCCACGTCCGGGACGAGCACGGCAATGTGCAGTATCGCATCAATAACGTGCTCATTCCCGAAAGCATCACCAGCTTTGGCAGCCAGTTTGACACACGCTTTGCTGATCACGTCGATCTGATCACAGGCGCGCTTCCGGCGCAGTACGGTTTTCGTACATCGGGTATTCTTGACATCCACACCAAGAGCGGAGCGTTCAATGAAGGCGGCGATGTGGAGATGTATGGCGGTAGTCACGAAACGATGCGTCCCAGCTTTGAATACGGCGGTTCACAGGGGAAGCTGAACTACTATTTTTCGGGCAGCTACCAGCAAAACACACTCGGGATCGAAAATCCGACACCCAGCGCAAACGCGATTCACGACCAGACCGATCAGTACCGGGGTTTCACCTATCTTTCCTACGTCATTGACGACACCAGTCGCCTCAGCTTGATCGCAGGGGAAGCTTACAATCAGTTTCAGATTCCCAACGCGCCGGGACAATCACCCGGTGTCGATGGAGCCGGAAATTTCTTCGCGATTCCGGGGATGACCTCATTTGATTCGTCCGCCCTTAACGAGCAGCAAAGGGAGCAGAACAACTTTGAGGTGCTGGCCTATCAGAAGTCGATAGACGACTTCAATTTCCAACTTTCCGTCTTCAATAGCTACAGTGCCGTTCATTTCAGTCCCGATCAATTAGGCGACCTCTTTTTTAATGGTGTCGCTGGGAGCCTGGATAGGAGTGTCATGTCCAACGGACTGCAATTCGATAGCAGTTACGAAATCGATGAGAGCCATACCCTACGCGGAGGCGTTTTACTTAACGCCCAAGGCTCGACCCAGACCGCCAATACCACGGTCATTCCGGAAGACTCCGTTACCGGATCGCAAAACGGACCTCCCTTCAGCGTCTTCAATCGCGATTACCAGACGGCTTACAGTTACGGCATCTATCTCCAGGACGAATGGAAAATCACGAAGGAACTAATCCTGAACTATGGCGGTCGTTTTGATATTTATCAGAGCAGCCAGATTCGTCAGAACCAGATCAGTCCACGCATCAATGCGATCTATAAGATCGACAAGAGCACGACAGTACATGGCGGCTATGCCAGTTATTTTACGCCGCCGCCGCTTGAAAATGTGCCGCAGGGCAGCATCAATCAGTTCGTTAACACGACCAATGCGGCTACGCCGGGGCTTCCCAGTGATCTCACCCGGGCCGAACGCGCCAATTATTTCGATTTGGGCATTGTCCACAACTTCACTCCTGAGTATCAGGTCGGCCTCGATGGATACTTCAAGCTCTCTCAAAATACCATCGACGATGGCCAGTTCGGAGCAGCGCCGATCTTGAGCGCTTTCAATTACCGCCGGGGCCAAATCGGCGGCATGGAACTCAGCCAAAGTTATACCAAAGGTGGATTCTCGGCCTACGGCAATATCGCCGTGGAAGAAGGCCTTGGAACGGGCTGGAACTCAGCTCAGGCCGAACTTTTTAACGCGGCCGACTATAACTACGTCCAATCCCACTACATCTATCTCGACCACAGCCAAAGCTTCACTGGGTCGCTAGGGCTGTCCTACAAAATCTCGCAAACCGAGACAACGCCTTACCTGGAAATGGTCTGTGGTAGCGGTCTGCGCACTGATATCGATTGTGCGCCAAACGGCGGCTCCCTTTCCGCCTATGACTCCGCCAATATCGGATTCACCCAGGGATTCAAGTGGGCGGGTTGCGAACACCTGTCGGCACGTTTCGACGTGATCAATATCGGTGATCAAATTTATGAATTGCGCAACGGTTCCGGCGTGGGGGTCTTCGCGCCGCAGTTTGGCCAGCGTCGCAGCTTCTACGGTGGGCTTACTTACTCCTTCTAACATCATCCAAACCGCTCGCAAAACGAATGATTGTCGTAAGAGACCGGCAACGATGGGCAACCTGTTGGAGCGTCTCGATTTTGTTTCATGTCGGTCTTTTGATTTTTGCTGTTGCATGGCTGACCCAACCGGCGCGATTTCATGTCGAACCGGGCAAGACTTCTATGGAAATTGACCTCATTGTCGAATCCCTTCCAGTGCCAACTATTACTCCGCCGATGCCCGCGCTGCCGCCTGTGGCTCCCACCCTTCCATTGGTACGAACCGCCCCGGTTTCCGAGCCTCTTAAGCCTCAGTTCCCAACCAAGCCTCAACCTCCGAAGCCCCTACTATCGCCGAGGGCATCTCCTGTCAAAGAAACGAGCAGCCCATCCAAGGGGGCCGTTCAGGCCCAACCCGAGGAACTACATAACGAACCGCCGGAATATCCTGAAGTATCGCGTGCCGCTTGCGAACAGGGCGAGGTGATCTTGCGGGTTGAGGTTACAGCAGTAGGGGAATCGACGAATGTCAGTATCCTGAAAAGTTCAGGATACTTCCGACTCGATCAGGCGGCGAGACGAGCGGTTCAGCGTTGGAAATTTCATCCTGCCGTGATAGCAGGAGTACCAGTGTCCTCCGAGGCTGACGTCCCTGTCCATTTCAAACTTGAGTAACGCGGACTACTTCAGTTCGTTTGAAGACGCTGGCGCTAAATTCTGTTCCATCCAACTGACGACGATGTCCGGGTGTTCCTGATGATGGCCTCCGGGGACAACTTCCGTGGTATAGTCCCTGCAGTGCTCCGACTTGAGCATCGCAACCGCGTCTTTGTTTTGAGTCAGGATAGGCTCCAAATCCTCCGATCCCCAGATCAGCTTGATTGGCTTGTTAAACCAGCGAGACAGGCTCAGGTCGTAATAGCCTCCGGCAAAATTGCCGCTTTGAAAAGCGATGCCATGAAAAAAATCAGGGTGTTTGGTAGCCAGGCACCACGTCGGAAATCCTCCTCCGCTAAAGCCGACCATGAAGACGTTGTCGCCGTTGTACTTTAAATTATCTTTGATCCAACTGAGACAGTCCTTAAAATAGGGCTCATCTTCCGAGAGGTGGACGGAGTTGACGGATGAGAGAAAGGATGGGCAGACAATCGTAAACCGATGTTGTTTGGCAAGCTGAAGCCAGCCTTGGATTTCCCTCGGGCCGGCTCCGCCGTTGCCGTGGGCGGCGATCAACAAGGGCCGATCCGGTACGCCGCCCTCGGGCCACACGCTCATTTCATTTGCGGTCGTCCTTTTTCCCAGCTTAATGGTGAAGACCGGACTATCGGCCAGGGGCGTCTGCTTATTTTGTGATAATGCCGCTGATGACTCCTCAGGTGCCGGATGCGCCGGAGGAAGCGGCATGGCGTTGATGGGTTTGGCGGGAGCAACAACGGCATTGGTGATGGCAGCAGGCGCAGGAGCTTGAGGAGAAGCTGTTGTCGGAACTACGGCCACTGTAGTCGGCGGCGGGCTGTAGTCGGTTGAACTCAGGGCGATCCGGTAACGGGTTCCTTGGGCATCTTGCAAGATGACTTTGGCGCCTTCCGCGCTCACCAAAGTTAATCGAGTCCCGACAGTCGCCTCGCTCACGCCGACCATTTCCCCGGTTGGAGAAAGAGTCTCAATCGGCGCTCGTTTCGTGATGGTAACGGCGACAGGCGCGGTGTCCGCGCCTTTACCGGTTGAAACCGACAATAAGAAAACCAGCGCAAGGGCGATGAAACGGGCCATGGTGATCTAATTCTATAAGGCTTTACTGATGTATAAGCAAAGCTTATAGTGTGTCGTTATAGCGACGATATTTCCGCCTGCAGAGGTAGCCGTCGGACCTGCGGTCGGCAGCAGTTGCGGCGGTCTGCGCCCGCCGTCGGTACCCATGGTGGGCGTTGGTCTCCGGGCGATGGTGCATCACGCCGAGTTATTGAGCCGTTTTCGCGACAACCGTCAACGTAGCCGAAAGCGTATTATTGCCCTTACTACTCTCCTCGATCCGTCCGACGTCATCGACAATTGCTTTGATAACAAACGTACCTTCCGTGCAAGTCCACGTTGCCTTGCCATTCGGACTGGTATTGGCCGTCAAGGTGTGGCGTTCGCCCGGCGCGAGCGGTTCATGCGAGCTATCACTCCAGCATATGACCTTGTCATTAACCAGGAAGGTAAGCCCATGCGTCATGTCCGGAGTGGCCGCCGTCCCAATATTGGCGATCGTCCCGGTAAAATGAACGGCGTCACCTGCCTGGGGATGCAACGGGTCCCACGAAATCGATTCCACAATAAGATCGGGCCGATGATCAGGCGTGCAGGCGATAATTTCCGCTGGCGAAGAGAGAAGTCCTCTCGAATCGACCGCCCGCACGAGATAGGGAAAGCCTATTCCCGGAAGGAGCGGAGTATCCGTAAACGTAGCCGAACCGTTCGCCATCGGAACGGCAGTACCCAGATAGCGTCCCATTCGGCTCACGACGAAAGCCGCCGGGCGTGGGCCGTTACTGCGCCATTGCAGCGTTGCGGATGTCGGCGTGGTGGACGCGACAAGGTCAACCGGAGCCGCCGCCGGCATATTTGTGCCCTCAGAACCCACGGAAGCCGCAAGGCGCAAAATAACTACGTCGTCCGGCACTGAAACAACTATGGACTTACTCGCCTCCCAACTATTTTGAGGCTGGATCCCCATAAGAGGCCGATACAGGGTCGTCGCCAGCGGCGTCGCCAGACGGATGGTAACGTGCTCCGGCTCGGGCGAAAGATCCTTCCCGGTTTTGATGTCGAACGAGCGGACTTCCTGCCACAAGAGAAGATTGATGCCGCCGTCGGCGCGGGACAGCAGAGTGTGATGAACGTTTGAGGGCCCTTCGATTGCCAACGGAAAAGCGCGGTCGGGAGCCTCCGTCCGAATCCAGTGCAGACTCTTCGGGTCCCACTGGCTTTCGCTTAGCAGCGAGATCAGATTGGCCACTGCACTGAATCCCGGCTTGGGAGAAGCATCATTGCGAAGCAGCCCAAAGTTCGCCTCCGGATCGTTCGGATTGACCGATTCATCGATCAGTTCATAGCTGAAAGTGCGAACGATTCCCGCATTCCAGTATTCGGCAAACTGACGCGGAAAATAGCATCCGCCGGCCTTTTCGGAAATCCCAGGCTGTCCTCCGCCCGGCACCCGGTGGTCGGATAAACAATTGTGATAGCCCGATTCCGTGGCGACCATCTGCTTGGCATTATTCCCACTACCCAAAAGGGCAAGGGCGCGGCGGACACACAGATCTCCCCAGACAATGTTCGTGGACGGCATTTCTCCCCCCGCATAAGGATGAAAAGCAATGTCATCAAAGCTGGTGAGAGGCGCAAGGGCTATCCCCCCATCCAAAATGGGAGTGGTGGATGCGACGGGTATGCGCGCCAGCAACGGTTCGGCGCGGACAGCCTTATAGAGATCGTCCTGCCAAAGTCTCACGCCCTGGGGCCATCCTTCGCCCCGATAACTGGATTTGAACAGAAGCCAGAAATTGTTCGGTTCGTTAGCCCCTTCGATCATATCAAGCAGTCCGGGACTCACTTTCCAGGCCGTCATGAAAGTCCCGAGATCATGGTCCCGTGGATCACTCACGATCGTGCTGCGAATGCCCAATTCGCGCCAAAGTTCCAGCTCCCGCACAGACAAGCCATCGCGAATATGACGAATGCCCGATTCCGCCAGTCGTTTCTTGACCAGAGCGTAGGTCTTTCCGTAAGGCGTATTCTCGTAGCTCCAGTGAGTGCAGACGCCGATGCTGTCGACAAAGTCGTCCGATCTCGGTGCAGGCTCCCAGGTAATATCCGCGCCCAAAGCGGGAAGGACCATTGCCGCCAGCAAGACAAATGAGAGCGGAGTTGCGGACATCTATTCGTCCTGATGTCTAGACCCATGGGGAGAACTGCACAATTCTGATTTCCAATACGCTGCAACCTGCTAATTCGTCACGGTGGACTTTTTCAATCATTACCTGCAAATCGTGCTTCTCGGCATCGTCGAGGGGGTGACGGAATTCCTGCCTATTTCCTCCACGGGTCACCTGCTCATTGCGGAACAACTGGGCCTCGGGCACGAGCCGGATGTCTTCAACGTGGTGATTCAGGCGGGGGCGATCCTTGCGGTGGTCTTTATCTACTGGCACAAGATCATGGACCTGATTGGGAGCCTCGACAAAGCGGAGTCGCGGAATTATCTGCTCAAGGTGATCCTGGCTTTCGCGGTCACTTCCGTGGTCAGTCTGCTTCTGATCAAACATTACCATATCAAGCTGCCGGAAACCCTGACGCCGGTGGCTTGGGCGACGCTCATCGGGGGCTTCGTGATTTTCGCCATCGAATTCCTGGCCAAGAACCTCTATCCGCATGAGGAAGTTTCATGGTTTGAAGCTGCGCTCATGGGGCTGGCGCAGGTCGTGGCCGCCGTTTTCCCCGGCGCTTCCCGCTCCGGCTCGACGATCATGACTGGTATGGCCATGGGCATGAAACGGCCCGCGGCGACCCAGTTTTCCTTTTTGCTGGGGATACCGACCATGTTTGCGGCCAGCGGGCTCGACATCTGGCGCTACCGGAAGGATTTGACGACAGCCGACCATCAACTGGTGCTTGATATTATTGTCGGGTTTCTCGTTTCGATGGTCGTCGCGTTCTTCGTGGTCAAGTGGCTGCTCCGCTTTGTCCAATCGCATACTTTCAATGGCTTTGCGATTTACCGGGTGATCCTGGGCATGGTTTTGCTGGCGGCATTGGCGACCCACGCGATTCCGGAAGGTGGAGATGCCAGTGCCAAGGCGGAAACGGCGAAGGCCGGGGCCGCCAAGGTTGAATCGGCGCCAACACTGGCTCCGCAAGCCAGGGAAGCGCCGCTTCCGGTCATGGATACGAATTCTCCGTCAACGCTAATGCCTGCTTCAACCCCGACGACGAAACCTGCGCAACTTGAACCGATTACGGTGCCCGGTGATTCTACTGACGGCATGCCGGCTACGACAAATGCTGCGCCTACACCAGTTGCGCCGGCGACGAATGGTGCGTATGTATTCCCCGCGGCGCCGAACGTGTACACATCAGGCCTCGATAAAGTTTACGGGGTCTTAACGCCTGCAGCTAACAATCCGCCTGGTTCTTTGTCACTCCCTTCAGTCAATCTTTCCACTGACGACATGTCCGCAGCGCAGCAATCCCGAGATGAATTCCGGTCAGGTACTGACATAGCATATGGTCGGCCCCAGGCACTTCTTTCCAACCAACAGGGCTTTCCTCAAGTCAATACCTTCACCAATGCTGCGCCGGTCGCGCCAAACGGGATGAATTGGGCCAATGGCGACAGCCGCTACATTGGCTCCATTGATCGATCTGATGGGGAAATTGTGCTTACGCCGGACATGATCAATCAGCCGGTGGTTAACTTAAGCAAGCCTTCCGCCAACGTCGCGTGCGCAGCCCCGGCGACGAATGCGGAATCGGCACCGATTGCGCCGGGCACGGCGGGGCAATAGGGGATGGGACTTATGGAAAAGGTGCCCTCTGGAGCAAAATAGTTAGAGGTCCCTCGACAAGCTCGGGATGACAATCTTTTATTACAAGAGCCTTTCGGCTCGAAAACTCCATTCCGCGAATGTTCCAACTTCTTAAAACTGATTCGGGCAGCCGGGCGCGCCGCGGGTGCCTGACGACGAGCCACGGAGTCATTCAGACGCCCCAGTACATGCCGGTCGGAACGCAGGCTTCAGTAAAGGCCGTCGCGCCGCGCGATCTCGACGCGATGGGCACGGAGATCATTCTCGCTAATACCTACCATCTCTTTCTTCGTCCCGGGATGGATGTCTTCCGTGAATTCGGCGGCCTGCACAAGTTCATGAACTGGCACAAGCCGATTCTCACCGACAGCGGTGGATTCCAGGTCTTCAGCCTGGCCAAGCTGCGGCAGATCACCGACGAGGGCGTTGAGTTCCGCTCGCACCTGGACGGCAGTAAATTTTTCCTCGGGCCGAAGGAATCGATCTCCATCCAGCACGCGCTTGGCGCGGACATCATCATGGCTTTCGACGAATGTCCGCCCTGGCCGTGCGAGGAGGCGACCGTTGCCGCTGCGGTGAAACGGACGATCACCTGGGCCCGTTCTTCGCTTGACCACCATCAGCACCTGATCGCCACGCATGAGTTGCGCCCAACGGCGGAGCAGGCGCTTTTCGGGATTGTGCAGGGGAGCGGCTACCCGCATCTGCGCGAGGAATGCGCCTGCGCGCTGACGGCGATGGATTTTGATGGCTATGCCATCGGGGGCGTGAGCGTGGGCGAGCCGGAGGAGGAGATGTACAAGGCCGTCGATTCGACCGTGCCCCACTTGCCCGAGGGCAAGGTTCGGTACGCGATGGGCCTCGGCCAGCCGCACCAAATGGTGGAACTGGTCGCGCGGGGCGTTGATATTTTCGATTGCGTCCTGCCGACCCGCGTCGCGCGCCACGCCACGGTCTATACGCGCACCGGCACGTTGAACCTGCGCGGGGCACAGTACCGGCTCGACGGCGCACCCCTGGAACCGGGGTGCGGCTGTTATGCTTGTCAAAACTTTACCCGTGCCTATATTCGGCATCTATTCAAAGCGGGTGAAATCCTCGCACTGGTTCTGGTCAGCCTGCATAATCTGCATTTTTACCACGAACTGATGCGCGACATCCGGGACGCGCTCGACTGCGATTCGTTCGGCACGTTTCGCGAGAACTTCCTCCGCACTTATAAAACCACTAAAGAAACCGTTTAATGTCTTCGTCTCCACTCGCCGTCTTTTTCGCCCAGGTTGCCACCAACGCCGCTTCCGGCGCCACCGATGCCACCGCGGCGCCGCAAAGTCCCCCTGCCTTCACCCCGTTTCTCTACATCGTTCTTTTCGGGTTGATGATTTATTTCGCCCTGATTCGCCCGCAGATGCAGGCCAAGAAAAAGGTGGAGGAGACGATCAAGAGCGCCAAGACCGGCGACAAGATCGTGACGTCCAGCGGGATTCACGGCGTCATCACCAACGTGAAGGATTCGACCGTCATCGTGAGGGTGGCCGACAACGTGAAGCTGGAAATCGAAAAAAGCCACATCGACAAGATCACGCGGGCCGACTCCGGCGCCGATTCAGAAAAGGCCGTCACGGCCAAGGTTTCCTAAAGCTTAAAGCCCACCCCATTGTCCCATGCAAATGTATATCCCCATTTTTATCGCTTCTCTCGGATTTATCGGATTTTTCATCTGGTATCTCGCGGCCGAAAACGCCGCATCTCGTCGCGCTGCCGGCCTGGGCGCCATCGCGGCCAGCTTGCTCACCTGCGGCCTGGCGCTTTACCCGATCGACAAAACGATCCGGCTTGGGCTCGATCTCCAGGGCGGCACCGAATTTTTGCTGCAAGTGCAGGGCAATCCGACTCCGCAGGCGCTGGACCAGGCGACCACTGTCATCCGCAAGCGCCTTGACGTGCTGGGCACGCGTGAAATCAGCATTTTGCCCGAGGGAAAAGACCGGCTGAAGATCCAGATTCCGGGGTTGCAGGGAAGTGAAGTTCCCGAAGCGCGCAAACAGATCACGCAGGCGGCCAAGCTGGAATTGCGGCTCGTGCCCGACAACTACGGGGAGATTCTCCAGAAGGCCAGCGCGAACGGCGGCAAGCTGCCCTACGAATACGCGCTCGATTACGAGATTCTGCCTGAAGTGCAAAAGGACGAGCAAGGCAAGGACCTTCCCCCGACTCAACTCGTGGTCAACCGGCAGGCTTCCATTTCGGGAAAGCATGTGACTCGTGCCTACCGGAGCATCAGTCAGCTCGGGCAGTCGCAAGTTGATTTTCAACTTGATGATGTCGGGACCAAGGCGATGGCTGAAATGTGCGAAAAGTATCCGGGGCGCCGGATGGCCATCATCCTCGACAATCTCGTGCAAAGCGCGCCGACCCTCCCCACCGACCCGGAGAGATATATCCGGTCGGGCTCCGGTGAAATCAGCGGCGCGAACATGTCCAGCCTGGAATGCGAAGAACTGGCCAGTGTGATGCAAAATCCACTGGAGAATCCGGTCACCCTGCTGAGCACCAATTTTGTGGACGCTTCCCTGGGCGCCGATTCGATCCAAAGCGGACTGCACGCGGGAATCATCGCGCTGCTCCTGGTGATTTCGTTCATGGTCATCTATTACCGCGTCTCGGGCATGATCGCCGTGCTCGCGCTGACGGTGAATCTTGTTCTGCTTTTCGGCCTGCTCGCGCAGTTCCATTTCACGCTGACGCTGCCCGGCATCGCGGGCATCGTTCTGACCATCGGTATGGCGGTCGACGCCAACGTGCTTATCTACGAGCGCATTCGCGATGAACTCGCGTTGGGCAAGCCGGCACGCTCAGCCATCGACATCGGTTTCGAGAAGGCCTTCAGCGCGATCTTCGATTCGAACGTGACCACGCTGATTCCGGCCGTCGTTCTGGCTTATTTTGGCACAGGCCCCTTGCGTGGCTTTGCCGTTACGCTCGTACTCGGCATTATCGCGAATCTCTTCGCCGCACTGGTGGTGACCCGCAATACATTCGACTGGATTTTGACCGCGACGGAGAAGCCGAATCTCTCGATGATGCAATTCATCAAGTCGCCTCGGTTTGACTTCCTCAAGCTTCGTTACGCCGGGCTGATTTTCTCGCTGTTCCTTCTGGCTGTCGGCGCGGGCGCCGTGGCGATGCGGGGCGTGTCGCTGCTCGGGGTCGATTTCAAGGGTGGCGATGCCGTCACAATGACTTACCAGCAGCCCGTGGAGATCGGGCAGGTGCGTGAAGCGCTGCTTAAGAACAACTTGAAGGATGTCATGCTCCAGCCTGTTTCCGGCTCCAACGCGCTGCTCATCCAGACCGAGGAAAATCAGGGTGACCACGCCGTGCAGATTCTCAAGGATACCTTTCCGCAGGCCGGTTATGTGGCCGGGTCGGTCGATAAGATCGGCGCGCAGGTCGGAGGCGAGATGCAGCATCGAGCGATCACCGCTCTGCTGATGGGGCTTTTCGGTATTCTTGTCTATGCAGCGATCCGCTTCGAGTGGTCCTATGCCATCGCGGCGGCGGTCGGCCAGTTGCATGACGTGCTCATCGCATTGAGCATCATGGCGATTCTCGGCCGGGAATTGACGCTGCCGCTGGTCGGCGCGTTGCTCACCATCGCTGGTTATTCGATTAATGACAAAATCGTTGTGTTCGACCGCATCCGCGAAGGCGCGAAACTGCGCGAAAAGGGGAGCTTTTACGAGGTGATCAATCGCAGCTTGAACCTCACGCTGGCCCGGACGATTTTGACCGGTAGCACCTGTTTGCTCGCGACCGGCGCGCTCATTGTGTTCGGCGGTCCGGTCATCCATGATTTCTCACTCGCGATGTTTATCGGCATCATGTCGGGCATCTACTCGTCCCACTTTATCTCGCCCGGTCTGGCCTGGTGGCTGGGGCGGTTTGGCCATGGCAGCGCGTCGACTGCCTCTGGCGGATCGGGCGGTTCGGGCAATTCCGGCCGTTCAGGTAAACCCACGCCGACTGCTCCGACTCTAGGCAAAAAAGCTACGGTTGAGGTTTGAGATTTCGCGCGAAACCGAAGGGGAAAGTTTCGCACAGAGGACTGCAGAGGCGGGGGAAGAGATGGGGAAGGCAGACGATGAAGAATAAATGAGAGGTCAAAATCTTCCCTAAGCTCATCAGCCCTCTTCGGCCCTCTGTGCGAAACCTCTCCTTCATCTCAGTGCAAAATTTCTGCTGTTTCTTGTCTTTCCCTGCGCGGGGAATCAGAATGAAGCCATGAGCGATCTCAGTGCCCTAGGCAAGCGATGGCTTCAGGCCGCGCCGTGTCCGGAGGCGCTCGATCTGGCGCGGAGGCTGGACCTTCATCCGCAGATTGCGTCACTGCTGTGGCAGCGCGGCTTTCGCGATCCCGATCAGGTCCGCGCGTTTCTCGATCCGCGCCTGCAATCGCTCGGCGATCCTTTCAAGCTCACCGATCTGCGCCGCGCGGCGGAACGGATTCTCCAGGCCATTGCCGCGCGCGAGAAGATGGTGATTTTCGGCGATTACGATGTCGACGGCATTACCTCCAGCGCGCTGATGTGGCGCATTCTCCGGCGACTTGGCGCGGACGTGGAAACATTCCTGCCGCTGCGTATGGAGGAGGGCTACGGACTCAGTCAGGATGGAGTCGAGCGGTGCGTCGAGCAGCATCAACCCGCCGTCCTCATTGCGGTCGATTGCGGGACAACGGCGGTGAAGCAGGTCGCGTGGTTGCGCGCGCGGGGCATCGACGTGGTCATCATCGATCACCACGCGCTGCCGCCGGAGCTTCCCGCCGCGCACGCGCTCGTGAATCCGCAAAGAGACGGCGCGTTTGATTATTTCGCCAGCGTCGGACTTGTCTTCAAGGTCTGTCACGGCCTGCTCAAGCTCGCCGGAGAGGGAAGCGCAAAGATCGATCTCCGCGAATATCTCGACCTCGTCGCCATGGGCACCGTGGCCGACATTGTGCCGCTGGTGGAGGAGAATCGCATTCTCGTCCGGCGCGGTCTGCGCCAGCTTGAGCATACACTTTGGGCCGGATTGCGCGCGCTGATCGAGGTCAGCCAGGTCAGCTTTCCGGTCACGGCGCAGGACGTCGGCTTCCGGCTCGGGCCGCGCCTCAACGCCAGCGGACGGCTCGGCGACGCGATGCTCTCGCTGCGGCTGCTTCTCACCGATGACCGAGCGGAAGCGACGTCGATTGCGTCCGAATTGAATCGCAATAACCGCGAACGACAGACGGTCGAAATGGAGACCTTTCTTCAGGCGGAGGCGCAATTGCAGGAGAGCCACGACCCGGCGCGCGATTGGGGCATTGTTCTTTCGGGCCGGAACTGGCACTGGGGCGTGATCGGCATTGTCGCGTCGCGTTTGCAGAAGCGTTATCACCGCCCGACCATCGTCATCGGTCTGAACGACGAGGGCATGGGGAAGGGGAGCGGTCGCAGCATCGACGGCATTTCCATCGTGAGGGCGCTGCAGGATTGCGCGGCGTTCCTCGAGCTTTTCGGCGGACACGCCATGGCCGCCGGGCTCAACATTCGCGCCGAGCGCGTCGACGCATTTCGCGAGGCCTTCAATCAGCACGTCCGCGCCCAGGCTGGCGACGATGTTTTTCAATCGACGCTGGAATTATCGGGCACGCTTGCGCTGCCCGAAGTGAGCGACCAACTTTTTCGGAAATTCGAGGAACTCGCGCCCTTTGGCCGGATGAATCCTGAGCCGGTTTTTCTTTTTGAGGCGATCACCTACACCCGGCCCGCGCAGCATTTTGGCAAAAATCACGTGAAGCTTTTCGTCCGCGGCGAACGTGGCGAAATCGAAGCGGTTGGTTTCGGCCTCGGCCAGTACGATTGGTCGAAGGCACCCGCCCGCCTCGCTGGCACGCTCGATTGGGACGACTACCACAATCGTGTGCAACTTCGCATTGCCGATTGGCAGGTGGAGTGAGGAGGCGTGCTTGAAAGTCCCTCTCGGGAAGCACACTTGACGAATTGTTCGCGAATCATCAACCTGCTAATTGCCAGAACAGATCAAGATTGGAGCAACAAGGGTGCGCTTATTTTCTCAAATCAGCCGCCAACTGACTCTCGCTGCCGTCATTTTGTGTATGGCCTCCGCTGTCCCGGTTTTCGGCGACGGCTGCTACCTCCCGCACAAGAATTACCTGCAAATCCCCACGATTCCCGCGCAGACCGCCATTATTTCCTATCATGACGGACAAGAAACGCTTGTCGTCCAATCCTTGCTTGATGCCGAAGGTCAGGAGTTCGGCTGGATCATTCCAGTTCCCGCCCCGCCAACCGAAATGCGTGTTGGCACAGCGGGCTTGATTAAAACATTTCAAGTGCAGTTGCAGCCGAAGATCATCACCGACAGGGATTTCAACGGTCTTTCTTTTCTATTGATATTGGTCTTGGTAATTACTTTTTGGGGCCTCCATGCGATCTATAATAAACCTGGCAAAGTATCGTTCCTTTCCCTTCTGGCGTGGATTTGCCTTATATCTATTCTCGCTGCTGGTTCCATATCGCTGGGCGTTACGGGCTCCCGTTTATCCACGTTGAGTGGCATCCATTTGGAAGACCGTCAGACCATCGGTCACTATGACGTTGTTACTCTGCGAGCGACCTCGGCAAAAGTGCTCAATGATTGGCTTGAGGCAAATGATTTGCGCACCTTAGATGCCACCGCGCAAGCCATCGTTGAAAACTATATCCACGAAGGATGGTCCTTTGTGACGGCACGATTGTTGCGAGAAAACAGTGGACTCTCTGAGCCGCATCCGATTGTCTTAACTTTTCCAGCCCAGCAGCCCGTATATCCAATGAGGTTGACAGCTTTGACCGGACACAGCGTTCATCTGGAACTTTTTTTGATAGGTGACCGGCAGTGGAAATGTCGAAACTTGACCATGCAATACAGCGATCAGTTTTCCCTACAAAAGCAAAACGATGAATCGGATTCCTGGCCACAATTTAGAGGGTTCACTTATCACGCCACCATTGGACACTCCGAGGCCATGACTTTGCTTTGGCAGGGATGTGTCGTCACTAAATTAGTTGGCGACGTGAAGCCGAAGGAGATGGCCGCCGATTATCAATTCCAATCTGTTACGGATGGTTCTCCTTACCAGCAAGTCGTCTTCAGCAAAAGTAGTGCTTTGCGAGAAAGCTTTTGTGTTGGCTCTTGTGCTTGGTCTCTCGGTCTATTGCTGACGGTCGGCCTCTATCTAAAGTTGATTAATGGAGGAGAACATCGTCTTTTCCTGACCCAAGCGTTGCTCATTCTGCTTGTCTTCTCGGTGGCCTTGTCTTTGGAAAATTACCTCGTTCAAGAAAAGATCGACGTCCGCGATGCCGGAGGAAGGTATCTTCTGCGAGTCCGTGAGCGTAATATGAAAGAGCTTGCCGTGAGTTATCTCGCAAAGAATCCGACTGACAATGCGCAGAACGTTGCAGAGGGGATTAAGAAACTTTTCAATAATTCAGGAGCTTTGGCGGAACCCAATCCTTACCTCGGCGGCAAAGTCACCAATGAGGATTCCCCTGGCAACTTCGAAGTGATCAAGCGTAATGGCAAAGTCGATGTGCGTATCTACCGCGAAGACGGTTCTTTTATTGAAGTAGAGCGATAATCGCACGCCCTGTTAAGTTTGATCTTACCATCGCCGGAATTTCGTATCCGGCTGATGCGGCTTGTATCTCACGGTGTAGTCCTTAGCCACCCCAAAACTTACCGTCGCCGCAGGAGCAGGCTTGCGGGCGAACGGCTTTGCCCGCTACTCTGCCGCTTATGGCCGATTCCGCATACCCACGACTGGCCGGCACGCTGTTGCCGGTATTTGCCTTGCGACACGAGAACGATTTTGGCATCGGCGACACCGAGGCCGCGCGCCAGGCCATCACTTTCTGTTCGGACCTGAAGCTGGGCCTGCTGCAAGTACTCCCTATCAACGAGACCGGTGACGACAACAGCCCCTACAATGCGATCAGTTCCGTGGCGCTCGATCCGGTCTACCTGACGCTTACGCCGGAACAGGTGCCAGGTTTGCAGCAGGAGACGCTGGACACCATGTTTCCCGCCGAGGTCCGCGCCAGATTGCAACACGGCCCAGTGCAATACCGGGAGGTCAAGCAGCTCAAGCTTGAGATTTTGTCCCATGCCTACGTTGAATTCGAGGCGGTCGATCTGGAAACGGGGACAGACCTGGCCTACGAATTCCAGGCGTTTGTCGAGGACAACATGGGCTGGCTGCCCGCTTACACGCTCTTTCGCACGCTCCTTAACGAATACAGCAATAACGCGCTCTGGCATGAGTGGATCCCGGAGCATCAGACGCTGCCCGACGCTGAAGTCTGGTTGACCACGGCGGCGGATCGCGAGGAATTGATCCGGTACCGGCAATTCACCGCCTACGTGCAATGGATCGCGTGGAGGCAATGGGGCGATGTGCGCTCGTGGGCCGATGAAAAAGGCGTCCGCCTGATCGGGGACATTCCTTTTGGTGTCAGTCGCTTCAGCGCCGATGTCTGGGCGGAACACGAGCTCTTCGACCTGACTTGGTCGGGCGGCGCGCCGCCGGAACCCTTTTTTACGGGCGGTGAATTTCTCCGCCGCTGGGGACAGAATTGGGGCATCCCGCTTTACGACTGGCCGATGCACCGCGCGCAAAATTACGCCTGGTGGCGGCAGCGTGTCGCGGCGACCGGCTTGATTTTTCATGGCTTCCGCATCGATCATGTGCTCGGACTTTTCCGGATTTACAGCTTCCCCTGGATGCCGCAGCAGGACGAAGAGTATGCCCATCTGAGCCCGGAGGAGGCGAAGTTGAAGGCCGGAGGCCGCGAGCCTCATTTTGTCCCGCGCCCGGACACAACGGAGGAAGACGCCGAACTGAATTGCGCCGAGGGTGAGGCGCTCCTGCGGATGATCCAGGAGGCCGCGGGGCCGACGGCGGTGATCGCGGAAGACCTCGGTGTCGTTCCCAAGTACGTGCCGCCTTTGTTGGAAAAACTCGGCATTCCCGGTTTTTCCATCCCGCAATTTATTGTCGACTCCGAGACTCGCGAGTACATCCCCAAGGACGAAATGGCCGAATTGAGCATCGCGACTTGGGGTACCCATGATCATGCCCCGCTTGTCACCTGGTACCAGGATCTCACCCGGCGTTGGCGCGGCCCGGATGGACACGAGGCCTGGCTCGATTTGCAACGGCTGATGCGTTTCCTGGGTGCGGACGAAAACGAACCGCCTGTTTTTCTCACGGAGCATTTGCACGAGGCTTTTATCCGGACTTTGCTCGAAGCCAGGTCGTGCTGGACGATATTTACCATTAGCGACATTCTCGGCGTCGATTGGCGCTTCAATGCGCCCGGCACCGCGACCGACGATAATTGGAGTCAGCGTCTGGACCGTCCCTTGGCCGCCTATCTCGATGATCCCGTCATGGGCCCCAAGCTCCGGTTCCTGCGCGACGAAATCGTCAATAGCAAGCGTACGCCGTGATCAGTTAAACCGCCGGCATGATGTTGCCTCCGCAAACCGGGAGGTAGACCCCGGTGATAAAGGCCGCCAGGTCCGAGGCCAGGAACGCCACGGCATGGGCGATATCCGTGTCCTCGCCTCGCCGCCGAAGTGGAACATTCTGCTCGTAATGTTCCTGTTTTTGGGTGCCAGCCACCCGGTCGCGTTCGCTGATGGTCCAGCCCGGCGCAACTTGGTTGACAGTAATCCCGTGCATACCGATTTCTCTCGCGAGAACGCGCAGGAGGGCATCCATGCCTTTTTTGCCCGCTACGTAGGCCGATTGAGTCGGCAAAGCCTGCATGACACACTCGGTGCTGATCGCGATGACACGGCCCCACTTCTTCTCGATCATGGCCGGAGTGAAGGCCTGCGCCATCAGGACATTCTGCAAGACGCAGGAGCGAAATTGCGATTCGTAACTTTCCACCGACTGTTCGAGGATCAGCTTCCACGGATTCTGACTCACAGCGTTGGTGACGATGATGTCGGGCGCGCCCAATTCTTTCGCTACGGTCTCTTTCATCGCATTGATAGCGGAAGCCTCGGCCACGTCGCCGTTGACGAGACAAAACCGGCGGCCAAGCTTTGCGATTTCCGCGCCCACTTGTTTTGCGCGTTCGTGGTTGTGGTGATAATGAAGGGCCACGTCCGCGCCGCATTGGGCGAGAACCACGGCCATCACTTTACCGAGGTCGCTGCTGGCCCCGGTGACGAGGGCTATTTTTCCAGTGAGGTCGATTTTTAACATAGGGATGATTTCAGGTATTTATTAGATTGTCTCACTGCGCTTGCAAAGGTAACGCAGCGGAGGCACGCCGAAGAAGTTACGAAAGGATTTGCTGAAATGAAAGGGACTTGAGTAACCGAATTCATCCGCAATTTCCGAGACATTCCCGGCATGGAAACGAAGATGATCGGCGGCCTTGCGTAATCGTAGTTCCTCGTGAAAACGTTTTGGAGATTTGCCCGTCAACCGGGCGAAAACCTGGCGGAACCGCCGTTCGCTCAAGCCGGCCGCGCGGGCCATTTCAGGCAAGCTCAGGCGAGTCGTAAGATGAGAGTGCATAAGTTGTACGACCCGTTGAATGGCTGCCTGATGGCGCGTTTGCGGAGTGGGATCGCCCGACCACTCCGCCGCCCAGTCGTGCATCAACAGTACTAGTCGTGCAGAGGCGCGGGCCTGAAACCTGGGTCCGTTTTGGCGCAAATCGGAAAAGCAAGCCTTCAGGTTGGTGATCTCGTGGTGAGGTATCTCAAGCTGCAACAATCTCTGGAAAGGCAGCGGCAGGCTGGCGATGGGATGGAACTCAAACCACCAGAAATGCCACGCTTTGCCGGGACAGCGGAAGCGTTTGATCTTGCTCCAGGGCATGATCAAAAGGGTGCCTGGCGTGAGATGAAAAGATTCGGACCGCTCCGCATCAAGAATCCCATTGCCTGACAGCGTCCGTATCGCCACGAAGGGACTTTTCAGGGGCCAGGCGGGAAGGATATCGTAACTGCCATCGGCCCGGACCTCGTATAATGTTTGCAAGGACAGGCTGGCGGACGATTGGGGGTTATCTACCCTGGAGACGTCATACCACATCGTGATTGCCGAAATATATATGAAAATAACCTAAACGTCCATTCCATTAGCGAAATAATAGCCGTATTATGAATCTAATAATCAACCTCACTCCTCTTACCTAAACAAAACCATGACAACGTTGACCCAGGAACAACTCGATTTTTATTCCGAAAATGGATACCTCAAGTACGGCTCGGTACTGGAGCCGGACGAGTTGGAGACATTGCGGCGCGAGTACGACCTTGAATTTGAGAAAGCCTGGAAGAGCGATTCCTATCGCAATCTTTCCGTCAGTGACGATGTGTCGGTTGACGAAAAAAAGAAATCGAATCAAAAAATGTTTCAGATCATGCAGATGTGTGAGCGCAACATTCATTTCCGCAAGACCTTGTTCAACAGCAAAATCCTCGATGTGGTCGAGGCCCTGATGGGACCCGGTATCATGCTTTTTCACGATCAGGCGCTTTTTAAACCTTCGAAAACCGGCGGTCCCGTGCCATGGCACCAGGACAACGGCTACTGGAACTGTTCACCCGCCAACCTGGTCTCCTGCTGGATGACACTGGACAATGCCTGGAAGGAAAATGGCGCCATGCAAGTGGTCCCGGGTAGTCACCTGAAACCGCATCGCCATGCCAAGACCCAGGAGTCCAAGGCCCTGCTGGAACTGCAAGTCCCGGATGAATCCAAAATAGTCACGGTCGATTTGAAGGCCGGTGAATGCATGTTTCATCATTGCCAGACGTTGCATTACACCCAGCCCAACGCGACCGAACAACAGCGCCGCGCGTTCATCATCCATTTTATGGTACCCGGTACGCGTCAAGGCTCAGGCGAGCGGATGCATCCTGATTTTGCACACCCCATCTTGCGGATGTCGATTTAGCTCCGACCACACGGCGCCGGCTTTCTTGCCGGAGAACCAAAGTGACTTGCGCGCTCGTATCTTCCAAATAGGATGTCCGGCGGAGGGAAGGAAATTACTCTGCGTCGTAGGGATTGCCCGCACCTTGGATGTGGAAGTGAGAGGAATGTTGTGTCGAGTGACAGCCCGCCGGCAACTGAATCCACATCTGACATCAAATTTGAAATGTTTGATCGCATACTGTGAGATCAATCTGTACGCCTAAGTGATCAAAGTCAGTTAAGCTTTTCTAATGACAGAGATGCCAATTAGTTCAAATTCTGATCGTCTCTCGAATTTTGACTTCACGCGGCATAATGCCGAGGTTAAGGAATTGTGGGCCGCATTCAATGCGTGGCAGCCCACCCCGCGCATCCCGATCATCCTGGGCTCGAGTACGCGCTACTTTATGTTTAACCGCGCGGCCAATCCGGACGTAATTGATTTCCGCCGGTATTCGGAAAACCCGGACGTGATGGTTGATGCCCAACTTCAGTTCCAGCGCTGGCGCAAGTTCAATCTTCTTCAGGACGAAGACCTGGGACTGCCGGACAAATGGAGTATCACTCCGGACTTTCAGAATTACTTTGAGGCAGCCTGGTTTGGCTGCCGCATCCACTATTTTCCCGATCAAGTGCCGGATACGATGCCCGATTTCGCCGACGCGCCTGAACGGGTGATGGAAAAAGGTATCCCCGACCCGTTCGGCGGGCTGCTGGCTCGGGCGCTCGCCTATTGGGAACATTTTCAGGCTCGCGCTTCAAAGGAAACATTTCTGGGCCGTCCGATTGAGGCTGTTCTCCCTCCATGGGGGCTGTGCGGCTTCGATGGGGTGATGACGGTGGCGTGCAATCTCTTTAGCGCTGAATTCGTCTGCGAGACCATGGCGGATGATCCCGAACGGCTGAATCGTCTTCTGGACTTCATCACGGAGGCAACCATCTTGCGGGTGGCGGCCTGGCGTAAACTCGCCGGAATACCGGTTCCTCAGGATGCATTCGGCCTTGCCGACGACAGTATCGCCCTGATTTCGACAGCGATGTATCGCGAGCATATACTGCCGTATCACCGCCGCCTCTGCGAGGCTTTGGCCGGCTCCGGGCCGCGATTCATTCATCTTTGCGGCGACTCGACACGCCATTTCCGCGCCCTGCGCGATGAGCTGAATATCCGGAGTTTTGACACGGGTTTTCCCGTCGATTTCGCGGCTTTACGACGCGAATTGGGAACGGACGTGCGCATTCAGGGCGGGCCGCATGTGCATTTTCTGATACAGGCCACGCCGGTGGAGGTTCGTGAGGAAGTCCGCCGCATCCTGCAATCGGGCGTGCTCGAAGGTGGATTCTTTGTCCTGCGGGAAGGCAACAATCTCGCGCCCGGAACGCCCTTGGAAAACACGGAGGCCCTTTACCATGCCGGACGTGAGTTTGGACAGCGGATCTCTTCTTGATTCATCACGCTACGCCACTTGAGCTTTTCCTGATCTAATCGAATTTTCGGGTAGCCTCCAGCTCGAAAACTCAGGGTATCTCGCCGCGCAGCAGATCGGCCACGGTTTCGCGCTTGCGCACGACGCGATGCTTAGCGCCTTCGACAAGCACCTCCGCCGCGCGCGGACGCGTGTTGTAATTGGATGCCATCACGAATCCATACGCGCCTGCGCTGAGCAGCGCGAGCCGGTTGCCTGGCTCTTGCGCGGGCAGGGGACGGTCCTTGGCGAACATGTCGCCAGATTCGCAGATCGGGCCGACCAGATCGGTTGAGATGAGCTTTCCGGCACTCCGCTTTTGCTTGAGCGGTACGATCTCGTGATAGGAATCGTAAAATGCGGGGCGGATGAGATCGTTCATCGCTGCATCAACGATCACAAAAGTCTTCCTGCCCGTCTTCTTGACGTAGAGCACTTCGGTCACGAGCACGCCGGCGTTGCCGACCATGAAGCGGCCCGGCTCGACGAGGATACGCAGACCGAGCGGCTTGAGCAGCGGCACGACCGCCGCGCCGTAGCTGGCTGGTGTGAGAGGCTTCACTTTTTGCTTGGCCCACCATGCGGACGTGCCGCTGGCGAGGGCCGGATCGTAGACGATGCCGAGGCCGCCGCCGATGTCGAAGAACTCGATCTTGTAGCGCGCCTTGAGTTCTTGCACGAGCGGCGCCATTTTCTTGATCGCCAGCACGAAGGGCTTTACCTCGGTGATTTGCGAGCCGATGTGCGTTTGAACGCCGAGGAGGCGCAGGTTTTTCATTCGCGCCGCGCGGGCATAGAGCGGCCCGATTTCCTCGAAGGCGATGCCGAACTTGTTCTCATAGGTACCGGTGGTGATCTTGGAGTGTGTGGAGGCATCGACGTTTGGATTGACCCGGATGGCGATGGGTGCGCGCTTCTTCTTTTCGCCTGCGATCTGGTTGATGAATTCCAGCTCGGCGATGCTCTCGACGTTGAAGACGTAGACGTTCGCGGCAAGTGCCTGCTCGATTTCGTCCCGCGTCTTGCCGACGCCCGCGAAGCTGCACTTCGCCGCCTGGCCGCCCGCCTTGAGCACGCGGGTCAATTCGCCGCCACTGACGAGATCGAAGCCGCTGCCGCGCTGGGCGAGCAGGTTAAGCACAGCGAGATTCGAGTTGGCCTTGAGCGCATAACAAATCAAGTGATCGAGCGGCGCAAGCGCAGAGGTAAGTCGATCAAAATGGTCCGTGATCGTCTTGGCGGAATAGACGTAAAGTGGCGTACCGTAGGTGTCAGCCAGCTTCGATAGCGGAACGCCCTCGGCATAAAGCTCGCCCTTCTTGACTTGGAAATGATGCATGGAGCTTTTTATTGTAGCCGCAAAAGAACACAAAGAACGCAAAAAATGAATGAAGAATCGCTGCCTCTCCTTTTCTCGATCCAATTCATTCGGTCTTCCTCTCTTCAGTCCTCTTCGGCCCTCCGTGCGAAACTTCTGTCTTCCCCTTCACGAAATTTAAGGCGCAGGATTGCTTTACGAAGAACCTCATGCCAGAAGTACGCGCATGGAGACCAATGAGGTGACGGCAGCCATTGTCGATGCAGCCTACGAGATTCATAACGAGGTTGGGCCGGGATTGTTGGAATCGGTTTATGAATTGGTGCTCGCGGACATGCTGGTTAGCAAGGGCTTTTCCGTGCAACGGCAGGTGGCCATTCCCATTCGGATAAAAGAGAAAACCTACGATGAAGGTTTTCGAGCAGACCTCATTGTTGCGGGACTGATCATCATCGAGATCAAATCGGTTGAGCAATTGGCGCGGGTTCATAAGAAGCAGGTGATGACTTACCTGAGACTGTCGGGTTTGCCTGTCGGACTGCTTATTAATTTCGGAGGAGATTTGCTCAAGGGAAACATCGAGCGCCTTGTTGGTCCTGGAGCGCAGGATCTTAAACAGCAGACGGGCTGAGGACTGAGGTTCGCACGGAGGACTGCAAAGGACTGAAGAGGGGGGAAGCAGGCAACGGAGTTGTGGGGAGAGGTTCGCTCCAAAGTTGCCGGTTAATTTTTCGACGAAGAACTTTCTCGATCAGTAAAAAACGACACTCGTTTGGCAATTTCAGTGCGCTCTCCTTGTGGAAGCTTCTCCCAGAAGCCTTCGATTTCAGAGAAAAAGCGACGTATCTCGTCACTCTCTTTTAAGTAACGTGCAAGAAACTCGATTCCATGGACAAGAGTAGCATTCGTGAGATTGCCGTTTTTAAGTTTTGAACGGTTTTTCTTAAAATATGCCAAAACTGGATTGATCGCACGGTGGTCAGCCGCATCATTTATTGCCCACATCGCATAGCTTTTCTCGCGATATTCAGGGCTCGAAAGTGCCTCAGTATAATAATCCGTTTCTTTGGCGCCCGCTATGTGAGCAATTGTCAGGATCGAAGTGCATTTTACGTCCTGCATAGGATAAGTGAGCTTTTCCTTCAAAGCGGGAACGGAAAGCATCGTCCCGCAATCTCGGAGAGCGAGAATCGCCCAATAAATATCAAATTTCTTGTCGGAGGAGTTAAGAACATTGAGGAAATATTCCTCGTTCCAGACAAGTTTTTTCCGTCGGAAATGATGCTCTATAGGTTGTCTGGAGTAAGGTTGAAGAGGAAACGGCATGTCATTAGTTTGGGCTAAGTGGCAGCAAATTTGACTAGATAAAATTCTGTTTTCATCGGGAAGGTTTGCGCTCAGCCAGAATCCTCTGCCAGCGGAGAAGCTGCTGCTTCACCAGCTTGGGGTTGGGTGAGCCAGGCATAGCGCGTGCTGCGAGTCCTTTTTCCAAGGAGAAAATCTCGATAGCGCTCTTATCGAAGACGGGACTGATTTTCTTCCAGTCGGTCAGCTTAAGTTTCGTGATCGGAACTTTGCGCTGTTCGGCCAGCGCGACCGCTTCGCCGACGAGATGATGCGCTTCACGGAAAGCGACGCCCTTGCGCACGAGCCAGTCGGCAAGATCGGTCGCGAGGAGAAGCGGATCGGCGGCGGCGCGATGGCAGGCGTCGGCGTTCACCTCGATATCGCCGAGCATTTCCGCGAAAATAAGCAGCGTGGACTGCACCGTTTCCGCCGTGTCGAAGAGGCGCTCCTTGTCCTCCTGTAGATCGCGGTTGTAAGTCATGGGCAGACCCTTGAGCAGCGTCAGCAGCGCGACGAGATTGCCGATGACGCGCCCCGTTTTGCCACGGGCCAGTTCGGCGATGTCGGGATTTTTCTTCTGCGGCATCAGGCTGGAGCCGGTTGTATAGGCGTCGCCGATTTGGATGAAATGGAACTCGGCGGTGGACCACAAAATCAGGTCCTCAGCGAGGCGGGAGAGATGCACGGCCAGCAGCGCGCAGGCGGCGTTGTACTCCACGATGAAGTCGCGGTCGCTCACCGCATCCATCGAATTTTCCGAGACGCGCGCGAAGCCGAGCAGGTTGCGCACAAACTCGCGATCGAGCGGCAGCGTGCTCCCCGCAATCGCGCCTGAACCGAGCGGCAACACGTCGACCCGCTTCGCGCAGTCGGCAAGGCGTTCGTAGTCGCGTTCCAGCATTTCGACATAGGCGAGAAGATGATGGGCGAGCAGCACGGGCTGGGCGCGTTGCAGGTGCGTGTAGCCGGGAATCACGACCTTGAAGTCGCGCGAGGCCCAAGTCTCCAAGGCCACTTGCAACCCGGCAATTGCGCTCCGGTTCGCTGCAATCCGGTCCTTGAGCCAGAGGCGCATGGCGGTAGCGACCTGGTCGTTGCGGCTGCGGCCGGTGTGCAGCTTCGCGCCGACGGGGCAGCGCTCGGTTAGTACCGCCTCGATGTTCATATGGACGTCCTCGAGATCGGTCCGCCACTTGAATTGGCCGCGATCGATCTGCGCCCGGATTTCCTCCAGGCCGGCCACGATGACCGTCAACTCGCTTTGCTTGAGCACCTTGATGTGGGCCAGCATTTTCGCATGCGCGATGCTCCCGGCGATGTCGTGCCGGTATAGTTGCCAGTCGAACGAGACCGATTCGGTGTAGTCGCGCAGGCGCTCCGCGGCGCTGGTTGTAAAACGTCCGCCCCAGAGGGCCTTCGAGTCGGATTGAGCCGGTTTAGCCTTTTCCATGGGACAACTCCTTTTTCGTTTGGGTCTTCGTTGGGGGCCGGACGACTTTGGCGGGTGATTTTTTATGCGCTGGACGCGCGGCGGAACCGGACGGGAAGTAGCGTCTCACGTCATCCCGGGTGAGCACGCGATGTTGTCCGACGGGTAATTTGTCGAGGGAAAGACCTCCGATCTGGATGCGGACGAGGCGTTTCACTTCGTAGCCGAACTTGAAAAACATTTCGCGAATCTGCCGCTTGAGGCCTTGAGTCAGGACGACTTTAAGGGTGCGAGGTCCGACCCGGAAAATATCGTCCATCCGCGCGAAGCCCTCCTCGATGGAAACGCCCTTCTTCATCTTCGGCGCAAGCGTGAAATCGAATTCGCGGTCAAGCGTGACGATGTAGGTTTTCCTCATCTTGGTGGAGGGATGAGTCAGGCGTTGGGCGAGATTGCCGTCATTGGTAACGACGAGCAGGCCCTCGGATTCCTTGTCGAGCCGGCCAACATAGACGACGCGGGGCCAGGCACTGGGGAGAAGATCGTAGATCGTGCGCTCGCTGGTCGAGTCAGGCGACGTGCAAAGATAGCCGGGCGGTTTGTGAAGAATGGCGACGAGCGGCAGAGGCATCTTCACCGGCTTGCCGTGGACGAGGACGTTGTCGTCCGCACCGACCCGTGTGGCCAGTTCGCGCAGGCGGTGGCCGTTGATCGTAACCGCGCCTTCGAGGATGAGCTCTTCGCACGCGCGCCGGGAGCCGAAACCGGCCCGGGCAAGATATTGGTTTAAACGCACAGGGACATCCTTCGCTCAAATGAAGGAAAAATGCAATGAAAGCTAAGCTGAATAGGGCAGAAAGATCGTATTCCGAAAATACTGCCGTCCGCAGGACTAAACTTCGGGCTTGGTTTTCGGCAGGTTCATCACGCTGCGGCCCTCTTTCCAAGTGCCGCGCTTTTTAAGCAGGTCGACGCGCTCGAAACGTTTGAGGACGTTGCGCTTGGCTGCGATGGTGCTGGAGGAACGGAGGCTGCGATGCTGGGACATAAGGGGCTCTTTGGGTTAAAAGGGATTGCTTAGCTAAGCAGGATCGTCGGGAAGCACAAGCAGAAAGTCCTGCGTTCCTGCGAGGCGTTGGTTCTTACGATAAGAGTCTATTTTATAGAGACTTGCGCCGCTCGAAGCCGCCTGCCTAATAAGTGATGGCGCTGAAGACCGGATACTTCTCCAGCTTTTCCCGGCCATGGAGAAAACCGAGTTCGACGAGGAAGGCCAGTTCGACGATTTCCCCGCCGCATTTCTCGACCAGCCTGGCTGCGGCTTCCGCCGTGCCACCGGTGGCGAGAAGATCGTCGATAATCACGACGCGTTGATTTTTTTCCACCCCGTCGATGTGCATTTCAAGCGTGCCCTGGCCGTATTCAAGTTCGTAATCATGAGAATGGCTTTGGTAGGGAAGCTTCCCTTTTTTGCGGACGAGGGTGAGTCCAATGCCGAGGTAATGCGCCAGCGCACCGCCGAAAATAAAACCTCGCGCGTCGATGGCGACGATTTTTTCCACGCTTTTGCGCTGGTAACGTTCGGCGAAGATCGTTACCGCCAGCCGGAACAACTGGCCGTTGGACAGAATCGGCGTGATGTCCTTGAAGACGATCCCCTTTTTTGGAAAGTCGGGCACGTCGCGGATGCTTGCCTTGAGGCGCTCCATGGCGCTTTTAAATGATGTGCTCATGCCGGCTTGAGTTTGTCCTGTTTATCGAGCGCCCGCTTGATTTTGCGCAGGGCGATATTCTGCAGTTGGCGGATGCGCTCGCGGGTGACTTTGAACTTTCTGCCGACTTCTTCAAGCGTCATCTCCTTTTTTCCATCGAGACCAAACCGCATGGTGATGATTTTTAATTCACGTTCGTCGAGCACATGCAGCAAATCCATGACCGCTTTGCGGAGATTTTTGTCGCTGAGCATGTCGGAAGGCATGTGGGCGGCCTCGTCGCCGATCATGTCGCCGAGCGAGGCGCCGTCCTCCTCCTGTCCCACCGTGGCGTCGAGCGACGCCGGGCGGATCGCGGCGGTGCGCAACTGGGCGATCTTGGCCGCCGGCATGTTCAGTTCCTCGGCCAATTCCTCGTCGGTCGGCTCGCGTCCGAATTCCTCGGCCAGTTGCATCCCGACGCGGCGCATGCGCGCAATTTTGTCCACGAGATGGACCGGCAGGCGAATGGTCTTGCTCTGGTTGGCCAGCGCGCGCTTGATCGACTGTTTGATCCACCACGCGGCATAGGTGCTCAGTTTGCCGCCTTTCTTGGGATCGAAGCGTTCGACCGCCTTCATCAAGCCGATATTGCCTTCCGAAATCAAGTCCAGCAGGGGCAGCCCGTAGGAGGCGTAGTCGTGCGCGATTTTGACGACCAGCCGCAGGTTGGCCTTGATCATCTGTTGGCGGGCCGCTTGGTCGCCTCTTTTGATGCGACGGGCAAGCTTCACCTCCTCCTCGCGCGTGAGGAGCGGAGTCTGTCCGATCTCGCGCAGGTAGATCTTTATCCCTGAATCGCCATCATCCGAGTACATAAGAGAAGATAATGCCCTAGTTCGAGGATGATGGGCGGACGAAGCATTGCAACCTTTAAATTAAGAGGTTGTCTGAAAAGCCGGCCTGGGTCAGGTCGACTTTTCAGACAACCTCTCGACCGCGACCGGGGGTTGGTTGCCCGGTCGCGGCTCTTTATCGAGGTTGATCCATCAAATATCGGCCAAGGCCGCCTGGGCCGCCGCCAACCGGGCGATGGGCACGCGGAACGGCGAGCAACTGACATAGGTCAGCCCGATGTGGTGGCAGAACTTCACAGATGCGGGGTCGCCGCCATGTTCGCCGCAAATTCCCAGCTTGATGTCGGGACGTGTCTTACGGCCCTTTTCAATCGCAATCTTCATCAGTCCGCCGACGCCGTTCTTGTCAACGGTGGCAAACGGATTCTGTTTGATGATTTCCAGGTTCTGGTAGACGGGAAGGAACGAGCCCGAATCGTCGCGGCTCATGCCGAGCGCGGTTTGGGTAAGGTCGTTCGTGCCGAAGCTGAAGAATTCGGCTTCCTTGGCGATCTCGTCGGCCACGATACAGGCGCGGGGGATTTCGATCATGGTGCCAACGAGGTAATTGAGCTTCACGTTGTGCTGCTTGCTTACCTCGGCGGCGACCCGGCGCACCAGTTGGATCTGAAGCTCGAGTTCCTTCGCAAAACCGACAAGCGGAATCATGATCTCGGGCTTGACCTTGACGCCTTCCTTCTGGACTTCGACGGCGGCCTCGAAGAGCGCACGCGCTTGCATGGTGGAAATCTCGGGGAAGGTGATGCCAAGGCGGCAACCACGCAGGCCGAGCATCGGGTTGAACTCATGAAGTTCAGCCACGCGGCGCGTTACTTTTTCGACCGGTACGCCGAGTTTGTTGGCGAGTTCGACCTGCTGGTCGTGCGTGTTCGGCAGGAATTCATGCAGGGGCGGATCGAGGAAGCGGATCGTGGCGGGCAGGCCATCGAGTGCGCGGAAGATGCCGGCAAAATCACCCCGCTGATAGGGGAGGAGCTTGGCGACGGCCTTTTCCCGGCCTTCCTGTGTGTCGGCCAGGATCATTTCGCGCACCGCGTCGATGCGGTCACCCTCGAAGAACATGTGTTCAGTCCGGCAGAGGCCGACGCCTTGCGCGCCGAAGGCCACCGCATTGGCGACCTGGTCGGGCTGGTCCGCGTTGGTGCGGATTTGGAGGCGGCGGAGCTTGTCCGCCCAGGTCATGAGCTGGGCAAACATGCCGTAGGTGGCGCTTTCCTTTGCATCAAGAGTCTTTTCGATCAGGACTTGCACGATTTCCGACGGGGCGGTCTTGACTTCACCGGCGTAGACTTCGCCACTCGTGCCGTCGATGGAAAGGAAATCGCCTTTCTTGAAGGTGCGATCTCCGACGGTGAGGATGCCGTCATGGTAGTTGATGTGCAGCGCGCTGGCGCCGCAGACGCAGACTTTGCCCATCTGACGCGCGACGAGCGCGGCATGGGAGCTGACTCCGCCGCGCGCGGTCAGGATGCCTTCCGCCGCGAGCATGCCTCGAATGTCTTCCGGCGAAGTTTCCTCGCGCACCAGGAGCACCTTGCCCTTGTGTGATTCGGCTTCGGCCTCGTTCGCGTTGAAATAAATGCGTCCCGTGGCCGCGCCGGGGCCGGCGGGCAATCCGGAGGCGATTTTTTCCGCGTGCTTGATCGCCTGGCGATCGAAGATCGGGGTGAGAAGCTGGCTGAGCTGATCGGCGGGAACGCGGGCGACCGCTTCCTGCCAGGTGATGAGTTTTTCCTTCACCATCTCGACCGCAATGCGCACGGCGGCGACGCCGGTCCGTTTGCCGTTGCGGGTCTGGAGCATGAAGAGCTTGCCGTTTTCGACGGTAAATTCGAAATCCTGCATTTCGCGGAAATGCTTTTCCAGCGCCGCGCGGACATCTTCCAGTTCGCGATGGGCATGGGGCATTTTCTCCTGGAGCGTGGCGACGGGATCGGGCGTGCGGACGCCGGCGACCACATCTTCACCCTGCGCGTTGATGAGGTACTCTCCGTAAAACACTTTTTCGCCGGTGGCGGGGTCGCGGGTGAAGGCAACGCCCGAGCAGCTTTCGTCGCCGGTGTTGCCGAAGACCATGGCCTGGACGTTGACCGCGGTGCCCCACTCGGTCGGGATATTGTACTTCTGGCGATAAACAACGGCCCGTTCATTCATCCATGAACCGAACACCGCGCAAACGGCGCCGCGGAGCTGTTCGTGGGGATCGCTGGGGAAATCGCGGCCAGTACGATCGCGGATGAGTTTTTTAAAGCGCGCGATCAGTTCGCGCAGCGAGGAGGCGTCCAGTTCCGTGTCCAGGACGTCCTTGCGACCGGGAAAGATTTCATTCTTCAGCCCGGTGATGACCGCTTCAAACGGTTCGTGGTGTTCGCCGGGACGCATCTGCACGCCCATGACGACGTCGCCGTACATCTGGATGAAGCGGCGGTAGCAGTCGTAGGCAAAACGTTCGTTGGCACTGGCGGCGATGAGGCCCTGAACGGTTTCATCGTTGAGGCCGAGGTTGAGAATGGTATCCATCATGCCCGGCATCGAATCGCGCGCACCGGAACGGACGGCGAAGACCAGGGGATTGGTGAGGCTGCCGAAGCCTTTGCCGAGAATCTTTTCAATGCGCTGGATGGCGTCATTGATTTGCGCTTCCATCTCTTTCGGCAAGGTTTTGCCATGCGCATTGAACCATGTGCAGACTTCCGTGGTGATGGTGAAGCCGGGAGGTACGGGCAGACCGATGCGGGTCATTTCCGCGAGGTTCGCGCCCTTGCCGCCGAGGAGCGCCTTCATCTTGCCGTCGCCGTCGCTGCGACCGTCGCCGAAGAAATAAACCAGCCGGCCCTTCTTGGGCTTGGCTGCCGCGTGGCCATTGCGATCCGCGACCAGTTTTACAGCGGCTTTTTTTGCGGTCTTGCCCGTTTTCCTGGAGTTGGAAGCGGATTTAAGGAGAGATTTACGTTCTTGTTTCTTCAGTTTTTTTTTGGATTTTTTTGACATAAAGCAAAGAGTTAATTTTGAGAGTGAATATCGAGGCTATCACCCGCAAAATGCGAGTCAAGCGCGGTACTGTTTTCCCATGAAAAAGTAGGCGCGGGAACAGGGTTGAAAGCCAGCCTAATAAGCTTTTTTATTTGCTTCTGGACGAACAAATTGCGCCTAATTTTCCACTCGGAATACCTTCTTTTTCAGCGTAACTTAAAATATATTTTGATGTCCACTTTGCGGTCACCGCGCATGCATCTCCAGCCCTTTTCTTCCGCAAGCAGCGGCTCGGTTGCAGGGCTTGGGCGGCGAGTTTTCAACGCTCCAAATTTGCCGGCGTGATCTCGAATGAAAAGCGGACCTCGCGGGCCGGCGCGAAATGAATCTGGTGGACGTTTTTGAGCGCTCCCCAGCAGCTTCGCCATTCACCCATGCCGCTCACTGCGATGGTATCCTGATGAAATGGCGTCTCTGACTTCACCGCGACACGCAAGGGCTTTTCCGTTTCCGGAACGTAAAAACTCAGCGCGTCCGGCGGATTCTCGAAGACGAGATGTTCCTCGGCGACAATCGTGTCGTCTTTGACCCGGTAGGTGACTGTCCGCTGGCCTGGGAACGGCTCCGTGTCCGGCCCGCCGGACACGCACCGGAAGTTTTTGTGCGTGATGGTGATCGCGCCGGCGCTTTTTTCCACCTGCACCGGCAGGCCGGACACGGTGAATTCGCGCGCGCCCATGGTCAGGCGCGGCACGCCGCAAAAAAGCTGTGAATCAACCGGATTTTCGAGCAAGCCGGGGCTGCGCAGCCAGGGCGCGTAATCACTGCTGCCGCCTTCGATGAGCGCGAGCTGAAACGCGAGATGCTCATTGCGGAACATCCAGACGCCGGCGTTGCGGTCATCAAACGGTGTGAAATCGTCGAGGGATGGAAACAGGTTGCGATTCTCCCCGGGAGCAATCGCGGGCATGTGGCGTAATTTTTCCGCGACATAACCAAGCTTGCAGAGGCAATTGAGGCTCATTTGCAAAATGCGAAGAACGCCGCGATACGCCTCGGTGTTTCCGTGACGGTGCGCGTTGATCAGGTCGTCCTCGAACCACGTCTTGAACGCGTCGAACGCGTGCGCGATGAGCCCGAGCGAGCGGACGGCATCGGTCGCCAGCCCGCGTTCCAATGACAAGGCCGACATCTCCATCGTCATGCAGAGCGAGAGCGCGCCGATCGAGCGTCCAAACACGAACGACGCGCCGTTTTTCATCGCGATCTTCTCCGCGAGCCGGACGTGTTGCCGCAGGTTCGAGTCGAGCCGGTCCGCATCGAACAAAGGCCAGATCGGTTCGCAAAAAAGATGCGTATCCGCCGAATAGATGTCGTAGCGGCCGCGGTCTTCCGTATCGTCGTCGAAATAGCCGAGCGGATTGTGAAACAGCAGATGGTCGAGTTGTTCAACCGTTTTTTTCAGGATCGAATCATCCTGCAACAGGCCGAGCCGCTGTCGCGCGAACTCGCACCGGGCGAGCACCGCCCAGAAATTGTTTGGCATGTTGCGCAGTTGTTGCGTTTCAGGGTCGTAAATTCGGGTGCTGTCCACCGCGGCCCGGATGTTCTCCCGTTCCATGTCCGTGAAGTCCGCGAGCAGCGGATTGCCCTCGAACGGCCCGAAGGCCAGCAGCGACTCGGCCACAAAGTAGGAGTAAAAGGTCATCGTTGTCGGCCCGTCGATGTCGCGTAAAACTTTCGCCATGGCCCGGGCGACCGGCACGCCGGCGATTTTTGAAACGCCGAGCGTGTGCAAATGCGCCAGCGTGTAGAGCAAATCGGCCCCGCCGGAAGATCCGTGCCGGCGATGTCCGCAGAAAAAGCCCGGGATGACGAAATCGGGCAAAAAACGCGCGATGATCGCCTCGGTGCGCTCGAGGATGAAATCGGTGATCTGCCGGGAAAGCTCGGCCGCTGAAGTCAAATCTTGGGACATGGCATTTGGTTTTTTAAGGGGTGAGCCGAAACAAGGATCTGAGGCAGAGTGAAAAAAGTGATGAGGGCATGTTTACGGCGATCCTTTTGAATCCATAGCAGAACTATCCCCCATATTTCTACTGATCATTTGCATTTACGAGGGCTCCCCCCTCATACTTCGATAGTCTCAGGGACGGAATAAACGATTAAGGCCTCTTGAACCTCTTTCCCCCAATCCTGATACCCCTGCTTTCAGCAGTGACGGTTCTTTGCTGTATTCCGACGGTTCCCCACCGAAAATGGTACCCCTTCGTCTGGGTACCTCTCGTGACGGTTTGCGGATGGTTTGTCCTGTGGACGATCAGGGTATTGGGATCTCCGACCGGTGGCGGTCCCGATGGAGGAGCGCTTGGCATGGGAAGGGCATTCGCCGTTCTCTTTGCCTCTCCCATGCTGATCGTCTTACTCGTTGCCTTGATCCGGTATCCCAGGCGGATGGAGCAGCAGGGGGCTTACCTCGTGGCCGCTGTGTTGGTAACAGCAGCCACGGTCATCCTACTGGACGTAGCCACTTTGAGGAGCGTCACCTTCATTGTTTCCTCGCTGGACGGGAAACCCCTTTCCGGTATTTCCATCATCGCCCATTATGCAGGAGGCGACGAGATTGACCCAGAGGATCAAGGCCATCAATCGCTTGTCACCGATGCGCAAGGCAAAGCTCAATTTCATTTGCATAACTGGCAGCACATGTGGGCCAACATTCCCGCGGACGACGAACTCGACGAGGGTCAAAATAAGCTCTACGAAGGTCAACATGTAGGATTTTCCCCTTTAAGTTCCGGGCCTATCTACGCTCTTATAAGGTGGGATTTCTCCTTGCTAATAGGCTGGGAGTCTTACCAGGAAACAGTTCCTAACAAGGGATCGGTTATTATTCCGGTGCGCTTGCAACCTCGGCGCTTTTTCGACCAACTGCCAAACGACCCCTCTCTTTATTCTCCTTATTTGAAGGGGGATATCCTCACACAGCTTTCCAAAGCCCAGGGAACCGCCAAAACCGATCTCATCACTAACTTGGGCGGTTCCATATTAGGTTTCCGCTATATCAACACACTGGGAGAGTTAGTCATGGGAGAAGGAGTCACCCGTTTAGCAGCAATAGGAGCCTTGAATCATTTGGCTGGTATAGATGGAAGAGCTTCCGATCGCAATTATTACCAACTGGTTTTCGATTCTCCTGACGAGGCAGGCAAGCTCTATCTATGGCTGGGAGGCACGGAGAATTTATCGGGCCGTCCCTTGGCGGAGGCGTTGAAGAAACAACTGGACGATTACGCCGTGGATTTGGTGGAAGCGGTCCGTCCTTCATTGATCCATGGCGGTGAAGGTTACGAGATGTTTCAATCGTTAGGCCGTAGAGCCAAACTGGCCCTGACCTATTATCCGGAAATCTTTGAATCCGGTGACGATGCCTGCAAAAAAGCCGCACTAGGTAATCTGGCTAATCTCAGGCCCTTTCCGTCCGAGGTGCCCATAATCTTCACGATGAAAGATTCTCAACAGTTCGATTGGGCTTCTACCGTGTTTCGGGGAGGACGGACACCGGAAGAAATGGCTATAATTCGACAGCAACTCGCAGAGATGAGATCTCAAGCAACTGACTCGCAGATCATAGCCAATTTGGATAAGGTTTTGAAGCCGTGACAAGACTTTAAGCCTTTCACCGAACAAAAGAAAAAGGAACACGCATGTTTGCGGCAGTTTGCGGAGGTGACAACTCGGGAGTGTCTCCTTACGGCAGGGTGACGTTCAACCGGATAAACTGCCTGGGCCCGGTGAGGGGAACCCGGACCTGCATGAACGGGTCGTTCCCACTGGTGGCGGCGTCGGTCAGGCCGGTTGGCGTGGGCTGATCGTTCGGGTCAATGTCGTCCGACCATGTTTTCAGATCGGAAGATGTTTGCACTTTGACCGTGATGCCCGTTTCCAAGGCATATTGGCGATAAGTCAGCGTCAGGTAAGTTGTATTGCCGACGACGGTCGTGCCCGGGACGGGCAACGCGGCCCGATCGGTGGAGATCATGGGAACAGTCGGGTCGATGTCGTAAAGATATTTGAGCAGATTTGGCACGCCATCATTTTCGGGCGTGTCGGTCGCCGCTCCGCTGATGTTATAGCTATTCTCCCAATCGCTGAAGCTTTGAGGAAGAGGTTCAACTGCAATTCCGACAGGGGAACTTAGTCCCGAAATCAACGCATCACTCACCGTAGTCCCCGAAGTGGTGTATTCGCCGATCTCGCCACTATTTTCATAGGTGACAAACAGGTTCGATCCAGACACCGCGATGCACGTCGGGTTGCTCAACCCCGAAATCAACGAAGCATTTACCGTAGCTCCCGAGGTGGTGTATTCGCCAATTGTGCCCCCGTTATAGTTTGTCACAAACAGGTTGGATCCGGATACCGCAATGCCAGTCGGCAAATTCAGCCCCGAAATCAACGAAGCGTTCACTGTCGTCCCATCAAGATTATATTCGCCAATCGTTCCGGTGCCAGCGTTCGCAACAAACAGATGCGATCCGGACGCCGCAATGGCCGTCGGGCTGTTCAACCCCGAAATCAATGAAGGATTTACCATTGTCCCCGACGTCGTGTACTCGCTAATCGTGCCGAGGTCCCCGTTCGTGATAAATAGATTCGATCCCGACACCGCGATCCCGATCTGGTCAGCCGTCAATCCCGAGACCAACGAAGCACCTACTGTTGTCCCGGACGTGGTGTATTCACCAATCATTCCGGTTAAACTGGTTATGACGTACAGATTTGATCCGGATATCACAAGACCAGTCGGGCCGCTTAACGGCTGGAGCGAGATCAGCGAGGTATTTATTGGTGTCCCGTCGAAATTATATTCGCCAATCGTTCCGTTGTTATTATTCGCGACAAAAACCTGCCCATGGGTCGCGCTGATCGAGACCAGGCTGAGCGCGGCGGCGAGCAGTCCACCGAAGCAATGTTTAGATAAATTGCCGAAAGACTTCATCGTGTGTGCGAGAAAAAAAGACAGGCGCCTTTTCGTTCGCGGGCACAATGAGGTTACGTTGTTTTTCCCAGGACAGCACGTAAAAAAGAGGTCTGCAAAAGAAGATGGACATGTTTACGAACTTCATGGCTGTTCGCCCGCCGAAGAGGCTGTAAAATGGCTCACGCTTCGGACGCATCGCCGCGCTGCAACTTGAATCGCCGCACTTGTGCCCGATAGAATTCACTGCTCCCGCCGTTGCGCCAACTGCCGGAAAACAACAGGTAGCCTTCGAGTTTGTCGCCATCAAACCACTTCAGGGGCAGGCGCGGACCGTAAGGGGTGACTTCGGGCGTCTCCCAATCCATCTTGGCGACCACCGAGTAGGGCCCCCAAGGTTGGGGCGCCTCGTAGATCGCCAGCTCGCTGCCATCGTCAGGGCTGTATTTTTCCGGAGTCTCGACCTTGAATCTCCAGCCCAGAAGCAGATAGCGCTTCAGCGAAGCGATGTAGACGCAGTCGGGATAGCCCATGAAGCCCGTGTCTTCCAGAACCGGCGTTGCCGCCTTGACGTCCTTGACCCAGACGGGGTTCCGGGTGGAATCGAATCCGCCGACGAATTCCCAGGCGGAGCGGTCCATGATCCGGTCAGCCGGCACGCGACCGACCTTGAGGGCATTTCCGTTGGCCCAGCCTTGACCACTTAACGCGTAGATGAACCCGTCGGTTGCACCTGCATGGTCCTTGCCATAGTTGATGAAGCAAGGACTGCCAAATTCGCGGCCTGGGAACATCGGCGACTTTCGGACCGATTCGATTTCCGGTTCCCAAGTATTGCCTTTGTCCTTGGACAGGAATATCCGGGCGTCGTACCCATGGCATTTCTCGGCATTTTCGTTGATCCGGTGGCCCAGATTGTGGGCAAACAGGTAGAGGATGCCCTTGCGGCAAAGCATGCCGGTCGGCTTTTCCCCGTGACCGCCCCACCCGGTGAAGCCAGGCATCTCGTTGATGACCGTCATCTGGTAATTGTCGGGGTTGCCTCGGATCGACACGACATCCAGGCCGCTATTTTTTTTCTCGGACACCGGGTCTCCGCCAGAGCTATACATCAGATCGTCGTCGGCCCAGGTCACCGGGAATGTGTCGGACTTGTAAGCGCTGCCTGCGTAAGGGACTCGTGGCCCAAGCCAGGTCAGGCCAGTGAGGATGGTGCTTTTCGGGACCGAGTTAACGTTCATAACGAGCCTGAAGGAGCATATTTGCGTGGCGAGTCCCGGCATAATGTGGCCGGAGTTCCGGATCAGCCAATGAGGCGCGCTTGTTCCTGGGCCTTCAGGCAAAGCTCGGCGGCCTTGAAGGCGTGGGCCTGGGTCATGGCCTTTTCGGTGCGATTGAGGCAGTCGAGAATCAATTCGCCGAAGAAGGGACAACCCACGCGCTGATTGACGCTGAGGTGCTGCTCACGCTCCGAAGTAACAAGATAGACCTGGTCGCCGCCGCCATGGCCGATGTCGATGACTTTGCGTAATTCGATGGTGCCCTTGGCGCCGACAATGATGGCGCGTCCATCTCCCCATGCGGAGAGCCCCTCCGGCGTGAACCAGTCGACGCGGAAGTAATTCAGCGCGCCGTTGTCCGCGATGAGATTGGCTTCCCCGAAGTCCTCGAACTCGGGATATTCCTTGTGGCTGAAATTACCCGCGGCGGCGTGCAGGATGGTCGCGTCTTTCGCGCCGGTGAAGTGGAGGAACTGCTCGATTTGGTGGCTGCCGATATCGGCAAGAATGCCGTTGGCCCGGGCGCGGCTGAAAAACCAGGCGGGGCGGCTCGGCGCATTCAATCGGTGCGGTCCGAGGCCAAGAACCTGCAGGACGCGCCCGATGACGCCGTCGCGAATGAGGTTGCCCGCAAAGATGGAGCATTCGGAGTGAAGTCGCTCGCTGTAATAAACCATGTACTTGCGACCCGTTTGCGCGGCGACTTTTCGCGCCTCGGCGAGTTGGTCGAGAGAAGTGAAGGGGGTCTTGTCGGTGAAGTAATCCTTGCCGGATTGCATGACGCGCACGCCCAGGGGACCGCGGTCGCAGGGGATTGCGGCAGAGGCGACAAGACGCACGTCTTTGTCGTCGAGAATACGGTCGAACGAGTCGACGATCCTGGCCTGAGGGAATTTTTTCTGGAACCCCTCCGCGCGGGCGGGATCCGTATCGTAGACGTAACGCAACGTGCCGCCGGCTTCGAGCAGGCCGCCCACCTGGCCATAGATGTGGCCGTGGTCCAGATGCGACGCGGCGAAGATGAATTCGCCAGGTTTCACTACGGGCGGAAGTTTGATGGGTTCAGGACTGATTTCGATGGGAGCGCTCATAAGGATGGTTCGTTAGCGGCCCTTTTTTGGGAGCCAATTATGGTAGTGGGAGTGAGTGGTGGTGATGGGAAGGTCGACTGGTTTGCCCTCTTCGGACGAGGCATAGATGGCGGTGACGAGTTCAAGGGAAGTGCGGGCGTCGGCAAGGGTGACGGGAATTTCAGTGCCCCTGGCCAACGCGGTGCAGAAGCGGGAGAACTGTCCGGTGAAGCCCTCGGGTTGAGGAACGAATGCGGTGAGGGCCTGGTCGATTTCTTTTTGGAGTTCGGGAGAATCGCCCGTGAACTTCCACGGATCAGCCGAATTGTTGTAAGGGGCGGTACCGCTTTCGGCGACAAAATTGCGGAAACAGAAACGGTGGCGTGAGATCTCCTCCGGCGAACCGAGCGTGACCGACAGTGAGACGAGGGCGCCACTTTCCATCTCCAGCGATGCAGAGGCGCAATCTTCCACCTCGATCGGATTCACCCGGGTCGAAGTGCGCGCAAAAACGCTTTTGGCGGGGCCGAGAATATAGGAAAGCATGTCGTGGGTGTGGATGGCGTGGCTGAGGATGCAGCCGCCCCGTTCGGTCTTCCACTTGCCGCGCCAGGGCACCTCGTAATAGTGCGCGCGCCGCCGCCAGGCGGTCTCGGCGGTGCCGAGGAACGCATCACCGGCGAGGCCGAGATCGATCAGGTGCTTGAGTTTTTGCAAGCCGTGACCGAAGCGACATTGAAAAATGGGCATGATCCGTTTTCCGGAGGCCTTTTCGAGAGTCGCGAGAGAGTCGACCTCGGCAAGCGAGGAGACGAGCGGCTTTTCGCAGACGACGTGTTTGCCTGCCTTGAGTACGTCTTGGATTTGTTCGAAATGAAGAAAAGGCGGCGTGCAGAGGTCAACCACATCAATGTCGTCGCGCCGGAGAAGCTGTTCCAGCGTGGAGACGGCGTGGAGAAGCTTGAACTCCGTTGCGGTTTCCTTGGCCTTGGCGTCATCGACATCGCAGACGGCCAGCACCCCGGCCTGGCCCTCCAGCTTTTTCCAGCTATCAATGTGATAGCGGCCAATGCCGCAGCCTACGACAGCCACCCGTAACGGCTGGTTCATTTACTTGGTGACTTTGCCTTCGAGCGCGAGGGTTGCCGGGTCGAAATAGCGATTAAGGTGACCGCAGAATCCGACGGTGGAAAAGGCCTTCGGCAGGACAAGATGCTGCTGCGTTGCGGCGAGATAATCGGTATGTCCCCGGGCGAGTTCATCGAGAATGGCCAGGGAACGATTAGCTTCCGCGAGCGCACCGCCGTTAATGACGTCACGCCATTCCGCGTGCCGGTTCGCGGTGCGTTTCCCGGCGAGATCGTAGAAATGATCCAGGGCGGCGCGACCTTCCCGGTCGCCCTGCTTGAAAGCCTTTTTCAATTCGAGAAAGCCGGTCACGCCCTGGTCCCGGCGGCGATAACCGTCTTCCACGCTCTGGACTTTCATCGCGGCGGCGTACTTGTCCGGTGACTGCAAGATCTCTTCAGTGAAGGTGACGACGTTATCGCCTCGCTCCGGGAGACCGCTGTTTTGCATCATGATAAAGAGTTCAAGGTCCTTGCGGGGATTAATGAGGCGGTGGATCGTGCCGGGACTGAAAATATAGGCCGCGTGCAAGGGCAGTTCGATGATCGAGAAACCGGTCGGGTCGATGACTTCGACAAAGCCGCTGCCACCGCTGACAAAATACATTTCGGTGCAGCACAGGTGCATGTGGGGGGTCCCGCCGAGCTGGCCGTCGGGTCCGGCGGTATCGTAAACTTTGAGGCGTGTGGTGAGGTTCGCTCCCGGCATGCGGAGATTTGAGGTGGGTAGCATATATTTTCTGAATGAGGTTTCACTCCTATGGGAGAAGCACCGGCCATTATGAGACCGGAATGAGGGCCTGAGCAAGAAATTTGAGCCCCACCTTTCGGCACGGGTTCCCGTGTTCTCTGGTTTGTGCCCTTAAGAGAGCTTGGCGTCAGGCTTCCGGCACGTCCATCATTGTAGGGCCATGATCAAAACCATGAAAAGACGGGCCGTCCAATCGGTGGCCTGTCTGACGCTGATCGCCACTGCTGCCCGGGCGGCGGACAACCCGGAGCAGATGGCAGCCCCAACCCTGAGCCCGTTCAGTATCGGCGGCGACTCGCGTACGAATAACGATGCCCGCGCGAATGCCGGGTGGATTCCCCGGATGGCCGCGATCGGCATCACGGTGGCGCGGACCCCTGACATGAGCTGGGGGGCGGTGGAACCTGAGGAGGGGAAATGGAAGTGGGACAAGTTGGACGCCCAAATGAGCTACCTGTCCGACCAGCATTTCATCTTCGGCGGCCTCCTGATTGGAAGTCCCAAGTGGAACATACTGGATCGCCCGGGTACTTTACCCGGCAACAATCTCCCCGGATGGTCGGCCTACGTGACGGAGCTCGTGAAGCACGCCAACCGGAAGATCAAATACTGGGAGGTCTGGAATGAACCGCCTAACTTCACGGGTCACGACCAGAAGCCGGCGGACTATGCCAAAATCGTTGTCAGCGCCTATGACGCTGCGAAGGCTGCGGATCCCACCTGCCTGGTAGGGCTGGCTGCCAAGTCCGTTCATGTGAATTATCTTGAGCAGGTGATCAAGGCCGGTGCGAGGGACCATTTCGACTACATCGTTTTGCATCCCTACGAGACCCTGGGTACTGTGACGGACCATTCCGGAGCCGAGCCGGTTTATATGCACATTGCTCCCACCGTGCGGAAAATGCTCGTTGCGCAGGACCCGGCGAAGGCCAATGTCCCCATCTGGTTCACGGAGCTCGGCTACGACGCCGGAAAAGACGCCAGCCTCCAAGGCCATGCCCTGGTCAAGGCCTACACGATGGGCATCGCCCAAGGTATCGCCTGTATCAGTTGGTTTGAGGGCATGGACGGCGACAGCGGTCCGATGGGGTTGCTCGAAGCCAATGGCACGCCGCGCCCGGCCTATATCGCGATGGCTCAAATGATTCGATATTTGGGCCAGCGCCCCACGTATCTCGGCTGGCTTTTGCTGAATGACAAGGACTACGCGTTTATCTTCAAGAGCGATGAGATCAACCTCCAAGGGCCGGGTAGAGGCTCTGTCATGATCATCTGGGCACCGAAGGGGACTCAGGACACCATCGACTTCGGCAAGCAGGTGGCGATTGTCGATCCCCTGACCGGCACGGCAACGCAAGCCGGCACCTATGCGCTCAGTGACGCTCCGGTCATTGTTTACCACACGCCCGCCAACCTGGTGACGCTGGCCCAGGACAACTTGACCAAGCCGTTCCCGTGGGATGGCGACTATACCAACGCGAAATCGGTTTCGGTCACCTTTGGTGAGACGAACGTGGAGAAGGGCTTGCACACCGATTCGGCCGCCTCCGTTGCCGCGGATGTTGTCGCTTACGGCGGCTCGGGCCGTGCAGGCGACATCCCCGGCGGGAACGTGTTCATGGTCGATCCAAACTTCCTGACCTACACCGCCACGCCGATTGAGATTACCGTCGTCGTCCGCCGCAATCCGGCCAATGATAACGCAGGATTCAAGCTCAAATACGAGTCAACCAACGGATTTAAGGACTTCGGTTGGTATACGGTGCCAGATAACAAAGAATGGCACACGAAGACGTGGAAAATAAACGACGCGCAGTTTGTCAGCATGTGGGGCTATAACTTCTCCCTCGACTCCGATGGCAATCAATACAACAAGTATGCCATCCAGAGTGTGACGGTGACGAAACTCGACAAGTGAGCGTTGAAAGTGGATTCCAATTCTGAGTTTTTAACGCATCAACGAAAGATCATGCGCAAGGGCGAGCGTGGTTCGGAAAGAATGGCTTTTTTTACGGGCTGGAATAGGCTCGCCCCTTTCCACTTATGAAAGCTTCCTTACCGGAAATGCCCGCATTCCGGCCGCGAAACCTGCTGGGAGTGCTTTCGTTTCTGAAACGCTATAAGAGGGGTGTCGCGATTGCGATTGGATTGCTTCTCTTCAACATTGGCCTGGAGATGACCTTGCCCCGGATTTGCGGCACGGCCATCAATCAGTTGCGCACGGCGGTCGCCAACAACGTCCCGTACCATCCGTGGGTCCTGGCAGGATGGTACGTGGGTCTGGCTTTGCTCCGTGCCGTGGTGGGATTTATCGTGGGCCGGGTGAGAAATCGCCTGATTCAAAGTACGCTGAAGGACCTCCGGGCGGCTTTTTTCGACGCTGTGCAGCGCCTCTCATTCGCTTACCACGACAAGACCAACACCGGTGAATTGATCTCGCGCGGCACCGCCGATATCTCGCGCCTCCAGGATTTCCTTTTCGCCTGTTTGTTTCTCGGCGTCGACATCACCGTCGCAATGACTTTCACCGTCATCCTTATCGCCTGGATCAGTCCCATCCTTGGATTGACCACTTTTCTGACCATGGCATCCACGGTCGGTCTGATCGTCTACTACGCGCGGCAGCTTCATCCCCAGTGGCGTAAGGTGCATGACCTGCATGCGAAAATGACCACGGTCATCCAGGAGAACATCGCGGGCGTCCGGGTCGTAAAAGCCTTTGCGCGCGAGTCCGATGAGGTATCGAAATTTCGGCTCCGACGCGATGAATTCATGACGACGATCCTTAAGACGGTCAATTACTGGTCGGGCCGCGTGCCGTTGGCGCAATTTGTTTTCGGCTTGAGCATGCCGATGGTCCTCTGGATCGGCGGACGAGAGGTAATCGCCGGGACTATGCCTGTGGGAAATCTCGCCATGATCGTGCTTTACCTGAACGGCATCGGCAACCGCATGGTCGCGGTGGGGCAGTTTGTCGGGGTCATTCAAAACGCCAGCGCCAGTTCCGAGCGGGTGATGGAGGTTCTGGAGGAACCATTGAAAATCCACGGAGGCACGAGACGATTATCGGGGCAGGGAGGAGCGCATGTGGCATTTGACGCGGTCACGTTCGGATATCCCGGCGGGGGTGAGATGGCGTTGCGGGATATTTCCTTTGAAGCCAATGCGGGGCAGACGATTGCCATCGTAGGAGCGACCGGTTCAGGCAAAAGCACGCTGGTCCACCTGATCCCGCGTTTTTACGATCCCACCTCCGGCGTCGTTTGCGTCGACGGGGTGGACGTGCGGGAGTTGGTCGTGGACGATGTGCGCCACGCCGTGGGGATGATTTTTCAGGAGACCGTCCTGTTCACCGCGACGGTTTCGGAGAATATCGCCTATGGCCGGCCCGATGCGACGCAGGAACAGATCGTGGCGGCCGCGCGGGCGGCGCACGCCCACGAATTCATCACCCAATTGGAGCGGGGCTATGACACGGTGATAGGCGAGCGTGGTGTGTCTCTTAGCGGTGGCCAGAAGCAGCGCCTGGCCATTGCGCGGACGTTCCTGCTCGATCCGCGCATCCTGATTTTGGACGACGCTACTTCCAGCCTTGACGCGAAGACCGAGCGCCTGATCCAGGAAGACATGCGGCGGGTGTGCGTCGGACGGACAGCCTTTGTCATCGCGCACCGGCTTACCACGGTGAGGCACGCCGAATGGGTCATTGTGCTTCGGGACGGACGGATTGTAGAACAGGGAACTCCCGCCGAGTTGATGAGCCACGGTGTCTGGTTCAAGGAGTTATTCCATGAACAGTGGGATGACGGCTCGACAGCAAAACTTCCAAACGGAGTGAAGGCATGAGCGCGGACGTGGACATTCTTTTGGAAGAAGCACTGGCGCAAAAGCCCCTGAGCGTCGCATTAGTGCGCCGGTTGCTGGCCTGGGCCCGTCCATACCGTTCCATTCTCCTCTTGAATCTCGTCGGAACCGCGCTGGCCGTCATTTCACAACTCTTCGGCCCGAAATTAATCCAGATGGGCATCGACGGTTACCTCGCTCATGTGACCACGAGCGCGGCAGCGAATTACGGCATATTCATCATCAGCACCATCTACCTGGGTAATCTCCTGCTTGGATGGGGTTTGTCTGTCGCGCAGGTCCGTTCAGCCGTTAGTGTCGGCCAGGGGATTATGAACGACATGCGGCTGGCCGTGTTTCAGCATATCCAGCGGCTCTCGCTGAGCTATTTCGACAAGACCCACCAAGGCCGGATCATCAGCCGGGCCGACTACGATATCGATGCCATGGAACAGGTGCTGACCTTTGGGGCAAACCAGTTGCTCGCGAGCGCACTGACGTTGATGGGTGTGTTTACCATGATGATCTATTACAGTCCGCGGTTGTGCCTGGCGGTGAGCACGGTGCTGCCTCCGCTGGCGGTCGTGACTTATCTTTTCCAGAAATACATCATGCAGGCGCATCGCCAGGTACGGCGGCAATCCTCGCGCCTGACGGCCAGCCTGGCGGAGAATATTTCCGGTGTGCGGGTCGTCCAGGCGATGGGCCGGGAAAACGAGAACCTGGAAAATTACCAGGACCTGAACATGGTCCTGACGCATCGCGCCTACGATGTCGCCCGGATTTTTCATACCTACATGCCGTCGCTTGGCCTGGTTTCGGGTGTAGGCATCGCGATTGTCCTTGGCTATGGTGGCGACTTGTGGCTGCGGGGGGAAATTACCGTCGGTGATCTGACGGCCTTCATCCTTTATGTGCAAATGTTTTTCGGCCCGGTCCAAGCCATGGGCGATCTCTACAACAATACCCTTTCCGCTGCCGCTAGCGCGGAAAGGATTTTCCAATTGCTGGATACCGAGCCGAAGGTGATCGACCGGCCGGGAGCGCGGTTGCTGGCCCCGATCAACGGGCAGGTTCGCTTCGACGGGGTGAGCTTTCGTTACGAGACGACCCCTGAAGATCGCTGGATTCTGGGCGATATCGATTTTCTTGCCGAAGCCGGACAAACCGTCGCTCTGGTTGGACATACCGGATCGGGTAAAACGAGCATCATCAGCCTGCTTGCCAGGTTTTATGAGCCGCAACTCGGGCGGATTCTCATCGACGGTCAGGACGTCTCCCAGACGACCATCGAATCGCTTCACCGTCAGCTCGGCATCGTCACGCAGGAAAATTTTCTCTTTACCGGGACCATTCTGGAGAATCTCCGTTTTGGACGTCCGGAGGCCACCGATGACGAGGTGCGCGTCGCCGCGAAGGCCGTGGGTACGGATGAAATGATCCGGCAGATGAAGGAAGGTTACGCGACCAAAGTGGGAGAACGCGGTGGAAATCTCAGCGCCGGCGAACGCCAGTTGCTCTGTATCACCCGGGCATTGGTGGCGAAGCCGAGGATTTTAATTTTGGATGAAGCCACCAGCGCGGTGGACCCGAACAGCGAGGCGCTGATTCAGGCCGCGCTTGATATTCTGCTGGAAGGCCGGACGACTTTCGTGATCGCGCACCGGCTTTCCACCATCCGCAAAGCCTCGCTTATTCTCGTGCTGCATGAGGGCCGTATTGTCGAGCGAGGCACGCATGAGTCGCTCCTTACTACCGGTGGCGTTTATGCGGGATTGCATGAGGAGTTTTCCCGTCACAATTAACGGAGGCACTGCCTCATGACAAAAACTATCCCGCCGGCGGCGAAGTCTGCGACAAATGTTTTCCCACGCGGGTGATCAATTGGCGCAAGGCGGGAGGCAGGATCGGTTTGCTGAGGTAGTCGTCAAAACCTTGGGCTAGATATTCTTCCCGTGCGCCGTGGAAGGCGTTGGCCGTCAGGGCCACGAGCATGGGGCACTTGCTGTTTAACTTTTTGCGAATCGCCTGGGCGGCCTCGATACCATCCATTTCGGGCATCTGAATGTCCAGGAGGACCAGATCGTAAGGTTGTCGCGTGGCGGACTCGAGCGCTTCACGACCGTTGGCGGCGACGTCCGCGCGGTAGCCCAGGCGGGCGAGAAGCGCCAGGCCCACTTTCTGGTTAATGTGGTTGTCTTCGGCAAGGAGAATGCGAAGAGGCAGCTTATCGGCCAGGGGTGGAAGCGCCCCCAGTGGCCCGGTGATCCGTGGCAGGGCCGGCTGTCCGCCGGTCATTTCAATCAGGATGGCAAGGAGATGACTGCGCTTGACGGGCTTCGTCAGGCGCTTGGCGAAAAGCTTGACGCGCTCCTCCGCCAGGGGTTCATTAAAATCGAATAGGACGCGCGGGATGGAATTCCAGTCGGGGTCGAACTGCATTTGTGCGGCGAGAGTCACGGTATCTTCATCGCGATCCATCAGCACGGCGGTAACATTGCTTTCGCCCATTTTCATGAGCGTCATCGGATCAACCACCCCGAGCACCTTCGCGCCCCACGCCTCCAACTGGCTTTTGAGCAGAAACGGGTAGTTTCCACCCTGGGCGACGATAATGACTTTGCAAGAAGGAGGCAATCGATCCTCGGGCACGGAGCCCTCCAGGGCACTGGAGGGAAGGGGAATGCTGAAGTGAAAGAGGGACCCGGCGCCGAGGACGCTCGAAACGGTTATTTCGCCGCCCATTAATTCCACCAGGCGTTTGGTGATGGTAAGGCCGAGGCCGGTGCCGCCGTGTCGCCGGGTGGCGGAAGCATCGCCTTGCTGGAAAGGAACAAACAAAAGCGGAAGCGCCTCGGGAGAGATTCCCATGCCGGTATCGCTGATCTGAAATTCGAGCCGATAAAGGTTGTCTTGAATCGGCATGGAATTTACCTGGAGCGTGACCTCGCCCTTGTCGGTGAATTTGACGGCGTTGCCGATCAGATTGAGGAGAATTTGCCGCACGCGGGCGGCATCGCCGAGGAATGCGGGCATCACACGGGGTTCGATAAAGGAAATGAGGTTGATCTTGTTGCGCCGCGCCGTCAGGGCCAGGAGGTTGATCACTTCATCGACACAGGTCGCCAGCGAAAATGGCTTCTGATCGAGCACGATCTTGCCTGCCTCAATTTTGGAGAAATCAAGAATCTCGTTGACCAGCATCAACAGGGCATCGCCGCTTTGCCGGATGGTTTCGACGTGCTCGCGCTGTTCCGGCGTCAAGGGCGAATCGAGCAGGAGGCTGGTCATGCCGAGGACGCCGTTCATCGGCGTGCGGATCTCGTGGCTGACGTTGGCGACGAATTCTGATTTAAGCCGCGAGGCTTCCAGCGCGCCAACCTCGCGCGCGTCGGCATTCAGGCGCGCTTCACTCAGGCGCTTGCGTTCAATATCGATCCGGTTGAGCTCTATGATGCACTGAGTCGCCAGGATGCAGATGACAATCATGCAGGAGAGCACGATGAGCGAAGCGACAAACCCCTCATCATAGTACTTCAGTCCCAGCCCCCGAAAGGCGATCCAGCCGAAGAAAGGGGGAGTGATAATCGCAGGCGCGATTAATCGTCGTGCGATAAGGCCTCCCGGACTATTCGCCACCATGATGGCCATAAGGCCCTTTTTCGGCCGGGCGCAGAGGATGGCCAGGCCGAGAAGCCAAAAACCGGCAATGGTATGAAGGGCCATTTTCGTCAGTGAAAGAACCGTGACGAAAATCTGGGCATCAAACAAATAGCCGATCAAGGCCAGGAGCGCGATAAAGAGACCCGCCACGGCTAGGAAGTGGGCCGTGAGGGCTCCGCGCGGTCCGCGTGAGAGCAGGATAAGGGAAGAGCCGAAGAGCAGGAAGGCGACGGCGGTATTGGGAGCCATACGGCCGGGGGTGGAGGTGCCGGACGTGGTGGGGAAATCCGTGAAAAGTAATTGGTCCAGGCCGGGCGATAGGTGGAGGAGGTACTCGACCAGGGTCACTCCGCCGATGAGAATCACCAATAACGCAAGAATGAGCGAACAAGTTTTTTTCCAGGCACGCGGGTGGGCAAGGTATCCAATGAGAAGCGATGTTCCCGAGAGTACAAAACAGAGGGCCGTATTGGCCTTCATGTTGACGTAACCGGGTAGAATGGTCTTGAGACTTTCGTCGTGCAACGCCCAACCCGCCAGGACGGTCAATCCGAGCAGGACAGTGAGTATGCCCAGGACGTGCGCGACACGGATAGCCGCATGGAAGGAGCGGACGCTGAAACTAAAAGCCACCGGTTGCTCAGTTGCGGTTCGATTATCGGGTTCGGTCATGGGCGGACGGTGTTGGGCTTGCACCCAGCCCCCTCATTCTTAATATCATGAACATTTCATTTGGGAAATAACAAGCTGACCGCATGCCAGCCGAAAAACGAGTCGCAACGCGACCTTGCCCTATTTGAAAGTACGTCCTAGCTTGAAAAGCCCCATGAATATCACTGTTGAAGATGTCGCCCCTTGCAAGAAACGCCTGAAGATCGAAGTTCCCGCCAATCGGGTGAAGCAGGCTTACGATAAGGTGGCCGACGATTTCCAGAAGGAAGCGCGCATTCCCGGCTTTCGGCCCGGACACGCTCCACGCACGGTTGTGGTGAAAAAATATCACAAGGACATCGAAAGCGAGGCGCAACGGACGCTCGTGCCCGAGGCTTACCAGGAGGCGATCGCCGAGAAGAAACTGCGGGTTGTCAGTCAGCCTGAAATCGAGGACTTGAAGTACCAGGCCGGGCTTTCCCTGAGCTTCTCCACCGTGGTGGAGCTTGTTCCTGATTTCAGATTGCCCAACTACAAGGGACTGGTCATCAAGAAGCAGGATACCGAGGTGAAGGACGAGGAGATCGAAAACACGCTGAAAAGCCTGGCTGATCAGCGCGCCAATTTTGAAGACGCTCCCGATCGTCCACTGGCCATGGACGATTTCGCGGTGATTTCCTACACGGGCAAGCTTGACGGCAAGCCGCTGATTGAACTGGTGCCTGAGGCAAAGAATCTCGCGCACAACCCCAACTTCTGGCTTTGGATGCGTACGGAGGGTTTCCTGCCTAAATTCGCCGATCAATGCGTTGGCATGAAGAAGGGCGAGACGAGGACGGTCGAGGTTGAATTCCCGGTCGACTTCCCTCAAGCCGAACTGACGGGCAAAAAAGTGGCGTACGATGTGGAACTCAAGGAAATCAAGGTGAAGCACGCTCCGCCCCTGGATGACGCCTTTGCGCAGGAAGTCGCCAAGATGAACCTGGCCGACCTGAAGACCCGTGTGCGGGAAAACATTGAGCAGGAAAAGAAGAACCAGGCCAATGGTGCTGCCCGGACCGAGATCATCCAGAAGCTCATTTCCGCCATTGAATTTGACCTGCCGCCTTCCGCTGTCGACGAGGAGACGCATGCCACCGTTTACGACATCGTGGCGGAAAACCAGGCCCGGGGCGTTCCGGCCAATGTGCTGGAGGAAAAGAAGGACGAAATTTTCAGCAACGCCGCCAGGGCCGCACGGGAGTCCGTCAAATTCAAGTTCATCGCGGCGCAAATTGCCGAGAACGAGAAAATCGACGTGACCAACGAGCAGATGGCCCAGCACCTCGCTTTTCTCGCGCAACGCGAAGGCATCACGCTGGAAAAGATGGTCGACAAGGTCCGCAAGAACAACGCCTTCGGGATCATCCGCCAGCAATTATTACGGCAGGCGGTGCTGGATTTCCTTTTGAAAGAAGCAAAGTCAGAGTAATTTAACGCCTATGCAAGACCCCATGAGTTCCGGCTATCTCGTTCCAACGGTCATTGAGCAGACGGGACGAGGTGAGCGGGCCTACGATATTTATTCGCGCCTGCTCAAGGACCGCATCATCTTCCTCGGTACGCCGATTGATGACACTGTCGCCAACATCATCATTGCGCAGTTGCTCTTTCTCCAGATGGAAGATTCCAAGAAGGACATCAGCCTCTACATCCATTCGCCCGGCGGGTACGTCACGGCCGGCATGGCCATCTATGATACGATGCAGTTCATGACCTGCGATGTGGCCACCTATTGCATCGGCATGGCGGCCAGCATGGGTGCCGTGCTGCTCGCGGCGGGCACGAAGGGTAAACGTTTTTCGCTGCCAAACTCGCGCATCATGATCCACCAGCCGAGCGGCGGCGCGCGCGGTCAGGCCAGCGACATCAGCATCCAGGCCAAGGAAATTCTTGGCCTGAAAAAGCGGCTCAACGCCATCATGGCTTTTCATACGGGTCAGTCGGTGGAGCGGGTTGACCAGGACATGGAACGCGATAATTACATGAGCGCCGATGACGCCAAGATATACGGTATCGTCGATGAAGTGGTGAAATCCCGCCGCGATGTTCCCGCCATTGTTGCCGAGGTAATTAAATAGAGAACTCCCATGGCACGCCCCGCCAATCTGACGATGTGCTCCTTCTGCGGGAAGAGCCACGCCGAGGTGAGAAAACTCATCGCCGGGCCGGGCGTCTATATCTGCGACAGTTGCATCACGGTCTGCAAAAATATCCTCGATAAGGAAACGAAGGAGGAATCCCGCCGTTCCAACACCGAAGTGACCCTGATCAAGCCGGTCGACATCAGGCGCGAGCTGGACCGTTACGTCATTGGCCAGGAGTTCGCCAAGAAGACTCTGGCTGTGGCGGTGCACAATCATTACAAACGCATCGTGGCGGCCCAGGCCAATCGCCAGAAAACCGAAATTGCGCTCAATTCCGCCAACGACGTGGAGATTGAAAAGAGCAACATCCTGCTCATCGGCCCGACCGGTTCCGGCAAGACGCTGCTGGCCCGAACCTTGGCGAGAATCCTCGATGTTCCCTTCTGCATTGCCGATGCCACCACCATCACCGAAGCCGGTTACGTCGGCGAGGACGTGGAGACGATCGTGCTGCGTCTGCTGCAAAACGCCGACTACGATGTCAAACGCGCCGAAATCGGAATCGTGTACATCGACGAGATCGACAAGATTGGGCGCAAGACCGACAACGTCTCCATTACCCGTGACGTCTCGGGCGAAGGCGTTCAGCAGGGGCTGCTGAAAATATTGGAAGGCACCGTCTGCAATGTCCCTCCCCAAGGCGGACGCAAGCACCCGCACCAGGAATATATCCAGGTCAATACCGAGCGGATTCTTTTCATCTGCGGTGGCGCGTTCGTTGGTCTCGACAAGATTATCCGCCGCCGCGTGGGCAGCAATGCCCTCGGGTTTGGCCGCCCGCATGTGCCTCAGACCAGCGAGGCCGGGTTGCCGCCGACCGCCATCATGCGCCAGGTTGAACCGGAGGACTTGCTGAACTACGGACTCATCCCGGAATTCATCGGACGCCTGCCCATGATCAGCGTGCTCGACGAATTGAGCGAAGAGGAATTGGTGTGCGTGTTGACCGATACAAAGAACGCGCTGACCAAGCAGTACACGAAACTCTTCGCCATGGACAACGTCGGGCTGACCTTCACCAAGGACGCCCTTAAAGGTCTGGCTCAGGAAGCGGTACGCAAAGGCACCGGCGCGCGCGCGCTTCGCGCCATCCTCGAAAAGCTGATGCTCGATCTCATGTACGACTTGCCGTCGCGCGAGGACATCCTCGAAGTGACGATCAATCGTGCGGTAATCGAAGGAAAGAAGTCGCCGTTGATCCGCCGCAAGCAGGACAAGGAAGCGGCTTAATTTCGCAGGTCGCCTCTCATTTACAGAAGCCGGTGATGGTTGCCGGGTTCGTACCCACATTGAGAAGGAAAAAGAGATTGTGCGTCTCCAGTTTTAGATAATCGGGGTTCCTCAGGAGATAAGGATATGCGTTGATAGCCAGGATACCGTTTCCCAGCCAACATACATTAGGGTAATCATAATTACGGGGCGAGATTTTGCGGATTGCAGTGGAGGCACCCAAGTCCTGCACATGGAGCTCATTCTTGTGGGCGTTAAAATATGCGCCGAACTTGGAATCGGGTAACATAACACGGGCAAAGCGGTCGTCGACGGAATGATAAATCATCGCGCGCCAGAATTTGTGCGCTCCACCTTCGATGGAAACCCACTGTGAATTGGGACTCCACGCCACAAAATAGCTGAAAGCCGGGTCCCATAAAATGTGGTTGCGCGAGGCTTCCAAGTGGGAACCTATTCCACCCAAAAGGATGCCGGATTCCATATCATCCATAGCCGAATCCGTCGTGCAATCTGTTCGTACGGCAGGAATAAGATTCTCGCTAAGTGGCGACACAGATTGATTGTCTCGAAAGTAAAGCTCATACCCTTCGTTCATGGGTTTTGAGGGCAGGTGTCGGTAATAAAGCGCGGTCTTCCCGTCGGGCGACATGCTGTCGGGCACGACGGTCTGCGCCTGGACGTTAAACGCTATGACAGAGGCGATTCCAAAACTCGAGAAGATGCGCATAATAAACCATCGCATAAAACGCGATCTTTCTTCCACATGACCTGCCTCGCTTGATTTTGGCTTGATTTTAGTCCATCGTCCAAATCCATGGCGCATCTCTGGGGCATCGATCTCGGCGGCACGAAGATCGAGGGCGTGATCCTCGATTCAGAGAACTGGGACAAGCCCCTCTGTCGCGTTAGAATTCCGACCCAGGCGCAACGAGGCTACGTCCATGTCCTGGATCGAATCGCTGAGTTATGTGAATTAATGGAAAAAAAAACGGGGTTGGCCGTGCCGCCTCGCATTGGAATGGGTACGCCGGGAGTAATCGATCCCGAGACCGGGTTGCTTAAAAACTCAAACACCCAGTGCCTCAACGGCAACTCCTTCCGCGAAGATCTTGCCCGTTATCACTTCGTCGACTTTGTAACGGCAAATGATGCCAATTGCTTCGCGCTGGCGGAAGCGACTCTCGGCTCGGCCCGCGGTTACCCGACGGTCTTCGGCGTGATTCTTGGCACGGGCGTTGGCGGAGGCATCGTGGTCGACGGCCATGTGCTCAATGGCCGACATGGCATCGCCGGGGAGTGGGGACAAATTGTCCTCGATCCCAAAGGCCCTCTTTCCAACTATGGCACGCGTGGCACGGTGGAATCACTGATTTCCGGGCCGGCGCTGGAACGCTTTTATGAGAAGCGCAAGGGAAAGCATTGCAGATTGAAGGACATCGCTGACCTGGCCGAAACCGGGACGGATCCCGATGCCATCGCGACCATTGATCGCCTCACTAGTCATCTCGCCAGGGCGTTAAGCATCATTATCGATGTCCTTGATCCCCACGCGATTGTTTTAGGTGGTGGTGTCGGCAATATCGACGCCCTTTACACCGAGGAAACGCGCAAGAAAATTACCGCCGCTATCTTCAATCCCAGATTTGAAGCGGCCCTTCTGAAGCCGACTCTTGGCGACAGCGCCGGTGTGTTCGGCGCTGCCATGCTGGTGGCGGAATAGTCGCTGCGTTGGTCGCTGCCGCGCGCCGGGCGGCGACTACCCGCAAAACTGATCGAGCATCCCGTGAAGAAGCCGTTTGTTCGTGTCGCAATGCGAATCAGCTTCGCTCAAAATCGCCTTGGGTGTTTGCACGCAGGGCCCCTTTGGCCATTCGCCCTGGCTGTCCACGAACTGCTTCACCAGCGGAGGATCGACTTCCATGTGGAATTGCAACGCGAGACATTTGTTCCTGATCAGAAAACCCTGCTCGGGACAGCCCTCGCTCGTCGCCAGTCGCGTCGCGCCCTCGGGCAGGTTGAACGTGTCGCCGTGCCAGTGCAGGACGGTCGAACTGATGGGGAGGCCAGGGAGGGCGGCGCGGGCTTCGTCTGTCCACATGACTGGGAGCCAGCCGAGTTCATGTTCGGTATTCTGAAAAACACGCGCGCCCAGCGCATCGGCAAGCAATTGCGCACCCAGGCAAATGCCGACCACCCGCTTGCCTTGGGCAAGGGCGGAGCGAATGAATGCGCTTTCCTGCTTCAACCAGGGCCAGTCCCGATATTGATAAATGTTCATCTCGCCTCCCATGATCACGAGAAGATCGAAGGCATCGAGCCGGGGCAGGGTATCTCCGCGATAGAGATGATGCGCGCTGACGGAGTGGCCGTGCTGCACGGCCCACGCTGCAATTTCTCCCGGCCCTTCAGACGCGGCATGTTGGAGGACGCTGATGTTCACCCCATGACTAAAGCGCGCGTTTTAAATAGCGCAAGGCCGCGAGGGTCTTATTAGCTGCTTGCAGGTTTTTTGCACGCCACTAGGTCTTGCCATCTTTTTTCAGAACAGTGTAGGATGTCCCGTTATCCAATTAATGGGGGATTAGCTCAGTTGGTAGAGCGTCTCGTTCGCAATGATACCGGGTCTGTTTTCCTGATATATCTCGAAATATCCGCAAGCATCTTTACCTCTGAAAACACGCAGTTTTGACCAAGAGATGTGTTCCCGAGATTTCCTGAAATTTCCCATTTTTCGGGCATGAGTGGATAAAATCGGTGGATAAAGCTTTTCCCGAATTTCGAGGGAACCAGTGCATTACTTTTAAGGTGGCGTGACGCGACTCTAAACCATGAAATTGCGGAGATTACCGCAGAGCTAAGCGGAGGTATTTAGGCTCTCAACAAATGCCAAACTGCTCCAAGAAAGCTGTCAGGCCAGACAAGCGGCCCTGAGCTTTACATTTATGAGGGTTCCACCCTCATACTCCCACAATAATAAATAGCTAACTTTTAGACCGCCCGATTATCGCGTTAATTAGGGTTCCCGGCAACGACAGCAAAAAAATATGCTTGAGAGGGATCCAATCCCCTCACTGTGTAAGAGCTAACTCTGGGATCGTTGATAGTCGTGACCGTCGTCCAATAGATGCCATCAACACTTTTCAGAATTATTATAAACGTGGCGTTAGTTGCGTGATTGACCCAGGTCAAATCAGTTTCTCCATTGCGGGTTCGCCAGACGACGTTTTGCCAGATCGCGGTCTGTCGTGACCAGACTACGGCGGATTTCCTTGCCCGCAGATTTGATCCGAGCATAATATCCTCCCGTTGATGAATACCGATAGAGACACTCTCCCACCTTCTCAAAGCCGCCGTTTATCGGTTGCGCTTTCATCTGGTTATTATCCTACAGTGGATAAAATCGGTGGACAAGAAGGAAATGAGGCTCTGAAATATATTCATAACTCGTTTGATAGCATGATAATGGGGGATTAGCTCAGTTGGTAGAGCGTCTCGTTCGCAATGAGAAGGTCAGGGGTTCGAATCCCCTATCCTCCACTTTTATGAAATCGGTCATTTCGCCGCTCATCTGGTTCCTGAGGCGCTGCTTTTATAATACGCCGATCAAGAATTGGCCTTTGACCGCCTATTTGTACGGGAAAATGGGCCGGTTTCTCGTCGGGAGCGATCCTTTCCCCCTCATCGACTATCAAGGCCTTAAACTTAAAACGAATGGGGCGGACGTTATTATTACGGCGGCACTGGTAAACGGCAATTATGAGCCATTCACGCTTACGGTCTTCCATGCCTTGATTCTGGAAGGCCTTCGAAAAAAAATGACAGATACGTTTGTTTTTGCCGATATCGGCGCGAACATTGGCATCTTCGCGATCGCGGCGGCGGCTCGGAATCCCGGATTGAGGGCCTTCGCATTTGAGCCAAACCCCGCATCATACCGCCTGCTTCAGGAAAACGTGGAACTGAATGGGCTCAAAAATGTGACGGCGGTTAATGCCGCCGTTGGTGCCGAAGCGGGCAAAGTCTCGCTCGATGTCTCATCGCCCCATGCCGGTTTCCACTCCATTTATGGCAGCGGTTCCAACCGGATCGAGGTACCCGCGCTTGCTTTGGATGATTTTTTTCCCGCCCAAGGGTGTGTGCCGAGTTTGATCAAGGTGGATGTCGAAGGTTACGAGCCACTGGTGCTGCGTGGCATGAGGACTCTCCTGAAAAAAGGGCCGCTGCAAATCATTCTCGAATTCAATCCCGAACACTTGAACCGCGGCGGAAAAGAACCCGTGGCTTTTCTGGAAGAATTAACGGAACAGTTCGACGCCATCTTTTGCCTTGATGAGATCGAGCGTGCCTCCCTTTGCTATACGCCGGACAGCCTTGCGCTGAAACGAAAAATTCTCTCCGTGGGATACAATCTTCTCCTGGTCAAAGGCGATGTGCCCGAGTGCGTGAGGTAGCTCTTACGGATGAGTCATCTCTTCGGGCTTTACCGTGGCGTCGAATTCCTCGCCGGTCAGGTAGCCGAGCTTGATCGCCGTGGCGCGCAGCGTCGCGTGTTCCTTGTGCGCAGTCTTGGCGATTTCCGCCGCCTTGTCGTAGCCGATCTTCTGGTTGAGGGCGGTCACCAGCATGAGCGAATCGTTGAGAAAATGGGCGATCCGTTCCCGGTTCGGCTCGATGCCGATGACGCAGTGATCAACCATGGAGCGGCACGAATCGGCCATGAGCCGCACAGAGTGAAGGTAGTTGAAAATCATCACCGGCTTGAAGACGTTGAGCTCAAAGTTACCCTGCGATCCGGCAAAGCCGATGGCGGCGTCATTGCCCATCACCTGCACGGCGACCATGGTCATCGCCTCGCATTGGGTCGGGTTCACCTTGCCCGGCATGATTGAGGAACCGGGCTCGTTTTCGGGCAGCGAGATTTCTCCGATTCCGCAGCGGGGACCGCTCGCGAGCCAGCGCAGGTCGTTGGCGATTTTCATCAGCGAAGCGGCCAATGTTTTCAGCGCGCCGCTGGCCATGACCACCGCGTCGTGCGACGCGAGCGCCGCGAATTTGTTCGGGGCGGTGACGAACGGGTAGCCGGTCAATTCCCCGATCTTGCGCGCCACGCGTTTGGCGAATTCCCGGTGTGTGTTCAATCCCGTGCCGACCGCGCTGCCGCCGAGGGCCAACTCCGACAGGCCGGGCAGCACCGACTTGATCCGCTTGATGTCCGCATCAAGCATCGCCACGTAGCCCGAAAATTCCTGGCCAAGGGTGAGGGGAGTCGCGTCCATCAAATGCGTCCGCCCGATCTTCACGATATTGGCGAATTCCTCCTGCTTCACTTCGAGAGCATCGCGGAACATTTTCACCGCAGGCAGAAGTGTCCGCTCCGTTTCCAGCGTCGCGGCGATCGACATCGCGCCGGGGAACGTGTCGTTGGAGGACTGCGACATGTTCACATGATCGTTGGGGTGCACCGGCTTCTTTGAGCCGAGGAGGCCGCCCGCGATTTCAATGGCGCGATTCGAGATGACCTCATTTACGTTCATGTTGGTCTGCGTGCCGCTGCCAGTCTGCCAGACGCGTAATGGGAAATGGTTGTCGAGCCTGCCCTCGGCCACCTCGTCGGCGGCGCTGACGATCAGTTCGGTCAACTCGGGCGGCAGCTTGCCGAGGTCCATGTTCACCAATGCGCAGGCTTTTTTCAGGACGCCGAAAGCGTGGATCACTTCGAGCGGCATCCGGTCCGTGCCGATATTAAAATGGATCAGCGAGCGCGCCGTCTGTGCGCCGTAATAGCGGTCGCGGGGCACGGGGATTTTCCCCATGGTGTCGGATTCAAGGCGGCAATCTGAGGGTGGAATGTTCGTTTGGTCAGGCGCGGTGGACATGGAATGGTATCATGCTCGGAGTTTGCCTGAGGTTCAAGTCTCCCGCTTTCGCGTGAAAAAATAAGCGAATCAGGCGAATAGGGCGAATCAGGCGTATGGGATACGCTTAACTGTTCGCGGTGAGGGGGCATGCGGGACCCCGGAAAATCGAGATGAAGTTCAAGGAAGCGATTGATACCATAGGGGGGCGGGGGGCATGGGGATATTCCGTAATGGGGTGGTATGAGGTTGTATGAGGTTGTATGAGGTCGTACGACGAGGACATTTCGATAGCATTCCGTCCGGGCGGGGGCGAAGAGCGGGGTGGGCGGGTTTTCGTATCGCAAGGCGGCTTTCAGTTGCCGGAAAGCGAATGCGGCCTTCCGATCCCGATGCCGCTTGCGGATCAAGTCGACCTGAATCGAGAAAGATCATGAGTTGATCGAGATAGGGTTGTTCCTCCGCTCCAGGCGCGTACCCCGGCCGGTGCAAGAGGGAATCCAAACGGGGAACCTGAAGGGGGGAGACTCTGAGCTAAGATGTTTCATGGACATGAATCTAACGCATCCGGGAATAGTGCGGTAGCACTGCAAATCCTAAATCGCTTATAAAGCCTAAAATTATAAGCTTTTTAGGATTTATAGGATAACCCCGCGAAAGTCGTTCTCTAAAAAGCTCCGTCATCTTGAGCGGAGCGAGGCGAAAGGTTTTGCATCCATCGGTGGGTAGGCCCGAGCGCAGTCGAAAGACCTTGTTGACACTGATCTTAGTGTCCGAGTACCTCGGAAGACACGCGACGCAGAAGGCCGCATGCGAGTCGTTTGGGCCATGAGCGCCTCACCCCACTGGAAAATACGCATTTCTTCGTTGCTCAAGCTTACGGGAAAAACGAGTAGGTCCTTCGACTCCGGC
>Ga0182030_10000520_pt1 | contig 72907 bp, 57 predicted proteins | sample 812S3MmetaG_FD_121299 | JGI IMG/M metagenome (GOLD analysis project Ga0182030, IMG submission 121299) | Permafrost microbial communities from Stordalen Mire, Sweden - 812S3M metaG (Illumina Assembly) | ecosystem: Environmental > Terrestrial > Soil > Wetlands > Permafrost | place: Sweden...
ACGCGGGCCGGCGCAACGATAGTTTTCTCATGTGATATGATTCCAACGGAGGGGGTTTTTACCCCTTCCACGGAGTCATTTTTTTTTCATCGGCTGTTCGGGCCGGTTTATCGCCGATTTGCCTTATTCAGCAGGTCGTCAATGATAAATGCTATTTCTAAAAATTTGTAGGAAAGATCAATGATTATATTTTCGAAATTTTTTTCATCGAGGGTAACCCATCCCGACATCAGTGTCAGCGGGCCAAAATTTACACTGACATTCGGCCATTTTTTTTGGAAGGGCTTGAATTCCGACCTGAAGGCCCCGGCAAATTCCCTGCTTTTGATCGAATAGCCTGCCAATTGCCTTAATTTTAAAGCATGTATATTATAAAACAGCTTGCCTTCCCGGATCGATTCGTCATTTACCCAGATGGCGAAGAAAACCGATTCCTCGAAAGGCTTTGCCGTTTGAGCGGTATTGATCCAGGATTTTTTCTGGAATTTCAATACGACTGATTTCAGCCATATCCCTACCTTATAGTCGAGCTTTTTTTGACTAAAAAGTTCCCGGTCGAATTGATCAACACCTTGTTTGAATTTATTCAGATAGTGTGTTGTTTCCATTTCCGTTTTTATACATTGATAGTATCATATGATACTATCAAATCTACATAAGAAAAGATAAAACAGGAGGAAATTAGTACATTGCGGGATACCAAAACTATTGCGCATTTGCCGGACAGGCCCCCGCATACAAGAAACTTTTCACGATTACCCGATGAAGCAACGATCCTCGAGCGCGCTGCTGAAGGGGATCAACAAGCCTATGGCCGGCTCTATACTTTTTACTATCCTCACCTCTACACTTCCCTCGTCTTCATTTCCCGGTCTCATGAGGATACGCAGGAGATCATCCACGAGGTCTTCCTCAGGATCTGGAAGGCCAGGGAGTCGCTGATCCTGATCCGATCTTTCGAGGATTATGCCTATACCCTTGCTAAAAATTTGCTGTTCAACCTACTGAAGAGAAAGAAAGTAGGCCGCAGCGTCATGGACTCCCTTGCCGATGCGGGGGAAAGTCATCCGGAATATGCTCCCGACCAGGTGCTGCTGTTCAAACAATATTACCAGGCGGCACTGGCTGCCATCGAACAGCTGCCGGAACAAAAGCGGAGGATATTCCTGTTGCGCACCCAGGAAGGTCTTACGCTGGATGAGATCGGCGTCGAAACGGGTATCTCCCGCTCGGCGGTGAAAAAACATTTGTATGCTGCTATCGGGTCCGTGAAGGAGTATCTGCGGCAACATATGGGTGACGTCCTGCTGATGGTCTTTTTTTACTTTTTTTAAAAAAAACCTGTTTTGGGGTGTCCATTTCATTCTGTGGATGGTCAGTCAATGGGTCTAATCTTATGGATAAAGAAAAAATCATCGCCTTAATCGCGGGTTACGGAGCGGGTACGCTGACCCCGGAGGAAGAGACAGCCTTTTTGCAATGGTACAGTGCAACCGGCCTGGAAGAATTCCATGCCCTGCTGGCCCAATGCCGACATCTTCTCTCGCAGCCGGCCTGGTTCCCGGATATGCCGGCGGAGTTTCAGGCCCGGTTGGAGCGGGACATCAGGAAGATCGCCGCCGCGGAGGAGGATAGCGAGGATCGCGTCTTCGCGGAGGAGGATAGCCGCGAGATCACCGCTGCGGAGCAGGGGGGCGCGGAGCGGGAGGTCGCGGAGCGGAGGGTCGCGGAGCGGTTTGCGCCTCGCCGGAAGATACTCTTGCTGCGGCCAAGGTGGGCCGCGGCTGCCGCCATCGTCCTGTTGCTGGCCGGGGGCTGGTATTTCCAGGTGCACCGTTCACACGATACGCAGCTGGCGTCGGCGCAAAAAGGTATCGGCGGGGATGTGGGGCCAGGCACCACGCGGGCGGTCCTAACACTGGCCGATGGCACCCGCATCACGCTGGACAGTGCGAGGAACGGGAGATTGGCGATGCAGGGAAAGACGTCGATCAGTCATCAGAACGGCGCGATCACGTATAACGATGCGATGGCGAACCATGCCACCTCGCATAACGGGAAACCCGGGGACCTTTTATACAATACCCTGACGACCGCTGCGGGTGAGCAATCGCCGCCTTTGACCTTATCGGACGGCACACGGATTTGGCTCAATGCCGCCTCTTCGATCCGTTACCCTGTGGATTTTGCGGGCGATACGAGAACGGTAACCGTCACCGGCGAAGCCTATTTCGAAGTGGCCAAAGACGCGGCGAAACCTTTTTACGTGCAGGTGAGGGATCTAACGGTGGCGGTGTTGGGTACGGATTTCAATATCAACGCCTATGCCGATGAGCCTGCGATCAGGACGACGTTGCTGGCCGGAAGTGTGAAGGTATTGTTGCCGGGGGCCGACCGGCTGTTGTTGCCGGGTCAGCAGGACCAGGCGGTGGTGGGGACCGACAAGGTTATCACGGTGGACGTCGACCAGGTGATGGCCTGGAAGAACGGGCTTTTTAATTTCGATCATGCGGACCTGCCCACGGTGCTGCGGCAACTGGCCCGGTGGTATGCGATCGACGTGCGATTCGAAGGCAACGCGCCGGCACGAACCTTTCATGGGAAGATGACAAGGGATCTGAACCTGTCGCAGGTGCTCGCGGTGTTGCAGGAAGTGGGCGTGAAGTTCAGGCTTGAAGGGAGGACGTTGATCGTCGAACAGTAGCATGTTTTGCCGGCGGAAGCCGGCATTCAGATAAGGATTATCCATAAAAAAACCGGAAACGTTGGAAGCGCCTCCGGCTAAAGTCTGGGTAATCCCGAACAAAACAAAGTCTCGCCAGACTGCTTATTCAATCACCCAAACTCTGCTAAGGTATGGAATTTAAGGCTGTTCGTGTTATGCAATTAACCTCTATTTTACTGCTGGGCGCCTGTTTGCAGGTTACTGCCGGCGTCCGTGCTCAAACGGTCAGTTTCTCCGGAAAGGACGTCCCCCTGGAAAGGGTGTTCGTTTCGGTGGAAAAGCAAACCGGGTACGTTTTCTTTTTTGATGAGGCCGTTTTGGCTGAAGCCAGGCCCGTGACGGTCCAGGCGAATCATATGCCCCTGGAAGTATTCCTCAATACGGTGCTGAAAGAGGAGGGCCTGAAGTTCTCTTTCCAGGGCAAAACGATCGTGATCTCCCGCAGGCCGCCCGATCCGGCGCCTGCGGTCCTGCCAGCGGAGGCCTCGCCCGATCCGCCTTCAGATTTGCATGGGCGTGTGACGGACTCGGCAGGGAATCCATTGGCCGGCGCATCGGTGGCCGTGAAGGGAACGAACCTTGTGTTTTCGACGAATGACAGGGGAGATTTTATCCTGAAAGGGGTCAAGGCCCCCGCCGGTCTGGTGGTGTCTTATATCGGGTTTGAACCGAAGGAGGTGACCCTGAACGGGAAGGAGACCTATACGATCGGGATCATGCTCCGGCACAACAACAACCCGCTGGATGAAGTGATGATCATCGGCTATGGTACGACGACGCGGCGGCTAAGCACAGGATCGGTAGACAAGGTTTCGACGGCGGAAATAGAAGAGCAGCCGGTGTCCAATCCTATCCTGGCGTTGGAAGGCAGGGTGCCCGGGCTGTTCATCACCCAGACAGCGGGGTATGAAGGCGCCAACCTGACGGTGTCGATCAGGGGGCAGAACGGTTTCCCTTCCGGCGCTCCCCTTTATACTAACGACCCCCTCTACGTCGTAGACGGTATTCCATTTGGCAGTGCGCCGGTGGAGCAGTCGTCAGGCGCTTTCCTGGGAGCCGCGGGGTTCAGCCCGTTGAATACCATCAACCCGGCCGATATCGAGAGCATCAGCGTCCTCAAGGATGCGGACGCGACGGCCATTTATGGGTCGAGAGGGGCCAACGGGGTTATACTGATCACCACCAAAAAAGGCAAATCCGGTAATACGAAATTCAGCGCGGATATCAGTGGCGGCAACGGTAAGGTGACCAAGCTGATGCCGATGCTGAACACGGCGCAGTACCTCAGTGTCCGGCAGCAGGCCTTTGCCAATGACGGGGTTACACCTACCGTGGCCAATGCGCCCGACCTGATGCTGTGGAGTCAGACAGCATATACCGATTTCCCCAAGCTGCTGATCGGCAATACGGCGCACCAAAGCAATGCCGCGCTGTCCGTATCCGGCGGAGATGCCTTCACCCAGATACTTTTCAGCGGCAGCTATCACCGGGAGTCGACGGTCTTCCATACGAATACCGCGGATGATATCGTCCAATTCCATCTCAACCTGAACCATAAGAGCCATGATAACCGGTTTGGCACGACGGCATCGGTCAACTACAATGTCGGTGACAATACGATCCCGAATTATAACCTTTCGGTGTTAAACTACAGCCTGCCGCCCAACTATCCACTGTATAATCCCAATGGAAGCCTTTATTTCGGCCCGGGCTACACCAATCCACTGGCGGCTTTCAACAGCAACTACAATCTGCAGAGCACCAACCTGCTCGCCAACGGAGGATTCCATTACATGCTGTTGCCGGGTCTGGACTTCAAGGCCAATGCGGGTTATAACCTCATCGACTCGAAGGCCGTCATCATCACACCGACATCGGCCAACAACCCGTTGTTCAATTATTTTCCTACCTCACAGCTGGGGGACAACTATATTAAGACTTATATCGCTGAACCGACGCTGGATTATACCTACGTATTGGGAAAAGGCAAGCTGACGGCACTCGCGGGGGGCACCTGGCAGGAAACGCAATACGTCCAACCCTATTTCGTGCTGGGAACCTACACGAATCCTGAGCTGGCGACCAGTCTTGGCGGCTTGAACGTACTGATCAAGGAATCGGGCTATACGGATTACAAATATGAATCGGGATATGGCCGGCTGGGTTATGAATGGGATGACAAATATCTGATCAGCGGTAATATCCGCCGGGACGGATCTTCCCGATTCGGCTCGGACAGGCAGTTCGGGAACTTCGGCAGTATTGCCGGGGCCTGGGTGTTCTCGAAGGAACATTTTTCTGCGACCCTTTTTCCATGGCTAAGCTTTGGTAAGCTGAAGACCAGCTATGGCACCATCGGGAATGACAAGATCCAGGATTACAGCTTTGAATCCGTGTACAATACGAACGGTACTCCCTACGGGTCAACTGTCGGGATTACACCTTCGAACATCGCGAACCCCTATGTTCAGTGGGAAGTCACCAAGAAACTGGATGCAGCGATCGAGTTGGGTTTTCTCAAAGACCGCCTGTTCGTCTCTGCCGATCTGTACCGCAACCGGTCGGGCAATTTGCTGGGCAGCAGTCCCCTGCCTACACAGGCCGGCTTTTCCAGCTATACGGCCAACCTTCCGGCCCTCGTGCAGAACAAGGGCATCGAGCTGGAGTTGACCAGCACCAATATCAAGAACGGTCCATTGACGTGGAGCACCAGTATCAACCTTACCATCCCCCAAAACAAACTATTAGCCTTTCCGAACCTGCTCCACTCTCCTTATGCCAACACTTATGTGGTCGGCCAGTCGCTGAATCTGATCCGCGCCTTTCATTTTACTGGTTTCAAAAACGGTGTTGCGCAGGTAGAAGATATTGAGAAGACCGGGGTGATCGCCTACGGCCTTGCCGCCAACGGGTTAGGGGACCAGATCATCGCCGGCAATACCGATCCCAAGCTATACGGCGGGATCAGCAATACCTTCAAGTACAAAGGATTTCAGCTGGATTTCCTTTTTCAGGCGGTGAAGCGAAGGGGTTTCGAGGGGGACATTACGAATTCCGTTACTCCGGGGCAGGGCTATGATTTGCCCCAGTCCCTGCTGAAGATCCCCTTTAAGTATTCCGCTACGTTCGGATCTCCCGCCAATATCGGCTATAATTATTATGCCGGTTCGGATGCTGCGGTGGGCGATGCCTCGTTTATCCGGTTGAAAAACGTATCGCTTGCCTATAATGTTCCGGCGAAATGGATCAGGCATTTGAAGATGCAGACCTTTCAGGCGTACCTCCACGGGCAAAATCTGCTGACCATCACGCATTACAGGGGAATGGACCCCGAGACCCAGGGGCTGAGCCTGCCTCCGTTGAAAATGCTGATCGCCGGTATTCGGACCACCTTTTAAAAAATCAATATGCAAATCAAACAACTGAAAATAAAATATTGGGCCCCGGGATTGGCGGCCATCCTGCTGGTCACGCTGAATGGCTGTAAGAAATTAATCGCGATCAATCCGCCCACCACTGAGTTGGTCGGTACGGTCGTTTATACGGATTCTGCGACGGTGCAAACGACCGTGGTAGGGTTATATTCAGAGATGGCTTTTAACTATGCGGCCTACCGTTATGAAATCGCCACTTTGCCCGGCTTCAGCGCGGATGAATTGCAGTACGTCGGTAATACCTACAATCAGTATATCGATAACGGCATACCCGTGGCAGACTATGGTGTAGAAGATGTCTGGTCTTCTTCCTATGCCGTTCTTTATGGGGTCAACAGTGTCATCTACGGTGTGACCAACGGATCGGGGATGTCAACTGGTTTCAGGAACCAGGCGATCGCCCAGGCGAAATTCCTTCGGGCGTTCTGTTATTTTTACCTGACCAATCTATACGGAGCGGTGCCGCTGGTGCTGACGACCGATGTCGCGCAGAACTCCGTCCTGGGCCAAAGCTCATCTGCTGCTGTTTATCAGCAGATCATCGCGGACCTGCAATTCGCGCAAAGCAACCTGGCGACGGATTATTCTGCCTCCGCCGGTCAGCGAACGATGGCAAATCAATCGGCCGCTACGGCCCTGCTGGCGAGGGTCTACCTGTATACAGGGGATTGGGCGGATGCCGAGGCACAGGCCACCGCGATGATCGGGAATAACGCTTTGTACAGCCTGGCAACGAACCTGGCCACGGTCTTTACACCTTCCAACAACGAGGCCATTCTACAATTCTATAATGACGCCAACGGGTTCACGGACTATGCGAACCAAGTGCTGCCTAATGCGGTGGCCAAAGTTCCCACTTATATTCTGACGCCCCAGCTGGTCAATGCATTTGAGGCAGGGGATAACCGCAAGGCCGAATGGCTGGATTCGCTGACCTATAACGGAACGGTGTATTATTATCCCTACAAGTATAAGAGCCTGGTTTCCGGGGCCAATGCCGAGTACTACACCCTGCTGAGGCTGGCGGAGCAATACCTGATCAGGGCTGAAGCCCGGGCCGAACAGGGCAACATCAGCGGAGCGCAGGCGGATATCAATGTGATCAGGAACAGGGCCGGCCTGGGCAATACGACTGCGGGCGATCAGACATCGCTGTTAGCCGCCGTCGCGCAGGAGCGCAGGATCGAGCTGTATTGCGAGTGGGGGCATCGCTGGCTGGACCTTAAGCGGACGGGCACGGCCAATGCCGTTCTCGGCGCGGAGAAGACAACGTGGACAGCCACGGACGTCCTTTGGCCGATCCCATCTGCCCAGATCATTGCCAATGCGAACCTGGTGCAAAACGCCGGGTATTGACGAGGTACTAACCGCGTATTGAGACGATCATCGATTAACGCTACGATCATTCCAAAACAAAAAATATAAAGAACATGCGACGTTACATTTTACCGATCCTTTTACTGGCGAGCTATGCCAACGCCGGGGCCCAACAAAAGTTTGATGTGAAGGGCGAGCTTACAGGCGTGAACAAAGACATGAAGATCAAGCTGTATTTTGCGATTCCTCATGCAACGTATATCGATTCGACGATGACCCGACAGGGGAAGTTAGAGTTCACGGGACCGATCGGCGATCCGACCAAGGCCACTATTGTGCTGGTGCCTGACGATGCCTACACGGCGCCCAGAACCATGGAGCGGATGGAGGTTGTGGATCGCCAGGAATTCTATTTGTCCGGTGGCGAGACGACGATCAAGGGTTCGACGCTCAAGACCGCGGCTATCAGCGGCGGGCAGGCCCAGGCGGACTTCCTGGTGTTAAGGGCGGCCTTGAAACCGGTGGATGACAGTGTGGAGTCTTATTCCAGGCAGATCGGCGCCTATGCCAAGGTGAAGGACACGAATGCGGTGAAATTGCTGCGTCCGAAAATGAAGGCATTTTATCTGCAGGGAGACAAGGTGGAAGAAGAATTCATCATCACTCACGGCGACTCATATGTAGCCCTCGATTTGCTGCAGCACCGGGGTGTGGTCAGCACTGCGATCGATCCGGCGGTCTTTGAACCTTTGTACAATTGCCTGAGCCCGAGGATGCAGCAGACGGAGAAGGGAATGAAGATGGCGACCAATCTGGCGTGTGCTAAACGCTTTGCCTTAGGATCGCCCGTGCTTGATTTTTCACAGAATGACACGAGTGGCAAGACGGTTGACCTGGTGTCATTGAAGGGGAAGTACGTCCTCATCGATTTCTGGGCGAGCTGGTGCGGGCCTTGCCGGTTGGAGAACCCGAACCTGGTGAAAGCCTATAGTCAATTCAAGCATGATAATTTCGAGATCATCGGGGTGTCTTTGGATTCTAAGAAGGAGCCCTGGGTCCAGGCCATTCAGAAGGATCAAACGCCCTGGATCCATGTCAGCGATCTAAAGGGATGGGAGAATGCGGTGGCGGTGGAATATGGGATCACGGCGGTGCCGCAGAATTTCCTGGTGGACCCGAACGGGGTCATCATCGCCAAGAATTTACGCGGCCCGGCACTGGACCAGAAGCTGAGGGAGATCTTCCAGGGGAAAAATTAGCAGGGCTCCGATTAGAAAAATTAGTTAAGGCTCTGATTAATTATAGGGGTGAATGAATTCATTTCATTTACCCCTATCTTTGTCGAAATTATTTCTACGTCATGCTGTTGAACAGATGTATAGCCTTTTTGCTGCTGCTGGCCTTCGGGGCCATGAGCTTCAACCAGGCTGTCGTCGTGGTCGACTTCTACGCGAACCAGGACTCCATCGCCAAGACGCTTTGCGAGAACAGGGACAAACCGATGATGCATTGCAATGGCCGGTGTCAGTTGTGCAAACGCCTGGCTAAACAGGATAACCAGGACAAGGATAACCCGGAGCGTAAGGCTGACAATAAGAATGAAGCGCTGTTCTGCCAGGAAACAGGCTCATTGCTGGCTTCGCCATCGATCGATTTTACTTCTTCTTTATATTCCGCTATGACTTCAGGGGAGCCCGTCGACCGGGCTTCGGCTATTTTCCACCCGCCCGCCGCGTGATGAGCCTTTCTGTTTGAAGTAATATTCTCTTTAATCGATCATCGTCGAAGGGGCTTCGTGCGCGAAGTCACGCAAAAAATATTGCCCCGACAAAAATTATTCCGATGCGAAGGTTTTTCTTTTTGCTTCCGGCATTATTGGCCGGATCGAGCCTGTGCGCGCAGTCTTTGCAAGGCACGGTCACCGACTCTGCCCGCCACATCATAGAAGGCGCCACCGTTTATATTCCCCAGCTGAAGCTGGGATCGCTGACCGACGTCAACGGCCATTACAAGATCGACCCACTACCCCGCGGTCGCTATGAGATCGAGGTAGAAATGATGGGCCATGCCACGGTAACCCGGCCCGTCACGATCAAAGGCGATGAAACGCTGGATTTTACGATGGCTATTGCGTACAGTTCGCTGAACCAGGTGGTCATCACCTCGCTGGGCAACTTCACCGCTACCCAGCGGTCACCCATCCCGGTCACGTTGGTTACCCATGACATGCTGCTGCACGAAAGTTCGAACACCGTCATCGACGCGATCGCCAAACAGCCGGGCGTCAATGAAACCACTGAAGGGGTGGGTACGACCAAGCCGCAGATCAATGGGCTGGGATTCGACCGGGTGCTGACACTTTTCGACGGTGTCCCGCAAAATGACTTTCAGTGGGGCGATGACCATGGTATCCTGATCGATCCCTATGCCGTGTACGATGCAGAGATCATCAGGGGGCCGGCCAGCCTGCAATATGGCGCCAGCGCCGAGGCCGGCGTGATCAGCTTTAAATCCCAGCCATTTGCCGAGAGCGGTACCGTACAAGGCAGCCTGCTGAGTGAATATCATGCCAACAACGGCTACATAGGCAACTCCGCACATGTCGGCGGCAACAACAACGGCTTTGTATGGGATCTGCGGGGCAGCAGTGAAGAGGCGCATGCATACTGGAATCCCAAGGACGGGTATGTCTGGGGCAGCGCGTGGCAGCAGGAGAATGCCCGGTTAGTCCTGGGCCTGAACAAATCGTGGGGCTACTCACGGCTGACGGTCAGTGCGCTCCACCGGCGGATCCAGGTGCCGGACGGCAACCGCGACAGCACGGGCAGATTCGAGTTCGACTTTCCGCAGAATGGCAAGCTGTACCCGACCCGGTCTGATTTCTTTTCCTATGATGCCGATATCGCCAGTGGCAAGATCCTGGATGAATACCAGACCTGGTGGCAGAACAGCATCAATGTCGGAAAAGGCACGCTGGGGATCGACGTGGGGTATACCCGTAGCGTACACCATGACATCGACACCGGCACGGTCGGCGAAGGCAATATGGCGGTCAACGATATCCCGTACTCCATCAAATACCAGCTAGCGGGCGAGGAATCCGGGCTGAAACTGACCACAGGCGTCAATGGCGCCTATGAATTCGAAAATAACCTGACCGCACCGCGTGCCCCATACGTAGCGGATTACGAGATCCCCAATTACACGGATTTTGAGATCGGCGGCTATGCGATACTGGAAAAGAACTGGAAGAATCTGACGCTGAGCGGCGGCCTGCGTTATGATATCACGAACTTTATCGGCCAGGGCATGTCGCTGATCAATTCAGGGGTGCCGGGCCAACAGATCGTTCCTGAGGGGACGCCCGGGTCTGACGTACAGTTCACCGGGTTCAACAATACCTACACCGGCTGGTCGGGCAGCATCGGCGGCACTTATCAACTCCCGGGAAATAACTATCTCAAGCTCAACGTTTCGAAAAGTTACCGTGCTCCGGCTATCAACGAACTGACCAGCAACGGGCTGAATATTGGGTCGAATGCCATCCAATTGGGCAGTATCAATCTCAAGGCTGAGCAGGGTTACCAAATTGATTTTGCCTATGGCATGAACGGCAGGGACGTCAGCTTTGAAATAGACGGATTCTACAATCACATCAGCAACTTCATCTTTGCCGACCGGACGGACTCCGTCTCGCAGGGATATCCTGTTTATCAATATGTCTCTTCAAACACGGCCATCCTTACCGGCGTATCCGGATACTTCAATATCCATCCGGCGGACAGTAAATGGCTGGAGATCGATAACGGGCTGACGTATATCTATACCTACCTGCCGAATTCGACCGATTCGACGAACCATCTGCCGTGGACACCGGCGCCGCATTTGACGACGGAGGTTCGGTTCAAGCTGAATGACCACCCGCGTTCCATCCTCAGGGGTGCCTATGTGGAAGTAGGGCAGGCCAAATACTGGGCACAGAATGATATTTATGCCGCGCTGTACACGGAACTGTCTTCCGCTGCTTATACCTTGTTTAATGCGGGCCTGGGAACCAATTTTGTCAATCCCAAAACCGGAAGGGTTGTCTGCTCGTTATTTATCAAATGCACGAACCTGACCAATATTGCCTATGCGGACCATTTGAACCTGGCGCAATACTTCCTGGCCTATAACGGCAATATCGTGACGGTCACTGATCAAAGGCAGGGGGTTTACAATATGGGAAGGGATGTATCGATTAAACTTGTATTTCCGTTTTGAGGCGGACGCGGCGGCGCGGCCTAAAACTCGATATGTCCCCTGAAGGCAAACACACTGACGGGCCCTTGCCTGTCCCTGTTGTATGCGGGATTGGTGACGAGCTGGTAGTCGAAGCTAAGGTAGACATGTTCATACAACCTGGCGTTGTAAAATGTCTCGATAATAGACTCGTGACCGTAGTTGAGATTGCCGTCCCCGATGATGAAGCCATAGCCGCCGGCTTTGAGGAAGGCGCGATGTTCGGCGGAAATGCCATTGACCACTGCGGCGACGCCAACTACGTCATCGGGCCTTTTCCAGGTGGTCCCCTTGAAGGATAAGCCTGCGCTGGCGGTCTGGTCGATTTCGGTAAAGGCCCAGGTGGCATACTGACCGTCGTTCCAGCCGACGCGGGCAAAGGCGCCGATGTTCTTTGTTATTTCCTGGTCTGCATTCAGGCCGAGGCCGGTCTTATGGCCCCCATAGGAGGTGCCTTCGCCATTGCCGTCGATGACGTTCAGCAGCGCGGTATCTCCGGTCTTCAAGGCCGAGAGCCCTGATTTATAGGAGGGCTGCCGGGATTGGGTGTAGCTGAAGAGCAGCCGGATGGCGCCGGGGTGGGTGCCGATCTTTGTCTTGCGTTCCAATTCGGCGGTCTCCGACATCGCCTTGTCCAAGACATATTCCATTTTCGCATGGTTAGCGACCACCGGGACGGCCACGGTAGATAGCCTTGCTGCCCATTTTGGCGAGTACCATTCTACGAGCAGCCCTGACGTATAGCCTTTGACGTCGGCAGGATAGTCCCAGGCCCCATTGCTCATGAGGGACCAGTTCAGGAATTGCTCGCGCGGCTCATGGCTGTAGGCGTTCTTATCGTAAAAATCGGACATCGAATATTTTCCGGCGCTGATGGTGATCCTATGGGTGGGGACCCGGTCGGCTACCTGGTTCGCATCATCCGCCACGTCTTCATAGTCGGTATGGCCAAGGGCAAAGGTTTGTTGGAAATAGGCTCTGGATAAGGACAGGACGGGTTCGGGGTTGCCGATCCGATATGTTTCACCGTTCAGGGCGCCGGCTACGCCTACGGAATAGCTGAGACCCCGGCCGCCGGATACTTCCGGGTTGGCATAGATGGCGGCTCCTTTCCAGAGTCTTCTGCCCAGGTATAAGGTGGTGGTAATGCTGGTCGCCGCGGGCTCGACGCTATCGGACAGGCTGTTCGTCCCGCTGTAGGCGGCGTGGAAGCCCGAATGGATCTGGTTGACGACGGTCAGCTGAAAATGGTTGCTCCACGGACTGAGCTTTGTGCTATCCGGCGGCTGGGCCGTCGAAGGTGCAGGGGGCGTCGGGGCCGGCGGGGGCGTTTGGGCAGTCACCAATGCCGGTGTCAGGGCATGGACAAAATACAAGACAATAGAGGGGATCAATTTTCTCATAACCATTCATGAAATTTACGGATGAACCAGCCTTTGACCAGTTGGGTCAGCACACAATAGACAAGCAAGATTGCGAACAGCCAGGGAAAATAGCTGAGGGGCAACGGTACCATCTTCAGGGCATCGGCGAAACCAGAGAAGGGAATGAAAATCCCGAGGGCCATGATGGCCGTCGTCAGGGCCAGCACGGGGGCTGTGGCCCAGCTCTGGATGAAGGGGATCTTTTTGGTACGGATCATGTGGACGATGAGGGTCTGGGACAGCAATCCTTCGATGAACCATCCGCTCTGGAAAAGGTTTTGGTGGGCGGGTGAATTGGCCTTGAATACATACCACATCAATGCATACGTGGCATAGTCGAAGATGGAGCTGATGGGACCGATGAAGATCATGAACTTGCTGATCCCGGCGGCGTCCCATTTGCGGGGCGTCTCGATATATTCGGCATCCATCCTGTCCCAGGGAATGGAGATCTGCGAGATGTCATAGAGCAGATTTTGAATCAGGATCTGGATCGGCAGCATCGGCAGGAAAGGTAAGATGGCACTGGCGCCGAGCATGCTGAACATATTGCCGAAATTGCTGCTGGCGGTCATCTTGATATACTTGATGATATTGCCGAAGGTCCGCCGGCCATAGATCACCCCTTTGCGCAGGACCATGAGGTCTTTTTCGAGCAGGATGATATCGGCGCTCTCCTTAGCAATGTCAACAGCCGTATCGACGGAGATGCCTACGTCCGCCTCGCGGAGGGCCGCGGCATCATTGATCCCGTCGCCCATGAACCCCACTGTATGCCCTTTGGCCTGTAATACTTTTACTACCCGGCTTTTCTGGGCAGGGCTCAACTTGGCAAAAATAGTGATTTCGTCTATCTGCAATGTTAACGCTGCGTCATCGATTTTTTCGAGCTCATGACCCAGTAAGATGTTATTGATGGGGATGCCGACGTCCCGGCAGATCTTTTTGGTGACGATCTCGTTATCGCCGGTCAGCACTTTCAGGGTGATCCCCAGCTTATGCAATGCCTCGATGGAGGGCTTGGCGGAGGGCTTGGCGGGATCGAGAAAACCGATGAAGCCTACGACGATCATATTGCTTTCATCCGCAATCGTATAGGTCAGGGGCCGTTCATCAAACTCCTTGACGGCGACGAGTAAGACTCTCAGCCCTTCCTTGTTCAACTTTTTGGTGGTGTCCAGGATCGTCTGTCTCATCTCCGCATCCAGGGGGATGATATCATCCGAGTCGATCTGCAATTGCAGGTCCTCACCGGGATCGAAGACGCGGGGGCAGAGGTCGAGCATTTCTTCGACGGCGCCTTTGCAGATGAGGAGGTGCTTGTGATGATGTTCAAGGATGACGGACATGCGACGGCGTTGGAAATCGAACGGTATTTCATCCACCTTATGGTAGTCTTCCACTTTGAGGGAATCGTGCAGTTCACCGTGCTCGAGGACGGCGACGTCGAGGATGCTTTTCAAACCTGTCTGGTGATAGCTGTTCAGATAGGCCCATTGGAGGACTTCTTCGTCTTCTTCGCCGAGGACGTTGAGGTGTCGTTCGAGTACGATCTTATCGATGGTCAGGGTGCCGGTTTTGTCGGTACACAACACGTCCATAGCGCCGATATTCTGGATGGCATTGAGGCGTTTGACGATGACCTTTCTCTTGCTCATGTTGAGGGCGCCTTTGGCGAGGTTGGCCGTGACGATCATGGGCAGCATCTCGGGGGTCAGCCCGACGGCGACGGCGATGCCGAACAGCAGGGCTTCGAGCCAGTTGTGTTTGGTGAAACCGTTGATAAGGAAAACGAGGGGGACCATGACTAGCATAAACCGGATGAGCAGCCAGCTGACGCTATTGACGCCTTTGTCAAAGCTGGTTTCGGCACGTTTGCCGGTGACGGCCTTGCTGATAGACCCGAAATAGGTGAGACTGCCGGTGGTGACGGCGATGGCCAGGGCGGTACCGCTGACCACGTTGGTGCCCATGAAACAACAATTCTCCAATTCCAGGGGCGACCTGTTGTCGGCGTCGGGAATGGGATAATCGCGCTTTTCGACGGGCAGGGCTTCTCCCGTCAGCATGGCCTGGCTGACGAAGAGGTCTTTGGACTGCAGGATGCGGCAGTCTGCGGGGATCATGTCACCGGCGGAGAGAAAGATAATGTCTCCGGGGACGAGCTGTTTGATATCGATCTCCCGGCGGGTTGATGCGGCGTCATGGCGTCCCGATCCGGCCGCGGTGCGGGCTGAGTCGGCGTCCATTCGCCTGAGGACGGTAGCCGTGGTCTTGACCATGCTTTTTAGCTGTTCGGCAGCCTGGTTACTGCGGAATTCCTGCCAGAAGCGCAGCAGGCTGCTCAACATGACCATGATGCAGACGACGATGAGTGTTTTGTAGTCCCGGTCTTCGGGGGCGGCCAGGAATACATCGGTGATCAGCGACACGATGGCGATGACGATCAGGATGCCGATGAAGGGATTGATAAAGGCCTGCAGCAGCTGGAGGTACCAGGCGGGGGCTTTTTCGTGGGCCACTTCATTAGGGCCGAATTGCTGCAGCTTGTCCTTGATCTGGTCTTCGGTGAGGCCCGTCTCCTGGCTGTTGAGCATGGCAAAGACGGAGGCCTTGTCGGTCCGGGATACGTTCTTGAGTTTGGTAGCTGCCGCCTCGTCGAAGTCGTGTGCTGATTTGTCGTTGTGGTGGGGGTTCAGCGACAGGATCTTCTTTTTGGCTTGTTTGATGTAGGTGTTCATATTACAGCCGCTTTTTAATGATTTGGGAGATGAGTAGTAGAAAGAGCAGACCGCCGAGGACAACATTGATAAGTACGATGTAATGGCTTTTTTCGGCGGTGGCCTTCATATTGGTACAGTTGAAGTCGATCAATACGACCGCCAGCAGCATCATTGTTATTCTGTATGTCCAAGCGCCAAGGCCTTTCATACGTTTTGTTTTAGTTTATAGATGTTCACCCAGGAAAAGGGCTAGAAAAAGACGTGTAGAGAATTGCAAAACACTGAGCATGGCTTCTCCGGTTAGGCTCCCTGCCGGGGGAAGCTATGGAAAAAGCCGTCCTGGAGGGGAGAAATTAAATAATATGGCGGATACCAGAATGACTGTCGCTGGTCATATATATAGCGATATTTTTGTTTGCTTCGCAAAGCTAGGAAGCCCTTTCCAAAAAGTCTATTAGAAAGTTATTAGAAAAAAATTAGAAAACTATTGGCGTGATTGATTACAGGTGCGGGAGCTCGACGGTGAAGGTCGTGCCTTCGCTGACGCGGGAGGCGACGGACAGCGACCCCTGGTGGAGATGAATGATCTTGCCGGTGAGGGACAGCCCGATGCCATGGCCTTCGGCATATTTTTTATTGGCGCCGCGGTAGAAGGGGGTGAAGATATTCTCGATATCCTCCGGTGAAATGCCGATGCCGGTATCTGAGAAGCGTAAGATGACATTTTTGGCGTGAAAGCTGATGGCGACGGTCGACTGCCGGTCATCGGAAAATTTACAGCCATTGTCGATCAGGTTGGTAAAAGCGACTTTCAGCAGATATTCATTCCCCAGGACCGAAATGAAATCGTCTTCTTCGATCTCCCGTTCGAAAATGATATTGACGCCATAGCCGGGATTCGACTTCAGCACGGCCTGGCGGGTATCCAGCAGAAGTTCGTCAAGCCGCACTTCCCTAAAGGCGATCTCTGCCTTGTCGTAACTGGCCTTGGCGAGGTCCAGCAGTCCGTTGGAGAGCTTGACGAGCCGGCGGGCGTCCTGTAGGATCAGCCGGGTCAATTCCTCGTATTCGGCGGGAGTCCGGCCTTTTTTCGCCGCGATCTCGAGTTCCCCGATGATGGTAGCCAGGGGGGTGCGCAGCTCGTGGGAGATATTCGACACGAACTGTCGTTGCGCTTCGAAGGAATTTTCCAGCCGGTCGAGCATCCTGTTGAAGGTGATGGCGAGCTCGGCAATTTCGTCCTTGCCCCGGCCTTCGCTGATCCGCAGGTCGAGATGAGAGGCGGTGATCTCTTCCACTTTGTCGACCATCTGAGAGACGGGTTGCAGGGCCTGGCGGGAGAACAGGTAGCCGGCGAGGAATGTCAGGAGGATGGCGACGAGGAAGCCTATCACCAGGGCGATCCGCAGGTCGTGCAATTTGGCCAGCCCATCGATGTCTTTGGCCGCGGCGGTGACGACATAGTCTTTACCGTTATAGGGATACAGGAACCCGATGGCCTGCAGGTCCTGGACATAGAAATGAATTTCATGTTGGCGGACGATGGTGTCGATCATGCCTCTGGTCTCCTTAACGCGATCTATATACACGGCGTCGTGGTACAGGAGATGGAAGGCTGTGTCGTACACCGCCACCTCCTCTTGTGGGAGGGAATTCAATGAGTTCTTATAGATGAGTTGGAGCACGGTGGGCTGTACTTTGGCGCCGAGCAGGAGGTTGGTCTTGGTGATGGCCTGTTGCCGGAGGCGTTTGAAATATTGATCTTCCCGGTCGCGGGCATTCGAAAAGTAGATGACGAGGCAGAAGACCAGCAACAGGGCGGCGAAGAGTGCCGTGAACAACAACGTCAATTTTAGCCTGATCTTCATGTCAGCTGCCCTCTTTAAAGATGAAACCGATGCCGGCCCTGGTATGGATCAATTTGACGGGATAGTCCTTATCGATCTTTTTCCGCAGGTAATTGATATAGACATCGATAAAATTGGTGCCGGTGTCGAAGATGGTCTCCCAGACCTTTTCGGCGATTTCCGCCCTGGACAGCACGCGTCCTTTGTTCTGCATCATATAGAGCAGCAACCTGAATTCTTTGGGGGTGAGGTTGATCTCTTTTCCGCCCCGGGTGACGACGAAGGTGCCGGCGTCCAGTTCGAGGTCGGCGATCCGGAGGATGGAGGGGGGCTGGGGTTGTCCTTTGGCCTGCCGTTTGGTCAGCGCCCGTATCCTGGCCTGGAGTTCCCTGAAGTCGAAGGGTTTGACGAGGTAATCATCGGCCCCGGCGTCGAGTCCTTCGACCTTGTCATCTGTGGTGCCGAGGGCGGTCAGCATGATGATGGGGATATCGGGTTTGACGAGCCGGACTTCCTTGCACAGGTCGATGCCGTTGATACCGGGCAGGACGACGTCCATGATGATGATGTCAAAGTCACGTTGCAGGGCCAGCGCTTTTCCTGTCGTGCCGTCGTGGCTGAGTTCTACGGTGTAGTCCTGGTCTTCGAGGCCTCTTTTGATGAGGTCGGCCACTCTTTTTTCGTCCTCTATGACTAAGATTTGCATGCAGCTGATGGGTTGACGGCGTCGTGCGACCCTTTCCGGGGGCCGCGATGAGTCGTCGGCGTTTGCTAAAGTCCTCAATTTAGGGCTTTCGCGGAACAAGGCAAAAAGCTGCTGTTTGCCGTGATCGGTTCATTGAGGCCGGCCAAAGGGCGGCAGAGCGGACTGGCGGCGAGTATCGAGCCGGAAATCGATAGCAGTGATTACGTATATCCGTATTGGCCGGGGGTGAAGTGGAGCCAGGATAACAATATACCTTTCGGATGGATTATTATTGGATGATGGGGGATAACCGGCATGGGTCGCAGGATTCACGGTACTGGGTTTTTGTGCCGGAGGATCATATAGTCGGAAAGCCTGAGCTGATCTGGATGAGTTGGGATAAGAGGGTGCGCTGGGGGCGGATTTTTAAACGGATTCTTTAGCGTTGCCCTCAAGTCGTTGGATTTGAAGTCTTTTGGTTCTTGAAATTTATTTGATATTTTAACGCTATATTGTACGTAAGTAAGAATCAATTCTTGTTGGTTCGACAATAAAACATTGTGAGGGCAAAAAGCATTGCAATATCAGCTATAATAGCTACTACACTCCTGCTAGTCAGCCAATCTTCCAGCGCTTACTCAATACTTGCCCATGAGGCGATTATAGATGCAAGCTGGGCAAAATCGATTCAGCCATTACTTAAGCTAAAATATCCCACTGCAACGGAACAACAAATAAAAGAGGCCCATGCGTATGCGTATGGCGGATCGATTGCTCCCGATATAGGTTATTTTCCATTTGGCAAAGAATTATTTACTGATCTCGTACATTATGTACGAAGCGGCGATTTTGTAAATGCCTTACTTGATGATGCCCGGGATATAGATGAATATGCATTTGCGTTGGGCTTCCTGTGCCATTATATGGCCGACAAATATGGGCATTCACTGGCCACCAACAAAAGTGTACCGATAGTTTATCCTAAAGAGGGAAAAAAATATGGGAATATAGTTACCTACGAAGATGATCATCTCTCACATAAAAGAATGGAATTTGGCTTTGACGTGTTGCAAACCGTTGAAGGCGACTACGCTTCGATAGCCTATCATGATTTTATTGGCTTTAAGGTCTCCCGGCCCTTATTGGAGAGGGCCTTTAGCGAAACCTATGGGTTAGACCTCAATGAAATTTTTGCCGATCTTTCTCTTTCCATTGAGACATTAAGATGGTCATTCAAGAAGTTGTTTCCGGCATTGACCGAGGCGGCATGGGTCATTAAAAAAAATGAGATCCTCAGGTCGCATCCAAATGCAACCAGGAGGAATTTCACCTATAAAATGAATGAGAAAAATTATTATAGTGAATTTGGAAAAAAAAGGCAAAAGCCCGGGATCTTTGCCGATGTATTGTCATTTTTTATACGGATTGTGCCCAAAATAGGGCCCTTAAGAGCGCTCAAGTTTAAGGAACCGGGCCCGGTAGCGGAAAAATTATATATAGAAAGCTTCGATACAGTGATGGTTAACTATGCAAAAGCATTAAAACTTTGCAGGTCCGGGACCATCAATTTGGCGAATATTAATTTTGATACCGGTAATCTAACCGTGCCAGGAGAATACGGTCTTGCAGATAAAAATTATGATTTATTAGTAGCAAATCTCGATAAAAATGATTTTAAGCTTTTAAATGATGGACTCAAACAAAATATCATTGATTTTTATGCCAAACGGGCAGCACCTGTCGGTTCTCGGAAAACTATGCGCGCATGGACTAAAATAATGCAAGCGCTTCAACAACTCAGACAGACGAAAAAAGCAGTTGTCCATGATAAAAACCAGCCGACGCCGGCCGGGGTGGCGGAGCTCCCACTACTCGTTAGCCAATAACTTGATGTCCCTGACTTCCAGTATCTGTTTGAGATAGCCGTACAGTACGCTGTTGATCATGGCCAGCCCGACCTCGCGCATAGTACTGACCTGGTTGGGGAACAGCCGGCGCAGGACAGGATACAGCCCGCCAATGACTTTGTAGTAGCCCTTGATGTTTTCCTGGCCTGGGGTCGGTCGCATAAAGCCGGGCCGGAAGTTATAGACGCCTTTGAAAGGCAGTCGAATGAGGGCATTTTCGATCCTGCCTTTGACGCGGGCCCACATGATCTTTCCTTTTTCGCTACTGTCGGTGGCGGTGCCCGAGATATAGCTGAAGACCATGTTGGGGTTGAGGCGTACGAGTTCCCCGGCGAAGTACAGGGTCGTGTCGTAAGTGATGCGACTGTATTCCTGCTCCTTCATGCCGAGCGAGCTGACCCCGGCACAATAGAGGCAGGCATCATAGCCGGTCAGCTGATCGGTGACCGCCGACAAGTTGAAGAAGTCGGGGACGATGCATTCTTTGAGTTTGGGATGTTGTCTGCCGGAGGGCCTGCGGTTGACGATCAGCACTGTGGTGACGGCGGGATGATCGAGACATTCCAGTAATACCCCTTCGCCCACCATGCCCGTGGCGCCCGTAAGGATGACTTTGATGTTCATGGGGCAAAGGTCGGCTATTTCCTGACCAACGGGACCTGAAGGTTGGTGGGTTCTTTAAGCGGGCCGGATCCTTTACTCCGTCCTCAGCGTTTTAATCGGATTGGCGCGGGCTGCGCGCAGAGCATGCAGGCCGACCGTCAGCAGGGTGATCAACAGGGCCAGCCCCCCGGCCGACGCGAAGACCCACCATTGAATCGTCGTCCGGTAGGCATAATCCTGCAGCCAGTTATGCATCAGCCACCAGGCCACGGGAAAAGCGATGAGGATCGCCACGCCGACCAACTGCATGAAGTCCCGGGATAGCAGCCCGGTGATGCCCGATACACTGGCCCCGAGGACTTTCCGGATACCGATCTCCTTAATCCTACGTTCGACGGTATAGGCAGCCAATCCAAATAAACCCAGACAGGAGATCACGATGGCCAGCGCGGCGAAGACCTGTGATAAGGTGCCTATCAGCGTCTCGTTAGTGAAGATACCATTGAACTGGTCATCTACAAACCTGTATGTAAAGGGATAGCCGGGATTATCTTTCTTCAGGACGGATTCAATCTTTGCCAATGCCCGTACATATCGCCATACACATAATCGTTGACCATCCCCACCACTGTGATCTTGTCGGCCGTATCGCCCTCGAACCAGATAAATTTACTGACCGGGCTTCCGTTGCCCAGCATTTTTGCGAAGGATGCGGTGATCACTACATTTATCCTATGTGCGTTCATGGTATCGCTCTGCCGGATGTCTCTTCCTTCCAGCAGATGTATGCCGGAAGTGGCGAAAAATTCCGGGCTGACGTACCTCTGAGATACCAGCACCCTGCTGTCGGGGTCTTTGCCCTGCCAGGTAAACCCATCGGTGTTATTGCCTCCATAGATAGTCGCATGATCCGATAACGCGGCATCCTTTACGACATTCGTGTTGATCAGGTCCTGTCTGATGACGTCAAAATGGGTCCCCATGACTCCCTGCACGTCCAGTTCCAGCAGGTTATCCTTGTTGAAGCCTTGTTAGAAGTTGTGGCCTATATACGTTCTAAAAAAATGCCAGGTTTGTTATCGGTTGAGAATCATTGTGTTGTATGGTGGCAGGACTGCTGACCGTCCGGTTTCGATACGTACAGGTGTCTATTTTCGTATATTATCGTTCCAAAGCTGACTGATATATGAGAAAGATTTTATTCCTTTTCCAGCCTTCTTCGTTCCTGCTGTCACTGTTCGTGCTGCCGCTGTTCGTGGTGCCGTTGCAGGGCGTGGCGCAGCGGAGCGCCTTTCTTCCTTTCAAGAAATATCCATTCCCGACGGAACTGGCTGCCGCTTCGACTGGCTCGCGGATCGCCTGGGCGATGGACGAGGAGGGGCAGCGCAATGTCTATGTTGCGGAGGGGCCTGCCTTTACGCCACGTAAGCTGACGGATTTTTCACAAGATGACGGGCAGGAGATCAGCAGCCTCTCGATGTCTGCTGACGGGCAGTGGGTGGTGTTTGTCCGGGGGGGTGATCATGGCGCCAACTGGGAAGGTGGCCTGCCGGTCAATCCTGCCGCCGACACCCAACCTTTCAAAGTGCAGGTGGCCTATATCTCTTTTGCGGGGGGAGCGGTGAAGTACCTGTCCGAAGGTGATGGGCCGGTGATCTCGCCGGACAGCAAGACGGTGGCGTTTATCAAGAACGGGCAGGCATGGGGGGCGGCATTAGATGGGGGAGCTGCTTCGAATCTCTTCACGACCCGGGGCAGTGTCAGTTCGCTGCAATGGTCACCCGACGGCAAGCGGTTGCTGTTTGTGGCCAACCGAACGGACCATGCTATCATCGGCATCTATACGCCGGGCTCGTCCTCGCTGAAATGGATAGCCGCCTCATTCTGCCGGGATGGGGCGCCGCAGTGGAGTGGCGATGGGGGAAGGATTGTCTTCGTCCGGCGGGCAGGAGAGGGTGGTGCACCGGATTCGATGCTGGTCCGTCAGCCTGAGCCCTGGAGCATATATATTGCGGATACGGCCGGCGGCAAGGCTGTGCTGTTGTGGAAGTCGCCGATGACATTACGCGGGTCTTTTCCGCCGACGGATGGCGGGGCGAATCTGCATTGGGCGGCGGCCAACAGGATCGTCTTCCTGACTTACGTTGACGGGTGGCCGCATTTGTATTCGCTGGATGGGGGGGCGGGTGCGGGCGGCGGGGCCGGTGCTTCAGCCAGTGCAAAACCTTTGTTGCTGACGCCGGGGAATTTCATGTGCGAACATATCAGGCTCAGTGCCGACAAGCGATGTCTTATCTTCAGTACGAATGCGGGTGATGATCCTGCCGACATTGAGCGGAGGCATGTGGGGATGGTCAGCGTAGACAAGCCGGACATGGAGGTGATGACACCGGGTAAGGGGCTGGAATGGGCGCCTGTGCTGACGGGGGACAGCAGGACCCTCGCCTTTATCAGTGCCACGCCGCAGCGGCCGCCTCTTCCTGCGGTGATGCGGCTGGCGGAGAACCCTCAAAAGAATTTCAATGTGTTATGCGCCGACAGGATACCGGCGGATTTCCCTCAGGGGAGGTTAGTGACGCCCAGGCCGGTGACTTTCCGGGCGGCAGACGGAGTGATCGTGCATGCGGACCTGTTCGAGCCGGGGGCGAAAGGGAGACGGAGGCCGGCGATCGTGTATGTACACGGCGGGCCGCCGAGGCAGATGCTGTTGGGCTGGCACTATTCGGATTACTATTCCAACGCTTATGCGAGCAATCAATACCTGGCAAGCCTGGGCTTTGTGGTATTGGCAGTAAATTACCGGCTGGGCATCGGCTATGGGTATGACTTTCATCAACCAGCTCATGCGGGACCGGCGGGGGCAGCGGAGTATAAGGATATCAAGGCGGCGGGGGAATGGCTTCGCCGTCAAAGTGACGTCGATACAGCCAGGATCGGTATCTATGGCGGGTCCTATGGTGGTTATCTGACTGCGCTGGCACTGGCCCGGGATTCCAGGCTGTTTGCCGCCGGCGTGGATTTTCACGGTGTCCATGACTGGCTGGCCCAATCTTCGCTGATGACTATCTTCAAAGATAAATATGAAAAGGCTCCCGATTATGAAAAGGCGCTGAAGACGGCGTGGCTTTCTTCGCCGGTCTCGGCCATCGGCACCTGGACATCACCGGTGCTGATCATCCAGGGAGATGACGACAGGAATGTGCACGTCAGCCAGAGCATCGACCTGGTGAACCGGCTGGAGAAGAAAGGGGTTCCGTTCGAAACGATGATGATGGTGGATGATACGCATCACTGGATGAACTTTGCCAATTCGGTGACGGTGTATGCCGCGGCGGCGGATTTTTTTGTGCGGCAGTTTATGAAGGGGGGTGGGAAATGAGGAAGCGCATTGATTTCCTGCCGGCAAAAGATTAGAAAAGATCTAACGGAATTCTAAGATCTTTTTAATTCTAAGTGGATATATTTGCGGCACAACTACCTCATCGCACATGACAAAAATTACACCTGGCTTTATCGCGGTCGCCGCATTACTGATGGCGTTCACCGCATGCGTTCCAATGAGTAAATTCAATGCGTCTCAAATGGCCCTCTCATCGGCGAGATATGACAGCGCGCAGCTGGCCGGTAAAGTGGCGCATCTGCAAGCCGATCTGGCGCAGGCCAACCAACTGGCGGCCAATCAAAAACAGCAGATCGATTCGCTGAACAACGAGATTGCATCGCAACAGAGCGATATCAGCAAGCTGAACCGGCAGGTCGCGGATCTGAAGGGCAAGAACGGTGATCTGCAGTCTGAAGCCGCAGCCCGGCAATCCCTGCTGAGCAAAAGCAAGCAGGACCTGATCAACCAGCAGGTGAGACTGGAACATCTGCAGGCATTGATGGATGCGCAGAAAAAGGCCATCGAGGCCATCAGGAAAAAAATGGCGGATGCCCTGGTCGGCTTCAACTCCAACGAGCTGTCGGTGTCTATCAAGAACGGGAAGGTATATGTGAGCCTGCAGGAGAACCTGCTGTTCCCTTCCGGCAGCGCAGTCGTCAACCCCAAAGGGAAAGAGGCGCTGAGCAAGCTGGCGGACGTCCTGAACAAGAACCCGGATATCACGGTGGATATCGAAGGCCATACGGATTCCATTCCGATTCACGGGAAATACCAGGATAACTGGGACCTGAGCCTGGCGCGGTCGGCATCGATCGTCCGGATCCTGACCAACGACTACAAGGTAGATCCCCAGCGCGTGATCGCCTCAGGGCACAGCCAGTATGATCCGGTCCAACCCAATAGCACGCCCGATGGCCGCGCGCTGAACCGGAGAACGGATATTATCTTATCGCCCAGGCTGGACGAGTTGTACAGGCTGCTGCAGACGCCGGATATGTAGGGCAGACGCCGGATATGTAGGGCAGACGCCGGACATATAAAAGAATCAACAGATAGAAACGGGGCCCGATCCGCGCTGAAATGATCAGAGCGGGTCGGGCCTCATGCATTACGAGCGGGTCTTCGGCCGGACATTGCGGCGAGGGGTCCTACCGCATCGCGGGTTCCGGAAGAGGGGAATCGGGCAGTGGGCTGTCTGCCCGTGCGGTCAAAGGCTTCTTATTATCGAGATAAGGCCGATGGTATTCTGCGAGGAATAGTTTTTTGGAATCGTGGTAGCTGCTGACGGCGCCGACCTTGCTCAGGAGCCAGACGTAGCACCAGGCCAGGTCCAACTGATATTTCAGGAAGCCGCTGCGGGCGCTGGACGGAAATAGGTGATGGTTGTTATGCCATTCGCCGGCTACATATCCCGGCCAGATCTGGTTGATCGAAAGATCCTTCCAGTTGAAATCGGTCCCCTCACGGCGCTTGTCTTTCCCTTTGCCGTGGCCTTCATAATTGAAGGTGCGAACACCTATCGCCCAGAACCCCGCCGCGCCGAACAGCGCAAAGAACAACCCGGGGCCGCCCAGCAGGTAGAATACGGTCCCCCAGAAGGCCCAGTTCAACAACGATCCGGCGATGGACCGCCATGGGCTGGCTATAGAACCCCATTTCTTGTATTGCGCATAGCTATTGGGCCTGACGGGGGTATGAGCCATCAGGCGAACCACCCGCGCATACTCTTCTTCCGTTAGGTGATGTGAAATTGGCTGGTGATTGACGTCCGCCAGGAAACAATATAAGAAACCGGCGGTGGCATTATAAGGATCTCCGGGTTCATCGGACTTGGCGTGATGGACATGATGGGAGATGACATAGATCTCTTCGGTGATCATGTCCAGCGTGAGGTTGCGGGTGATGAACGCCCAGAACCTGTTGGTGAAGGTATAGGCGCCATGCGTGCAGTACCGGTGAAACCAGATGGTACCATGCGTACCCATGATAACCATGCTGTATAAGAAGGCTGCACCCAACAGGTAAAAATTGAAATACCTGAAAAAGAAGATGAACAGGCAGGGCAGGAGCACGGCCAGCTTGAGCCAGCCCAGAAAAGGCACCCAGTTCTTTTTTGATCGGAAGACGTTGAGACGGAAAGAGAATTCTTTGAGGATCTGGCGCGAAGTAGGCGTGACCAACTGGTCTTCCCTGTCCCTCCAACCGTAGGAGGGTTCTTCGAGTACGTTGTCCATGAAATTTCTGCTCCTAACTTTGAATGCTGGATTTGCTGCAATAGGCGATTGATACATCATGTGTATAAAAAATGGCGATGAACGAATAGATACTAACGGTGTTTTGAGGAATATCTTATCCGAACCAACTTAAATTACGACAAGATTGTCTTAGCGGATGTCTGACGTGAAAGCTTTAACAAAGAATTGTTGTTCTGTCGAAATAATGGATTGAACTATCGAAAGGTATCTATATTTTTGGGGTTTTCAACTCGTGAGCACTTTCTTACTGCTGATCTTCGTCTCGTCGAACTCAATGCCGAAGCCGGGTTTGGTCGGCAGCTGAAGGATGCCATTGGTGGTCAGCAAGGGGTCCTTTTGGAATTGCAATTTATATGGCATGTGATTAATGAGGTATTCTACCATCGGGCAGACGTCGGGCGACTGGCTGGCCACGACGTGCAGAGCCGCGTGGATGTTGTGGCCGTGCGGGTATACCTTTGCGCCATAGGCTGATGCGAGGCTACATATTTTGACCAGTTCGCTGACGCCGCCGCACCATTCGGGGTCTGCCTGTACGATCTCTATAGCTCCCGCCTGGAGAAACTCGAGGACCTCCCAGCGGCTGTAGAAATGCTCGCCCGTCGCGAGTGGAATGGTGGTATTGCGCCTCAGTTGAACGAAACTCTCCAGCCTATTGACGGGGAAGGCCTCTTCGATCCAATAGGGATTGTATTTTTCAGCGGCTTTGCACCATTGTGTGGCGAATGGAATGTCCCAGCTCTGATAGGCATCGAACATGATCTGTGCGTCTTCGCCCAGCGCATCCCGCAATTCTTCCACGATTTCTACATTCTTCCGTACGCCGGCATAGCCGTCGCCGGGCCCACAGGCCATGAACCATTTCTGGTTCACAAACCCCTGCCTGAACAGCTCTTTCGCGCGTGGAGCTATCCTGCCTTTTTCCACCGAAAAACTTAAACAGCTGCCATAGGCGCCGACTTCCTTGCGGGTGGCGCCGCCTAGCAACTCGTATACGGGGGCCTTCAGGTATTTCCCGCGGATATCCCAAAGAGCGTTATCCACGGCCGACATCGCCATCATATAATGCCCGGCGCGGGAATGCCGGTTGCTACGATATAGTTCATCCCACAGGGCAGAAACATTCATCGCATCTTTGCCCAGCAGGAAAGGCCGCAGTTGCTGGAGGATCGGCGTGACGGTCTCGGGCTCCAGCATCCCGTACAGTCCTTCGATGCCGCCTTTGGTCTTAATCCGGATATAGGCCTGGGTCATATCGGAAGTGGTCGGTTTGGCATCCGGATTGTCGTGGTAGACAGGCGGACGGAGATCGTCGTAGATATGGATCGGCTGTACCTGGTATTGTTTGTTCAGGCCCGGCTGGGTGGTATAGGGGCCCATGACCTGGATGATCTCCACTTCACCGATGATGGTGTCGATGGAGAAGGGTGTTTCGGTGAGCAACTGCCGGGCGGGGAAAGGCAGGAAGGCGAAGGCGGAGGCCCGTGCGGCGGTGGTTAGAAATTGACGTCTGTTGGTCATATGGCGTAGTTATGTCAATGCAATATAACAAAAAGGCCGCTGCCGGTTTCCCGGAACGGCCTTTTGTCTATCTGTGAGCAGCGGATTAAAAGGTACGAGGATGGATTAATAAGGTGCGATGTAGGTATACGTTTTACCGTTGATGACCCAGACGACCTTATAGTAGTAAGTCCCCGTGCCGGGGCAGCTGGTGGGATTGCCATCGGAATCGAGGCCATAGGTCACGGTAGTGGTCACTGCGGGGCGGATAGTCTCCGTCTGTCCGCTGGTCAGCCTATAGTCACAGGATTGCTGGATGATCTTGGGCTGGGTGATCAGGGTCTCGAAGGAGTTGCCGTAGCGGTTGGTCCCCCAAACAGACACATCGGTATTCGTCCCGTCGGAGTGCGTGCCGGTGGTGGTGATGACGACGCCGTCATTGTAGGTGAATACGCGTTGCTTGGATACGCTCCAGACACGGGTGGAACTGTCGGCAAACTCGATGGAGACGCTGTCGGCGGAAATGCTGTGGGTAATGGAATCGCGGGTGGCGAGGTCTGCCAGCAGGCCGCCGGTAACATTTGTATAGGCATAGGTTCCATTAAAGGTGATGGTCTTGCCATCTCGAACACGGACGATCTTCAGGTTTTGGAAGTCGACGGTGACGACGGCCCCGGTATCGCGCCATCTGGTGCCGACAGGAATGGAGATCACGACGACCCCGGTGCGAATGCGGTTACCCCGGCAATTGTTACCATTATAGGTAATGATGACCTGGCGCAGCCCGTTGACAGTGTCCATCGTGACGGTGCCGTCACAGATGCTGTAATCGATGTCGAGGCTGCCGCCGGCCGGCCCGCCGGTGGTCTGGATACCGCTGGCATAGCTGCTGGAACTGTTGCCGCTGACGGCTGACTGGGTATTGAGGGCATTGTTGACGTCGTTGGCGGAGGCGTCCATTTCGTTGGATACCTGCGTCTCGTCATCGGTCTGCATCTCTATCTGGGTGGGGGTGGTGCCTGAACTGGTCGAAGACGAACCTGCGCTGTTACTTTTATTGCAGGCGGCGACCAGGGTGGCGACGGTGACCGTCAGGGCGATGGCAGAAAGCAATGTTGTCTTTGTTTTCATAATAGTATTTTTTAATGATTGAATAATATAGCCCTGTGATGGCCGATTGAATGGTAAAGTTTAACCGGCGGACATATTATTTTTTCCTTTTATAGAAATTTTCCGTTGGCGGCCAGAGCGGTTAAACTTTTTGGGTTTGGGGAGGTCTGAAGGCTCTTTTTAGGACGATTCCGGTCCTTTTTGAAGAGCTTGGGTTGAGCTTGGGATTGCTTTTTGAAGAGCTTGGGATTGCTTTCGGAAGAGCCCGGGACCGCTTGAATGATCTGTAATTGCCGCTATTATTTGATAACTTGGCGGGGAATTCGATCTACTGGATTAAAAATTGCTACCAAACCATCATGGAATCGAAGCATCTGAATAGAACATTATCGACTGCGGGTCTATTGATTGCATTGGGGATTATTTACGGGGACATCGGCACTTCCCCGCTGTACACTTTTCAAACCATTTTGACCGAGGGGGGAGCTGCCAACCGATCGCTGGTATTGGGTGCGATTTCCTGTGTCTTTTGGACCCTGACCCTGCAGACCACCTTTAAATATGTGCTGATCACGTTGCAGGCCGATAACCATGGGGAAGGGGGCATATTCTCTTTATATGCGCTGGTACGGCACTATAAGAAAGAATTGTACATCGTAGCGATTGTGGGAGCCGGCACGCTGCTGGCGGACGGTATCATCACGCCGCCGATCACCATTACGTCGGCCATCGAGGGGCTGAATATGGTTCCGGGCCTGTCAAAGGACATCGTGCCAGGCAACACGCTGGTCGTGGAGATTGTGATGGTAGTGTTGATGTTGCTGTTCCTGTTCCAGCGGTTCGGCACCAAGGTGGTGGGCGGGGCATTCGGGCCCGTCATGTTCCTGTGGTTCTTTATGATCGGTGGGCTCGGGCTGTGGCAGGTGATCCAGTACCCTTCCGTGTTGAAGGCGCTGAGCCCCTGGTATGGCATCGAGCTGCTGACGCTGCACCCGCGGGGTTTCTGGCTGCTGGGGGCCATTTTTTTGTGTACAACCGGGGCGGAAGCCCTGTATTCGGACCTGGGCCATGTAGGCCGGAAGAATATCCGGATCAGCTGGATCTTCGTCAAGACGACGCTGGTATTGAATTACCTGGGCCAGGGGGCCTGGGTGTTGCTGCAGCATACTGATAATATCAATGGGGTCAACCCCTTCTTCGCCATTGTCCCTCACGGGATGACGCTGGCGAGTGTGGTGATCGCCACGGCGGCCAGCATCATTGCCAGCCAGGCTTTGATCAGCGGCAGCTTTACGCTGATCAACGAGGCGATCAGCCTGGGCTTCTGGCCGAGGATCAATGTGAAATACCTGTCCAACATCAGGGGACAGATCTATATCCCCAGTATCAACTGGATCCTTTTCATCGGGTGTGCGTTGGTATTACTGTATTTCCGGACGTCGGAGGCGATGACGGCGGCGTATGGGTTCTCGATCACGATCGCCATGCTGATGACGACCTTTCTGATGTTCTTTTTCCTCCGACGGATCAAGCATATGCCATTCTGGATCGTGGGCGCGATACTGACCGTGTTCGTGTGCGTGGAGACGAGCTTTTTTGTCGCCAATGCGATTAAGCTGTTGCGGCGGTTGTTCTTCCTTGTATTCGAGATCGGGCTGATCTCGACGATGTATATCTGGTATAGGGCGAGGAATATCACCCAACGATTTTTGAAGTTTGTGCCCCTGGAGAATTATATCCCGATGCTGGAGACGCTGAGCAAGGATACTACCGTCCCCAAGTATTCGACGCACCTGATCTATTTTACCCGCTCGCCGAATTCGAAGATGATCGAAGAGCGGATCATGAATTCCATTTTCGATAATATAGAGAAGAAGGCGCAGCTATATTGGTTCATTCATATCGAGCGTACGGACGACCCGTTCACGATCGAATATGGGGTGGAGGAGATCAGGGACGATAAGATCATCCGGGTGGATTTCCGGCTGGGGTTCAGGGTGCAGCCGAAGATCGGGTTGATGCTGCGGAAGGTGGTGCAGGAGATGACCATGAGCAAGGAGTTGGATATTGTGAGCCGGTACCCGATCTTCTCGCATATCCGGCCGTCGGATTTCAAGTTCGTGATCATGAAACGCTTCCTTTCATATGACAATGAGTTCTCGATGCGGGAAGGGTTTCTGCTGAATGCTTTCTTTACGATCAGTAGTATGGCGCAGTCGGAGAAGAATGCCTATGGGCTGGACAGTAACCAGACGGTGGTGGAGTACGAGCCGTTGGTGGTCAATCCGATCTCGAATATCAAGATGAAGCGGGCTTTTTACAAGCGGGATGCGGAGGAGGAAGCGGGTGGGACGCCCGGGGCCGGGGGGGCGTGAGGGTGAGAGGCCGGCTTATTCAGGCCAAAGGAACAGTAAAGGTAAAGCTGCTGCCTTGTCCCAATACGCTGTCCACCCGGATCGAGCCTCCGTTCATCGTTACGAATTCTTTACACAGGTTCAATCCGAGGCCGGTACCCTTTTCTTTGGCGGTACCGTAAGTGGAACTGAAGTCCGAGGTGTCAAAAAGACGCTGTTGCGTTTCAATGCTCATGCCTCTTCCGGTATCCCTTACGGAAAGGCATAGAAACCTTTCTCTGATCATCGACGAGATGGTGATGCTGTCATTTTCAGTGCAAAATTTTATTGCATTTGACACCAGGTTCCTGACAACAATGTCTATGGTATTAGGATCTGCCATGACATTCGTTGCCTTATCGAGCTTATTAATCAGGACTATCTTCTTATCACCTGCCTGTTTATTATAGTTGCCAAGATTTGAAATGACCAGTTCGCGGATGTCAAAAACCTGCTTTTCAAGCCGAATCCCATCCATCTGGCTTATGGCCCAGTAAAGGACATTGTCCATCATGGCTGTAGTTCTTTTCACGGTTTCTAATAATTGACCGGAGAGGTCGACCATTTTTTCACCTGTAATGTATTCTTTGTCGAACATTAGCAGCATAGCCTGGAGCGTGGCCAGAGGCGACTTTAAATCATGGGAGATGATGGAGAAAAGTTTATTTTTTGAATTATTAGCCTGTTCAAGATGCTCTTTTTGTTTTAAAATTTGTTCGCTCTGAGCAGTGATCTCCTCATTCTGCTGCAGAATTTCCTGTTGCTTCACATTCAACAGTTCGTTGTCTTTTTTCTTGGTTTTAAAACCATTGTAATAAAACAGCGAAAGCAAAATGAATGACAAAAGTGCTGTTCCTATAAAGCCTCCTATAGCGTATTGACGTTGAATGATTGCCTTTTCCAACGACACTTCCGATTCGGCTAATTTTTTATCTTTCAGCAATTCCCTGTTCAAATTGTCCTTTTTCTCAAGCGAATAATTGTACTGTAGCTTTTCTATTTTTTGGATGTTTTCGGAGCTAAGCAGGCTATCTTTAAGCTTGATATGCAATTTTTCAAACTCATATGCCTTAGGATAGTTACTCAAAGCTGCATAGGCATTGGAAACCTGTAAATAGCATTCGGCTAACTGCGATTCATAATTCTCCCGCTTAACAACGTCCAACGCTTTTATTGCATATGCAAGACTCTGGTCGGGTTGCCCTTTGATGATGCATATTTTACTGAGCAGGACATATATTTCGGCAACGGGGTAAACTTCCCTGGCGCCCGGAATAAGGCTGAGGGCCTTCTTTAACCAGGCCCCGGAAAGATCGTATTCTCTTCTGTCATAGGATATGCTGCCTATGTGGTATAGTGAGGAGGCGATATAAAGATTTTGATTGGTCTTTATGTCTTTACCTACGGCAAGCGATTGCTGATAACTATTTAATGCCAGCGAATCCCTGTTTTGCTTTTCATACATTCTCCCCATATTCATCAAACTGCGCCACTGGTTTTCCTGGATATTTCGCAGTTTACCATAAATATCCAAACTCTTTTTGAAGTAGTTCAATGCCTCATCCGTCTCATTCTCGTCCTGATAAACAAGGCCGATGTTGTTGTAGCCGCTTGCTATGCCTGCGCTGTCCTTTAATTTTTCGTAGATTTTGAGGGAATTTAACGAGGCCTCCAGCGCTTTTTCCAAATTCCCTTCCGTCTCATAGCCGACACTCAGTAATTTGTAAGCCATGGCCTGTCCTTTTTCAAAATGGATTTTTTGGGCCAGGTTTAATTGTTCTTGCGCAATGGGCAAGGCTCTGTTGACATCCAGAGAATCGATCGTTGCAATAAACAGTAGCCGGAGCGAATTTACTTTGCCGGTATCGTCACGCATTTTATTGATAGCGCCCCTAAGGCTATCAATTTCCTTATTCTGGGCTCTTAATTGCGAAGAATTCATCAAAAAACCAAGAACCAGCGCGACCTTAACGAATCGTGAGTACATCAACCAAACATATTAAATATAGTGATCATGAAAGGAGGCAGGAAAAGTGAGGAGCTAAGGTAAATCAGCGTTTCGAATTGGTGAAGAAAAGATTTGAAAACTCCGGGAGTGGCAGGCGAGGCGCCCAGCACCTTTGGGTGGGCCGAGAGGTGATCAAAGTCTGTGGAGGGACAACGACCTCAATCCGCAAACTGAACCGAATACAGCATGGGCAAATAGTTGTTCAGTACTTGCCAGTTTTCGCCCCTGTCCGGTGAAAAGAATAAGTTGCCTGTCGTTGTACCGAATGCCACGGCATCACCGGAGGTTGTCAGTGCATGGCGGTAAACGATGTCGAAACAATCCTCCTGCGGTAGACCATTCCTCAGATCTTTCCAGCTTTTGCCGCCATCATCCGTCCGGCAGATACAAAGAGCTCCTTTGATGGCCGTGCGTGTCATATCACTATTGGCGGGGGCCACCCAGGCCTGATCGGGGTTGTCTTCAGCCACGGCAATAGCAAATCCAAATCGGGCGGGGCCTTCCGACTGGCCTATGTCCTGCCAGGTTTTTGCGCCGTCAGTCGAACGAAAGATCCCGCAGTGATTCTGCTGCCAGAGATTATCCGGGTTAGTTGGCGCCGCCACGAGAACATGCGGATCGTGGCCTATTTCCGAATAGGGATCCGGAAGGAAATCGGCTCTTAATCCTTTATTGCGGACCCCCCAGGTGTTGCCGCCATCAGTTGTCTCAAACACTCCTGCACAACTAATGCCGATATGGATATGATTTTCATCCCGGGGATCCACTACGATGGAATGGATGCCCGGCAGATCACGCCCCCCGCCGACCCAGGATTCCTTGCGGGAAGGGTGTTTCCACAGTGACTGCACCAACTGAAAGCTTTCTCCCCCATCCTCGCTCACAAACAACCCACCCGGATCTGTACCGATCCACAACCTGGATTGGAAATTTTTACCACCGTGCGCCATCGACCAGATATACCGTGTAATGGCCGGTACTCCGTCTTTAACTTCTTCGCCTTCCGGATAGGCAGGAGGGGCCACTTCCTCCCAGGTATTCCCCCTGTCTTTTGAGGAATGAAGCTTCACGCCCCAATGTCCGTGATCGAGGCAGGCCCACCAGGTGCCATTTCTGGAATCGGCGTAGGCTATGGAAACCGGTACGCCTTCGAAGGAGAGATTTTCCTGGCGCCAATGGCCGTCTTGCCAACGGTAAGCAATAAGGCCTTTTCGGGTGCCTAAGAGAAGAGTTGATTTCATATACGCCGGTTTTTGAGTTATCCTCCGGATAATGCCTGAATAATATAGATTTCAGCGTTTTCAGAAAACGGATCTGTCAATTCCGTCCTGTCCCTTATCACTGTGCCATCGATGAAAATGTTGACATGCTGTCGCAGTCTGCCTTGCTCATCCAGCAAATAGCCCTTGACTCCGGGATAGCAGGCTTCCATTTCATCGAGTATTTCTACCAGGGTACCTCCTTTTGCCGGCGTATTCTTCAAACCGGGGAAAAATCTCCTTAATGCATAGGTGAATTTAACCGTAGACATCATCATGATTTTAGTGAGGCCGTTTAACCAGGCGAAACGGGGTTAACTTAAAATGGAATTTATTTTTTTGAGCTCCTCTTCTGAGAATAATAAATTATTTAGACATTGAAGTGAGTCGGTAAGCTGTTCGGGTTTGCTTACACCAATCAATACAGAGGTAATCCGGTCATCTTTTAAGATCCACGAAAGTGCCATTTGTGCCAGGTCTTGCCCGCGTTTAACGGCAATCTCGTTAAGCATGGTTACTTTGGCAATCTTCTCTTCTGTAATGGCATTCTCCTCAATAGCGCCATTTCCGCGATGGCTTGCGGCCCTTGAGCCTTCGGGTATGCCTTTCAAATATTTGTTGGTTAGAAGGCCTTGGGCAAGCGGTGAAAAAGGAATACAGCCAACTCCGTTATCTCCAAGTACATTCAGCAAGCCCCCTTCGACCCAACGATCAAACATCGAATATTTTGGCTGATGGATTAAGCAAGGTGTGCCTAGCCTGTTCAAAACCGCAATTGCAGCTTCCGTTTCTGATGCGCTATAGCTTGATATACCCACATATAAGGCTTTTCCCTGCCGTACAATCAGGTCAAGGGCCCCCATCGTTTCTTCCAATGGCGTTTCAGGGTCGGGGCGGTGGTGGTAAAATATATCCACATAATCCAGTCCCATCCGATTTAAACTTTGATCCAAACTGGACACCAAATATTTTTTAGAACCCCAATCTCCGTATGGCCCTTCCCACATTCCCCATCCTGCTTTCGTGGAGATAATAAGCTCATCGCGGTAAATTTTGAAGTTATCTTTGAAAATTTTACCAAAAGTGCTTTCAGCGGAACCGGCAGGCGGCCCATAATTGTTGGCTAAATCGAAATGCGTTATCCCGCTATCAAATGCCAGCTTTAAAATATTGCGGGCATTTTCAAGGGTATCAATGGCTCCGAAATTATGCCACAGCCCCAGCGATACTGCCGGTAGCTTTAAGCCGCTCTTACCGCAACGACGATATGAAATATTTTTGTAACGGGAAGGGTTAGGTAAGTAATTCATATGGTTATGTTTATCGGTGTGTGAAATTAGATCTACTTTAAGTAAAATCCAAACCAGATTTTGAGCCCGGCCTGAGGGCCGGGGCACTTCAGCAGGGGGTATTGGAAAATATTCAGGATATCTTCATCGGCGATGAAGCCGTTCAGCGTGAGGATCTTATCCCCGACTGCCAGATTGCTGCCACCGATGCGATGAGCAGGGCGACGGCCATGCCGGTGGCGAGGCCGAGGATGTTTAGAACGGAATAGGCTTTGTTACGGGACAGGCTGCGCCATGCGGTCTTGAAGTAGTTGCGGAGCATAGTGGGCGGTGTTGGTGCCGGGGAGGGAGGTGCGAAAGGGATGCCGGATTTGTATGGGGCTGGGGATCAATGGATTGTAGGGGCCGCCCATAAAAAAACCGCCCCTTTCGGAGCGGTTTTACCATATAACCTCAAAACAAACCCCGTTATTTTTTGAAATCGTTGATACCGTAGTAATAAGCCTCCTTACTGTCGGGATAGATACCCTGGATCTGGAAGTTGCTGCCTTGTTTGCTGAGGGCGTCTCTGAATTCATCGACGCTTTTCACGGGCTGGTCGCCTACTTTGGTGATGATGAAGCCGGCGCGCATGTTGGTCTGATTGCTCAGTACGCCACCGTCCTTGATATTATTAACCACTACTCCGCCGTCGACGCCTAATTTGGCGGCGTCGTCCTTGCTGAGATCGGAGAATTCAGCGCCCATGGATTGAACCGCGGCCGATTTCATGCTGGCGAATTCACTCATCTTGCCTTGCAGCGTTACATCAACGCTCTGTTCGGAGCCATTACGGACGAAGGTAAGGCTGACTTTATCGCCGGGTTTCTGGCGGGCGACGAGTTCTGCGAGTTGTGCATCTTCGTCTACCTTGATGCCATTGACCTTGACGATGACGTCACCTTTCTGAAGGCCTGCCTGAGCGGCTGCGCCTTTAGGAGCGACTTCCATCACGTATACGCCATCTACGTCTGTATTGATACCCAATTCCTTTTTCTTCGCGTCTTCGAGTCCTTCGGGCGCCATGCTGATACCGATGTAACCTCTTTGGACGGAACCATATTTCATGATGTCGCCGATGACTTTTTTCATGAGGTTAGAGGGAATAGAGTAGGCATACCCGGCGAAGGCGCCTGTGGGAGACGCGATAGCGGAATTGATGGCCACGAGTTCGCCGTTGGTGTTGACGAGGGCGCCACCGCTGCTGCCGGGATTGACGGCGGCATCTGTCTGGATGAAGGCTTCCACGGGTGCGGCGCCTTGCGTATTGATGCCGATATTCCTGGATTTAGCGCTGACGATACCTTGCGTCACGGTGACGTCGAGGTTGAGGGGATAACCGATGGCCATGACCCACTGTCCGAGCTTGACATCATCGGAGTTGCCGATGGCCATGACGGGAAGGTTTTTGCCTTCGATCTTGATGAGCGCCAGGTCCGTGTTGGGATCGGTGCCGATGACTTTGGCCTTGTAGTTGTCACGGTTGTTCAACGTAACGGTGATCTCCGTTGCGCCGTCGACGACGTGATTGTTGGTGACGATGTATCCGTCCTCGCCGATGATGACGCCGGAACCGGATGCGCGCTGGTCAGGAGACTGCTGCTGGAATTCACGGCCACCGCCGCCGCCGTCGCCGAAGAAGTGTCTGAACATTTCTCCCATCGGGTCCTGATCTTCACCGGGCGCCTGCCGGCCTGCGGTCTCTTTGAATTTTGTCAGGGTCTTGATGTGAACGACGGAAGGCACCGCGAGCGTGGCGGCTCTTTCGAAGTCCACTGGTTGAACCGTTGTTGCGGGGGCTCCGGAGTACGATGTTTTAAAGATGGGTGCGGCGCCGGTATCGGTGATACTGTTGAACGGCTTGTTTGCTGCGTTGCCGTTGCCGAACCCATTTGCGAAAAGGGACGCACTGCCGATGACTGCAACTGCACCAAGCAACGCTACCCCGAGTTTCATTTTCATTTGTTTCAAGTTATTTGATGATGAATTATTTTACAGTATATAGAACGCCGGGTGGGGTCATTCGTTGAATGAGGTCTGTTAAACAATGTATAAAGCGCACTGTGTGTGGGGGTTGTGGGGATGAATCCCTAAAGAATTGTTAGCGTTGTGAGAAGGAGATGTTAAGGGGTGGGAAGGATTTGTTAAGGGGGAGGGGGAACGCGGCGGGCGGCCAGGCGGGGGCGAGAAGGTGGTCATAGGGGATGGGAAAGTTTCCATTTTGCATACTTTTGCGCTGGGGGTGAGTCAATCAGCGTGCAGGCCGGCCTTGCGTCTGCAGGTTTGGCAATAGTCATCGGCGCTGTTGTCGACGGTAGCGATCTTTTCGTTGGCATCGTTCAGTCTCCACCTGGGTGACACGATCGTCCTGAGCAACGGCAATGTCATTCTCCAGACGATGACCATAGAAGATACCGCCCTCGGCAATACCAATTATCTTAATGTGATAGGGAGCTATGCTAACTATGCCAATCCGCTGTACCACTCCGGGCAGGCATTCAACATCGGCGTCCTGTTCCTGAATGCCCGCATCTTCGATGCCTTGTCCAGAAACCTGTTCTCCAATGGGGTGCTGAACTTTACCACCGATGCAACGGGCAGGGTCGTGTCGGTTGCCAATGTCAATGGATCGGGATATAAGTATGTCTATCAATAGGCCTTCGGCTATGGCCGGCTATGGCCGGCTATGACCGGGTCAGCATTTCACTGTCTTTTTCTTTTTGCCCAATGCGCCTTTGCTCTTCGCCTTTTCGATGTAGACCATGGCATCGGGGACCAGGCAGGCGGTGCCGTTCATGTCGACGGTGATGGCTCCGAGCTTTTTGGCGGCAGCAATAGCGTCGGGGGTGAGGGCGGTGACGTAGTGACCCACGGCGATGACGAAATTATTCATGGTATACCGGACGCGGTTGGCGGCGTTGTCGATGGTCTTCGTGACGCGGGCGAGAAGGGCCTTCAGCGCGGGGAGATCGAGCATCGGGTCGGGGCGGAGGGCGACGATATTACCGAGCGTATTCCAGCCTGCGGCGGCGATGTGTTCTTCCGGGGAATCGATCCATTGCAGGGCGAGTGCGTAGCCATGGGGGCTGCCTGCCGCTACCCAGGGCACGGTGTATTCGCTGATATTGTTGGAGACGGCCTGCCGGACCCAGGTTTGAAGATCGGCGGCAGTCATCTGAGCGTCATCGGCGATCAGCCCGGCGAGGTACATGGCATCGGCATTGCCGGTGGCGTAGAGGTCTTTCGCCAGCTGGTAGTCTTTTTTGACTTTCTTCTCGATGGTTTTCAGGTGTTCGATCTTTACGCCGAAGAAGGGCTCTTTTACGCCATGTTTCCGCAGGATCTTGCGAATGCTTTCGCTGCCCATGGACTCCAGTTCGGTCATGATTTGTTTGACGGTCATACGATGGCTATTGGGTGTATCCCGAAGATATGAAATGTTGGCGGCGGGCGCAAGACCCGGTTGACGGGAGACCCTGATGGCGTGATCAAAATATTTTTATTTCTACCCGCATGTTGGCATCCATTTCCGCCCTGGTGACAGGATCGGGGTTAACGGGGGAGGCGTTGCCCATGCCTTTATAGGTCAGCCGTGCGGGATCGAACCCGGCTTCGACCATATAATCATACATGAATTTAGCCCGTTTGACGGAGAGTTTGAACAGCGGGTCGTCGGGGCCGCTGAGGGGACCGAGGGAATTACAGAAGCCGTCGATCTCCATACGCTTGTTGGCATATTGCCGTAATCTCTCGACATAGCCGGGCAGGGTAAGCCGGGTGGCGTCGGTGGGGACGGGGGTGTCGACGATAAAATTGATGGGCAGTGAGATGACGGCGGTGGGCTGGGTCGAGTCCCGGTTTTGCGCGACCGCCGTATCGGGGGGCGGGGGGGGCTGGGGCGGTGTGGCAGTTGGGGTGTTGTCGGTGTAAAAGAGGATGATTTCCGCTCGTCTGTTGGCGCTGTCGCTGTATTGCAGGGTATGGGCCTTGCCCCCAGCCGCTATATCGAGCTGGGGAATGTGGTTCCGGGTGGGATGACGGGTCGTATTTGCCAGTTCCGCGTCCAGCCATTGGGAGGCGGCGCCGGCGCGCCAGGCCGAGAGCCTCCGGTTGTAGGCGGCAGTCCCGACTGTGTCGGTGTAGCCTGTGATGTATACGGAGTCGATGAATTTGCGGTTAAAGTCAGGGCTGTTGAAATAGTGGTTCAACTCCACACTATCATAGGTTGGTTCTACAGCAAACCGGTTGAAACCAAAGTGCAAGACGAGGGTATCCTGACGCCGCTGCTGGGTATGGGCAAGCAAGGTCGCCAGCAAGAGCGGGCACAACAAAAAGGAATGGCAAGAGGATAATGTCCGCATGGTCCGTCAAAGCTACTAAATGTCCGGCGGGAGAGAACGTTCGATAAGAGCCCGTTCGAGGAAGAGGCCGTGGGAACGGCCGAACTTAGAAGCGGAAGCTTTGTGCCAGGGTCGGACGGGGTACCGGCCGATCTTAGAAGCGGGAGCTCCATGCCAGGGTTGGCCGGGTTTAGGGCGGACACCCGCTGTATCGAAACAGGACAGTTGAGTGGAGGGAATCAACTATAATTTAATGATAGTCAACCAAAAAGGAAAAGGGCATGCCTTTGGTAGTGATGGAGGCACATGTTCCAAAACTACTTCCGATGTACAAAAACTACTTCAAGACGGCCTGGCGTAGCCTGGCGCGCAACAAGGCGAATACCACCATTAATGTGCTGGGGTTGACGCTGGGGATCACAGTATGCCTGATCATCTTTTTGCTGGTCAGGTATGAGCTGAGCTATGACCGCTTTCATCCGGGTGGGGACAGGATCTTCCGGATTGTGGCGAACGAATCCGGTCCTGACGGGGAACAGCAAATCGGTTTCGTCACCCCAGCGCTGCCGGACGCTGCCCGCGCGGAGCTCAGCGGCTTCGAAAAAGTAGCCGCTTTTGACAACCTGTATTCAGCTGTCATTGTACCCCGGCAGGGAGGGGAAAACGAGGTCTTCGATGCGGCCAAGTCCGGGGAGGAGGCATCGCCGATCATTATCGCGCAGCCGCAGTTCTTCGACATCTTTCAATACCATTGGCTGGCCGGCAATGCGGCCACGGCGTTGAACGATCCCTTCAAGGTCGTATTGTCAGAGAAAGAGGCCACGAAATATTTTGGGCCGCAGAGCCCCGACCATTGGCTTGGGCGGCAGTTGATCTATAAGGATTCGTTGCGAGTAACAGTATCGGGTATTGTGGCTGACTGGGATCAGCCTAGTGATTACGCTTTCGGAGACTTCATTTCCTATTCTACGCTTGCGCATAGTTTTTTAAAAGACCAGTTTGACAATTCCTGGGGGGATTGGGATTATGATGTGCAGTCAATCGTCAAGCTGGCGCCCGGTATCACCAGGGCCCAGGTAGAGCGTCAACTGCCGGCCTTTATGGCGCGGCATAAGGTGGGCCCTAAGGAATATAATACAGCGGTGGTGCTGCAGCCGCTGGCGGATATCCATTTCAACGAAAAATACGTGGACGATTTCGCCCGGAAGGCCAATATGCCGACATTATATGGACTGGCGGCCATTGCTGCCTTTATCCTGCTGATTGCGGCGATCAATTTTATCAATCTTGCTACCGCACAATCCGTACAAAGGGCACGGGAGATAGGGGTCCGCAAAGTTTTGGGCGGCAGGCGTTCGGCGATCATCCTGCAATTTCTCAGCGAGGCGTTGCTGATCGTCCTGATCGCCACGGCGCTTGCGCTGTTGCTCGCCAACCCTTTGCTGGTCGCATTGCAGTCTCTTCTGCCAAGGGGAGTGAGGATCGAGGTCTTTCAGGGGGCAACGCTGTTGTTCCTGGCGGTAACGGTGGTGGTCACCTGTCTGCTGGCGGGGGTATATCCGGCCAGGGTGCTGTCCTCCTATCAGCCGGTGTTGAGTCTTAAAGGACGGGGGATACAGCAGCTGAACAGTAAAAGCTATTTGCGAAAATCGCTGATCGTCTTCCAGTTTACCATTTCGCTGGTCTTTATTATCGGTACACTTATCGTGGGGCGGCAGATCCGTTATGTGCTGAATACGGACCTGGGCTTCAATCGTGATGCTATCGTTATTATCCAGGCTGGTCAGGACGGGCCCAATCACCAACGGGCTGTGCTGGCCAATAAGCTCAGGAATCTTCCGGATGTGAAATTGGTGACCCGCCACATGGAAGCGCCCACGGCCGCAGGACATCCCGGTACTTTTATTGAACTCAAAGGGAATACGGACCGAAAGGTCATGGCATCTTTCGATATGTGCGATACGGATTATGTCCCGCTCTACGGCATGCACATCATGGCAGGTCGTAACCTGTTTCCTTCGGACACCGTTCGTGAATTCCTGATCAATGAGACCTGCGCGCTGCAATTGGGTTTCCGGCATCCGGCGGAAGCGCTGGGTCATATGGTGGATATCGGGATGAGCGGTGGGAATGGCCCGATCGTAGGGGTCATCCGAGACTTTCATTCGAAGTCGCTGCACGAGGCGATCACGCCCTTTTTTTTGACCACGGATGAGGGGTCGGAAAGGGATATCAGTGTGAAATTATCCACCAGCGGGCAGTCCGCGGATCATTTGTCGGCGGTGCTGACCCGGATGACGGCTGTCTGGAAGGAAGTCTATCCCGACAAAAAATTCGAGTATAGTTTTTTCGATGAGACGATTGCCCGGCTGTATGAGAAGGAGCAGAAGACTGCCCGGATCATGAACATCGCCATGGCCATCGCTGTTTTTATCTCGTGTATGGGATTATTTGGGTTGGCGGCTTTCATCGCGGAGCAGCGGACGAAGGAGATTGGCATCCGGAAGGTGCTGGGCGCTACGGTGACGGATATCGTCGCGTTACTGTCGGCAGATTTTGTCCGGCTGGTGGTGATCGCGATTGTCATTGCTTCGCCGGTGGCGTATTTTTTCATGCACCGATGGTTGCAGGATTTCGCCTATCGGGTGCCGATGTCGTGGTGGATCTATGCAGTGGCGGGCGGGGGTGCTATTGCGATCGCGCTGTTGACGGTGAGCTGGCAGGCTATCCGGGCGGCGATGACGAATCCGGTGGAAAGTTTGAAGGTGGAGTAACCGAGCGTAGCGAAGGTTACGAACGAGGAGAAGCGAGGGACGACGCTTCGACGAAGTTCTGTTTCGGGTCCCGTGAGCGACTTTATAGCAGAATAAAATTGTATCGATATGTTCAAAAGCTATTTCAAGACGGCCTGGCGCAACCTGACCCGTCATAAGGTTAACACGACGATCAATGTGCTGGGACTGACATTGGGCATCACTGCCTGCCTGATCATTTTCCTGCTGGTTCGGCTGGAATTCAGCTATGACACTTTCCACGCTGACAAAGACAGGATCTATCGTGTCGTGGGGCAGCTGTCGGGAACAACGGGGGAAAAGCGGGATCTGGGATATGTGACGACTGCAGTGCCGGGCACCTTGCGACGGGAAGTAAGCGGTCTGGAGAGCGTGGCTGCTTTCGATAATTTCTTCGCCTCGGTGACAGTGCCGGTCCCTGGCAGGCAGAGTAAGGTATTCGGGGCGACAAAGCCCGGCGAGGGGGCCTCACCGATCATCCTGGCGGAGCCGCAGTATTTCGACATCTTTCATTATCGCTGGCTGGCGGGAAATGCGGCGACGGCGCTGAACGAGCCCTATAAGGTGGTGTTATCGACCACCGAGGCGACACGCTATTTCGGTCCGCAGGACCCTGACAACTGGATCGGACGCCAGCTGATCTACCAGGATTCGCTGCGGGTGACGGTATCGGGTATCGTGGCGGATTGGGACGGTCACAGTGATTTCAATTTCGGGGACTTTATTTCGTTCAGCACCATCGACCATAGTTTCCTGCGGGATGATTTCGAGGCTAATAACTGGAATATGTGGAGCGCTACAGTGAATGCGGTGGTCAAGCTGGCGCCGGGTGTCACGCAGGCGCAGGTGCTGCGGCAGTTGCCGGATTTTGGCCGGCGGCATATCAAGCTGCCGAAGGGTTATGGGGCGGCCGTGTCACTGCAACCCCTTTCGGATATTCATTTCAACGAACGTTACCGGGATACCTACTCCCGCAAGACTAACCGGGCGGCGCTGTATGGCCTGGCAGGGATTGGGATGTTCATTTTGCTGATCGCAGCCATTAATTTCGTCAACCTCTCGACGGCTCGGTCGGTACAGCGGGCACGGGAGATCGGGGTCCGCAAGGTGCTTGGGGGCAGGCGGCGGCAACTGGTGCTGCAATTTCTCAGCGAGACCTTGCTGGTGGTACTGGCCGCGACGCTGTTGTCGCTGGGGATCGCCAACCCGCGGCTGAGCGTATTTCATTCGCTGCTGCCGCCGGGCGTGAGGTTGGATGTCTTTACTTCGTCGACGCTGCTGTTCCTGACGCTGACGGTAGTCGTGACCTGTCTGCTGGCGGGGCTGTATCCGGCCAGGGTGCTGGCTTCCTACCAGCCGGCGTTGAGCCTGAAGGGGCAGGGGATCATGCAGCTCAACAGCAGAAGCTATTTGCGGAAATCGCTGATCGTATTCCAGTTTGCCGTTTCGCTGGTCTTCATCATCGGCACGATGGTCATCGGCCGCCAGATCCATTACGTACTCACGACAGACCTAGGCTTTGATCAGGATGCCGTTGTCATTATCCGCCCCGATCGGGACGACCCTGTCGACAGGCGGGCGGTACTGGCCGACAAGATCCGCCAGATACCGGAAGTACGCATGGTGACGAGGCATATGGAGGCGCCGACGGCCGCACGGCATTCCGGGACTTTCATCGAATATAAAGGCGCCTGTCAATCGGTCGGTCATCTGACGGCTGTGCTGGCGAAAATCGAGAAGGCCTGGAAGGAAGTCTATCCTAACCGGAAATTCAACTATAGCTTTTTCGATGAGACCATTGCCAAGTTGTATGAGGGTGAGCGGAAGACGGCCAGGATCATGAGCATTGCTATGGCCATCGCTGTCTTCATCTCGTGTATGGGGCTGTTCGGGCTGGCGGCTTTCATCGCAGAGCAGCGGACGAAGGAGATCGGCATCCGGAAGGTGCTGGGCGCTACGGTGACGGATATCGTCGCGTTACTGTCGGCAGATTTTGTCCGGTTGGTGGTGATCGCGATTGTCATTGCTTCGCCGGTGGCGTATTATTTCATGCACCGATGGTTGCAGGATTTCGCCTATCGGGTGCCGATGTCGTGGTGGATCTATGAGGTGGCCGGCGGCGGCGCTATTGCGATCGCACTGTTGACCGTGAGCCTGCAGTCTGTCCGGGCGGCGATGGCGAATCCGGTGGATAGTCTTCATTCCGAATAACCAACGCGCATGATCTGGCCCTTCTAGACGGATTCCAGCCTTCCGACCACTTTCTTTTTTCAAATGCTCAAAACAGTGGAAATACCTTGTCGACCCTGTCATTTATCGGTCAGCTGGGGCGGCTGACTGCTGTACGCCGTGATATCGGGTAGTACGGTGGAGAGTGTCATATAGCTCGAATGCGGATGATTTGATGCAAAAATGGGTAATTCCGGGGATTTTGATTGGTGGGAAACGACAAGCTCGTACACTTGCTCGTTCAGCCATTGAGAAACGGGGCCGGGAACGCCGGGTGCGGAAGCGCCGACTGCGGGAACGCCTGCCGCGGCTGTGGACGCGCTCTGTCCGATCTGATGACCATCAATGTGGGATACCGGCAGGATATGTTTGGTGGTACTGGTGATGAATGCCTCTTTCGCAGTGCGGATATCTTCCAACGTTACATCACGCTCTTCAACACGAAACCGTGTGGCGGCAACCTCGAGGACTTTCATGCGGGTGATCCCCAGCAGGATATTCCTGGCGGGGGTGACGATGCTGTCATCGGCCGTAACGATGAAGAAATTCGAGCGGGGGCATTCCGAGACGACGCCATTCTGGTGATACAGGACATCATTAGCGTCGTGCTGGCGGATATAGGGCTGCAACCAGATGGCCATCAGGTAATCGATGGTCTTCGTACCGGGCATCTGGCGGCAATGCGGGTAGGTGACGAGACGGATGGGCGGCTCACAAATGGGGATAATTTCGGTGTCGAGCGGCTTTTGAGTGATGATCAGATTGGGTTGAGATAGCGTGTAGCCGTCTGCGGAGTAACCGCCGGTCAGGGTCATCCGGATGCCTGAATCGGGGATGCCGTTGCGCTGTTGCAACCCGGCAATGATGGTCTTCAACTCTTCGCGGGTCCTACCGACGGGCAGCCGCAGTTGCGCGGCGGAATGGAAGAAGCGGTCGAGATGTTCGTCAAGAAAGATGGGCCTGTCTCCAAGTGTCATAAAGAAGTCGAAGATGCCATAAGCTCGTTGGATGGAGAGGTCGGTGACGAGCAGTGAGGCCTGCGTGGCGGGAAGGAAGGTGTCGTTAACGAAGAAAAAAGAGGAATTCATAAATCGAATATACGAAGTAAGAGGTGAAAGAGTAATGCTGGACAGGGACTTGGCGGCGTTGTATGAGACTGAGACTAAGGCGCTTAATTTGGCGGTAAGGCGTAATTTGAAGCGGTTTCCTGAGGATTTTATGTTCCAGCTGAAAAAAGAGGAAGTTGATATCTTGAGGTTTCAAATTGAAACCTCAAGTTTGGATCCTGCGGCGGCCAATTTTACTACCCCATACATATTATCTTTTATAAGATATTTATAATCAACCTATAAATCGGGTAAATTTTTTTGTGTTCTATATTTTTTTATACATTTAAGGTCCACTGTCTTCTTCTGTATCCACACACTGAAATGAGGGTAATCGCTCACCCTTATCACAACCAAAATTTATCTGCACATGAGGAAATCAACATTTTTTCCCCTTGGAAACCGTATCACTTTTGTATGGGCTACGGCATGTCCGGGGACATTCCGGCGGGCATGTCTGGGAGCCTGTCCGGGAACGCGCCTGAGGGTATGTCTGGGAGCACGCATGCGGCTCCCCCTGGGAGCATATCTTGGAGCTTGGCTCGTGGCATGCCTCGGCATAGCCTCGGCCGGTTATGGTCAGCGGCCCGGCGGCAGCGGCGAAGGAGCGGCGCACGGCGAGGCGAAACCGGCGGCCAGCATCGCATCGGTCACGCAGAACCTGAAAAAGTTCGAAGGTTTTTACAATTTCTATTATGACGAGAAGACGGGAAAGATCTATCTCGAAGTGGACCGCTGGGGGGAAGAGTTCCTCTACTTCGCCAGCCTGCCTGAGGGTATCGGCAATGGCGGCGCGGAGCGGGGGCAGGCTTCGGCCGTAGTCGCCAAATTCATCAAGGTGGGACCGAAGGTTTTTCTCCTGCAGCCGGACATGGAGCATCGTTCCGTCACGGGCAGTGCCGACGAAAAAAGAGACGTGGCGGATGGCTTCTCGCAGTCAGTATTGTTCGGGTTTACGCCGACAGCGCTGGAGGGTGACAAGGCATTGATCGATCTTACGCCGTTGATCGTGCGGGATGCTCTTCATATCGGGGAGACCATTGGGTCGGGTCGCGGCAATCCGGGGAGTGCCTTTGCGGCTGCGGCGGCCAACCGGGCAGGGGCCCAGGCCGGGGGTGGCTACCACCTGGATGACAGCAGGTCGGCTGTCTTCATGGACTTCACGAAGAATTTCCCGAAGAACTCTGAATTCGAGGCCATCGTCACGTATACTGTTACAGGGGGCAGCGGCGGCGGCTTTCGCCGTGGCGGCGGCGTAGCGCCCGATCCCTCCGCAGTGACGGTGCGGATGCACCAAGCCTTCGTGCAGTTGCCGGACAGCGGTTTTACGCCCCGGAAATTCGATCCCCGTTCGGGTTTCAACGATTTCGATTACTATGACTTTTCGGCTCCGATGAGCGAGCCCCTGGTCAAGCGCTTCATTGAGCGGCACCGGCTGATCAAGAAAGATCCCAATGCCGCGGTCAGCGAGCCGGTGCAGCCCATCGTCTATTATATCGACCGGGGCGCGCCACCGGTCATTCTCAAGGCGTTGATCGAGGGAGGTTCGTGGTGGAACCAGGCTTTCGAGGCGGCGGGATTCAGGAATGCTTTCCAGGTGAAGGAACTGCCGGAGGGCGCCGACCCCATGGATATCCGTTATAATATGGTGAACTGGCTGGACCGCAGCGGCAGTCCGCAGCGGGCTTTTTCTTACGGCGCCAGCTATATCGATCCCCGCACGGGAGAGATCATCAAAGGGGTAGTAACGCTGGGATCGGACCGGCATCGGGAAGACTACCTGATCGCGGAGGGGTTGTTGCAGCCTTATACAGATGGCAAGCCCGTACCTAAGACGATGGAGGAAGTGGCACTGGCGCGCATCCGGCAGCTGTCGGCGCACGAGATCGGTCACACATTGGGGCTGACGCATAACTTCATGGCCAGCGTCAAGGACCGGGCCTCCGTCATGGACTATCCTTTTCCGCGGTTTACCCTAAAGGATGACGGCACCATCGATCTTACCGACGTGTATGCGCGGGGCATCGGCGGCTGGGACCAGCGGGCGATCATCTGGGGCTATTCCGACTTTCCCCGGGGCACGGATGAGGATGTGGCCCTTGACAAGATCATGAAGGAAACGCTTAAGGAGGGCTATCAATATATTCCTGACGTAGGGGGCATGACACATCCCCTGTCCAACCAGTGGGACGACGGGGTGAACCCCATCGACCAGCTGAACAAGCTGATGCTGATCCGCCGCCATCTCCTTGACCGTTTCTCCGAGAAGGCGATCCGGAAAGATGCGCCGATGGCGACGCTGGAAGAGGTGCTGGTGCCGATCTATTTGCTGCACCGGTACCAGGTAGAGGCGGCTGCCAAGTCCGTCGGCGGGCTGTATTTCACCCATGCCGTGAAGAATGATGGTCAGGAGCCGACGAAAATGGTGGATCCTGCGGAGCAATGGAGGGCTTTCGATGCGCTGGTGAATACGATCACACCGGATGCGCTGGCGTTGCCCGAGGCATTGATCCAGAAGATCCCGCCGCGTCCGACGGGTTATCCTTCGACGATCGAGGTTTTCAAGGGGCACACGGGGCCGACTTTCGATCCTATCGGGGCAGCGGAAGCCGCTGCGGACAATACCTTGTTTTACCTGCTGGATGCCGAACGGGCGGCCCGGCTCATCGAGTACCAGTCGCGGGATGAGCGTCAGCCGGGATTGCTGGCGGTCCTGGACAGCCTGATCGCCAGGACCTGGAAAATGCCGCTGCAGGCAGGTTATAAAGGAGAGTTACAATTGCTGGTGGACAACCTGACGCTGAAGCATTTGTTGTCGCTGGCGGCCAATCCGAAGAATGCCGACAATGTGAGAGGCGAGGGCCTGCTGACGATCAACAATCTCAAGTATTGGCTGCAGTCGCAGTTGGGGGATGCCAAGGGAAAATGGATGGGAGAGCTGGATTTTGCACTGGCGCAGATAGACGCATTTTCGAAGGAGCCGGACAGGTTCGTGGTGGAACCTGCGTTGGAGATGCCGCCGGGCGCGCCTATCGGGATGCCGGATGATGAATTTGAATTTTAATAAGGGGGTTTGTGGCAGTATTTTTGCGATTACAAATAGCTGACTGTCAGTGATGAGGAGGGGTAACCGGGTAAGTGGTAACACTTATTTTAATGTATCTATTTCAATAATATTTCCTATTTTAGGACGTTTTCTGCGGCTGAGAGATGGGTGTGATGGCTAGCTTGCTTACCCGAAACCCGTAACCCGGGAAGAAGACATGAGATATGACTTTATCCGTATTAATTATCAACGCCGATGATTTCGGTTATAGTCTGACGGTAAACCAGGCTATTCTGCGTAGCTTCGAGCGAAAATTTGTCAACAGCACATCATTGATGGCCAATATGGCCGGCTTTGATGATGCTATCAATATGATGAACCGGCATACCGTGTTGCAAGGAAGAGTGGGGGTGCACCTGAACCTTACGGAAGGATATCCCGTAACGCGGCTGCTGCATGGGTTACCGGTTTTCTGCAATGATAGCGGCCGGTTGGTCTATGACAGGCAGCGAGCGTTGATCCGCCTGGGGCGGAAAGAGAAAGACGGGTTGTATGGGGAATTGAAGGCACAATTGGAAAAGGTATTGTCGGCGGGCATCCGGCCTACACATTTGGATTCTCACCATCATGTCCATACGGAATGGGCGATTGCCCCGCTGGTTTGCCGGCTGGCGCGTGAGTATGGTATCCGCAGGATTCGGCTGACCCGGAATATGGGGCCGAAGGGCCATTATAGCCGGCGTATTTACAAGCGAGTATATAATAGTTGGTATCTTGGCCGGCATTCGGGCTTCGTCAATACCGACTACTTCGGGGATATCGCGGACATCAAGTTTCACGCGAAGGCAGACGCGCGGGGTTTCATTACGCTGTTGCCCGGGCGATCTTACGAAGTGATGGTTCATCCGTTGTTCGACAACCATGCGAACCTGGTAGATCTGAATGGTGAGGACCTGGGGCAGCGGCTATTGCCGATCCTGGGTTCCGTCGCTGACCTTACCGTAGACACTCCGATCTGAAAAAAAAAGGATCGTGAATCTGTCCGTTATGGCGGCGGAGGATCGGTCGATTAGTAGCAAAATTGACCTAAAAAGAATGAAAAGACTGGCCGTTGTTACGACCCACCCTATACAATACCATGTCCCCTGGATGATCCGATTAGCTGAAAAGCAGATCAGGATCAAGGTATTTTATACTTGGGAGCAGTCGGGTAGCGGCAACGTGTATGATGCCGGCTTCGGACGCAATATCCAGTGGGATATTCCTTTACTGGAGGGCTATGAGCATGAATTCGTGGATAACGTTGCCCGCTCGCCGGGGGTACATCATTTCCGGGGTATCGTCAATCCCGATCTGATCGAGCGGATTGAATCGTGGGCGCCGGACGGCGTGCTGGTGATTGGCTGGAATTATCACAGTCATTTGCGGGCCCTGCGGCATTTTCACGGGAAGGTGCCGGTCTATTTCCGGGGGGACTCTGTTCTGCTGCATGAGCGATGGTTCTGGAGAAAGTTACTTCGTCGTCATTTCCTCACCTGGGTGTACAAGCATGTGGATTATGCCTTGTATGTAGGTTCGAACAATAAATCGTACTATCTGAGATACGGGCTGTCGCCTGAACAGTTGTTGTTTTCCCCGCAGGCCATAGACATCGAGCGGTTTGCGGAGCCTGCGGTGTTGTATGACCGGCAGGCGCGGCAGCAAAGGGATGCGATGGGCATTCCTGCCGGCCATCTCACGGTGCTGTATGCCGGGAAGTTGACGCGGGTAAAAAACCCCGGTTTTATCCTTGACCTGGCAGAGGCCTGCAGGGATCTGCCGATCAGTTTTATCATGGTGGGCGACGGACAGTTAAAGAAAGGGCTGCAGCGGCGGGCGGCGGGCAAGCCCAATATCCATTTCATGCATTTTCAGAACCAGCGGATTATGCCCGCCATCTACCGGATAGGGGATATCTTTATCATGCCCAGCCTGAGCGAGACCTGGGGGATGGCGATCAACGAGGCCATGGCCTGCGGCAAGCCCGTAATGGCCAGCGACAGAGTAGGTTGCGCGACGGACCTGGTGCTGGAAGATAAAACAGGCATTATTTTCCCGCAGGGAGATATCGATAAGTGCGTACGATTTTTACGCAAAGCCTGCACTGATCGTGAAGAACTGGCGGAAATGGGCCGAAATGCAGCTGCCCTGATCCAGTTCTTTTCCTTCTCGCACATCGTCGATAGCCTGGAGCGGGTGATGACACTATAAAGGCTTTTTTTTAGTACCTTACCATCAACATGCGGACAGCCAGAGACAAACGACTGATCAATGGCATGATCATCGCCACCGGCGGCGTACTGGCCATTGTCGTGTTGTCGATCTGGCAATACCGGCGAATCCAGGACACGGGTGGTACCATTCGACATACGAATCAGGTATTATTTCAGACTGAAGAGGTACTGAGTCAGCTAATGCAATACCAGCTCAACGTCAAGAACTCCTTTTTTGCCGTCAACAATACCTTTTTAACCGGCGAGAACAGCCTGCCCGACACGGCCAAGAGGACTTCCGAGGGGACGGCTGATATACCCAAGCAAAGCGAAGGGTACGAACGTACCCGAGGAACCGAAGGGTACGAGCGAGGAAAGGCGAGGGACGAAGCCTTACCGAAGCTCTGGCCGCGGCGAAGCAGGCCCGACGACGTTCTAAGCGACAGCGCTGTGGTCGGGCAGGTCAGGAATGCGGCGAAGCTTGCTTTTTCAGGCATTTCGGCATTGAAAACATTGACGGCGGACAATCCCGGCCAGCAGCTGCGCATCGATAGCCTATCCCGCTTGGCCGAAAAGGATAGTGCGGAACTGGGGGGGGCTCTGCGCCTATGGAGATCGGGCAAAAAGGAGGCCGTGTTGGGGCAGATGGTCGCTTCTACGTCGACGTACGATTTCGACCAGATGCAGGCGGTCATTGCCCGCATACAAGCGGAAGAGCGCCGGCTGCTGGACTTGCGGCGCCAGGCTAATCAGCGCAAGGCATTGGAATTGCAGTGGGTATTATGGTCCCTTAGTGCAGCCGTTGTGATCCTGGGGCTGGTCATCTTCCGGTGGGTCCAGGCCGATCTGGACCGGGAAAAAATCGCGCGGGAGCGGCTGGATCGTTTCAACCAGGAACTGGAAAGGGAAGTTCAGTTACAGACAGCCAACCTACAAGCTTCGGAAGACAAATACAAGACTCTCTTTTACAAAAGTCCCTTACCCAAGTGGATCTATGACGAGTTGACCTTGCGGTTCCTGGAGGTCAATGAGGCGGCGATCCGCATTTATGGCTATAGCCAGCAGCAGTTCCAGCAGATGACGATCATGGATATCCGGCCGGAAGAAGACAAGCCCCGGCTGGTCGCGGATGTGGAGGAGGTGCGGAGTAATCCGGGTATTTACAAGGAGAGCCAGTGGCGGCATATCAAGCACAACGGGCAGGTGATCGACGTGGAGATCATCGCGCACCGCATCGATTTCGGCGGGCGCAAGGCCCGGATGGTGGTCGTGAACGATATCACCGAGCGGATCCGGTATGACAGGGAGCTGAGGCAATTGAACGATGACCTGGCGCGGCGGGCGGATGAATTGGCCGCTTCCAACGCCGAGCTGGAGCGCTTTGCCTATATTGCATCGCATGACCTGCAGGAGCCTCTGCGGATGGTGAGCAGCTTTCTCCAGCTGCTGCAGAAAAGATACAGCGGGCAGATCGACGCCAAGGCCGATCAGTATATTCATTATGCGGTGGATGGGGCCGAACGGATGAAGGCCCTGATCATGGACTTGCTGGAATATTCACTGGTAGGCACGGGCAAGGAAGGCTTTGGTTGGGTGGACACGGCCGCGGTCATGTCGGAAGTGGGGGAGATCCTCCGGGAGAGGATCGTCGCTGCGAGAGCGCGGATAGAGATCGGCGCACTGCCGACGGTCTGGGGGGACAAGGTACAACTGGCGCAGCTGCTGCAGAACCTGCTGAGCAATGCCCTGAAGTACCATAGCGATCAGCCGCCCCTGATCCGCATCCGGGCGGAGGGGGAAAATGGTCACTGGCTTTTTGCGATCGAGGACAATGGCATCGGCATCGATCCGCTGTTCTTCGAGAAGATCTTTATTATTTTCCAGCGGCTGCATAACCGGAACGATTATTCGGGGATGGGTATCGGGCTGGCGGTTTGTAAGAAGATCGTCGAGCGGCATGGCGGGAAGATCTGGGTAGAATCGGATCAGCAGAATGGGAGCACCTTCTTTTTTACTATCAATAAGAAATCTTAATCCTTTGGACCATGCAACAAATTCATATCTTATTAGTCGACGATAACGAGGGGGATATCCTGCTGACCAGGGAAGCGCTGGGAGAGGCGCGCATCATCAACAAGATCTCGATTGCCTACGATGGAATGCAGGCGATCGACCTGCTGAAAAAGGCGACAGGGGCCGGCGGCGACATGCCCGATCTCATCCTGCTGGACATCAACCTGCCGAAGATGAATGGCACGGAGGTGCTCAGCATTATCAAGACTGACCCCGAACTGAAGCGGATACCGGTGATCATGCTGACGACTTCCTCTTCGGAAAAGGACATCCTCGCCTCCTACGATAATTACGCTAATTGTTATATTACCAAACCGGTGGACCTGGATCGCTTCATGGACGTGGTGCGTACTATTGAAGATTTTTGGATCAGCATTGTCAAATTACCTAAAACGCACGCATAAATGTCCGGCGACCATCAACCTTTACACATCCTGGTTGTCGAGGATAATCCCGGCGACCTTTTCCTGTTACAGGAGTTCCTTTGGTCATCGGATCTGGAGATTGCGCAGATCCGTCCGGCGGGGCATCTGGCCGAAGCGAAGCATATCCTGAACCATGAGCGGGTAGACCTGGTGTTCCTGGATCTGTCCCTGCCCGACAGTTTCGGGCTGGAGTCCTATATCAGTCTGCAGGCGTATGCCGCGCGGGTACCGATCATCCTGCTGACGGGGCTGACGGATACCAAGATCGCTCCCCAGGCGCTGGTCATGGGTGCGCAGGACTACCTGATCAAGGGAGAGTTTGATGAGAAGCTGCTGGCGAGGGCGGTGAGGTATAGCCTGGAGCGGGTGCGCAACCTGCAGTTTCTGCGGGAAAGTGAAGAACGTTATCGTGAGCTGTTCAACAACAACCCGATGCCGATGTGGGTGTTCGATGCGCTCAGCCATCGGTTTTTGGAGACCAACAGTGCGGCCATAAAGCATTACGGGTATACGCATGAAGAGTTCCTCGGCAAGACGCTGGCCGATATCCGGCTGTTTAGCGATGAGGAGCAGTTGCGGGAGGAAGTGGCGTCTATCCGGGGGGTTCGGGAAGGTATCAAGAAGGGCATTTTGAAGCACCGGAAGAAGACAGGCGAGGTCATTTTCGTGGACATCGCCTGGCATAACATCAATTACCGGAACAGGCCTGCTATCCTGGTGCTGGCCAATGATGTGACTGAGCGGATCCAGCTGGAAGAGGAGTTGAATGAGCAACGGCTGTCGCGGCAGAAGCAGATCACCGAGGCGGTGATCCTGGCGCAGGAGAAGGAGAGGACGGAGATCGGCAAGGAGCTGCATGACAATGTCAACCAGATCCTGGGGGCGAGCAATCTCTATATCAATACGGCGATGACCGACGACGAGATGCGGCAGGAGCTGCTGGAGCGGAGTACCGAGCTCGTCAGCAGCGCCATCAACGAGATCCGCAAGATCTCCAAATCGCTGATCACACCCGGTCTGCGGGAGATCGGTCTGATCGAGTCCATCGAGGATATCATCGACGATATGAAGATGGCGAAGGATGATATGCTGATCGAGCTGGACCTGCAGAATATCGCGGAGGACCAGATCGAAGACCGGCGGAAGCTGACATTGTTCAGGATCGTGCAGGAGCAACTGAACAATATCGTCAAGCATGCGCGGGCGACGCGGGTGCTGATCCGGTTGTCGGTGGAGAGCGCGTTCATCGTGCTGACCATTGCAGACAACGGAGTAGGCTTTGATGTGGGGCGGCACCGCAAGGGAGTGGGGATCACCAATATCATCAGCCGGACGGAGCTGTTCAACGGCCGTGTCGATATTCAGTCGGCGCCGGGGGAAGGGTGTACGCTGAGCGTGAGTTTGCCGATCTGACAGCCCCGGAGGGGCTGTCGCGGAGCGCTTCAGCGCGGAGCAGACATAGGCCCCGATTAGCCTGCGTCAGCAGGTGCGGCGGAGCAAGAAAGCGACATTCTGCATGAAGTTTATGGATTTTTCCTTCGTCGGGCATCAGGAGAAAATATCATAACTTAAAACAAATCCCCCTTCCATGCTCAAGCACTATCTCCGGATCGCCTGGCGCAATGTAAGTCGTCATCCCCTGTACACTCTATCGTATCGTGGGCGAGGTGCAGGAAAAGGGCCGCCAGACTCCGCCCCGGGTGGTCACTCTGATCGCAGACTCCGCACCGGATTCGCCGGCGAGGCCGAAGAACCACCATTCGATCGTGATCTTATACGCATAGTCTTCCAGCCAGGCGTGCATGGCCCACCAGGCCAGCGGCGAGGCGATCAGCAAAGCGATGATGACGAGGAAAAGGAATTCGCCCGACAGCAGGGTGAGAATAGAGAGGACGCCGGCGCCTAAGACTTTCCGGATGCCGATCTCCCGCGTACGCTGCTCTGCGGTGAACATGGCCAGTCCCAGCAGCCCCATACAGGAGATAAAGATCGCGAGGGCGGCAAAACAATCGGACAAACGGCTGACGATCTCTTCGCTGTTGTATAGTCGCCGGTATTCTTCGTCTGCAAAGAGGCAGGTAAAAGGAAATTTCGGGTTGAGGCTGGTGCAAAGCCTTTGGAGGCCAGCCATCACATCCTTTGTGTGCTGTCCTTGCCGAGGGCGAGCCCGAAGATATTGATGAGCGAGAAGGCTAGGGAGTGTACGGGTTCCGCGGTCAGCCCAGCACCTCTTCCATTTTCATGCTGCGGGAGCCTTTGATCAGCAGGTAGCTGTCTTTGAGGCCGACGCCGGCGAGCCAGCGGCCAGCCTCTTTGCTGTTGGCGAAGCTAAGGTAGGGGTGGCTGAGATGGCGGAAGTCGCCGCCGACGAGGACGACCTGTTGCCAGGGGTATTGGCCGACGAGGTCGATGATGGCCTGGTGTTCGGCGAGGCTTTCGGGGCCGAGTTCGGCCATGGCGCCGAGGATGAGGACTTTGCGGCTTGGGACGCCGGGGGCTTGCGCGGGGGGATCGCCAAGAGGCCGGTCGAGGGACCGGTCGATATCAGAAGCGGGAGCTCCATGCGAGGGTTGGCCAGCAATCGGGAGGCGCGCGAAGTTTTCGATGGCGGCGCGCATGCTGGAGGGGTTGGCGTTGTAGGCGTCGAGGATGATGTGGAGGCCGTCGCGTTCGATCAGCTGTGAGCGGCTGTTGGAGGGGGTATATTGTTCAATGGCGTTGCGGATGGCGGCGTCGGGTACGCCGAAGTGCCGGCCGACGGCCACAGCGACGAGGACGTTGGGGAGGTTGTAGTCGCCGACGAGCTGGGTTTGGATAGTGCCGGTGGCGGCGCCGCGGGTGATGTTGACTTTAAGCAACGCCTCGGATGGGCTGCTGGTTGCGGCCTGGAGCGGGGATGCGACCACCCCTGTGAGGTCGGCGTCATGGGTGCCGTAGGTGATGACGTGCGGGATGCCGCGGCTCATCTGCATGAGGTCGGCGGAGTCGCGGAGGACGAAGGCGGTGCCGGCGTTGGAGGCGCTTCCGATCGCGGGCACCAGTGAGCTGCGGAGAAAATCGTACAACTCCCCTTTCCCTTTCTTCACGCCTTCGGGGCCGCCGAAACCTTCGAGGTGGGCTTTGCCGACATTGGTGATGATGCCGTGGGTCGGCAGGGTATACCGGCAATAGGCCTCGATCTCTTTCTGGTGATTGGCGCCCATTTCGATGACGGCGAATTGCGCGTCCTTTTGCACGGACAGGATGGTGAGGGGAATGCCGATATGATTATTGAGATTGCCCTGGGTCGTATAGGTCGTATAGGTAGAGGAGAGGACGGCATGAATAAGCTCCTTTGTGGTGGTCTTACCGTTGCTGCCGGTGATGGCGATGAAGGGGATGTCGAACTGGCGGCGATGGTGGAGGGCCAGCTCCTGGAGGGTCGATAGTACGTCCGCCACGACGATGAGGCGGTCCGAGAGATAGGGTCGGTGAAGAGACCGTTCGAAGGAACGGTCGATCCCAGAAGCGGGAGCGTTGTGCGAGGGTTGACTGCTATCCACGGGCGCCTCGTCGATGACGGCATAGGCGGCGCCGAGCTCGAAGGCGCGGGTGGCGAAGCTATTGCCGTTGAAGTTGGGGCCTTTGAGCGCAAAGAAGAGATCGCCCTGCTTCAACTGGCGGGTGTCCGTCCGGATGAAGGGGTGACGGAGATAGATGTCGTATAGTTGTTGGATGGTCATATGGGCGCAAGTTCCACAAAAAGTCTAATTTTAAAAAATGTTCGAGCAGGTCGCGGCCTCCATACAACGCTTTGGAAATTTATCGGTTCTTCGAGTATAAGAGCTTTATGACGCAGCAGCCTTCCGAAAACATTATCCAGGCGGAAGCGGACAGCGACGTGTTCAGTTTGAGCGGACTGGATTTTCAGCACAACCGGCTTTCGCCGGAGCAAAAGGGTGGCGGCGCGCACCGCGTAGCGCCGCCCGGCCCCGCACCGCGTAGGGGCCGCCACGATGGCTAATGACTGGGCCGTCCTCGACAAGCTGGGAGTCCGCGCATAAAAAAACCCCGCAAAATCGCGGGGCTTTTCTTTATATGTTGTGGTGCAAATGCTATTGTTTGCGTTCTTTGTTTGCGTTCTATTGTTTGCGGGTATTCTGTCTGCGCGTCTTATAGTTAATACCGGTCTGGCGGCCATTACCGGCGGGGCTGCCTACGCGGTCCATGGCGCAACGGAAGCCGATGGTGCTGTTGGCCTGGTCTTCTTCGAGGAAGCGGCGGGTGCCGGGGCTGAGCCAGTAAGCGCGGTCATTCCAGCTACCACCCTTGACGACGCGTGACTTGTTGCTGATTAAGGTTGTGATGCCATAACCGTAGCTGATGCCCTGTATGGTAGAGTCACCATCGAGGAAGTTGATCACGTCGCCTTTTTGGTAGTTGCGGCGGGAATGAGACTCGGAGTCGGTGACATAGCGCATCTTGATACGGCCGAGGCTATCGCGGTCGGCCTTGCCTTCCTTGCCCATGTCCATGGTCTGGAAGTGGTTACCGCGGAAGGGGGCGACGTCATCGGCGTCCTGGCCGGTCATCGGGCGGTACACGTCGGCTACCCACTCGCTGACGTTGCCTGACATATTATAGAGACCGAAGCCGTTGGGGAAGAAGGAAGTAACGGGGGCGGTGTAGACGGCATCGTCATTCAGACCACCGGCTACGCCCATGTTATCACCGGCGCCGCGTTTGAAGTTGGCCATGAAGGTACCTTGCCAGCTGCCGTGGCGGGTATCGCGCAGGCCGTTGACGTTGTTGCTCCAGGAGTAAACTTGCTTGTTGGCGATAAGCTCTTCTCCATGCTGACCGTCCTTTTTACTTGGCATGGGATTCTGGTTGATATAGCCGAGGGCAGCGTATTCCCATTCCGCTTCCGTCGGGAGGCGGTAGTTAGGCAGCAGGATGCCATCCTCGAAGGTCACGACGGTACGGGGGGTACCATTGGGGTTCTTGAGGGGATTCTCCTTCTTGTTGCGGGCCTTCTTATCGGGAGTCGCCTGGTATTCACCCATCAGGTAAGCCTTGGTGTTGAAGTTTTCTTGTCCCAGGCCCTGCAGGTTCTTGACGGAATTGGCGTTGATATACCCGCGGTCGATGAGGGCCTTTTCATTCACCCGGTCGGATCTCCACAGACAAAAGTCATAGGCCTGTCTCCAGGTGACGCCTACTACGGGGTAGAAGTTGTAGGAAGGATGGCGGAAGTAGTATTCTACCATGGGCTCGTTATAGGCGAGTTCGCTTCTCCAGCAGAGGGTGTCAGGCAATGCTCCGTCACGGACAGCCTTGTATTCGTCGGCGTCAAACACATTATCGATCCAGTAGAGATATTCCCGGTAGTGGATATTGGCCACTTCGGTCTCATCGATGTAAAAAGAGTTGACGGTCACGCGGCGGGGAACGTTATTCCAGTCCCGCATCACATCTTCCTGGGTCGCGCCCATGGTGAAGGTGCCGCCCTGGACGAATACCAGGCCCGGTCCGGTCCGTTGCTCTTTTTCTTTGGAAACCTGGAACCCGCCCATCTTGGAATCGTTATAATTCCAGCCGGTGACGGCGGATTGATCCGGCTTTTTCTTGCAGGAAGCCATGAGGGATACGGCAGATGCCAGGATTAATAGGTTTTTCAAATTCATAATTGACGCTTTGTGTAAACAGGAAAAACGATGTTATCGCCCAAATATTGTATAAAAATACGAGATCAAGTTATCCACAGTTGCCCGTCGGCCGCCTGAAAAGTAAATATCCCGGGGGTAGGCTGCGGGAACTGCAAATATAGCCGGTAATCCCCTAATTTTGCCAATCTCATGCCAAGGTTTCCCAGCGGGGGAATTTTGGGGAGACGGGGACAATAAAATTATCTCCGGTCCGTTGGATGAGGGTCCGGCGCGGTGTGGTATGATCCTTGCAGCCGCCGGCATAGGGCCGAATGGAGAGATTAATGTTCAAATAGTTAATATCCAATAACTTAGCAGCCTATACAGAAAATCTACTTAAAAAAATCCGGCGTCCCCGGGAAACCAATTCGTCAAAATTTGCGTGATTGTTTGTACGCGCCGTGATTTCCTTTTAAAAGAAAATTTATCAAAGTCATGAAAAGATGTTACCAAGGATTAGCTGCTGTATTAATCTTATTTTTTGCCGGGCTGAGGGGTGTGAATGGTCAATCGACGTTGAATGTAACTACGACGGCGGTGCCTTTCCTGCGGATATCTCCGGATGCCCGCGCGGGGGGCATGGGTGACCTGGGGGTATCGAGTGCCCCGGATGCAGCCAGCTCTTACTACAATCTGGCCAAGACTCCCTTCAATGCTAAAGACGTCGGTATCACCACTACCTATACTCCCTGGCTGAAAGACCTGGGATTGAATGATGTATACCTGCTGTCGGCGGCGGGGTTCTACAAGTTTGCGCCGGACCAGGCGCTCTCGGCCTCGCTGCGTTATTTCAGCCTGGGTAATATCCAGTTCACGGACTACAACGGCAATACGCTGGGTAGCGGCCATCCGAACGAAATGGCTGTGGATCTGGGCTATTCGCGTAAGCTGAGCGATAATTTGGGTATCGGGCTGACGGGCCGGTATATCTATTCCAACCTGGCGGCCGGCTATGCCTCCAGCGGGGCTACCTATCAACCGGGCAAGACCTTTGCCGTAGACGTCTCTCTGTACTGGCACGGTGTGACGGTGGATCATGGCGGCTGGAATTTCGGACTGGCGCTGACGAACCTGGGGGGTAAAATAGGCTATACGAATGACGCGACAGAAAAGGATTTTATCCCGGCCGACTTAGGGCTGGGCGCGAGCTATACGAAAGTTTTCGACGAAGACAACAAAGTGATGTTCGGTCTGGACCTGCACAAGCTGCTGGTGCCGCAGGTGCCGAACGATACGGGCGCCGCGGAGACGGCCGCGATCGCCAACTACTACTCCAAGTCGCTGACAGGCAGCTGGTTTAGCAGCTTCAGCGGTCCAAGTCAGTTGCAGACGGTGATGGCGGATCTGGGGGTCGAATATGCCTACCAGGACCAGTTCTTTCTCCGGGTGGGCTACTATTATGAAAGCGCACAGCAGGGCGACCTGAAATATTTCAGCACGGGTATCGGGCTGCGATACAGTGTGATGGAACTGAATTTCTCTTACCTGGTGCCTTCGGGGAGTGGGACGAACAGAAACCCGCTGTCCAATACGCTGAGGTTCGGGCTGGTGTTCAACCTGGACAGTAAGAGTGACAACAGCAATAATACGAACAGTAGCACGCAGTAAAATGGCGGCGTTGCAATATCTTTGAACGGTCCCGGGCAAAACCTGGGACCGTTTCATTATGGGCTACAGGATTGGTTTCGGGATAGACTTTCATCAACTGGCGGAAGGAAGGGAGTTTTGGTTGGGCGGGGTATTGATCCCGCATGACCGGGGTGCGGTGGGCCATAGCGATGCCGACGTGCTGATCCATGCGATCTGTGATGCGTTGCTGGGCGCGCTGAACCTGGGGGATATCGGGGTGCATTTTCCCAACACGGACCCGGCGTATAAGGATATCGACAGTAAGATACTATTGGAAAAAACATATGCCAAGGTCCAGGGCAGAGGATATGGGGTGGTGAATATCGACACGACTGTGTGTCTGGAGGCGCCGAAGATCATGAAGTATGCCGGGGCGATGCGGGAGACGATGGCGGCGATCCTGCAGATCGGGGCGGATGACATTTCCATTAAGGCGACGACGACGGAGCAGATGGGATTTGTCGGGCGTGGGGAAGGGTTGGTGGCGTATGCGACGGTGCTGCTGGAGCGCTAATATCCCCTATATTTGCGGCATGTCAAAAATCAAGGTCAAGATCATTAACCAGTCACCCAATGCGTTGCCGGAATACGCTACCGATGGGTCGGCAGGGGTGGATCTCCGGGCCCATCTCGCGGCGCCGCTGGAACTGAAACCCCTGGAGCGGCAGCTGGTGCCGACGGGACTGTTCATAGAACTGCCGTTGGGTTACGAAGCACAGGTACGTCCGCGCAGCGGCCTGGCGATCAAGCACGGCATCACCTGTCTCAATTCTCCAGGCACGATCGACTCGGATTACCGGGGTGAGCTGAAAGTCATTCTCATCAATCTCTCGGCGGAAGTTCAGACCCTTCATCCGGGTGACCGCATCGCGCAGCTGGTCGTCGGTCCCGTGGTACAGGTCAGCTGGGAAGCCGTCACCGAGATCGGCGTCACGACGCGGAATGCCGGCGGGTTCGGCCATACGGGGAAAGTATAACCACCATCCATGTATAGAATCAGTGTGTATAAGGTCGTCTCAGCTATAACGCTTACCGGCATATTGGCTGCCGGAGGGACAGGCTGTCGTTCGACGAAGAACTTACGAAAGGTGATCGCTGCTCCGGCGGTCCATTCCGATACGACGGGGAATGCGGCGAGGGCGGCGGTGGCCCCGGTCCGGGATGTGCATGCGGACTCCATGGCGGTGATCCATACGGCGCTGACGGGCATCGCACTCAATCATATCGATTTCCAAACTTTCAGCGGCGTCATGCATGTCCATTATGAGGGCAGCGACGGGCAGGATAACGAGGTGAATGCCGTCGTCAAGATCAAGAAGGACAGCGTCATCTGGATCGAGATCTATGGGAAGGTGGGACCGGTGACGGTCAAAGCTTTCCAGATATTTATCACCCCTGACAGCGTCAAAATCCTGGACCGCCTGAAGAAGGTGGTGCGGCTCCGTAGTGTCAGCTATCTGCGGGAGCAGGTACACCTGCCCGTGGACTTTAAGACGGTGCAGGATATCCTGATCGGGAACCCTATTTTCCTGGATACGACCAATATCCTGTATTACCGGACGGAGAAGAAAGGGCTCTCGCTGTTCAGCGTGGGGCAGATCTTTACCAATTTCCTGACCCTGAACCAGGACAACACGCCGAATCACAGCAAGCTGGATGACACGGACCCGATGCGGGCGCGGACCTGCGATATCACCTATGGGGACTACGACTATGGGGGACCGGCACCGGCGCCATTCTCGACTTACAGGAAGATCTCGGTGGCGGAGAAGGGGAAGGTGGATATAGAGATCGGGATAAGCAAGCATTATAAGTTTAACGAAGCTTTAAGTTATCCTTTTTCGATTCCGAAAAATTATAAGCGGAGATAAACGTTTTCACGTTTAATGGTTAAATTCGGATTATGGTAAAGCAACTCGCCGCAGGAGTCCTTTTATTGTTGTTGGTGACCGGCCGGGTCGTCGCACAGGCGCCCACCCAGCCTCCTGCGCCGCAAAGCCGGGCGGATCTGGAAAAAGAGCGTGCGGCTATCCAGCAGGAGATCAACCAGGTCAAACAAACCCTGGACGAAACCCACCGGAACAAGCGGGAGATGCTGGGACAGCTGGCCCTGTTGCAGCGCCGTCTTCATCTGCGGGAGTCCGCCATCCGCAATATCAACACCCAGATCGACATGATCCAGGGGGACATGAACGAGTCCTGGCGGGAGATCCTCAAGCTGCGCAATGAACTCGATACCCTGCGCATCCAATATGCAGAAAGCATCGTCTTCGCCTATAAGAACCGAAGCAGCTACGACTTCCTGAATTTTATCTTCTCGGCCACCACCTTCAACGATGCGATGCGGCGGATCGAATATCTCAAGTCGTACCGGGCGTACCGGGAGGAGCGGGCCGAGAATATCCGCAACACGCAGGCGCTGCTGCAAAGCAAGATCGACGGACTGAGGGTGACGCGGGCAGAGAAGGACGATGTGCTGAAAAAGGCGAGCAAAGAGAAGGAAATGCTGGATCGCGAGAAGCAGGAGAAGGATGCGGTAGTCACTCAATTGCAGTCCCAGGAGAAAGAGCTGAAGAAAGAGATGGCGGCCAAGCAACGCCAGGACCAGAAGCTGTCGGGCGCTATCTCGGCTGCCGTCAAGCGGGCCCGCGATATGGCCATTAAAGAGGCGACCACCCGTCAGCGTAATGAGGCTGCCGCGGTTAAGGCCGGGCGGAGCGATGAATCGGTTGCGAATACTGATGTCTCTGTCGCCGCTGAACCGGCAAAGCTCAATACGGTGAAGTCTTCTTCGAAGAGCGTATTCAACAGCGATGAGGACATCCATCTTTCCGGTGATTTCGAGAAGAACAAGACGCATCTGCCCTGGCCGGTGACGGGCACGATCTCCATGGCCTTTGGCGAGCATGAGTATATCCCCGGAGTGAAACATAATAATATCGGCGTGACGATCGACGTAGCGACGGGCGCGGCGGTGAAGGCTGTCTTCAAGGGCGAGGTGCAGAGCGTATTCAGCGTTGGGGACGTCAGTGCGGTGATGATCCGTCACGGGAAGTATTTTACTACGTATAGCAATTTGTCGACGGTGTCCGTCAATAAGGGTGAACAGGTCACGACGGGCCAGATCATCGGGCGGGTCGGGGAGATCGGGCAGCTGGAGTTCGTGCTGTCGGATGAGAACCGGCGGAATTATGATCCCGAGAGATGGTTAAAACGCTAACGGTTCGGTAGGTTCGGCCATGAGGAAGCGGTTGTACAGCGCCTCATACTGCGGGACGATCCGGTGAATATCAAAATTTTTGGCATGGGTGGTGGCGTTGGCCTTGAACTGTTTGAGGACGGCTTCGTCTTCGAGGATCCGGATGGCATTGTCACTCATCCCATAGATATCGCCGACGTCGTTGAGGTAGCCGGTCACGCCCTGGATGGCGATCTCGGGAAGACCGCCGGCATTGGTGGAGATGACGGGTATTCCTGCGGCCATGGCCTCGAGCGCGGCCAGCCCGAAGCTCTCATACTCGGACGTCAGCAGGAAAAGGTCGGCGATCGCCAGGATCTCTTCCATTTGTTCCTGCTTGCCCACAAAGCGTATTTCGTCACATAATCCCAGCTCGCGGCACAGGCTCTCTGCGCCGGAGCGCTCGGGGCCATCTCCTACAAACAACAGCTTCGCGGGCATTTTCCGCCGCACGATCTCGAAGATGCGGACGACATCCTGGACTCTTTTCACTTTGCGGAAATTACTGGCGTGCATGATGATCTTTTCGCCGTTCGGGGCGATGACCTTGCGGAAGGCGTCAATAGGCTTTTTATGGAATCGGCGGGTGTCTACGAAGTTATAGATAACTCGGATCTCTTTTTCGATGGGGAAGGTCCGGTAGGTTTCGTCACGGAGGTTCTCGGACACGGCAGTGATGGCGTCGCTCTGGTTGATGGAGAAGGCGACGACGGGGGCGAAGGTCTTGTCGCGTCCTACGAGGGTGATATCAGTGCCGTGGAGGGTGGTGATGACGGGGATGATCCTGCCGCTCTGGGCCTCCACGATCTTTTTGGCCAGGTAAGCTGCCGACGCGTGGGGGATGGCATAGTGGACGTGCAGCAGGTCTAGCTGGTGGTTGACAATGACGTCGACCATGGTGCTGGATAGGGCCGTCTCATAGGGCGGGTAATCGAAGAGGGGGTAGGTGGTGACCCGGACTTCGTGATAAAAAATATTTGCATTGAACTCGTTGAGCCGGACGGGTTGCTGATAGGTAATAAAGTGGACCTGGTGGCCCTTGTCAGCCAGCGCTTTACCTAATTCTGTAGCAAGGACACCGCTGCCGCCATAGGTCGGGTAACAAACAATTCCTATACGCATAGAATGTGTATATTTAGCGCAAATTAACATGAATGTATCTCAAATTGTTGACCGGCGGGCTGCTATTATTTTTGTTGGTGACTATCAATGGTTTTAGCCAGGGGACGGCGGTAGGGGCGGCGGGGACCGGCGGCACGCGGATGAGCGTGAACGATCCGGCCGACTCTGCGTTGATCCGGCGGCTGGCGGACACGATCCTGACGGACGGCAGTGCGTGGGCGAATCTCCGGACGCTGACCAAGCAGGTTGGGGCGCGGTTGTCGGGCAGTCCTGGTTTTTACAAGGCGGAGAAATGGGGGCAGGCGGCGCTGAATAATGCGCTGGCGGATAAGGTCTGGCTGCAGGAGTGCATGGTGCCGCATTGGGTCAGGGGCGGGAAGGACGTGGCCAGCTGGTTGGCGCAGACGGCTGCGGGGAAAGAAAGCGGTGGTCTTGACATCATTGCCCTGGGCAATTCCGTAGGAACAGGACCTAAAGGCGTTCTGGCTCCGGCGGTGCTGATCAATACTTTCGATGAGCTGGAGCAGCATAAGGACGACCTGAAAGGGAAGATCGTTTTCTATAATTATCATTTCAATCCTTTGTTCGTCGAGACGTTTCAGGCGTATGGGGATGCGGTACGATACCGCGGCGGGGGCGCGAGCCGGGCCGCGAAGTATGGGGCAGTAGCGGTGTTGGTGCGGTCGATGTCTTCGTCGGTCGATAATGTTCCTCACACAGGTGCGCTGATGTACAACGATTCTTTTCCGAAGATACCGGCGGCGGCAGTGGGCCTTCAGGATGCGGACGAGCTGGCGATAGAATTAACAGAGCATCCGGGGGCGGTGATGGTGAACCTGCGTACGGGCGGCCGGATGCTGCCGGATACGATCGCGCACAATGTGATTGGCGAGTTGAGGGGAACGGAATTTCCGGACCAATATATTACTGTGGGCGGTCATTTGGACAGTTGGGACCCTGCAGAGGGCGCTCAAGATGATGGGGCAGGCTGTGTGCAGTCGATCGAAGTGCTGCGGGCGCTGAAGGCCATCGGTTATAAGCCGCGCCATACGATTCGTGTGGTGTTGTTCGCCAATGAAGAGAACGGCGGCCGGGGCGGCCGTAAGTATGCTGAGGCAGCAAAGGCCAAAGGCGAGAAACACCTGCTGGCGCTGGAGAGCGATGCCGGCGGATTTACTCCGCGGGCTTTTCAACTCTCGCTGTCGGATGACAGCCTGGCGGCGATCCGGCCCTGGCTGGATCTGTTGCGGCCCTATGGCGTCTATGTATTCGAGAAAGGCGGCGGCGGATCGGATACGAATCCGATGAAGGCGGCGGTGGGTGCGGTGGTGGGTGAGCTGCGGCCGGATTCGCAACGGTATTTCGATTACCATCATGCGCGGACGGATGTGCTGGAGAATGTCAACAAACGCGAGTTGGAGATGGGCGCGGTGAATATGGCGGCGCTGATCTATCTCGTGGATAAGTACGACTGGGCCGGGCAATGATCCGGGGGGCGTCATTCGGGTGGGGCAATGATATTAAAACTCACATGCTATGAAGAAATTCCTTCGCATTTTTGTTGCGGTCATCATCGTAGGGCTGTTGCTGTTCTTCTTCGTCCGGTACTATTTTGTATTCGGGGAAGGGGTGAAGGCAGGGACGCTGAATTATGTTGTCAAAAAGGGCTTCATTTTCAAGACCTATGAAGGGCGGCTGATCCAGACGGGATTGAAGTCTACGTCGCCGACTTCGATGCAGTCCAACGAATTTACGTTTTCTATTGAGGACCCGTCCATCGCCGAGCGGCTGATGCTGAACAGCGGGAAGGAAGTGGAACTGCACTATAAGGAATATATCGGGTCGGTGCCGTGGAGGGGGTATAGCGAGTTCATTGTGGACAGTGTGGTGGAGATCAACCCGGGGAAGTAGGAGACGCTACGTGCGAGGGTTGGCTGCCGGCGCTTTAGCCTCATTTTTCAACCATGCGATATATTCTTTTGTCTGAGAGGCCAGGTAGTAGGGAAGGCTGAGTAAACGATAGGACTTGCCGGCCGGAGTAGTGATCTGTGTCAGCTGCAATTTTCCTGCATAGAAACGGAGGGCCATATCGTGAGGCGCCTCATCCATGAATAAATGAAGAGATTTTAGCGATCCGTCTTTCCCGGATTTAACCTCTATTGGAATCAACTGACCTTCGAATGGGTAAACGTAGTCAACTTCGGCCAGGGACGTCTTTTTCTCTCTCACCCAGAAATTCAGGCTGCTAAGGATATTGAATTGACTGGCAAGCAATTCCTGGCCAACCAGGTGTTCTATAGTTGTACCCTGATGTATCTTATTCAGATCATCTGTTCCAAGGATATCGATCTGGATACCTAAAAAATAATTCATCATGCCGGTGTCCAGTACCTGCAAACGAGGTGATTTTCTCAGGTCGGGCCGAAGAGGCAGGGTTGCGCTGATCGTAGGATATAATAAAGACAACAGGAAAGTCTTTTCCAGTGCTCGCAGGGCCTCGGCCACTTCCCGGGAATTATAATCGGATTGACCGAAATGCTGGAATTTTATTCTCTTTCCGGCTTCGGTGAAACTGACGCGGATGCACTGACGGATAACCCTGATCAATGTATCATTCCTGCCATATTTTTCTACATCATCCAGATAAGCATTGATGAGCTGCTCATAGATGGAGGAGAGAACGGTCAGATCTTTTGTTGCAGCATATTTGTTTACGATTTCGGGCATTCCTCCGATGAGGGCATAGGTATGAAAGAGCCTCAGCAAGGTTTGATGAGCAAAGCCATTGATGGGCATTATGCTGAATTGTTCCAGGGCTGCCGATTGACCGATAGCGCCCAAAAATTCCGAAAAACTAACGGGACGCATGACCAGATACTCTACGCGACCAACGGGTACGCTGCGTTTTTCATTGAAAATACTTTCCAGTAAGGAACCCGCGGCAATCACCCTTATTTCAGGATAATCTTCGAAGAAATACCTCAATATGTTGATCGCTTCTGGAATTTGCTGGATCTCGTCGATGAATAATAAGGTGTCATTTCTGGCGAGGAATTTTTTGTCTTTTGCGATAAATATTGCCTGGACAAAGAGGTGGATATCAGCTCCGGATTGCACGAACAGATCTTTATCGACAGGAGTTTCAAGATTCAGATAAATGTATTGCCTGAAATTTTTGGCAAATGTGTTGACCGTGGTCGTTTTTCCGACCTGTCGGGCTCCTCGGAGCAGTAAGGGCTTACGACCAGCCTTTTCCGACCATAATTTTAATTCCTTTTCTATATTTCTATAAAACATTGATTGTTAAAGAATTTTGTTTGTATTTGTCACAAAGTTAGGGTTGTTTTTTGATTATTTTGTCATAAAGTTAGGGTTGTTTTTGACTTATTTTGACACAAAGCTAGGGTTGTTTTTGACGAATCTTGTCACAAAGTTAGGGTTGTTTGGATGGCCGACTCAGGCGAGGAGGCAAAAAATGGTGGGTTGTTTGTTGAGATCGGGGAGGGCGGTGCCGGGGTGACCCGGTGACGGGGGTCGGACGGCGAGTTTGTTCCACTCCGCGACGGTCAAAGTCCGGATATATTCATCAGGGCCGGTCAGGTTGGCGGCGATGCAGAGGCGGGTGGTGGGGCGGCAGGTGGCGAGGATGGAGGCCAGCAATTGATTATTCCGATAAGGCGTTTCGATAAAGATCTGGGTGCAGTGGAGGCGCTGTGATTCGGCTTCGAGGTCTTTCAGCGCTTTGGCGCGGCCCGCGCCGTCTACTGGCAGATACCCGGAAAAGCGGAATTGCTGCCCGTTGAGTCCACTGGCCATCAACGCCAGCAGGATCGAGCTCGGCCCGACGAGCGGGCGAACGATAGCACCGGCCTGGTGGGCGGCTTCGGTGAGGATCTGGCCGGGGTCGGCTATACCGGGGCAGCCGGCTTCACTGATGAGACCGATGGTGCGACCTGCGCGGAGGGCGGCGCTAAAGACTGCCTTCACTTCTTCTTCCGCCTTGTGGATGGGGTACCATTCATAGTCATCGATCACCATTTCTTTCCAGAGGGCCTTGAGGTAACGGCGGGCGGAGCGTTCGTTCTCCACGAAGAAGACACTGCATTGCTTCACGGCGTCCAGCAGGTAGGCGGGTAGCGGGGCGGTGACCTGCTCGTCGAGCCAGCAGGGGATGAGATAGAGGGTGGGTGTTTTTTGCACGGGCCAAAAGTAGGGAAAAGAACGAAAGCGGTCGGCTGTTGTATCGGAAATGAACAGCCTGGCGGGGGATTCCTTTGCAAAATATTGATTTTTAAATAATTGCAATCCGGCATGGCTTTTCGTGCAAAGGGCAGGACTTCGCGGCAACCAGCTAAAGCGGCAAACCAACTAAATTCAACCAGCATGTTTAGAAACTATTGGATCATTGCGGTGCGCAGCCTGCAGCGCAATAGGAGCTATACGATCATTAATTTCCTGGGTCTGACGGTGGGCATGGCAGCTTGTCTGCTGCTCTTCCTGCTCGTGCGGTATGAGACGAGCTTCGATACTTTCCATGCGAAGAAGGACCGGATCTACCGGGTGATCACGGTCAACCGGGGGCCGCAGAACGAGGGGCGGCAGAGCGGGGTACCTTATCCACTGGCGGGTGCGCTGAAGACGGGCTATCCCCAACTGGAACAGGTGGCTCCTTCGTATATGGAATTTGGCGAGCAATTGGTAGTTGAGCGAGGAGAGGGGCAGGCGCCGAAAGTGTTTAGAGAGAATGCTTTTTATGCTGGGGCAGCCTTCTTCAAAATCTTTGATTTTGGCGCTCTCGACGGAGACCCGAAAGTCCTGTTGGACGTACCCTACAATGCCATGCTGACGAAGTCTACGGCAGAGAAATACTTTGGGGACTGGAAGTCGGCCATCGGCAAGACCTTACAATTGCATAATAAAGTACTGGTGAAGGTAGCGGGCATCCTGCAGGACCCGCCGGCGAATACGGATTTTCCTTTCACGGTAGTCATCGCTCATTCTACCCTGGCAGCCGCCAATATGACCCCGACCAATCCGAATGACTGGGTCACGATCAACGGGGGCACTAACTGTTATATCCTGTTGAAACCGGGCAGTTCAGCCCCGGCGCTTGAACGGTCGATCGATCAACTGGCGCGGACTCACCAGCCGGCTGAATATTCCAAGAATGGCGCGGGGTTGCAAGCGCTGGGCGATATGCATTATGACGATGCCGAAACCATGGATGTGTATTCCGGTACGAAATTCAGCCGGGACCTGATCAAGGCTCTCGTCCTGATCGGGCTCTTCCTTGTGGTGATCGCCTGCATCAATTTCATCAACCTGGCCACGGCGCAGGCGGTTAACCGTGCCCGGGAGGTAGGCATACGGAAGGTATTAGGCAGCGGGCGTCGTCAGCTGGTCTTCCGGTTCCTGGCGGAGACGGGGATGATCTCGGGGCTGGCTTTAGCGGCTTCGATCCTGATGGCCGCTCCTTTGCTCGGACCTTTGAATACCTTGCTGGAGACGAAGCTGAGTGCGGCGCCGCTGGCGGAGCCGGTGGTGATCCTTTTCCTGCTGGGTATCTGGGTAGTCGTGACGATCCTGTCGGGCGTATATCCCGCGTTGGTGCTGTCGGGCTTCAACCCGATCAGCGCCTTGAAAAGCAAACTGGCGGCTTCATCCACCAGGGGGCTGTCCCTGCGCCGGGGCCTGGTGGTGCTGCAATTCGTGATCGCACAGGTACTGATCACGGGGGTACTGGTTATCGTCAGCCAAATGAATTATTTCCGGCATGCGGACCTGGGATTTGCCAAAGATGCCATTATTACCGTCGGCGTCCCTTCAGATAGTGTCAGCAGGAGCCGGCAGGCTTCGCTGCGGCAGGATCTGCTGCGGAATCCGGGGGTGGAAGGCATAAGCTATAGCTTTGCTGCGCCTACCGATTATTCGGAATGGTACAGTGATTTCCGGTATGACCAGTCACCGGCCAAGACGAGTTTTGCTTCCAGCCTGCGTTGGGCCGATACCAGTTATTTCGGGCTCTATCACCTGCTGCTGGTAGCGGGCCGGATATATTCGAATACGGTCAGCAGCGATACGACAAGGGAATTTGTCGTGAATGAGACTTGTGTAAGGAAGTTAGGCGTTTCTCTATCGTACGGCCAATATCAAGATCCAGCCGGCGCGTAGGAAAGAGACGCTCTCCGCGATCGAAAAGGCGTGGACGACGGCTTTTCCCACCACTTATTTCGAATACCAGTTCCTGGATGATAAGCTGGCAAGTCTCTACAAGCAGGAGGATCAGCTATCGGTGCTGTATAAGGTCTTTGCGGGGATTGCGATTTTCATATCCTGTCTGGGCTTATATGGCCTGATCTCCTTTATGGCGGTGCAGCGGAATAAAGAGATCGGCATCCGCAAGGTGCTGGGCGCCTCGGTGGGGCAGCTGGTGTTTCTGCTGTCGAAGGAATTCACGTTGTTGGTGTTGCTGGCATTCGCCGTTGCGACGCCGCTGTCGTGGTATTTCATGCATCAGTGGCTGCAGAAATATACCTATCGGATTACGCTGGGGCCGGGCTTTTTCATTGTCACTGTGCTGGCGGCGGTGGCCATTGCGTGGATGACGGTGGGTTATCGGGCATTGCGGGCGGCGCTGGCGAATCCGGCCGGGAGTTTGAGGTCAGAAGGGTGACACGAACAAAGAATGAGAGACAAGTTCTTTGATGCTGTATGTTAGATGGCGGAGGGCCCGCCGGAGCCGGCATGCAGGTGCAGGCTTCAAACCACTTTGTGCAATGATATCCAA
>Ga0182030_10000521_pt1 | contig 72870 bp, 69 predicted proteins | sample 812S3MmetaG_FD_121299 | JGI IMG/M metagenome (GOLD analysis project Ga0182030, IMG submission 121299) | Permafrost microbial communities from Stordalen Mire, Sweden - 812S3M metaG (Illumina Assembly) | ecosystem: Environmental > Terrestrial > Soil > Wetlands > Permafrost | place: Sweden...
AATTAACTCGTCGAGCCAGTAACCAGGAACCCCCTGTCCCCAGTTACGAACTGTCGAATTCGAGGTTCTATGCAGTTGGAGCCGGAGCGCCAATTGGTCCAACCTCTCTCCCCCGATGGCAGGACGAAAGACCTCGATCACGATCCTTGGTTGCTGTGTCAAGTGAGCAGACCTCCTTTCCCTGTCGTGATCTCAACTTCACTTTTGTCAAAGCGTCGTCACCCCGGACACTCGGTCATGCGTGGGAGGAACGTCCTACAAAGCTCACGCCAATCTTTTTACAAATCATCCCACTGAATGGCGATGTCTCTATTCGGTTCGAACTCAGCATCTTTGGTATCTGCAGGATGCGCTGCACGCTTACGCTCACGATCTAAGCGCAACGTTGAGACACAATTCCGACTCTCGCGAATTCCGCATTCCGTCGATCTGCACTGGCTATGCACACATGGTGATCTATTCAAGGACTTCCGCCCATCGCGCTCGTGAGGACATCAGTCGTGATACCGCGCTTCATTGCCCACTCATGGACGCGTTCTACATCCGCCGGATCGGGCAACTCCGCCAGAGCCTCATCGGCCGCCTCCCTGAAGCCAGCCGCACGCAAAGTGTCAACGACATGTTGCCTGGTGTATTGCACAACCGTCCTTTCGTTCTGCCCTATGGCAGAAGTTCCGTTCGAAACATGGGCGTGAGCAACTTCACTTTGGCAATGAATGCTTCCTGATCGGCCTTGTCGAGCGGGGGTGGTGACTCAGTTCGAGTCGCTACCGGGACGCCAACCTCGCTGAAAAATATCTCTTGGCCAGGGGGCGAGCACATGCACAACAACCGTGCCGGCGCGTCAGAAGCGTTGTGGAAGCCGTGAGGCGCATTGGCCGGCACGTTGATGGTCTCGCCCGCCTTAGCGGTCAGTTTTTCACCTCGAAACATGACCTCGACCTCGCCCTCGAGGACGCTGAACATCTCTTCGAAGTCATGGCGGTGCGGGGGCGGACCGCCTCCCGGCGGAACGTGCATGTCAATCAACGTGTACTTTCCCGCGGTCTCCTCACCCGTAACGAGGATGGTGTAGGTGTCGCCCACCAGGCCAATGTGCGGAAGTGTCGCATCTTCGTCCGGGCGGGCGACCGTCAGGTGACGATGCGGATCGTCAGACGGTATGGACACCTGGGGCGGTGCGGAGTCTCCGGTCACGCTGTCATCTGGTCTGCTAGATGGCACAAAGTGCTCTCAGGCGATCAGCCATTGCTCTTTGAGAGACATCGGCTGCGTAGGCAAAAGTTTCGAACTCGTGAGGAACGCCGGGGCGAAGGTGAAACTCGACATCCACCGCTGCGCGACTGAGTCGACGAGCGTAGTCGAGGTCTTCGTCGCGGAAGATATCCAGTTGACCAACTTCCATGTAGCAGCTAGGTAATCCCGAGAGATCGGAGGCGCGAGACGGCGACGCATATGCAGGAGTGTCAGATCCGCCGACGTTGTCGCCGAGAAGTGCCCCCCAGCCGGTGATGTTGTCGTCGTAACTCCATACCGCGAAGGGGACAATTTCCGGGTCGGGAGTACTGTTGCGATCATCCAGCATCGGATAGATCAGGATCTGATGAGCCAGTGCAGGCCCGCCACGATCTCTCGCCAGTAGAGCGGTTGCAGCGGCGAGACCGCCTCCGGCGCTGTCCCCCATCACTGCGATACGCGCCGGGTCCACCCCGAGCTCGCTGGCGCGGTCGCCGAGCCACTTCAGTCCTGCATAGCAGTCCTCCACCGGCGCCGGGTAAGGGTGTTCCGGTGCGAGTCGATATTCGACGGCGAGCATCGACACACCGCTGTTCGACACATAACGAGATATCGGGCCGTCGTAGACCGCGACGCTTCCACTAATCATTCCCCCACCATGCAAATACAGCACAGCCGATTTGCTGGCGACACCATCCTTCGCATACCAGCGGAGCAGGATCTCGGCACCATCTGGTGATGTTGTCTTGTAATCGGTCACCTTCACATCACTTGGCATGGGCTGCATTGCAGCGGTTTGGGCCATGATCGAATCGAGCATTGGGCGCCGTGACACAACGTCGCCGATGGGCGGTGGCACCACGTTGGCCATTGCGGCAGCCATCGGTTCCATAGCGGCCGCTACTTGGGGGTCGAGAGTTAATGCCATTTCGCTTCCTTTCTCAAAGGTTTCATTAATTAGATAACAAGTCGGATGTTGAACTTTGGGGTGCGGAGTGACGACATGAGAGTCGCGAACATCAAGAAATAGTGTTCGGGCCCGCGGGCGGACTTGATACCGCCGAGATCGACGATCGCATCCCGGGGCCATCCGATGTCGCTCAGTAGATCGATGACGACCTTCTTCGCGGCGTCGTCATCGCCGGATACGAATACGCTGCTTGGCGGTAGTGCGCTCGGTTCAGTCATTACCAACATGGCGGCAGTGTTCAGGGACTTCACAATGTACGCGCCGGGCAATGCCGCTTGTAGTTTCTCCGCCAGACTCGAGTTGGGGTAGACGAGTTCGAAGGCTGGGGTGATGGCGTTGGCTACGTCGACGATTATCTTCCCAGTAAATAGCGCGGACCCAATCCCTTCGAAAAGGCCGAGCGAGACGGAACCTGGTGTCGCGTTCACAAGGAGTCCGTTAGCGGCCACAACGTCCTCCAGCGACGCCACGGGAAACGCCAGTCCGTTCTTCGACGACGGGTCGCGTGATCCGAAGGTAACTTCGTGGCCAGCTTCGGAAGACCGCTGTGCTAACAACTGAGCGACGATACCGGTACCAAGTACTCCTATCTTCATGTGCACGTCTCCGTCAAATTGCTTTCCGAGTATCGATGGATGTTCACTGCTGCAACGTGATGGCAATCACCGGAATGAGTCGGGAGGTTTTGTCCTGGTAGCCTGCAAAGCCGGGAAACCGCTCCGCCTGCAGGGCGTATATTTCGGAACGCTGCGGTTCGGGAAGCACCTCAGCCGTCGCTCTATAACGTCTATCGCCGATCTCGACCTGGAGTTCAGAAGGGTGGGCGACGATATTGTGATACCAGGCCGGGTTCTGGTCTGCGCCCGCATATGAGGCGAAGACGAAGATCCGATTGGGATCTCCATCATCAGCCAGGTACATCATGGGATTCGTTCGCGATTCGCCGGACCGCGCTCCGATGCTCGTCAGAAGCAACAAAGGTGCGTCGCCGAACGACGCGATTCGCCCGCGGGAGTTGCGAAACTCAATTATGTTCTTTTCGTTGAACGTCAGTGCCTGATCCTTGTCCATACCTACCTCCCGCACGCGGAGACCGCCGTACTTCGCCGATCAGTCGAGTGGAGCGTTGATCCATCTGGAGCAGGCAGACTCACGCCTTTGAGGTCCGCCAGGGTAACTTGAAGGCAGTGATTGTCGACGGAGTTCGCGCCGTCCTGGGAATGATGCTCCGCAAGGGACCATCCATTTGAGACCGAGCGCACGACACACCTTTCACTTACCAAAACTTGGTTGAGAGGAAAGCGGGGTCTCGACATCCTTAGTGCGAAGATATCACCTCGAGCTCTTTTGGACAAGGCCTAAACGGACGAAATCGTCCGATCACAGAGGGCTTGGGATCTGCCATCATGTGCCCTGTGCCTAAGGTCCAACGAACCGCACACGCCGGACGTCGGCCGCGTAGCGATGGCGAAGCAAATCGGGAACTACTCCTCGCCTCAGCGGCCCTCGTGATTCGACAAGAAGGTGCGGGGGTTCCCATGGCCACGATCGCAGCTCACGCCGGCCTCGGTATCGGAACGCTCTATCGACACTATTCATCGCGCGAAGCCTTGCTCGCCGCGCTGACCCATCGATCGTTCAGGCTGGTACTCGCGTCAGCCCAACGCGCGGCCGCCGCGGACCAGGTCGCAATCGAATGCGTTCGCCTGTTTCTCGACGACACCATCCGGCACGGAGCGGAACTCGTGCTTCCCATGCACGGAGGACCCGTACCAATCGATCAGCCCACGCTGGATCTCCGAACTGAGGTCCACGGCACACTCGAGAAGATTCTGCGCCGTGGTCGCCTCGATGGCACGATCCGATCTAACGTCACCGCACTCGACCTCATTGTGTTTGGGGCGATGATTGCACAGCCGCTACCCACTGCGAGCAACTGGAAGCGCACTGCCAAACGGCAGTCCGCCATTTTTCTCGACGGTCTCGCTGCCACCACAGCGGAATCACTTAAGCACAAGAGAGGCCCTTCGAACTCGCAGTCGATTTCGATTCACTGAATCCGCCCACGACCACCATGTTGCAGAGCGAGACGCGTGTTTCGTCCTATCCACACGCGCGATCGCCACATCCGTGGCCAATATCAACGGACGCTTTCCTCCGCTTAGAACTTGTTTGATTGAACTCGGGGTGCTAAAGAGGAACCCAATACGTCCGACACTCGGTCAACGAGAAGAGAGGTTGGCATACGTTATGAGCCCCATCGCAAAGTTCAGCCGCGACGAGCTCGTCGCCCGGCTGGTCAGAGCAGGCGAACTCGAAGTCTCCGGAGACTCTCCTGAAGAAGTCGGAGACTATTTTGCATCTAACTACAAGTTTCACGGTCCCAGAGGTTGGGAAGCCGACTATGCCGGTTTGGCTTCCTATTTTGCGTCACTGCGTCCAGCATTCGACGACCGATCGATCCGCCGCGGAATCGTCATAGCAGAGGGAAACGATATTGCTTGCCAGACGTGGATTGAAGGTACATTCGTCCGTGAGTTTACGCAGTCCCCGATTGGCCCGGTCGCACCCAACGGCAAAAGGATCGTCTTCGATCTCATTAACATTTTTTGCATGGACGATGAGGGTCGCATTGTCGAGGAGTTCGTTCATCCGGACAAATTGAGCCTCCTCAAACAATTGGGTGTCGCGTCCTGAGATGAGTCACCGGCTCGACTCGAACGTCAGTCACGTAGCGAAGCATGCGAAAAGCCTTGGCTGATTATTCCGGGGTGACGTGGCACCGACGCATCCGCATATACAGTCGCTGGATGAAGATCACTCCCAAGAAGATTAACAAGCGAGTTCCGCTCATCGGACTGACCAAGCGAGGAGCGAAACCGTGACAAGCCCCTCGGGTCCACGCTCCGTTCCTCCTCTTGAGCCACCCGGCGCGCGCGCACTCCTTGGCGAGTACCAACTCGCAGTACTACATCGCTATGGCACCGAGCACAATATCGCTAGTGGCGAGATCCTCTTTGCTGACGGAGACCAGAACTACGACATGATCGTCTTACTTGAGGGCGAAGTCAACATCTTCGAGTACTTCGGAAAGTCCAACGAGAATGTTCTCATCACGTACGGCCCACGCGAGTTTCTGGGTGAGATGGGTCTGCTCACCGGACAAGGCGTTTATGTGACGGCTGTTTCTATCTCCGAGGGACGCATTCTTCGCATCCCCGCGGAACAGCTAAGAGTCATCATGTCCGAGGAAGCCGATTTAAGCGAACTGATTCTGCGGGCTTTTCTTGTGCGCCGTACAAGGCTCACTAGCCTCGGCGGGGGTCCCATACTCGTGGGCTCTCGTTTCGACCGAGAAACCCGTCGACTCGTTGCAGCCCTCGCGCGCAATCGGGTCTCATCGCGATGGTTACAGCTCGAGGGATCGCAAGAGGCCGAAGCCTTGCTCCGCGAACTCGACGTCAGGATCGAGCAGCTGCCAATGGTTGTCCTTCCTGGGGGGTCACTCCTCTTGAAGCCGACGAGCCTCGCACTGCTCGACGCTCTGGGAATGACCGACGCGCCGTTGAGGGGGCGATCGGAGAATTGTGACCTCTTAGTCGTTGGTGGAGGTCCCGCAGGTTTGTCCGCCGCCGTGTACGGAGCATCCGAGGGTCTCAGCACCATACTTGTCGATGGCACTGCTCTTGGCGGCCAGGCCGGGACCTCTTCGCGAATCGAGAACTATCTCGGATTTCCCGCCGGACTCTCAGGCGACGAGTTGACGGCTCGCGCCGTTCTTCAGGCAGAGAAGTTCGGGGTTCGGATCAAAATTGGTACCAGCGCGGTCTCACTATCTTCGGAGAAGGGTTTGCATCGCGTCCGTTTCGATGACGAGGAGACAATCAACGCGAAGTCCGTCATCCTCGCCACGGGTGCACGCTACAACCGATTGCAGCTGGACCGACTGAGTAATTTTGAGGGTGTCGGTGTGTACTACGCCGCAACCCAGACGGAAGCCAAGGGATGTTCCGGGGGCACAGCGGCTGTCGTTGGGGGCGGGAACTCGGCCGGGCAGGCCGCACTGTTTCTCGCACGTACGTCTCTCCACGTCCATATCCTCATCCGGAGTTCATCGTTGACAAGTTCGATGTCTCGCTATCTCATCGACCAGATCGAGGGCCGGTCGAATATCGATGTCCTGCCGCAATCCAAGGTCACCGCGCTCCTGGGCGATGCGGAGCTTGAAGGAATCACGGTGAAGAACGAAGAAAGTCAAGAAACGTCCACGCTTCCCATCTGTGGGTTGTTCGTCTTCATCGGGGCCGAACCTTCAACTGAGTGGCTCGGTGGGCAACTGGCCCAAGATGGTCACGGCTTCCTCCTCGCTGGCTCAGACATTCCTGAGCCGCAACTTGAGGATGCCCATCAGCTTCCGCTGACTCTAGAAACAAGCAGACCTGGAGTTTTCTGCGTTGGAGACGTTCGAAGCCGCTCGGTTAAGCGCGTTGCTGCGGCTATCGGCGAGGGCTCAGCCGCTGTGCAGCGAGTCTTCGAACGCCTTGCGTCAACAGATACGCCGATTGCTTAGTCGGCAAATAGTTTCTTGCGAGCGGTGCACGCGAAAAGTGAGTGTGAGGGTGCAAGGTCGACGCATCGACGTGGAGCGACCTTACCGACTGCCGGCGTCAGTTTGAAAGTTTCTCGAAGCGGAATCATTACGCCCAGCGAGGTCACTCGCGGGGACGAGCCAATCGCTCGGCGGCTCGCACGACACTCGCCCTCCGGCGTTCGTGTTCACCAGCTTCAGCGTCTTCAGCGTCAGTGAGCATACGAGCCAACTGGGGCACGGAGAACCACCACGCCGCGAGCCCGATAATCAGAAACACCAGGTGCTCGGGCGAGAGATCACTGTCGAGAACGCCCTCTCGTTGGGCGGAAGCGTAGGTCCGAATTTTGTCCTTGTAATGAGCAGTGCGATTGAGCTGGTCGGCGATGGGACCGCCAGCGGCGGTCGCTAGTCCTTCCCAGAGCAATAGGCGAGCCAATTGAGGGTTGGCCCCGTAGTAGTCGAACGTCCGACCGGCGAACTCCCCGATATCCTCCAGGCCACCGTCAGGGGGTACTACCGAGGACGCCAGCCGCTCGAGTTCGTCAGAAAGGACCGACTCAAACAACGACTCCTTATCGCCGAAGTATTTGTAGAGTCGCTCCTTGTTGATTCCAGCTCGATCGGCAATCCGGGCCATCGTTGTGCCGTTGGGACCTCGTTCGGCGAACTCAATGGTCGCCGCCTCCTTAAGCCGACGTCGTGTGCCTTCCGTGTCCCAGGCCATACGCCTAAGTTTACGCTTCTCCAACCCCACCGTTGCAGTTGTTCGAAAAGCCGCCTACACTATCTCCAACCCCACCGTTGGAGATGTAGAGCGACTCGCGTTCGCAGCCATCTTCGTAGTTACCTAGCAAAAGGAGACCATAATGACCGAGATTCCCACGGTAAGTCGGACCGCGGTCGTCACCGGTGCCAACAGCGGCATTGGAAAAGAGGTCGCTCGCCGACTCATCGGCGCAGGATTCACGGTTCACGTCGGATCTCGCAACCGAGAGCGCGGTCTCCGGGCCATTGAGGAGATCGGCTGTGGCGCCCAGCTCATGATGATCGACGTAACCAACCTCGACTCCGTTGGCGAAGCTGCCGAACGCGTTGGGGCTTTAGACGTGCTCATCAACAACGCTGGCATCATGGTCGATTCCAAACCTCCCCAAGAGGCAGACCTCGGGAGCTTCCGCGCCACGTATGAGACGAACGTCTTCGGTGTCGTGGCCGTCACCAACGCATTCCTTCCTTCTTTGAGTCGATCTCTCCATCCACGCGTCGTGAACATATCGAGCGGCACCGGCTCACTGAGTTGGAGTACAGGTCCAAATCCCCAATTTGACTTCGACACAAGAGGCGCCGCCGCCGCTTATCGATCGTCCAAGGCGGCGTTGAACGCTCTGACCGTCTACTACGCTCAGGCGCTCGCCGACCGCGGCATTAAGGTGAACGCCCTCGCCCCTGGTTTGCGCTCAACCAATCTCAATGCTCGGGCTTCAGCGAGTAATGGTGACCCAGCCGAGGCTGCAGCAGCGGTCGTTCGACTCGCCCTGATCGACGACGACGGACCGACCGGCATGTTCTTCTCGTGGGATGGGAGTGTGGCCCCATGGTGACAATGCGCGCGCTCATCATCCCCTATCCCGGGGGTCCCTCGGTGCTGACGATTGGGGAGCGGACAATACCGATACCTGGCCCCAATCAGTTGGTTATTCGAGCCTCCGCGGCAACCGTCAATCCGACGGACGTCTTGCTTCGCCAAATGGGAGGCGGTGCGTTGTCGCCGCCGTGGACGCCTGGTACAGAAGTCGCCGGGACCGTCGAGAGCGTCGGCGAAGGTGCTGATTTTCACGCGGGTGAGCACGTCTTCGCGGTCGTTAACCCCCGTCGGCCGGAAGGTGGGGCGCAAGCCGAGTTTGTCGTGGTGCCTGCCGCGTCTGCTGTCCGGACTCCGGAAGGAATCTCGGACGTTGAGGCGGCGACCGTGCCGATGAACGGCCTCACGGTCCTCCAGGCTCTACGACGACTTGACCTCCCTCGTGGAGCCACGCTCGGTGTCATTGGCTCGGCAGGGGTGGTGGGTCAATACGCAATTCAACTCGGCGTCAACGCCGGTCTGCGAATCCTCGCCGACGCAAAACCCGAGGACGAGGACCTGGTGCGCGGTTTCGGCGCCCACGAGGTCATCGCGCGCTCCAATGACGCGGGAGCTGCCTTCCGGGCGGTAGCCCCCGATGGCGTCGATGGAATGATTGATGCCGCAGTCATCGACAGCGGGGCGCTCGTTCCGATTCGCGACCAAGGAGCATTGGCCACAGTCCGCTTCTGGGAAGGCCCGACCGAGCGCGGTATCCGCATAGAGCCAGTTTTGGTTAGCGACGACTTCGAGCGCGCCGAGGCTTTGCGGGAACTCGCATATCTTCTCGGCGCTGGTCGATTAACTCCACGGATCGCGAGCACGTATCCGATCGAGAGAGCGAGCGAGGCACACGCGCGGTTGGAAGCCGGGGGTGTCCGAGGTCGATTGGTCCTCACGTTCTAGGAGTGAGACTCGTGGGTTTCGCGCTTCTTTGCTTAGTCGCGCTCGAAGGATGAGCGCCGCAACGCGCACATCAGAACTTCACTCCCACCGGACCTTGACCACCGTGTGTCTGGGGAGTACCCGAGTCGAGGAACTGCTGACGCTTCGGTTGCCATTGAATTCGGGCTAGTCACTCCAAACAGTGGAACACAGACGACTACGAATCGGTCTTCCACGGCCCGATTCCCCCAATACGAGTAATTGAGTACTTCACAATGTATCCAGGCTCCGAAAATTCAGGGACGGGGACTTCGGCGTCGGGAGAAACGTATATCTTCGCGTGCCTATTCATCAATTCCCAGATACGAGAGCTCGGTTCTACCGTCGCCTGGGCATAGATCACTGCATACGGATTGATCCACACTCCCGACTCCCGCGGTGCGTCGAACGAGAGCGCCACGCGCGGGTCGCGCCTGATATTCCTCAGTTTGACGTTGTCTCGAATGTGAGTGCTTATCAGGTTGTCGCCGTCGAGACCAACCCAAATGACTGTGACCTGAGGGCTCCCGTCGGAGTTGATGGTGCTCAGGTGAACCATCGGTCCTGACTCGATCAACTCGCGAAGCTCCGGTGAAATCCGAACCTCTGATTCTCTTCGCTCTTTTGATGATTCACTCATCTTTTGTTGGCCTCGAATTCCTCGGGTGACTCTCCGGTCCTCCAGAGGTTGCGGAGAGCCAACCGCTGAAAACGCCAGCGCGTGCTCATGTGAATCACGTCCGCATCCAAGATGTTGGCGGCGATCAGCGCATCCGGTGGGTTCTCATCGGGATGGATGTGGATGGCTATCAGCCGGGCGGTGAGGTGAGCGCTGTCGCCATCCAATTCGACGTGGTGGTTGGTACTGAAATGCAGGGTGCGCTCCCAGCGTGTCATCAGCACGTGGTGAGCGGCAGCGATCTCTTTGATGCCCTCGAGTACAGCAATCCGGTGCTCAAGTCGTGCGTCCTCGGTAAACAGGGAACGAGCCCAGTCATCGCCAAAGTCGGTCGGTCCATCGAGTGTGGCGACGTAGTGATTGACCAGCGCCGCCACTCTCTCGCGCTCGATGAGTTCTCGAATGCCGCGCTGATCAGTCTGCCCGCTCATCACAATTCCTCCTGGCTCTGTGGCGAATCGTCGATTGACGTTATGGAGCGATCGCCACGGATATACTATACGGAACGATCGCCCCGTTTAACGAAAGACTGCCTGATGGCGCCACCTGACACCCACCAGCCACTCGCGGAGATTACAGAGTTGGATGACCCTGCGACGCGCCCGATCCGCGCCGATGCGCGGCGAAATCGGGGCCGGGTGCTCGAAGCAGCACGCGCTGCGTTCGCCTCAGAGGGCTCAGACGCATCGCTCGACGGAATTGCGCGCCGTGCTGGCGTCGGTCCGGGAACGGTGTATCGCCATTTCGCCACCAAGGAAGCACTGTTCAACGCCGTCGTCCTCGATCGAATTGGGGAGTTGGTCAATGAGGGTCGAGCCTTGTCAAGAGACGCGGATCCGGGAGGTGCGTTTTCGTCTTTCGTCGAGCGACTAATACGCGAAGGCGCGCTGAAGCGCGATCTCGTCGAAGGACTTGCTAACGATGGAATTCGCTTGCGGCTCGGAGAGTCGCCAGTTGTCCGCGCGCTTACTGACACAGCCGCCGAGCTCCTGCTCCGTGCACAGGGCGCCGGCGCAGTGCGGAGCGACATCAACGTTTCGGACGTGATGGCTCTACTTACTGGAGCCGCCTACGCAATCTGCCACTCCCGTGCCGATGACGCGCAGACACGCCGACTTCTCGCGATCACGTGCGACGGGCTGAGGGCCGATTATGCGGCAAGCGAACGGTAGTCCATTACGTCTTTCTCGACATGCCGACTACGGAGCGTAGGATTTCACCATGACGATCGATAGTGACGAAGAACTCGAAGGCTTACGAAGAGCGGCCCGAGTTGTCGCGGAAGCTCGCGACGCCATGGTTGGCGCGGTGAGGCCAGGAGTCACAACTGGAGAACTCGACTCAATTGGCCGCGAAGCCTTTCGCCGTCACGGCGCACGGTCGGCTCCTCGAGTGACCTACAACTTTCCCGGATCCACTTGCCTTAGTGTCAACGACGAGGCCGCTCACGGCATTCCGTCGCTCTCTCGCCATCTTCGCGAGGGCGACCTCGTCAATATTGACGTTTCCGCTGAGCTTGATGGGTATTTTTCCGATACCGGCGTGAGTACTCCCGTCGGAGTCGTTCCGGTGATCGCTCGTCGTCTCTTGGATGCAACTCGGCTCGCTCAGCGAGACGCGATGTCCGTGGCCCGAGCGGGCAACAGGCTTCGTGACATCGGTAAGGCGGTACAGTCCCGAGCGCGTCGACACGGCTTCAGCGTGGTTCGGAATCTCTACGGGCATGGGATCGGCCGGGGCCTTCACGAAGATCCTTCCGTACCAAGTTTCGACGATCGCCAACGATTGGTCCTACACGAGGGAATGGTTCTAGCCGTGGAACCCTTTCTGTCGGTGTCCGCCAGTTTTGTCGTCGATGATGCTGATGGCTGGACTCTCCGCACGAGTGACGGCAGTCTTGTAGCTCAGTTTGAGCACACGATGGTCGTCACGGGCGGCGCTCCCATGGTGCTCACTGAGTAAGTTCGGAGAGGCACCACCTGAGTTTGTGTCCAAGGAGTACCCAGTTTCATAAACAAGAGGCGCTTTTTTCCCGTATCGTCCGATTTAGATAACTGTTGTCCCTTACCCTTGACCGCGCCATCGACTTTCACCGCTACCTGATTCGTCGATTGGTGCTCAGGTGATCAAATTAACTACGCCAGCGGAATGATCAGACAGTTGCTGGAAGCCGTCGCCACCAGTTTGTCAGCGCTGTCGTGGATCTCGACCGATGCCAGGGCTACCTTGCGTCCCGGTTTGGTCACTACCCCGATTGCACGCAACCGTCCGCTTTCGAGCGTTACCGGACGCAGGTAGTTGACGGTGATATCGATCGAGGTATAACCAACGCCCGCGCCCAAGGTGGTGTGGACTGCGCATCCCGCAACAGAATCAGCCAGCGTGCAAAGTAGACCTCCGTGCACCAGACCGAGGGGGTTATATACCGACTCGTCCGGATCAACCTCGAAAACCACCCGGCCCATTTCGACCTCGACAGCACGCATACCGATGAGCATGGCGATCGGTGCTAACGGGCCCTCGCCTGAAATCAGCGCCTGCATGAACTCAAGTCCTGTTCGACCCACGCTCATCGAGGAGGTGGCCGCCGGGTCCCACCAAGTAACGGTCTTCGATCGAGCAGTCCCCCACGCGCTAGGCGCCTCAGCCGGGTCAACGACATTCATTTCCCACCCCCTTCACCAGCGTCTCTGACGGCTTTCAACGAGCGCGCTGAGTCGCGAACGATCAATTGCACTTCGACATTTGAAAAAGCGTACTGGGCGATCATCGGACTGTTGATCCACGACATTTCGAGCTTCGAGAACGTATCGCTCACCGCCATTGTCGACGAGTTGATCCGTTGGCCCTCGGACGAGCGGTGGTAGCAGAGCGCGGTAACTCGGAACAGTTACGCAACCTATACCGATAGCCTCTTCCCTCGGGGTCGGCGACTGACCATCTGCACGAGTGGGTCCGGCCCACCGAACGATTTCTCCAACATTGCACCCCACCGTGACCCGTCCTCCGAAAAAGCGGCAAAAGATAGTTCAGAGGGGGGCATTTATCGGTCAATGCAACACCTCAGAAACTGACTGGCAAAAGACAACGGGTTTCGTTGAAGACAATCAATCAAAGCGACCAGGCGATACCTTCCATTTAGCGCCTCGGTCAATTGGGTAATTTTGGTCCGTAGCCGCCCCGGTGAGCTTGCTCACCATCGTGGTCGAAGATGCAAAGGATCTCGACAGGGCCATCGTGAGCGCCGAAGGCGTGAGGGGTCATCGTCGAAAACTCTGCGGCCTGACCAGCTTCGACGAGGATGGTACGCTCCCCTAACTGCAAGCGCACTGTGCCCGACAAGACAGTGAACCAGTCCCTCCCCGGATGGACTCGCAACTCCTCGCTTCCACCAAGCAGCCCCGGGAGTTCAACACGCATTTTGGCCACCGATACTCCATGAGGTGCCCTTTCCCTCGGAGTGAGCATCCAGGTGACGACCCCGCGCGCCTCGTTACGCTGCGGACGGATCACCACGTCCGCATCGTCGGCAGACTCGACTAGACGGTCGAGCGTTGTCCCCAGTGCCCGGCTGATCGGGGTCAGCTGATCGAGCGTGATCCTCCGATGGCCAGTTTCGATGCGGCTGAGATTCGACGGGCTCATGTGGCAGCGCCCTGCCAACTCGTCGAGCGACCACCCACGGGCCAGCCGCAGACCGCGGATCCGCTGGCGAACGAGCCCATCGAGCTCATCCTCCAAATCTTGCTTCATTGGCAAGAGTGTATGGCATAAGAGCATGTACACCGTACTGTGGAGAGCTATGGACGATGAATCACGCCATGTCATCGCAACGAGATTCTCCGACGACATGGTCGAGATGCTGGAACTCGACGCCGAGGTATTTCATGACTACCTAATGTCTGCTATTGCATGGCTCGGAGACTTGGCCGCAGACAATTCGCCGCGACGAATAGTGGACATTGGGAGTGGCGCCGGTGCCGCCACGATTGCCCTGGCCCAGGCCTTCCCCGCCGTCGTCCTCGCCCTCGACGCCTCAGAAGAACTCCTCGCACGGGTCGAGGCAAAGGCCGAGGTCATCGGTGCAGGCGAACGAATCATCGCCGTCCACGCCGACTTGGACGACGCGTGGCCGGCGATGGAGGCCGTCGATCTGGCCTGGGCCTCGATGTCCCTCCACCACCTGGCCGACCCGGACCGGGTTCTCACCGACATTTTCGCGACGCTACGCCGGGGCGGGCTGATCGCCGTGGCTGAGATGGACGGCCTCCCACACTTCCTGCCCGATGACCTTGGTATTGGGCGACCGGGCTTCGAACGGCGTTGTCACAACGCGCTGGCCGAAGCCCACGCCCGGCAGATGCCCTCCCTCGGACTGGACTGGGGCCCACGCCTGTCGCTGGCGGGGTTCGGTCCCATCACTCGACGGACTATCGCTATCGACCTCGACCCTCCCCTCCCCACGCCCACCGGTCGGTACGCCCAGACGTTCCTGCGCCATATCCGGTCCCAACTCGTCGGCACCATCACCGCCGACGACCAGGCTGTCCTCGATGCCCTCGTCGAGGACAACGGCCCGAACAGCGTTTTGCATCGCCGCGACCTCGCCATCCGTGGCACCAGAACCATCTGGGCTGGTTGGAAACCATGAAACGGCTCTCGCGCCCACGAGGACGGCCGATTCTCTGGCAGCCGCCAGTTCTCCGTGTTGCCGCTAACAAGGGAGAACCTCATGGACTGCACATCGCCAACAACCGCGGAGGAAGAGAGTCACGAGACGACCGTGACTGACCAGAGTCCTGTTCTCATGATTGGCGCGACTGGCCGTTTGGGTGGCCAAGTTGTCGACGCCCTGTTGGGCCGCGGCAAACACGTGCGCGCCCTCGTTCGTCCCAACTCTGACGTACGCCGCCTCGAGGCAAAAGGAGTAGAGATTGTTCGTGGCGACATGCTCGACCAAGGTTCACTGCGGCGCGCCATGGACGAGGCGGACTCCGTGATCACCACTGCGGCGGGATACACGCGCCGACAGAAGGGAGCCACCGAGATCGACACGGTGGGCAACGCCAACCTCGCCGAGGCAGCCAGCCAGGCTGGGGTCCGCCGGTATGTTCTCACCAGCATTCTCACAAGTGACCAGACCCCGAATGTTTCCCACTTCTGGAACAAGAAGCGTGCCGAAGATCACCTCGAAGAGTTCGGCGTCCCGTTCGTGGCTCTCCGCCCGGGGTCGATCCTCGATCTAGTCGCTGAACTTGGAGGCGATCCCTTCGCCAAGGGTCGGTTCATCTGGCTTGGTTCGACGCGTGTTCCGCTGACTTTTGTACTGGCAACAGATCTAGCGGGCTACCTCGCGACAGCGGTTGACGCCGCTGGCGTCGAAGGGCAGCGGATTGACATCGGTTGGAACCGACCGGTCAGCATGCGGGAAATCGCAGAGATCTCGGGTCGCCTGCTTGGGAGGAAGATTCGAGTCCGCTCGATTCCCAACGGGCCCATCAGAGCAATCGGGGCCGGAATTGGCTGGGCCGCTCCAGTCGCGAAGGACATCGGCGCGATGGTCGCCTGGTTCGAAACCGGAAACTTCGTCGCCGATACGACTCGTCAAGCGGAGGTGTTCGGACCGGTACCAACGCCCGAGAATGCGATCGCCAGATTCGCGGCACGCCTTGGACATGCAGGTCGTGCTTAGCGCATCACAGACCTGAGCTGTCTCTCCAATACCAGGTTCGGCGCCGACGGAGCTCTCGAGCTACCCGATCACGAGTCCTCGGCTCGCCCATGCCCATATCATTCGCGGCCATACAATGTGGCCACTGTGCGAGTGCTCCTTATTGAAGACCACGAAGAAATGGCCGCGGTCATTGCACGAGGACTGCGCCGCGAGGGCATGGCCGTCGACATTGCCCCCGACGGAGAGATTGGTTGGTTCAAGGTCAGCATTTACGACTATGACGTGGTCATCTTGGATCGCGACTTACCGCTACTTCACGGTGATGACTTGTGCGTGAGGATTAGAAAAGAGGGCTTAACGACTCGAGTACTGATGTTGACCGCGACGAATGGACCGAAGCAAGTAGCGCGAGGCCTCGGGATGGGTGCAGACGACTACCTCACAAAGCCCTTCGACTTCTTGGAGCTCATCGCCCGAGTACGCGCGCTGGCGCGACGTCCCCACCCCGCGCACTCGCCAATTCTCGAAGCAGCAGGCATCCGACTTGACACCGGCAATCGAGTAGTGAGCCGTGATGGTCGACAAATTCACCTCGCCCGCAAGGAGACGGAAGTGTTAGAAGCACTTCTCAGCGTTGATGGACGGGTCCTAAGCGCCGAGGACCTTCTTGAGCGCGTTTGGGACGAGGACGTTGACCCGAGCTCGACCGCGGTGCGAACCAGTATCAAGAAACTGCGTCAGCGTCTGGGAGAACCGGACCCCATCGAAACCGTGATAAACGCTGGCTATCGGATTGCACCATGACCCATCACGTCCGAGCCACCGTGCGCCGACGTCTGGCGCTCACCCTCGCGCTCTTGGTTATCGTGTCTGGCGTCCTACTACTCGTTACGAGTTATTTTCTTGTGCGGGCCAATCTCAACGTCCCGGCATTAACCATAAAACCAGCATCGCCAGGGTCGCCCGGTACAGGAAAAACAGGTGCTACCGGAAGAACCTTTCCTTCGGCAGTAGACATCAGCAAAAATCTGGCCCACAAGACTCTCTCAACGCTCATCCTCCAATACGGGATTGTCCTCCTCATACTCGTTCTTCTCGGAGCACTCGTTGCCTGGTTCATGGCCGGACGCGTGTTACGACCGCTTCGCGCGATCACGAGCGCTGCGCGACAACTCACCAGTGAGAATCTCTCCGAGAGACTGGCGCTCTCCGGTCCGGACGACGAGTTAAAGGAGCTCGGCGACACCTTTGATTCAATGATCGGCCGGCTAGAGACCTCCTTCCAAGATCAACAATTGTTCGCCGCAAATGCCGCACACGAACTTCGCACTCCCTTGGCGGTAATGATCGCAGAAATTGATCTACTCCTCACAAGTAGAGAACCCACCGTTCTCGAGGCACGCGAAACCGCTCTTCGGCTACGACGAACTCTCACTACGTCAGAACAACTCATCGAGCGGCTGCTCACACTTGCACGTAGCGAGTTTGTGTCGAACGAGCGTGCGCCCGTGAGAATGGACGAGTTGACCCACCAAGAGATCGAGAAAATTAGGGGTGTGGCGGCTGAGCAAGGCGTGACCATTCGAACTGATCTAGGAAACGTCGACGTGTGGGGCGACCCCCAGCTCCTTCGCGAGCTTGTCGAGAATCTTCTCGACAATGCTCTCAAGTACAACCGGCCATTGGGATGGATAGAAGCGTCAACGCGCTACGAGGATGACAAATCCATTCTCGAGGTTGCTAACAGCGGACACGACCTCAGCAGCGAGGATTTGGATCGCTTGCTTCAACCTTTTCGACGAGCGGGACAAGCGCGCGTAGGGAGCAGTACCGGCTTGGGGTTATCCATTGTCCACAACATCGTGCGTGCCCACGGGGGCCACCTCACTCTTCACGCTCTCCTCGACGGGGGTCTTACCGTACGCGTGGCGTTTCCCCACTCTGCTGACAAGTTCTAATTGCTCGAAACACCCGACGTTCGTTGGGTCGTTCGACGCTCTTTAGCGCACGATTTTCCTCTGTGACGACACCGAACTGAACTGTGGCTCAATTGCTCGACTGTCTCTGCCGTTAGTGGTTCCAACAAGGTTTGGCGACCATCGGGTCCAGGAAAGGCTTGGCGAAGTAGCGAGTGCGCGGCGCATTTGGACACAACGAAGCCACACGCGTTCTGAATACCGTGTTTGTAATCAAGTAGCAACGCACGGAGGAATCGCGAATGAATATGAACATGCCTGAACCACAATCGTCAAGACATGTGCGGAGCACTCGCTGGGGTGCGTCGGTGATAGTGGGCACGCTTGTCCTAGCCGGACTGCTTCTGTCAGCTTGCGGAAGCCATCCTTCGACGCCGAAAACGACACCCAAGACGGCGGTGAGTCGCACCTTGGCGTACGACTCGTGTATGCGCGCGAATGGAATCTCCAATATGCCAGAACCCAATGCTCAGGGCCAGATGACCATCACGAAAGGAGAATCTCTGCCCGACGTCAACTCTCCTCAGTTCCTCGCGGCAGCGGCAAAGTGCAGAAAGTTAGACGCTGCCGGCAGCGGCAGCCCCACCATCTCATCAAGTCAACTGGCCAAGGAACTTAAGTTCGCTCAGTGCATGCGCGCCAACGGAATATCCAACTTTCCAGACCCGAGCAGTCAAGGAAGTTTCTCACTAGGTGGGGTTAACTCCAACTCGTCTCAATTTGAGAGTGCGTCCACGGCGTGCGAACGCTTTGGCGGGGTATCTGGACGAGCGGGGGCCGGATGAGCACCGCCGACACAAGGTCGCGGGCATTCCGGCCTCTCACCGCGCTTCACCGACCCTCGGAACAGATCATCGGCTGGCCATGAGATCCCTCCACTCACTACTTCCGAGTAGTGGATGAAGTCCGCACCATCAAATCGATGCCAGCGAGTGTCGACCGCAAGATGGCCCAATCTTTTCGATCACCTAACTGTAGGAAGAAGTTGACGCTATGAGCGATGTCCCCCCTGCGCCCTCGGGGCACGACGGACCCTCGTGGGTTTGGCGCTGGCTTGCGTCGCCACGCCGCCGCATCGTTGCGAGCATTCTGACGCTTGGCGTCGTTATCTTCGTGGTGCTCGCGGTCACCGACCCCTTCGCGAGTTCTAGTCCGGGATCGGGCGCAATCGACAACTCCTATAGGACCTCGACGACCGCGGTTGTGAGGGAAGACCTCTCATCCCAAACGAGCGAGAGCGCCACCCTCGGCTACGCCGGGCACTACCACGTGACCATCCCCACCGGGACGAGCACCGGGGCACTCTTACAGGCACGCTCGACCGCCGCCGCCGACGAGCAGACGGTAGCGAACGCCGCGGCCGCGCTCGCGAACGCTAAGGCCTTGGCTGGACCCGAACGAGCCTCGACGCTCCTCGCCGCACAGGCGGCAGTGTCAACAGACGAGACCGCGCTGGTGAGCGCGAAGGATCAGCTCGCCTCCGATCGAAGTCTGAGTTGCCCGTCGAGCTCTTCATCGACCGTGACGTCGGTGGCACATGCCCTCCCGCACGACACGACCACGACCACGACTCCAACTAGTGCACCAAGTGTCTCGACCGGCGCGGTTGATGAAACGACGAGTTCCTCAACAAGACTTATGGGCCTGGTCGATCCCAACGGCACCGAGACGACTTACTACTTCGAGTACGGCACGAGCCCGAACTACGGTCAGACCACGTCGTCGGTCGACGCTGGCTCCGGCACGAGCAACGTCTCGATCGGCACCGTCCTGTCGGGGTTGTTATCCGGCCAGACCTACCACTATCGCCTCGTCGCGGTCAACTCACTCGGATCCTCCTACGGCCAAGACGCCTCGTTTACCACCGACGCCGCGCCCTCGGCGACGACGGGAATCGCGACGACGGTCTCGGCGGCTTCAGAGATCTTCGCGGGCACCGTTGACCCCAACGGCGCCGAAACCACCTACTACTTCGAGTACGGCACGACATCGTCATTCGGAGAAGAGACCGCCCCGATCGACGTGGGCGCGGGAACATCCGCTATCTCGGTCAGTGCAACGATCACCGGGCTCAAGCCCAACGCGACGTACAACTACGCCCTCGTCGCGACCAGTTCGCTCGGCACCTCGGTCGGCGTCACTGAGGTCTTCCAGGTGTCGGCTTCCTCGTGCGTCGCCCAGTCCCTAGTGATCACCGAAGACAGCCAAGCGCTCTCCCAGGCGAAAGACACGCTGCGTGAAGACGAGCTCGACGGCGCGGCCAGTATTACCACCGACCAAGAGCAGTTCAGCAGCGCCGAGGCAAGCGCCGTCAGCGCCGAGCAGGCGCTGTCAAGCGCCCAGGCTCAAGAGACGAACTCAAGCACAACCTTCACCGCGCTGCCGGGCGTCGGCAAGATTCTTCATCGCGGACAGAGTGTGTATTCACTCGACGGCAGCGCCGTTCCGCTCTTCTACGGCCCGACGCCCTTCTACCGCGCCCTCTACCTTGGAGAAACCGGTCCCGATGTGACCGAACTGCAAGAGAATCTCATCGCGCTCGGCTTCGAGAGCGGGCTTTCCGCGAGCGGCTCATTCAACGCCGATACCGAGTCGGCACTCGAGGCCTGGCAGAGATCCCTCAAGGTTCCCGAGACGGGCGTGCTCGCGCTCGGCGACGTCGTCATCGAACCGGGACCGATCGAAGTCGACGCTGTCTCGGTCGCGAGCGGCTCCCCGGCGACGAGTGGCGCCACGGTGCTCACGGCGACCTCGACGAAGCGCGTCGTGACGATCGCCCTCAGCGCCGACCAGGAGTCCGAGGTGAAGGTCGGCGACAAGGTGACCATCACCTTGCCCAACAACGACACCACACCGGGCGTGATCTCCTCGGTGGGCACCGTTGCAACGACGCCGTCAGACGGAGGAGGCCCGACCATCACCGTGCAGGTGAAGCCGACCGACCCCGCCGCGACCGCGGGCTGGGACGAGGCCCCAGTGAGCGTGACGATCACGACAGCCAGCGTGTCCAACGCCCTGGTCGTGCCTGTCGACTCCCTGTTGGCTCAGCCGAACGGTCGTTACGCGGTCGAGGTCGCCGGAGCGCATGGTAGCCATCACTTGGTGGCGGTGTCGCTCGGGCTCTTCGACGACGCTGCCGGCCTGGTTCAGGTCACCAGCACCAGCCTCGTCGTCGGCGAGCGCGTTGTCGTGCCAAACCTATGATCACCGATTCCAACAGCGCGGTCCCGCGCGAATTTGACCACCGGCCACACTCATCGAACAGCGCAGACCAACCGGTTCTCGAAGTCGACAAGGTGACCAGGTTGTACCCGAGCGAGCCTCCGGTGACCGCCCTTCAGGAAGTCTCGTTCACCGTCGCTAAGGGCGAACTAGTGGGCATCGTGGGACCTTCGGGGTCGGGTAAGACGACCTTGTTGCACTTGATGGGCACATTGGATCGACCAAGTTCGGGGACCGTGCGGATCACGGGTCTCGACGTCCAGCAGCTCTCAGATCGGGAGCTGTCTGCACTGCGAGCGACGAGGATCGGTTTCGTGTTCCAACAGTTCTTCCTCGCCGAGCACCAGAGCATTTTGGACAACGTGGCCGATGGCCTCCTTTACGCGGGCGTTCCACAAGCCGAACGACGCGACCGGGCTCGCGACGCTCTCGGCTTAGTCGGTCTCGAAGCGCGACCCAACGCCAGACCAAATCAACTGTCTGGTGGCCAGCGCCAGCGGGTGGCGATCGCTCGAGCCCTGGTTGGTACGCCAGCCATCGTGCTCGCGGACGAACCGACGGGCAATCTTGATCAGACGACCGGACAGGCGATTTTGGGACTCTTCGAAGAGTTGCACGAGCTTGGGGCAACCATCGTGGTGATTACCCACGACCACGACATCGCGTCGCGAATGGACCGACGGATTGAGATGCTCGATGGTCGAATCGTCTTCGACGGTGCCAACAAGTCTTCAGTGAGAAATGAAGCAAATCCTCGTTCTATCCCCCGTAGCCATGAACTTCGATTATGAGTGAGACCGGGACCCTCGAAGTGCAGAAGTTACGTCTCTCCGACCTGGGACGCCTGTCCACTGTGGGTCTGCGAACCCGCAAACTGCGCACCGGGCTCTCCGCTCTCGGCATCGCGATTGGAGTTGCCGCCATCGTGGCCGTGCTCGGGCTTTCTTCCTCTGCCCAAGCCGGGCTCTCGAACGAGATCGCCAGCCTTGGCACTAACCTTCTCGTCGTCCAAAACGGCCAGAGTCTCTCCGGTGGCACGGTCGAACTCCCTAAGGCCGCCCCGGCCATGATTGGCCGCATCGATTCGGTCACCCGAGTCCAAGAAACCGGCACGGTCAATGGCAACGTCTACCGCAGCCCGCTCATCCCCACCACCGACACCAACACCATTGGCATTGACGCGGCGAGCCTCGGGCTTTTGCACACGATCGGCACGAGTGTGGCGCAGGGCACCTTCATAAATGCGGCGACCGCCCGAGAACCCGTCTGTGTGCTCGGGGCAGCCGCTGCAGAATATCTCGGAATAGACCGCGTTTATTCGGGCGAGCGTATCTGGGCCGACGATATGTGGTGTTACGTCGGAGGAATCTTGAAACCATCCATCTTGGCCCCCGACATCAACTCCTCCGTCCTTGTTGGGTTCCCCGCGGCCGAGAAGTACCTGGGCTTCGACGGACACTCCTCCACGATCTACGTGCGTGCCCGGACTAACCAGGTCGGCCACGTCGACAACTTGCTCGCAGCCACGGCCAATCCGGAAAACCCGAGCGAAGTGGACGTCTCCCAGCCTTCGGCCGCCCTCGTCGCTCAAGAAGAAGCAAAGGGCGCCTTCGACGGCCTTTTTTTAGGTCTCGGCGCCGTTGCTCTTTTGGTGGGAGCGGTCGGTGTAGCCAACATCATGATCATCTCGGTACTCGAACGCAGGTCCGAGATTGGGCTGCGCCGAGCCCTGGGAGCTACAAGAGGTCACATCCGGGCCCAGTTCCTCGCCGAGGCCATACTCCTCTCTCTTATTGGCGGCGCAGCGGGAGTCGGGACGGGTGCGCTCTCCACGGCCATCTACGCCTCTAGCAAGCATGAACTCGTTGTTATCCCCGCTCTCGCTTGGGTCGGTGGCATGAGCGCCGCCATCCTCATCGGCGCTGCTTCTGGACTCTGGCCCGCCTTGCGTGCCGCTCGCATGTCACCCACCGAAGCACTGTGGAGCATTTGAGTCCCGGTCGAAGAGACGGCTCCGATTGCGTCGCGCCATTCGTCCGTACCGATCAGCGGTCTCGATTACCAACTCAACCCAAATGCTTTGCTGCTGTGTGATGTACACGTGGGGTCATTCTTCCCCCCGAGTCGGTAAGGAGGGACCTATCGGGCCACGATAGACATGATCTGAAATCTTGATCTGGTCGCTCGCGCTATGTCCGAGAGACATCCTCGGCATCACCAATCGGCCTGTGGCTCCTCGCGTGACTTTTGCGGCGAGCGAAACCCCTCTCGCTTGAATGGCTGCCCTTCCTGTCACAGTACGAGCTTTACTCACCTTCGCTGCCGCGCCAAATCGTCCGATTAGATACAGCGCGACCAAACACAGCACCATACCGATAAAGCAGCCCCAGGGCAAGAGATGGCGGATGAGGTATATCACGAGAGTACCTGTGAAGAGGAGGAACAATCCCTCAAAGAACCGCGTGAGCCAAGCCATTTTGAGGACCATAATCAAGATCTGACCTTGGTGCTTGGGATGGCACGAGACCAAGTTGGTGTCTTAGCTCGCCGTCTTCCGAGGCCTCTCTTCCTAAGGCCCGTCGCTCATCTACGAGCTTGGAACGGCGTTCGCCAACAAGCAACGTCGCCGTATGAAGAGCGACTGTCAGGTTTGGGTTCACAGGTCTGCGGCTTGAGGATACGGCCAACTCTCGAAACGTGATCGACGACGTCGACGGCTTCGTTACCGTTTCGCGCCACCGGTTCCCGCTCGGTTCAATCGGTTCCAGAGGCTTATTTGGAGAGCCCAGCGACTTCTACTAGGAGATAACAAGCGGGGCCGTCGCTAGACCGGAGCCACATGAGTTCACCGGCCCCGCTCTTGATAACGCGCCCTGGTTCGCGTTGAACTCGGCGAACTCGTAGCGATTCCTCGCCGTCTCGACTTGATGCCCCTTGTAACTCCCGAAGAGATGACCCCTCTGCCGAGATGCCCTGCAAGGACTCCGCGGACTCCGTCCGGCCTCAGATCAACGGTGTCGCCGCGTCAGTTGTTGGCGCGACACTTTCGCCGGGTATAGAACGCGCTCGTCTAGGTCACACACAATTCGACTTCCTCCTGCTGCCATTCGCCCCTTCTGCTGACCACTTTCCCCTGACCCAGCCTCACGCCCCTTCACTCGCGCCGCCTTCCGTCTTGCTGTTCTCACGCCCCATTCACTCGGTTTCGCTGTCCCCAGTTTTTTTGCTCACACGTCTGGCACAAGAGGCTTAGCCAGACCGAACCGCGACCGTTGTGCAAAGTGAAAGCAGCGCGATCGTGATGACGATTCGACGTCTCAGTATCGGTGCGGGTTACAAGTACTTGCTGAAATCAATCGCCGTGGGCGACGGCCCCGAAGGAGCTGACACCTCCAATATCGTTCGTTACTACAGCGAGACTGGTACACCGCCGGGTGTGTTTCTGGGTGCGGGACTTGCGGGACTCGATAGTGGTCGCGGCATCAAGGCCGGGCAAACAGTGACGGCGGAGAACCTGCAACGGATGCTCCAGGACTGCGCCGATCCGGTGACCGGCGAGGTGCTCGGACGAGCCCCGAGCGCCCAGGCGGTGGGTGGTTTCGACCTGACGTTCAGTCCCAGCAAGAGCGTGTCGGTGGCCTGGGCGCTCGCCGATCGAAAGACCCGTGATGTCATCTTCCGCTGCCACCAAGACGCCATCGCCACCGTCCTCGCCTACGCCGAGCGTGAGGTCTTTCACACACGGACGGGCAGCCAGGGCTGCGTTGAAGAAGAGATCGTGGGCGTTGTGGCCGCGAGCTACACCCACTTCGATTCACGCGACGCAGATCCCCAGTTGCACGATCACGTCGCGGTGTTGAACCGAGTCCAAGCAAAGAGCGACGGCCTCTGGCGCACGCTCGACAGTCGTGGTCTTTTCGCTTCGGCGGTGATGCTCTCCGAGATGCATCAGGGTGTGTTGTCCGATCTACTCACCGCGGAGCTCAACTGGGACTGGGACGCGCGCGCTCGGCGTTCCAGCCCGGTGCCTAAGTGGGAAGTGGCCGGAGTGTCCGAACGCCTCACCGATGAATTTTCTCGGCGCACCGCCGATATTGTGCTCGCGAAAGACCGCCTTATCTCACAGTTCGAAAAAGATCACGGTCGCGCCCCCACCGAAGTCGAAGTCTTGAAGTTGCGCCAGACCGCCACGCTCGCCACCCGGCACGCCAAGACGGGTCAAAACCTGGCCGAACTGACCAAGGACTGGATTACACGTGCTCTCCCCCACCTCGACGATGAACCAACGACGTGGGTGCATGAACTAGGCGCCAAGGAGACTCCAACCTTCACCAGCGAGCACTTCGATGACCCGATTCTGCTCAACGTTGCCGACGCGGCCCTCGATAGAGTGAGTGCCAAGCGCCCAACGTTTTCTCGCGCCAACGTCCAAGCGGAGGTCTTTCGCCAGCGCCAGGGGGTTCGCTTCACCGAGCCCTCCGAGAGGATATCGACGGCCACACGAGCCACCGACCTGGCCGTTGCCCAGGCGCTTCTCATCACCACGCCCAACCTGCATCACACGCCACGTTTCTTGCTTCGCGCCAACGGCACCTCAAAGTTCCAAGGGACCAATCACTGTCTTTACACCTCGATAACGCTCCTCGAGGCCGAAGCACGACTGCTGGCCGCCGCTCAGCGCACGGACGCCGCCGTGGTATCGAACACGACGGTCGCTTCAATGATGAGGCGACCACTTCACGGCAAGTCCTTCAACCTCGCGGCCGATCAACGGCGGTGCATTACCCAGATCACCACCTCGGGTCGGGCCATCGACGTCTTGGTCGGCGCCGCCGGCACGGGCAAGTCAACCGCCATGGCGGGACTTCGCGCCGCCTGGGAAGCCCAGCACGGACACGGATCGGTGATTGGTCTCGCGCCCTCGGCGGCCGCGGCTGAAGTCTTGGGTGAGGACATGGGCGTCGACGCCGACAATCTCGCCAAGTGGCTCTACGAGCACCGTCAGCACGGCCAGCGATCTCGCGAACTGGCGGCGTTGCGCCACAACGCTCGACTCGCCCGATCCGCGGGACGAAGGCCGAGTTCTTCACTTCGCGCAAATATCGCCCGACTCGAAGCAGACATCATCCGCTGGAGACTTCGCGCGGGTCAACTCGTCGTCGTCGACGAAGCGAGTCTCGCTTCCACGTTCGCACTGGACGAATTGACGTCAGCGGTCCTCGACGCCGGAGGGAAAGTCGTGCTCGCGGGAGACCCCGCGCAGCTCTCGAGCGTGGACGCCGGAGGGATGTTTCGCACCCTCGTTCGTGACCGCGGTGAGGAGGCACCGACATTGGCCGACGTCCACCGCTTCAAGGCCACCTGGGAGAAGAGGGCCAGCCTCGACGTGCGTCGCGGTGAGGTCGCCGCACTCGCCGCCTACCAAGCGCATGAGCGCCTCAACGCCGGAACGCGCGATGACATGCTCGACGCGCTCTTTGAGGCGTGGAAGAGCGACCGCGAGCGTGGTCTGCACTCCTTGATGTTGGCTGGCGACGTAGCAACCGTCAACGAACTCAACCTCCGTGCTCGCATCGATCGCGTCAAACACGGCATCGTCGTCGACCGAGGAGTCCTGGCCGGTAACCAGAGCGTGGGCGTGAACGACCTCATCGTTACTCGTGAGAACGACCGTCGCCTGCGAACCACTTCCGGCTGGGTCAAGAACGGCGACGAGTGGAGCGTCACGGCGACCCACGAGGACGGATCACTCAGCGTCGCTCGCTTACGCGGGCACGACTCGGTTGTCTTGCCCGCTCGCTACGTCGCTACGCACGTCGAACTCGCCTACGCCTCAACCGTCCACCGCGCCCAGGGTCGCACCGTCGACACCGCCCACGCCTTCGTGGGTGCGACCAGCACTCGCGAGGTGCTCTACGTCGCCTTGACGCGCGGTGCAGAGGCCAACCACCTCTACGTCGACGCGCACTACGACCCCGACCCGGACACCGGTCACGACGAACTGACCGAAACTCCGAACGCGCTCGACGTGCTCGCCGACGTACTTCGTCGAGAGGGCGCCGACGTGTCCGCCACCGACATGATTCGAGCCCTACAGGGCACGTCGATTGCGGTGTTGATCGCGCAGTACGACACGATCGTCACCGTGGCCGATAGCGACCGCTGGAACCAGGTGCTGCGCGAGTCGGGACTCAGCGACGTCGAATTGAAGCAAGTAACAACGTCGTCCGCCTACTCGTCGCTCCTCGCTCAGTTTCGAGACGCAGAACGGCGCGGCTTTGACGTGGACGGCGAGCTGTCCACGCTGGTCGCGGGAAGATCCTTCGACGATGCCGAGGACATCGCGAGCGTCCTGCATCACCGAATTGATCGCTACGTGACCGACATGGGTTACCCGACCCCCCGGGTGAGCGAGTTGGTGGCGGGAGTCTTTCCTCGAGCGAACGCGATCACCGACCCCGACACCGTGGTCGCGCTGAGTGATCGCGCGAATGCCATCGAGCGGCGAGCATACGAACTCGCCTCGCTCGCCATCGCGCGCGGTGATACGTGGGTAGAGGACTTCGGCGGTCCTCCTGAGTCTCCCGAGCTCTACGAAGAGTGGGTGTTGGAGGTCACCTCCGGCGCTGCCTACCGTGAGCGCTGGTCGATCGACGATCCCGGTACCATCTTCGATGGCGTACTCGTCCGACTCGATCGCGACACACAGCGCAGTCGTGTCTTCGACGCCGCGCAACGAGCCCGTGCCCTCACGGTGTTTGAGGACATCCTCGAGGTAGCGGCGTACGCCCGGTCAAGCGAAGTAGAACGAGAGACTCTGAGTCACGAATTTGGAATGGACCTGTAGCTCGAGCACGTCATTTGCAACGTCGTACTTGCCCCAAGATTGGCGCGGAAGGCATCGGAAGATCGGACCGCGAGCTCTCGGTCGGTATGTGAAGGGACAACGTTTTTGTCAGCATTCATTCGCGTCAATAGCCGCGCTAAACGCTGTCCAGGGTGTTAGGAGCCGTCCGCCAGAGTCTGTCATATTCCACGCTTGACCTGGGCCTTTGTGACGAACACCTTCACGACCAGCGACGCGAGCCGCTCGACGAAAATCCGAAAACTAGGGAAAACTAGGGATGATCCTCCGATCGAAGCCTGCGAGTCGCGCCCCCGGAGACTTCGCACTAAGAACAGTGAACGGATTTAGCGACCCTCACCTTGGCAAGGTGATAGGAAACGTTCAGCTAGATCGCTATAAATCGCTGACGTGGTCCTCCGTTAGGCGAGTTGTCCATTGCGTCCACCGAAATCAGGCCTGTCGTATCGCGCTCTACCACGCCGCGCGGTCTCTTGGAATCCGTGAACAGACGTCTACGCGAGTGCGACGATCCAGCGGAACATCGCCCGCCGCCGACGAACGCTCTCTGGAGCGCAGCATCTTCACGACGATAATCGTAGGGGTTCCAACGAGTCCGCTTCTTAGCATCCAGAGTCGTACTCGGCCCCTGACGGAGAGCAAGTTGCATCAACATGCGTTGGCCGAGCTGCAGCGAATACCTTCCGTGATCTCATGTTTGGTCCCGTGTTGCCCAAGTCACTTTGGAATCCCTTCAAAAGTCGATCGCCTCCCACCATGCGAGAATCGCGGTATGCCGATCTTCAAGGTCCACGGCGACGCGCTTACGGCACTCCGCCAAGTTCGCGGTGGCGCCGAGCTGTACTAGCGCGAGATCGAAGCGTTGGTGTGGAACGACCTCGAGGACATGACTGGCGAGGCGCTCTTCCCTGTCGCCCGCCAACCAACGATCCCCGGCGGAGGACGCCCGACGTCATCAAGCTGACAAACGGGCCGCGTCGTGGTGATCGAGATCAAGCGAGACGTTGACCGTTCACAACTCGCGCAAACCTTGGAGTACGCCGGATGGGCACGAACCGCAACCTGGATGAACTTGCTGGCCTCCACCATCGCGACCCGCATACGTTTTTCACGGATTGGCAGAAGTTCGCTGGCTCAACGGCACCTGTGTTGGTTGCAAGGTCGCCGCGCGTGATCCTGATCGCGCGCGATTTTCAATCACGCACCCAGGCAGCTCTCGACTTCCTCCAGGAAAATGGACTGCCGGTCACAGTGATACCGGTCGCCGTCTACGAACATGTCGACGGGCGACGGTTCGTCGGCGTTGAATCCGACTACGAGCCGCCATTCTCTGGCGCGAACGAGTCGGTCATTGGTGAGACCTCAGAGCGAGCCCTGCATCCCCCCGAGGGCGTCGCGTGCAGATCGCCGACCCTACTCGACTCCCGGCTGCTCCTCGCTGGCGACGAACTCGAGATGCTCCTTCCCCGTCGCGGCGAGCTCTTCCACGCGTCAGTTCTCGACGACGGCTCGATCAAAACCGAGAGCGGGAACGTCTTTACCAATCCCTGGGTGGCGGCTTCCGATGCAGCTGGAGGCGGTTCGTTCGACGGTTGGAACTATTGGCGTTTGCCTCGCCTTAGCGGCCGTTTCTTGGCCGACCTCCGGCAACAGCTGCTCGCGTCAGAAGACACCTGACCGAGCGACTCCAGCGGCGATCTTTTCGCGCAGCACCCTCTCCTCCAGCGGGTAGCCGCGGTAGTCACTGCTCCGGCCAAGTGGGCGTGGCCAAGTGGACTCCCTGTGGTGCCGGCGACTGACCTAGCGATCGAATCTCACAGCCGTCCCTTCCGGATCGCCACAAGCGGGTCGATCACACGGCGATCGAAGCGTCTGGCGACCAGACGTGCCGGATAATACCGTCGTCCTCATCGTCCTGCCGATGACCCAGCTCGATTGTGATGAGCTCGTCTCCCTCGAACGCTGGACTCAGCTCGAGGCAGAGATACTGGAAGAGCTCTCGCTCGTGAACCGCGATGATCACCTGGCGATCGTGCTTCTTGGCGAGCATTCGAATAAGCCCGGCGAACTGCGAGACGTGGACCTCGTCCATCGATTGGACGGGGTCGTCGAACACTAAGCAAGGCACAAGCGGCTCCACGGCGAGATGTAGCGCGACAAACAGTGACAGTGCCGCGGTGTTGAGGTTGCCCGCACTCAACATCATCTGCGGCGCACCACCCGGCTCACCGGAAGTGTGAATGGTCTCGATCGAGAGCTCGAGCAAGTTCCGATTCGTCATTGGATTGGCGAACACCGGCACGAACGGCTCCCGCGGTGCGAGTCGCGTGAAGACGCTCCGCCATACCGCATTCAGCGACTCTGTAAACACGCGCTGGATGATCGCGGCACGGGCATTCGACGACGCGTCATAAACCGACTTGGCGATCGTTCGCCGCCGAGTCACCTCCTCGACTCGGCGCTCCCAAAGCGAACGCTCGGTCGCAACCCGAGCCACTGCGCTGGTGAGCTCTGTCACCTTTGCTTCGGCTGCAAGTGCGACTTCGAGCGCAACGGCAGCGCGTTCCCGTTCGGCGTGGCGCGCTACGACAGCGACCGCCATCGCATTCACGCGCTCCCAAGCAACTTCCAACGACTCCTTGGCGCCTGGGACCGTTGCACCAAGGTCGGCCGCAATCGCCTCGAGCTCCGATCTTGCGAGCTCTGCTTCGCCAGCGATCGACTCGAGGTCTGCGACAGCGTCGCTCGCGACGCTCCGCTCGCGCTCCAGCACCGCGCCGATCTCGATCGCGGGTAGCAATTCCTCCAAGCGCGCCCGCAGCTCCGTGAGATCGCGCCGCCTCGCTTGCGCCGCTTCCCGATCCGTTGACGACCAGAGTTGTCGGGTCGCTCCAGCCAAGAGCGATTCGCCCCGAAGGATGTCCTCAGCCACAGCGTCTCGCTGCCGGCGGCTCTCGCCCAGTTCCGCCCCACGCGACGTGATCTCAGCAATCTTCTGATCGATGTGCCTGGTGAGATGAATAGTAGAGACCTCACTGAAGTCTCGATCGCAGACCGGGCAGACGTTCTCGACAGCGTGCTCGCGGAGCGCGGCCAACCCTTCCGCGAGTGACCCCACCGTCTCCTGCGCTTCCAACAGTCGTTCTTCGATCGCCTGGTGACGTTCGCGCCTCTCGGCAATCCGTGCCTCAAGCTCTCCTGCCCTCGTCACGACCTCGTCCTGGTGCTCGAATGATTCATCGATTCGAGCGATCTCAACATTGAGCGGCTCCGCGGACCCCTCGGAGCCATCGAGTCCCAGAGCCGTCGCGGCCGTGTGCCACTCGAGGATCGCCGCCTCCTCCTCCTCCTTCCAACGCTGGAAGGCTGCGCTTGCGAGTGCAAGCGAACTGCGCGCATCTTCCAACCTCTGCACCGATGGACGGCTCGACAGCGCCTCAATCCGTCCCCCAAGGGCGACGACCGCTCGGCTCGAGGCCACCACGGCCGCGCCTTCGGCAGGTGCGGTAGCCGTCAACGATGACGCGACCTCGCGGAGCGCCTCGTCGGTCGTAGAGAGGGTCAGACCAAGTGGGACAATCGCCTCCGACAGGGTCGCTCGGGAGCTTGCGGCCGCGAGTCGGGCGGCGTTGAGATCTTGTGAGGCCTGTGCCAGCTCGTTCGCCATCCTGGCCGACTCTGCCTCCGCGTGCGCGAATGCCGGCGACAGGTTTCGCAGTCGCCGGACGTCCGCTGTGTCGGACAAGCCGGTACCGAGTGCGTCGAGTTGCTCGAGTCCCAGCAACTCGTTCACAAAACGTACGAGCGCGGACTCCTGATTCCTCTCGTGACTCTGGTAGAGCTCGAGCAGCCGTCCGAGCGAGACCTGATCGAGATAACAGCGCTCCGTATAAAAGCGCGCCGCGTCCCGGCCCAACGCCGGGAGTCCTTCAATGCGATCTCCGCCGACCGTCATCGGGGGCGCATCACGTCGACTGGAAAGTTCATCAGCCACTTCCACTCGCAGCGTTGCGAAGTCGCGCCCGTGGAACGGGATGTGGGCTGTGTACCGCTCGTCTTGCCGGCTCATGCTGCGAACGTCCCCGGTGAGCGCGAGCTCCAGCGCCGACAGCACGCTGGTCTTTCCGATTCCGTTCGGGCCATGAATGAGCACGATGGGCGCGTCGAGCGCAAATGTGTAATGACCCTCTAATCGGCGAAAATCTTGCACGTAGAGGCTCTGAAGCGGAACTCCGTTCACATCGGTGCCTGTTCGTCGGCGACGCTCGAGGCGCCATCCTCGAGATACTCCCGAAGTGCGTCTCGTACAACATCCGGCCCCGCGGCAGCCGCGGCGACAAGAGCCCGGTGCTCGTCCGACCACCGTTTGCCCACGACCGCTTCAAGCTCAGCCAGGGCATCTCGACCCTGACTCGAAGACGTCGGAAGGTCGAGCGGCAACAGGATCGCGACCACCTCGCGAATCTCCTTCTCCGATGGCTCTTCGCTGCCGATTGCGAGGACCCTGGCTTGTCGCTCCAACTCAGAGTGGGTCGACGCGTCGAGCGGATCACCCAACAGCACGAGCGTCACCGGACGCCGCGATTCAACCTGATCGAGTGTCAGGCTCAAACCAGACAGCAATCGAACGAGCCGCGTGGGCTCGTTGGAGGTCAAGGCAACGACGACGAGGTCATGCGAATAGACCGTGCCCCTCGCCGCAGCGTCGAATTCGAAGGTCGAACCGGCAACGACGAGGGGGCTGGGCAGACGTTCGAAACCTGAACTCTCCAGTACAGCAAGAACTGCTTCTACTCCCGCGGCCATCAGATCGCCGCCCCGAGCGTGAACGCTTCAAACAGCTCGTCTGCGGTATTAACAGTCGAGCAGACGCCCTCAAGGTCCACCTGCCGCGCACTCGTGACTCCAGTACGCCCAAAGACCGACCTCGGCGACCGCGTGGCAGGCACCTGCGGTGCCTCAGCGAGCACCACAACCAGATCGGCGTCGCGAAGATCAATCACTCCGCCGACCTCCAACTGCGACAGTGCACGGGAGTCCGACACGACGAAGATTCTTGACACACCCCTGCCATTCGTGACGCGCACAACTCCGCCGCTTGGGCTCGCGGGCGAACCAGGGAGGAGGGCCCACCGCCCCTCCGTAGAGCCACGGCCGAGCAGCGACAGCGCGACCCCAAGACGCCCGAAGGCTGAGGCTGGAAAGTCGGGTTGAAGGTAGGTCGCGGTAGCCGGGAATGGAGAGACGGGCTGGTAGTCGACTCTGACCGGATCAGGTTTGTTGCCCGTCCTGAATATTGTGAGGCCGAACGACACGAGCGCGGCGAATGTCTCGACGAACGCCCGAGGATCATCCACATCAGCGAGGGCGCCGACGCCATCGCGTAGCGAACGGAGATCGCCGCGTACTCGCTCCACCTGATCTTCGGGCAGCAGCTCACCAAGCGCCGAGTCGATCCAGACGCAGAGCTTCTCGACCAACACGACCAAGACCAGTGCGATCAACACCGGCTTTGCGTAAGCACCAAGTAGGGCGGATGCCTCAATGTCAGCCTTGTTGTCAGAGAACTCGTCGCCATAGGCGACCTGCAACACCAGCTCGTGGTTGTGGCGGAGGGTCTCCTCTGCAAAAACAACGGCGGGGGGCGTGTGCGGCCACGATCGGCTGAGATTCTCGATTCCTTGGCTGAAGAACGACTGGATGTTTGCATCCTGCACCGACAACCCCACAAAGAGTGCATCGCGGGTTGTGAACAGATCACTGAGACGCTTCATCATCAGTTGATTCTCGCCGCGACTGGTCCAACTTGAGATCTGTAAAGCGCGAGCGACCAGCTGCGGTCGATAGGTGCTCTCATCTTCAGTCGCGAGGACTGCACATCCGTGAAACTTGACAAGTTCCGGTCGAGCGTCCGGGTCTCTCAGATCGTCTGGCAACACCACGACTCGAAGATGAGCGGATGCGTCACTGGTCAACCTCGACATCGCAGCTTCGACGAGGCCATCCCAGTTCGTCGTCGGGGCGGAGCGCACGACGCCCTCCATCATCAAGATCGCGATGCAGAGATGCTCCGAGTCAGGCATGAGCATTGGGTCTCCATACGTTCCCGCCGGGTCCACCGCCTCCCAAACCAGATAGTCAGGACCATGTGTGCCGACCTGAACATTGAGGACGCTGGCGTAGTGATTCTCAAGTCGCCCGACGATGTCGGCGAGATCGGGCCACGTGCCAATGGGTGTTGTGAGGTCGAGAGCCCCTCGGATCGTTGCCGGCACCGACCCGATGTCGAGAATTTGGTTGAGTGCCTTACCGTACGGGCACGTCGGGTCGGCGGAATCGACCTTGCTTCGGACAAACTCGAGAACCTTCTTAAGCAGATCGGACACTCCAGGCACGACACCGCGAGAGACGCCGGAGCCGATCCAAAGGACGTATCTCGCGCCACAGAAGCCGGCGACAAATGAGCCGAATTCCGCGTCCAGAGTCGCCAGGACATCGCAAACCGTTCGACGAGGCATCACGGTCACCGCTTCATCCTCGAGAATTCCGAAGCCAGAGAGATCACGAATGAGTCCTCGTCAGACCGGTGATCATTTCATCGACACTGGAGGTGATCGCATAGTCCACGCCAATCGCTCCGAAATGCTCGCGAGCGCATTTGATCTTCGTTTCCTCACGGCCGCGGAGCTCGTCAGGATCGCTAGAACCCTTGGTCTCGCGAACGAGGTAAACCCTTTCGGAATCCTCGAAGACCACCGCCCAGTCGGGGTTGTACGGACCGATAGGCGTATCGACGGTGAACCACGCCGGCAGCTTCATGAAGAACTTGACGTTGCGGTTGTCGTCGAGACCCGTTGCAAACCTGCGCTCCACCTCTGAGTCGATTTCGATGTGGTCGTAGAGAGTCTAGGCGCTTCGCGCCGTCGGCCGCGGGCACGGTGTTACCTGGAACAGAAACGACTCAAAACGACAAATCTGTTGAACTATTCGATACGTCTATCAAGTGGATCTCAGCCGAATTTGAAAATCGGTCCGACCTCTTCACCGCATTATTGGCAGACAGTTCGAAAGATTATGGAGGTACTCAGGGATTTGGGCTCTCTTGAACATCCAGCACCTCTCGAATTCGGTGACCCTGAAGAGCTGCGATGGACGTCACATCGCCCCATAACAACTTGTCTTCCTTTGCCATCAGGCGCACGTCAAATCCAACTTTGCCAACACATCCAGAAGTTAATTTGACAAAGTAATGGACGCCCGAGGATTCGTCAGTGAATTCAAAACCGAATCCCTTGAGTACTCCAACGTCTGACATTCCGACTATTTCATCCGCGGATTCTCGCGTGATATTCCGCGGAGAAGTTCTCCTATTCATCGCACGCTCTTTCACATTTGAAGACCAAAACAATGCGTCGTCTGTTGAGGCAAGGGGCAGCACTCTGAGAGTCAACCAGCGTGCCTCTTTTACCTCCTCATAAGCCCGTACTGCCAATGTCGAGTCGGCCTTTCGAGCTCGAAATTCTGCCTCGTCGCAAACACCAACAAATCCTGGGCGAAGTGCGACGTCTTTGATCATCTTCCAATGCGGTGAGGGTAGATCTTCAGCGGCCAATAACATCGGCAGTAAAGTTTTTCGTCGGGATCTCTGACCAAACTTGGCAATATTGAACCTCAGCCCGACGTGTATTTGTCGCAAAATGCGTCTGATCAGCACGCCCAAAGAATAATGCACTCGCCGCCATCATTCGCTAATTTCGCTATTCCAGTAGCAATGGCAACTGTCCCGACCACAACTACCGCAGTCTCCGGTGCAGCCGAATCTGGCATGTACTGGGCCGTCGCGGTGTCAGACACTCTTGTACTTCCGATCGTCCTTGTTGTTGTGGAACTCATTACCGGACCCTGGGTAGTCAGAGAGCCCCACGAGAACGTCGGACTTGCGTCGGCGATGGAACCTGGAGTGAAACTCACACTCCCACTGCCAGACAAGGCGGTCACCTCCCCATTTACGGGGTCAATGTCCACGCTAACTGAGGACCCATGTCTACCGGAGACCGTGATTGTATTGGTTACCGAGACGACACCCGCTAGCGCAGGAACGCTTACTGTCTTGCTCCCGCTCAACGACGCGCCGGATTTAACTGTCTTCTTTAGGGTTACCTTCACGGGGCCTCCGGCAAATTCCTCGGCAGCCGCGGAAGGCGCCGGCCTAAGACCAAGAGGATCTTCCGCATTTAACGAATCGTCATTCACAAACACATACGGCTGATCCGTCGCCGCCACATCGGGATCGATGGAGAGAAACTGATCGGTCGAGGGGTCGTAGTAGCGGTTGACGAGATAGATCAACCCAGTCGAGTCAGTATAGGAGCCCTGATACCCAAACGGCGTAACGTCGGACCCCGAGGTGATCGTCTGTAGACCATAGAGTGAGTAGTCCGCAAGTTCGAGAGTCGATCCCGACGAGCTAAATACGCCCTGGACTCCCGTTTGATTCGACGTGAGGAAGACGGCGGTTGACCCTGAGGACGATGTGGTGATCTGTTCAATTGGCGCGGTACCCCCGGAGAGAAGATCTCCATAGATATACGAGACGTTGGTAGTGGATCCCGAGGCGGTAACGGCGTCATCAATATCGAGAGGAACGCTATCCAGCGTGTCCCACGCCGTCAAAGTCGTCGAGCTGGGAGCAGATGAGGTCATCCGCAGGCCGTCAGCGTTGTATGTGTAGCCCGTGTCGCCCGAGGGCGCCACGGCACAACCTGCCGAGGTTGTGGATCCGCTGACCGCCGTCGGTCCAACGCTGCAGAGCTCGCCGTAGGAGTTCCAGTTGTAGTCCGTCGTGGTCGTCGAGGGCACAGTGCCGCTCACCGATATCAGTCCCGCCACGTTGAAGTAGCCCCCGGCTGGAGAGTCTGGAGCGGTCGGAGCCAGCGCCGACGACACGTTGGTGTCGAAGACGAGTTGATTCTGATCCCACGTATGTTCGTAGACAACCCCCGACGTAGAGCCGGCGCCCGAAGCAGATTCGTCGAAACTGCCCCCAACGTACAGCTCGTGAGATCCGGTCGGCGTTAGGGAGGGATAGTCCAGCGTCGAAGAACTCCCCCAGTTGTTATCGGCCTCGCCGGTCTTGTCGATGCTCCACGTTGTTGCGGCGCCCGTTCCGTAGGTGAACTCTTGTGAACTGAGTTCAACCCAATCTGAAGCAACGCTCGCGGAGTAACTCACGGTTATCGTGGAGTCGCCAACCGATCTCACCGTGCCAATCCATAGGTCGGCATCCACACCGTCGTTCACGTCACGGACTTTTTGCCAGGTCGCTCCTCCCCCGCTCACTCCTGTGACGGTGGGCGCCCCACCCACTTCCACAAAGAGGGCGATCAAGTCTCCCGCGCTCAGGGGGTCGACATTGAGGGTCGACAGCCCGGTCGAGGTGGAACTGTTGATACTTCCCACGGCGGTGATGGTGCCAGCCGTGCTGCCAGCCGTCGTCGTCGCGCTTGTTCGCTCGCCGTTGGCGTTGTAGCCATACGTCGAAAGGGGCACCGACGAGGAAGACGGTGGAGTGCACGTGTTGCTGGACTCGCTGGTCGGTACCGACCAGCACAACTCGTCGTCTGAGTTATAGCCAAAGGTCGTAGTAGTCCCTGCGTCGCGCCAGGCCCAATCGATCTCGCCGTTGGGAGCGAGACCATAGGCGTCATCGTCTCCGGGTGTCGTCGTGGGCATATTCGTGCCGTACTGAATCTGGTTGTCGCCTGTATACGACGTCCAACCCGAGGCTGTGCCGTCCAATGTGGAGACGGCCACCCGCTCGTCGCTGTCGTAGCTCCACGTGTCATTTATGGGACCCGTGGTGGAACTGCACGAACTGCCCACCGAGAGCGACGTCAGATTGCCATCGTTGTCGTGGTTGTAACACGCCTCGAGCCCAGTGGTGGACGGATAGGTGATGGTGCTCGGGGTGTTCGGAGTCCAATCACCATATCCATAGGTGGTCGTATGGCCCAGCCAGTCGCTCACACTAGCGAGTCGTCCGGCGCTGTCGTATGTGTTGTCGACAATGGTGTTGGTACTCGACGGTGTTCCCGGCGAACTCAAGGTGCCACAACCCGTGGTGGTGCTCACCGGGTACGCAGTGCAAGCCACCTGACCGGCGTCGTTGTACAAGTACGACACCGTCTGGCCGTTGCCGTTCGTGGTACTCGTGAGCTCGCCGTTGCCATACGTATACGTCGTCGGCACGCTCCAGCGCTCAGGGTAGGCGGGGTCGGCCGTATCGTCAGTCATCGACGTACGCTCCCCCGCGTCGTCGTAGGCGTACTCACTGACTCCCGAGACACTCGGAGCCTCGCCACAGGGATAGGCGAGCGCGGTGGGCTCCTTAGAGCACACTTCTCCGTTCGCGTTATATGCGTCAGAGACGGCGGTGCTGTCGGGGTTGGTCGTCGTTACGGGGCGACCATCGGCGTCGTACGTGTATTTGGTCACTTCACCTGTCGCATTTACCGTAGAGGTCTCCAGGGTGGGAAACGCAGAATCTGCGTAGGCGTTGCTCGTCGTATTGCCGCTCGGATCGCTGACGCTCAGCGGGTTATGCAGCGGATCGTACGTCGTTGACGTGTCTCCCGAGAGCGCGTTGCACTGTGTGTCCGTCGTGACGCCACCGCTCACGGGATCAACGTCGCCCGTCACGCAGACGTCGCCCGTATCGTCGTACGCGCTGTACTGTACAGAGCCACTCGGGGCGGACACTTCGGTCGGGGAATTGGGGTAGGCCAGATCGGCGTAGTAATAGTCGGTCGTGTCCGAATTCGAGTCTGTGGATGTCGCAAGAGCCGTGCTACCGGGTACGTACGTGAACGCACTCGAGCCCGCCAGATTGCCCGTCGAACACGTCGATGTGGTCGACGGCCACTCCCTGGTCTGTTGGTAACACACTCGATCGTCACCGTCGTAGGCGTAGTACGTCGAGGCGGCCGGGGTGGATTGCGCCTTGAGTGTGACGTTGAAGGCAGAATCGTAGGTGAAGTTGACCACGCTCTGGCCGGGATACGTCACGGCCGTGGGCAAATCCGCCGCAGAATAAGTGGCCACCGTGGCGTAGGGATTCGAGGAGCTCTGGGATCCCGACTGACCCGGAGCGGGTATCGACCAGAGAACGTCACCCATGACGTCATAGTGCGCGGTGGTCGTCTGAGGTGCGGCGGCCGCGCTCGAGTCGTTCGCGTCCAAGGTGGATGAGACAATGTCGCCCTGGGCGTCGTAGGAGAATGTCGTCGCCCCCGTTGGTGACCCCACTGCGCCTGAGTCAACTCCCGACCCACTACTCGTGCAATAGGTCGCCGCCGGTGCGCTCAGAACACCATTCACCGTGGGAGGTACTTCAAAGCACAGCAGTCCATCGTTCGCGTAATAGCCGTACGACGTGGTAATACCCAGTGCATCCGTGGACGTAAGGACTTGGCCGTTGGCGTTATAGGTGTAGGTGGAGGCGCCCGTTGGCGGGCTGGAGGCCACATTCGTTGACGATCCCGGAAAACTCCACACCAATTCGTTGAGGTCGTTCCCGCCGACGTCGTTATAGGCCGAAGTCTGAATGTCCCCGTCGGCGTTGGTCGTCGAGACGACGTTACCTGCGGGGTCGGTGATAATTGTGGCAGTGGGCGCGACGTACGACGAGCTTTCTGCGACGTTCAACGTGTCGGGATAGGTAATAATCTCCGAAGTGTTCGCGACGCCGTTACCGAAGTTCCAGGCGTAGTTCCATGTCTCATTATCGAGGGGAGTGCCTGACCCGGCGCCCAGCTCACTGGATGTTTCGAGACCGGCCAGGTACTGATCGGTCTCGATGGGCGATGCGTTAGAGCCCGAAATAGTCGGCTGCTCTGGGTAGGTGATCGTCGTCGTTTGGGAGTCTCCCGAGCCCATGCACTGGTAAGACGAAGATGACTCGTCGGGCGGCGGGTCGGCGGAACACTGCGCGGTATAGCCGTAGGTGGTTTCGGCCCCCGTGCCGTCCGTAATGGACGTCACCATGCCGTCGTCCCCTGACGACCCCGTCGAGGTGCCGTACGTAACGGAGGTGGTGTGAGCCGTCGTCGAGACCGACGAGTTGTAGTCGGGGTCTTCGATCTCGGTCAGATCGCTGGAGAATGGACTGGCCTGTCCCGACCCGTAGACGTAGTTCCACGCGCTCGACGGCGTCATTGACGGTGACGCGGTGTTGGGACCCGGCACGCTCACGCTGGTGAGATCCCCGCTGGAGTCGTGGGACAACGTGTACACATTGCCCTCTGGGTCGATGATTGTCGTGACCAGACCCGCGGAGTTAAACTCTTCGACGAGATCGCGAGCGTCACTCGAGTAGGCAATGGTGCAGTACGACGCACTCGTCGGACACTGCTCCGGCAAGGTCACGTTGGAAGCCGTCTTAGAGGTACTACCACCCGCCACGTCGTGGAGAAGGGTAACTTGACCAGGCCCCGAGCCCGACTGCGCGGCCAGGCTGGAGGAGGAGTTAAGGGCTCCCGTCCAGGCAAAGTCTTGGAGAAGCTGACCATCTTGAGACTGGTACGTGAATGACGTGCCGTCATTGTCAGCGAGCTGACCCTGGACACTTGCATCCGCGCACCATTGAAGGTCCGAGCCAGAGAGGGTGTACTTGTTGGTGGTCGGGTAATCGCCGGTGATCGACTCATTCACTGGCTGGCACGACGTAGAGGTGCCGTAGTCGAGGGACTGAGCAAACGTCACCTCGGACCCATCGCCCTGATCGATCGTCACGCTCGACGTCGGTGTGCCCCCACTCTGTGGCGTGATCGAAGCGGAAAGCGTTGTCCCCCAGCCCCAACCGAGCCCCCCGGGAGGAGGCGAAGTGAGACCCGAGCCGAGTTGATACTGAGCCATTTGGGCGTCGTAGTAGAGAGGGAAACTAAGGTCCGATCCGATGGCCGGTGCGTCAAAGAGATCGTTCTCGGTAAAGAAGTCGCCGGTGAGCGCGTCAACGTCGGTACCCGAGTCGAGCGTGTTGGACGGAGGGGCCGTGCCAGTAATGTCGGCCGCCTGACACGTGAAACACGTGAGCGAGGGATTGGTGTCGCCGAAGAGATTGCCCGGGCTGTAGGGAGGAATTGAAGAAGATGAGGTCAGGTGCGCCACGACGCCGTCCTGCCACACGGGGGTCCCTTTCGCCGTGTAGGCGGTGAGTTCGCCGTTGTTACTGAGCGCCAGGTACGACGGTGCATTCTTCAGGCGACGATTGGCTTTGACAGAGATCGCACCGCCGGAATTCGTCGTGACGATGCGATCCAGCCCAGATTTCGGGGCCACGGTCCATACCGAACGACCTCTGCGTTCAATCGAAACTCGGCCACCGCTCGCAACGCGCGCGCTGTACACGCCAGACGGCGAGACCAATTCCTCGCCAACGCGCAACGTCGCACCCGTGCTGAGTCGAGCCATGCTCACGATCGCCGTCGCGCTCGCCGAACTCGCGAGACTGACGCCAAATGTCGCCGTCATAACGAGCGACGCCAGGGAGACGTACAGCAGTTTCTTCATTGCGCACCACCTTCTGCGCGCACCGGCGCGGGAACTGAGTAGCCGGTGGAGGCCACGCCATTGGAACTTGCTACCGTGGAGGGCGACTTGCCGGACTTGCCGATGAAAAGACAATCCGTCGCACTCGAACAACTCACCGCACTGATCTCATCGAGGCTCGGTTTCAAGGTCGAATCAACTGACCAGGACGATCCCCCATCCCCACTCACGGCAACCACGGCCGAGTTACCGGTCGTCGATTCGCCCGAGGCGTAGCAACGGGTCGGCGTGCAGGTGAGTGCGTACACGTCGGCGGTTCCTGGAGGCATAGCTACCGAGTTCCACGTACCTCCACGGTCGGTCGTCACGACCGCAAAGGCGCTCGCCGAGGGGTCTTGCGCTCCGGCCGGATTCGCCCCGATCGCGACGCACACGGATGATGACGTGCACGAGACGAAGCGGAGGGCTCCTGTGCCACCGTTTACCGCGCGATTCGTCCAGGTGGCTCCGCCATTGTCGGTCACCACTATCGACGCTCCGACCGCCACGCAGAAGGTGGAGGAGGGGCAGTCAACGGACCCCAGCGGTCCGAGGGATGCCGGGACGGTGGGCACATTCCACGTGTTGCCGCCGTCAGACGACACTAGGAGTTGACCCTGATAAGGACCGGTCGCATCAGGCGAGACACCGACGCTGACGCAGTCGTTGACGCTCGCGCAGCTCACCCCCAGCAGCGTGGTATTCGTCGTCGGAACCGAGCGCGCGATCCAGCTAGATCCCCCGTCGTGCGATACCGCGACTGCACCTGCTCCCACCGCGACGCAATTGTTGGCGCTCGGACAGTTGAGCGCCTCTAAGTTCGGCAAACCGCGCGCCAATCTTCCCGAACTCCAACTCTTGTCAGTAGAAGCTAGATAGCCCGCCACCCCGTGCAAGGATCCGTTCCCGCCGACCGCCACGCACTCTGAAGCGCTCACACAATCAACGGCGTTGTAGTTGCCCACTCCCCCCGATGCGCCCCCTGGGGCCAACACGACGGGCGCGTCGGCCTCATTGGCGGGCACACTCCACGGCGCGAGTGTGGTGGTAGTGGTGGAGGCACTTCGTTGACCGAGCCTCGGCGTCGAGTGCGACGTCGCGACGATGAGCCCGCCCGCGACTCCCACCACAAGAGTCGACGAAAGTGCCGCCAGAGTGAGAACCACCGTCCGACGTCGAAAAGGGGAGGGACGGCTCTTGAGGTGCTGTTCATTCATGATCATGCGCCCTTCCTGTTGATGGAGAATGAATCAGGGTTGTGAAGCGCGGCTCTTCGCGCGAGTGGTTGGCGCACGTTGGGACCATTTCCGCCCGAAATGGTGCATACATATCCGCTGTCCGATCCTTGATCGGGACAGGTATAGCCGTAGGTGTAGTTCCAGTACTCCACTGACGCGCCATAGCTGGGGTAAGTGCAGGTCGGGGATCCGGTCGGTGGTGACCAACCGCTAGGGCACGAATACGCGTAGCTTCCCTCTGTGTAGAGGGTGCAGTCAGACGCGGACGGGTTCCAGGTGCCACCGTCGGCCGTGCACGCCGCGTGAGATATGTATGCGGTCCGGTAACAATCAATGGTTCCGGTCGGTGGTGACCAACCCGACGGACACATGGGTTCAGAGCTCGCACTTTCGCTCTGAGAGGAGCATGTCGATCCCGATAGCGTGCCGCCATAGGGGCAGTAGTACACCGGCGTCTCGCTCGTTATGGCATAAATCGCGGCGTACGAGGCAAAGAAGGTAACCATGGTTACGTTCGACATTTCCGGCAGATAGGTCCCATCGGAGGCCCTGGTGGCCGTCACCAGACACGTACCCGCGGTAGTGATGGTAAGCGTCGTACCCGACACGGAGCATCCGGTCGCAGTGCCGTTCGTCGCGGCGTAGCTCACAGCTCCCGAGCCTGAGCCCCCTGTCGTCGAAAGAGTGAGCGCCAAGTTGCCCGGTCCGAAGGTCGTTGAAATCACCAGCGGTGATGTTGGCGTGTCGAGGGTGCTCGACGCCATCGTGTAGGTGAATGATGTGTTGGAAGTGGCGTAGTTGTGGTCACCCGAATAGGCGACCCACACGACATTGGCACCCGCGACGAGGCTCGAGGTCGTACAACTCGAATAGCCGAGATCGATCACTCGCGCCGTACAGCCAGCTAACGGCGTCGCACTAGAAAAAGTTGAACCGAGGAGAAATTCGGTGGTTCCAGTTGTCCCTGAGGGCAGAGTCGCGATGAAGGTCACCGGAGTGCCCACATTTTGATACTCATCGGAAGGGTACGCCGCGATGGCGAGGGAACTGGATGTGGAAGTAAGTGAGGGCGTGGCCTCCGATGCCGACCCCGATGGACCATTGCCCCCGGCGCTCGTCGCAGTTACGTAAAACGTCACCGAGGTCGAGGCCGGAAGTCCCGGCACTGTGCAGGCCAAGATCGTCGCCGACGCCGACAGAGTGCAGGAGCCATCATTTGGTGAGGTCGTCACGACGTAGCCCAGTATCGTGACCCCCGAAACCGGCGAGGGTGCGGACCACGATACCTTCACTCCTCCGAGGGTGTTTGACAACGACACACCCGTGGGCGCGTTCGGCGTCGTCGCACCAGCCGCCGATTCGTACAGTAAGGGCATTAGGACGACAAGGAAAGCGATGAAACCAACGAAACGACTCTGCATGACTTGCCATCTCCCTAGCAGCCCTTGCAGATTTTCAGCATGTTTAGTTTGTCGAAAAACGATTCATTGACTACGTGACCACAAAGTCACCAACGCGGCCCAAGTCTGTAACCGGGTTACAAACTTCGGGTGGTGAATTTCGACTCAGTTGATTCAACACGCACTCAGATTCGAGACCCGAATGGCGACCTACGCAACTTCTAGCTCTGGAAACCCGCCAGTCAGTGCGCCCAGTCCACGTTTGATGGCGTGATGGGATCCTTATGAACGAGTGTGGCAACCGAAACGTGGGGCCACGTGATCCCATTAAAGAGCAGATTCACAGTTTGGGAATATTGGATTTGGTGATACCAAACTGAGATCTGCCGCGGAGCGGTTATCGCAACCGGAGGAAGTACCGAGAAGCGAGGAACGGGCATTCCCAACGCGCCCGCAACTGGGGAAAGAAGGAGTGGTTCACCACCCAGCTGAAATATTGGAATATCCAAATCGCACTGGACCTTTTCAATCCAAAACGTTGCCGTCAGCCCAAGGACATTCGCGTTGGCATTGACGGCCGGCGTGTCGCTGGGAGCGCCTTCGAGAAATGAGATCATTTCAACTCCCCCGCCAGTGATCGGGTCTGCGGGCGAGGTTGATATATCTATTCGAAAGAACTCAACAATGTTGCAAGACTCAGTGTGACTACGTATGAAAGTGTTGGGATCACTCAACATGGCCGCTGAAATCAGCCCTGTCGCGAGGAAAGACGTGAGATCCTGCGGTATCCGGGCCGTGGTCGCGTCATCCGCCGTCTGGCTAGGAAATGGAGTTCCCCCGTTCGGATTGATGCTCACCGGAGGAATGGTCGGCACTCCATTCGCAACTGGACCTTGCACAGTACCCTCGGCGAGGATGGTCACGCCGTGTGGCACCGAAGCCATTCTTGTCACGGACGGACCGACCCGCGGAGCGTTGGTTTCGGGTATCACTCACGTTGAGCTCAAGGACGTTGTCGCCTGAAGGCAATGGTGTCGACGGAGTGACCACGTTTTGAGGTCGAAAAATGGTGTTGAATCCACTCCCGAAAAAGGTTTCGGTAAACGCGGACAAGGCTCCCAGACCCGGGTGTGCCAGAGAAGCTCTCTCTTCAGGTTTCACTCCCGAAGTAGGATCGATCTCGAATGTCAACGCTGCTCGAAAACTGAGCCAAAACGCTCACTGAAAAGTGAGCCAGTTTGTTGTCATTATTCTTCCACAGTCCCAACCGTGACTGATGGGAGATTGGTGAGCCCCGAGTCGCGGAGTCGATAGCTCGAGCCCTTCAAGGTGATGACTTCGGCGTGGTGGACAATGCGGTCGATCATGGCGGCGGCGACCACTTGATCTCCGAAGACTTCACCCCACCTCGCAAACGGCAGGTTCGACGTCAAGATGAGTGACGCGTGCTCGTAGCGCGAAGAGACCGACTGGAAGAAGAGATTGGCCGCCTCTTGCTCAAAGGGGATGTAACCGACCTCGTCAACGATGAGCAGCGCGTAGCGACGAAGTCGCGCGAGCTCGTCACTGAGTCGTCCCTGGGCGTGAGCCTTTTGCAGTCGCATCACCCACTCGATCGCCGAGGCGAAGAGGACGCGCTGACCCTGGGACGCGGCGCGGATGCCGAGACCAATGGCGAGGTGCGTCTTGCCGGTGCCCGGTGGACCGAGCAGCACGATGTTCGAACCCTCGGCGAGGTAGGTGCCCGTCGCCAAGTGCGCGAGCAGTGGACGCGAGAGCGACGGCTGGTGGCCTGCGTTGAACTCCTCTAGGGACTTGCGCGTGAGAAAGGCCGCCGTCCGTATGCGCAGCTCGGTGCCCGACGCCTCGCGCGAGGACACTTCCGCCGAGAGCACCGCGGCCAGGTAGTCCTCGTAAGACCAGGCGTTGTCGCGGGCGTTCTCCGCGAGTCGCTTCGCGACGTCGCGAATGCGCGGCGCCTTCAGCGCGCGCGAGAGGTAGTCGAGCTGACTTAGGGTCTCTTTCGCCGTTGTCACAGCGCCACCTGAAAGAACTCGTCGTAGTCTTTGAGGTCGCGGTGCCAGTCGTCACTGGTTGCGGGCCGCGCTTGAAAGGCGCGACGGAGCTCGCGGGCCCCGTCGACGTGGACTTGATCCGTGAAGGTCTCGCCGCGGGCCCAGCTGCGCTGGTGCGTGCCGACTCGCTTGCCGAGCGCGTTAAAGCGCACCTCGTCGAGGTCGTAGGTGACGTCGATGAAGCTGCCAATCGCGCTCGGGTGGACCGAGTAGTCATTCGACGCGACCCGTAGGTAGTAGTCGCGCGGTAGGCGCACCCGACCGAGCGCTCCCAAGACCGGAGCGACCGGCGGCAGAGAGAACATTGACTTGCGATCGGACTCAACGGCGTCGTTCGGCCGCTTTCCCGTGCGTCGCACCAGGCGGTTATTGGCCCGGGGCAACCAGGCGTGCAGTTGTTCGTTGAAGTCCTCGGGAGACGCGAACGTGCGCCCGGGGAGAAAGCTCGTCTCGAAAAAACCGTTCATGCGCTCGACGACGCCCTTCGACTCAGGGTCGTAGGGCTTCAGCTGGACGACCCTCGTGCCGAGCGTGCCGGCGAAGGACGTGACCTGGTCGGTCAGCTTGTTGCGTCGCCCGATGCCCGTCTCGTTGTCCCAGACCAGTCGACGCGGCACCGCGTCCAAGGACTGCAAAATCCACCACATTCCAAGACACAGGTCCTCGGTCGTGCGCGAGTGAATCATCCGAGCGCAGATGAAGCGAGAGTGCGAGGCGGTCATGACGAGCACCGGAGGTGAACCGAACTGGTCGCCGCCCAGGGGAATCTTCGCCGGCGGGAACCACAGGTCACACTGCATCTGATCGCCGGGCTCGTAGTTGATCCGGTCCGCGGGGTCGACGGGTGCGTAGTCGGGACGAATCTCGGCGATCCGCTGGCGAAAGTACGAACTCGAACCCGTCCAGCCGATCCGCTCGGCGATGACGCTCGCGGGCATCTTTGGATACTCGCTCAGCAGCGACCTGATCTGCGGCTCGAAGGGCGCCACCGAATTCGCTGTCGCTCTTCGCTCGTAGTGCGGCGGACTCGTTGACGCCACCGCCTTCGCCACCGTATTTCTCGAGATATCCAACCGCTCAGCGATCGAGCGCATCGATTCGCCTTCGTTGAGGTGGAGGTGCCTGATAAGTGCCCAATTTTCCAAAGTGATCACCTTCCAATATTGGTTTGGTGGCTCACTTTTCAAGCAGCGTTTTGGCTCAGTTTTCGAGCAGCGTCGACATCGAAGCCTGTCGGCCGAACTAACGCCTGTTCGATATCACTCATGTCAATGTGTCCTTTCGTACTCCTCATCAATGCACATTTGGATCACTTCCTCGATCAGTCAACAGATCGTCCTGGACAATTGCGGTCATTAGATGGACTTTCCCCTAATAGTGGCCCTCAAGCGAATCAGATACCAGCCGATGAACAATCGCAACCTGTGGTACAAGGTGAAGTCGGTTTCTGAGAAGCCCCGCCACACCGCTGAGGGCGTGAAAAATTGCTCGGATCTTGGCAAGAGCGGCGTTCGAGCTGCGTCGGCGTAGTCACCCAAGGTCCGAAACCCTGAAGTGAGAGATTGATAATCCTCCTCAGAGGGCCAAGGACCGTTTGGATTTGAAGCCAACTGCCGATATTCACCATGTCGGTAGTTGAGCATGCCAATGAGCCGCTCTGACTCGCCGAAGCTTTCGCTTACTGGTGGTCCATCCCGGTCCGTAGTGACACCAATCAATGCGGAGCGAACGGAGTTCGTCCGATGACGCAGTTCAGCCCCCAAAGGGATAACCATTTGCGCCTCCGCTCGATCAAGGAAATCAACTATGCGATCGCGCCGCTTGTGAGAAGCAAGAAATCGAACATCCGGCAATCGTCGCATCGCCACGAAGATACGACCGAGCGTTTCGGACATGGTCACAAGCAACTCAACTGGTACCTTTCCAGAATCAAACGCGGCTTTGAGCTCCCTCTCGAGTTGCAGAAGTGACCTTACGAGTTGGCCACGTAACCACCGACTGGCCGCGACGCGTTCGGCCCTTTTGGCCCGATTCTCCGAGTCGTCACCTGAGAATTGATCAGACCAGAGACGCAAGCACTCTCTGTATGCGCCGGCGGTCCATGCCAGTTCGGCCGCCCAGGACAACTCCTCTCCTGAGTATGGCCCCACTCCTAGACGAGTCCGCGCGTCCTTGTGAAGTCCAGCAAATACAAAAAACCTCGTCGTGGCACGACTGCGGGCACGCGGGGACAAATTAAGCGTAGGGCTCGCCCACGGCGCGGATCGAGGAGGCTCAACGATTGGATCCATCCCCCATTGGCGAGCAAATAAGTTCAGTGCTCCCCTCGTGGGCGCTTGCACTTCAAAACTGTGAAGATTCCAATCCCTCGAAAGTCGCCGAAGCATCTCAATAGAACTATCTCTACCCGCGGACACTCGCCAGCCTTCTTGACGATGATCGATCCAAAGGAGAGTCCGACGATTGAACCATCCTTGACTCGCCAATTCTCGCCAGTAAGGATTGACGTCGAAGTAGTCAACGCCCCCGTATCCGACTACCACGAGTACCGCTGTGTTTTCGAGCGCCCGATTCAACTCTGACTTCACCTCCGGATAGAAGCCAGGGTCAATCTTTGATATTCGCACCCCGAGTTGCGTGCCATCATCGCGGATCCCCAGCGAGCCGTGAAAGTGGACAATCCTCGAGGAATATCCACCGGCTCGCTCGATGCACGTGTCAAAATTTCCAGTCACGTGAGTGCCCCCAGCGTTAAGATGGTGGGCAAAGAAGCGATGATCGCCATTGGGGGGCGCGTCACAGATTGGTCGCAGGAGAGTGGCCAGTACTTCGATGCCATGCTCTCGGACTGCCAGATCCATCATCGTCTCAAGGCGTGGATAATCACGGGGAATTCCGAGGTCGACGTAGATCTCTTGGATGCGCCCGAGCGTCCCCTCGTCAAAGGCTTGCCGAACAATGCTTTGTGTGAGTTCGAATCCGTCTGGATTGTTTGTTGGAGCGTCAACGGAAATCCCGGCACCTGACCAAAATGTCACCTGTCCCGGGTCCATCGAAGGGATCATGTCATCGAGTCTCAGTTCCAGAAACGCTGACGTATCCAATTCCATTTACGACCCTCGCCCTAAGAAAATAGTTGTTCAAGTTGAGACGAGACGGGGCCCAAGTAGCTCGTGGCCATCAGCGCCCCCAGTCTGTTGCGCCCCTGATTGCCGGAGGCACTGCCAACACGGCGTTCCTGCAGGGATCGCCGCCCTCTGACACCCCATCTCTCACCGTCACGGGACCGAACGCCGATGCCGCGCAGTTGACGGCAACTTTCTGGCTCCAAACAACGGAAGAGTCCGATAAGCCTGACGCTTTACAGTATTCACAAACAGTCCTGTTGAATTTCAACAACATCAGTTGGCCACATGTCAGCGTCGCGACACTTCACAGAAAGCACCATCTCCTTTAAGGCACAGGGCAGTGTTTCTTCGGCACACCTTCGATAGTTCGCTAAAGGGTCCGGGCGTTTCCTTTGCTCCCAACAACAGTGGGGACGGTTTGAACCCAAGACGATGCCGCATCGTTTCAAACGAGAGGTAAATCACTGATCTCTTCTCAACATCTCCCAAGGACTTCCCACCATGCTCACATATAGTACGAATGGGATGCAAGACATTGAGACAGCGAGGAATTTGGTGCCCGCGAGCAACCCAATTGTGAGCGCCCCAGCATCCAAAGAGCCACCAACAATTAGCTGGTACGAAGCAAAATCCAATGGCCAGAAAGCAGCAGTAAGTGTCGCCAGAATTAAGAACTCCGGAAAAACGATCTTGATGAGCGTTCCGAAAGTTGCTCCGCAACTTCGGTAAAGCGCAAACTCGTTTCGCCGTATTCGGATCAGCGCGGATGACACCAGGACCATAAGAAAACCAAATACCAACCATGCCCATCTGGCTGCACGTGAATCAAACTGAACGAGAGGAGAAGACTGACCCTGATTTCGACCCAAGAGCCAACTTCCTTCAACGAGACTTGATCCCCCAATATTTGATGCGAGGATGGTCGGCGAGTTACTTGGGGCGTCAATTGCCAGAGATACAAAACACTCGGTGAATTCGCTGGTGAGAGGCTCGACGAAGAATAGCGACCCAAGATAGTAATTCCCTCGATCAGAAAATTGAATGGGCCGAATGAACGTCGCGGTCGATCCGCCTGAAACATCGCCGGAGGAGTCGACTGGAGCGATAGTTCGTTGCGATGTGGCGCCAATACCCAACTGCGAGCTCAACAATTGATCTGCGACAACTCCGCCAACTGTTGGAGAGCCCGGCCTGACCATGACCTCCAGGAACCCCGGAGTTACCCTGTACGCCATAACAGTACGTAGATCAGAGGGAGTGACTACTACTTCGCCGTCGGGTGTCATCGCGCCAGCAGCTTCTACGCCTTCGACGCGATTTAGATCTTCGCACGACTTCCCGCTGATCGACGATCCTGAAAGTACCGCGACGTCGGCACCAGACGACCACAGATTTGACTCTTCGACTCGCGCGCTCCGAGCCGACGCATAGGTCTCGAGAGTTGTCGCGCCAAATCCAACAATGAAAATCAGTAATAGCGCGATCGAGCGAAATCTGGCGCCCCGCAGGTTCCGAACACTCTCACCCAGCAAGGTCCTAAGAATAGGAGGATCTGTCTTTCCAATCACATCAAGATCCCGTTGCGAAGTTCGACAACTGAGTCGCACCTCTCCGCCACCCGCGAATCATGAGTGACGATCACGATCGACGTCGCCGGAGGTTTTTCCGAAACGATCAACTCGATCACGGCGTCAGAGTTGGCCCGATCGAGTGAAGCAGTGGGCTCATCACAAAGCACCAGTCCTGTGGCTCTTCCAATGGCGCGGGCAACTTCTAAGCGCTGCTTCTCACCTCCAGAAAGGCTCTTGGCGAGCTCGAATTTCCTTTTCGCAAGCCCAACCGAATCCAATTTTGATGAAGCTTCAGTCTCGGCATCGCGGCGTTTCATGCCACCAAGAATGAGCGGAAGAGTTACGTTGTCAATTACCGTTCTGCCGAACAAAAGCGTCGGATTCTGAAAAATCCATGCTATTTCACGACATCTGAACACCGCGCGGTCGATCTCCGAGTTCGGCGCCGAACTGCCGAACAGTTCGAGTTCCCCGCTTGACGGCTTCGCAAGCAAGCCAATGATCGAAAGGAGCGTTGATTTCCCGCTTCCCGATGGTCCCAACACTGCGATCGTGGCTCCGGAATCGAGATCTAGATTGACTCCATCGAGCACTCGAACTTTTCCGAAAAACTTTGAAATCTCGCTGCACCGCACTGTTTTCAAACTCGCAGCGTCATTTTCTCGAGACTGCGTGGGGATGAGCGCCTTCTTCAAGGGCAACGTTCGTTTTTTCTAATCTCCTGAACATCCAGTGCCAACTGAGAACTGCTATCGATTCCGCCTTCAATCACAACGGAACCGATCGAACTTGGGCGAACCATAACTCGGACCGCTAAGGTTCCCGCCCGCGAGCTCTTGACGAAAACGCAAGAATGACCCTGTGAGTCTGTCAGCACGGCGGACGTGGGAACCATATACCGCAATCCGCCTCGAATCTCGACGTCTCCATCGACCTCGATCGAATCTGGCTTCGGCGCAGACGATCCAACTCCGACCGCGGGATCAGAGCTTGGCGCTGTGGTCTCGATCAGCGACAGTTCTGAAGAAAACTCTCGCGAATTAACGTCACCATTCGCGCTTACCGGCAACGACGTTCCATTCACGATAAAAGCTATCGTTGAACCCATTTGAATTACACGTTGAGTGAAGCCTGAGCCACCATCCGTGACCTCGACCTCAGCGGACGAAACTCGAGCGCTCGTTGTCGCGAAGACGGAACCGGGGGAAGACGCGGATTGGCCAACGGCGATATCAAAACTTGAAATCGACCAGCCGGCATCTCGCGACCAAATGACCCAACTCGGATCAAAACTACCGTTCGGAGGAATTCCTAAACCTAAGGCAATACGATTAAATGCGCCGACCAGAGTTGCGTCGACCCGATCAGGAGCACCAACCGGAACGACATTCCCCCCACCCAATACGGCGACGCAGCGTCGAACCTCGATCACGTCGGGTCCTTGGTCGCCCACTCGAAGAATGCGAAATAGTGGCGTTGACGAGACACACAATCGTCGTTCAACTCCATTTACTCCCAAGACGCTGGAGCCGTCGTGGAGTGACCTTCCAGTTGATGACAAAGAAGTGACGATGCCATTCCAATTTGGCGCGTAGAGGGCAGGTCCTAATTGCGAGGTCAATGTGAGAACCGCCGGCAACGTTTCGGTACCTCTGAAAACGGTTGGTGGTCCCCAAAGCACCCGAGGAGCGGAATCGACACCGGGTAACGTCGTCGGATCCTGAAATATTATCCAGGTGGCTGAAACTGGGAGGAGAAGCGTTACAGCGAATAAGAGTGCCGATCCGAGATGCCAGTTCCTCACAACGCTATGAGCTTTTTGCCAGTTGCTGGAGAAGGTTGGCTATACCCGGAAGAGGTTGCACGTCTACTGCTTGAAACAAGGCCTCGCACGCCGAAGATTGGCCGGCGGTTATGACATTTTCTGATACCGCACGTTGAGCAAGAGCCGTCAGATTTCCGATACCAGATATTGTCTTTCCGTTTGCTCTCAATCCAAGTGACTCATAACAGCGAACCATTTTCCCATAGCCGGCGTCAATTTGCTGTACCGATGACTGGTGTTCGTAAATGTACGCGGCCTGAACCGCTGCGCTCTCAGATTGACACGTCGCATCTTCTCCGAGTACCCGATTATTCTCTTTCGCCGTCGGTCTGTAAGTTAAATCATTGGCGTGTCCGAAAGAAAATGAAGTGTTGAATCCGAGAAGCCCGTTTGAATTTAATTCAGGCTCTGAGACTGTGAATCCATGCACGCGAAGGCAACTAACCGAGGCTTGAATAGCCAAATCGTATTGGGAAAATGGTATCGGTGTTGTCGAAAGGATCGTCCGCTCCAGTGGCGTCAAATGCTGAAACATCCCCTTAGCAATCGACGCCTTCGAGGAACTCGAGCCTGAGGAGTTTCCCGATCCACATCCAGCCAGAAGAAGAGAGCCAGCGACGAGTACAACAACAAACAGCACCGGTGTCCGACGCATCAACTCTCCCCTCTGGTTGAACTATGAGCGGCAGGACTTCCGCAGCTCACTTTTCGATGCTTCGATTAATTCTCTATGGTTTCTTGATCCGCAGGACCCCAGTTGTCGCCGTTGTAAGTGGCGGACTTGTACCATCCATAAAAGCTCGAATTGTTAACCATATTTACGTTGAGCCCGCTATAAGAAATATCGTTAACTTCTACATAGCAGGAGTCGAACGTGCCACTGAACCAGTCCGTCCAACCAGTCTTTTGAGAGTCTCCCCTCCAGTAAGCTGCGACATCGCAAAATTGTGAGTAGGGGAAACCCCCTTCATACTCGTTCGACATACCTCCAACGTTCAGGCCAGTGCCAGACACGGTCATGCACATAACTGATCCGACATTGCCAAAGTATCCAGTGCACCCCGTAGCAGTCAGCGGCGTCACGGATGCACCCGCGTTTCCGAGGCCGATTGATTGCAGTCCAATAATCGTCGTTAACAAAAGCGGCGCAATCATTACAGCAGACGTGATTTTTCTCTTGTGAATTATTGTCATGGGCTCCCATTTCGTAAAACTCGGTCTCAAACTGAGTCGACACGTTTGGACCGGATCCACGCGTGAAACAGAGACTCACCCATAGTCCGAATGCCCGAATTCTTCGGACATGTTGCGACCGTATCAGCACAAGTGTCAGCAAACTCCGTAACCATATTCCAGATGCGGATTACATGCGAGCTCGACCCGCGCGTGCCGCTACCGAACAGACGCCGAAATGCTCACATCAACTCGGGATAAACGATTCTTGAGACGCTCGGCCGGACAATGCCGAGGTGTTACCTCAAATTCCAGTGGGTGCGGGTTTCGCTTTCATCGAGCGAAAGCCGAGTAAGGCTTGGGACTGCTCGAGGTTTAAGTCCCACGGGGGCGTGGCAACTTTTCCCACGTCTGCTGTACGTAAGCTCTGCACCAAAGTCGACGCGTCGATGCCGTTGACGCTTGAGAACTGACGCTCTCGGTCGCTGAACTGCGAATTGCGCAACGAAATTAGCGGGCGCTTTCCAACACAGACTTCAAAGAAGCGGCGTTCCGGTTCGAATACCTTGACCCTCGACCGTCAAAATTTTGGGCCTGACACCGAGCAGATAATAGATAGCTATGAATGAGCCAAGTCCAGAGAACATCGTGCAAATGGTGATCACAATGATCCAGGAGGTTTTTGACGATCCCGCAGATCGAAAATCCTCCTTGGAGTGCGAGGACGCGTCAACAATCGCCCAAATGGACATTCCAAGTAGAACTGCAAAAGCAATGGCAATGAATGAGACGATTGCCAGGCCAGGATCCAAAATCATACTTACGAGCACGACTTGACTATATGTCTTCGTGACTGAATGCGAGCCGAAAGTTATAAGAAGTTTGCGAAACTCAATGAATCGGCAATCTCATCTAGAACCGCTGGCGAACTCGCCACAAAGGTGCCGTCGATTCTCGAGATACTTTGCAAGTCTTAGCGTCGCGCCGATCTACTAATCACCGGCGAGTTACAAAAATCTCGTCCAAACGTCAATTATTCCGAGGTAGAGAAGTTGAAGGCACATCAATACAAGACCCGAGTTAAGCCTCGCTTGCATAGATTGAATTAACGTCCCGTTGAGGGCATACGACTCTTCAACGGTCTTGTTTCGAGTCTCAACATCTCATTGATGGTCATCTCGTCTCCGTCAACGATGCTCTGATTCAACTGGTCGATCAGGTCGTAGCCCCCAAAACCGAAACAAAAAATCTTGTTGGCGATAAGGACGTTGATCAGGAGAGCGACAGCAATCACGAGCGCAACGCCCGCCGCGATGAAATAGCCGGCCGGAGTCTTCTTTAGATCTCCCAACGCGATCAAAAGCGTTTCCGCGACGAAAGAGGTCCCCAGGGAAGTATTGGTCCTTCCACGTAACTCATCAACCGTGGCTTCCTGTTGTTGCACAGCAGCAAAAGTTGTTTCGAAGGCGAGTCGATATCTGGGGTCCTCAGGTGTGCTCATGGCCTTAAGTAGAACTCATATTCCTCGAAGATTCAATTGAAATGAATCGATCGACGATGATGATGACTCCATTGCTAATGCCGCATGGAACAAATTGCCGTGCCCATTTGCCCGTCTTCTCAATTACCCGATTTCATCTCTGGAATCTCATTATTGAGTTTGTAATTGTTTCCCGTGATGACTCGCGGCATAGTCCAACTTGCCCCTCAATTGACATTCTGGGCAGCGCATAGTGACTCTAAGTTTCAAATAGTCGGACCTTCTTCACTATTCGCAGACCGTTTCATCCGCGCCTTTCGAATATCCCCCGCGCTTCACTAAAGTCAGCGCTCGCCTCGCAATATTCGGCAGACGTTTCGCGGCGCGTGGCCGCTCGAAGGCATCGCACCTCGAATGCCCACAGAGATTTCTTGGTTAATCCGTGGCGACGACGAATGACTCAGGTGTAGCGTCTCCTCTGTCGACTCTGGGGGAGATTATGGGCCGCCATTTGCCTTGCACACACGCTCGGAATTTTCGTAGTACTGCAAGTCGTCCCGGGGATGCCCGATCCACTTGGGACATGTTTTGAGTGCTCTGGGTTTTCGTGTGGAGGACACGCGGAATTAGATCGCGGTTCCGGCAAGTGGATCTGTTTTACGAGTGTGGCAAAAGCGGCGGCGGCATCAGCGGGCGTCGGGACGATTCCAAAGACGCTCCGACTGGATAGTCATGCCGTTTTCGAGCGACGTTTTCCACTGTTGGCCGGCGCGACCGAGTCACATCGATTGTCAGCGTATGAGAGTCTCGCGTCAGGCAAGATTGCAAACAACACCACCAATCGCCGCCTTCTCGCTGACGCCGTTGGTGTAGCCCGAGCCCTTGAGCCAGACGACACGCTTCGCACCATGCTGGCAGCAAACGGAGGATTTGCCAACTACTCATCGAGGATCGAAACCGCTCGAGCTCGTAGAAGCAAACCTGAAGTAACCATCAATTCGATGTCGTTGTAGTTTCCCGGAGCATTTGGAGATCTACTTAAGGAGTTGGACAGGTGACGCGACACTCACGCGCCGACAAGTGGGTGAGCGTCGGAATAACGGGAATCGGAAGTGTCGTCGTACAGGGGATGATTCTCCTTCCGGCCGGGAGTGAAGCCGTCGCTCGGGTTGTCGTCAAAGGGGCAAACGGGAATAGAAAACTGCTGCCCGCCGGAGCCCGTGCCGATATAGGCGAGGCTGCAGTAGTTCCCGGAGATCTCTTGGTTGCCCTAGGTGGTCGCGATGCAAATGTCTCATATCGCGCAGGTAGCTGGAGAGACGTGCTTCGCTATAAGCCGATCGTAAAAGTGCAACTATTGGTGGCGGCGCTAACGCTCGTGGCGACCGTGCCGTCAGCCATCACTTCATTCGTTGGAACGCGCTCGCCAACGACACCTGTCTTTACGGCCGATGCGGCCCCGTGGGTCCTCGGCATCGCCTTCATCCTGGCGATGACGAATCTCTACTCAAATGTGAAGACAGATGTCTCCGGCTGAGTAGACCGCAATAATGAAGTGCAGACGTGCGAATAGGAAGTCAAAAATCTCCCTCGGGTGCCTAGCAACTGCTTAAAGGACTCGATCTCGGGTGCTATTTCTCATTCCCTGTCTTGTCGTTTGGATCATCGGGGAATTCGCCCTTCAGGGGATGGCCAACCACTTCTATTTGCTTGGTCCGTCCGAGATAATCGCTCTCATTGCCGCCACCGTTTGGCAATTATCGTCCGCCAAGCAAACATTTCTCAATGGCCATCACAAGTGGCCATCGTTAGCAGCCTTTGGTCACGGGTCCGACTCGAACGCGCTGGGGTTCGGCGCAAGCCACGCACTTTGGTGCCTCGCATCATGTTGGTCATTGATGCTACTTCCTTTCGTTTTCGGCACCGGACAGGCTGCGGGCCGGAACGTCGCTTTGGATCTGGGCAGAACAATTCGATGGACCGTCGAAGCCATCGTGGCGTATGCACCTGCCCACAACCGGCATTCGGATAATCAGTAACAGACTGAACGCCATCATCCCTCAGATGACATCCACGTCGGAATCACGTCACGCAACAGGTTGAAGACTCCTTTCCCTTCGGCGGTCACAACACGTTCGCAAAAGTGCGACTAATGCGCGAACGCTTAAGCAATAGTTGCTGTGAGGCTGTTTGAGAGAAAGAAGATATGAGATCTAATGACGACGATACATGACAAGTATTCGGTAACTGAAGAAGAATGGGGACAACTCTCGCCGTATAAGAAGTTGATTCTGTTTTCAGCGCGCGAAACGAGAAAGACCGCATCGCTTGGATTTATCTACTACGCCTATGCCTTCTTTCTCGGATTCCTCATTCCTCTCTATGTGATCATTCATCACCGAGGTCAACCGTCTAGCGCAACGACCTTGACTATCGTCGCGTTCATTGGATTCGGTCTTACCCTCTATATGGTGGCGCAACCTCTACTGGGGGACAGCTGCGAGCAGATCAAGAATGACGTAATTGGCAGACGAATTAACCCACACGAAAGAAATAATTCAACTCCAACCGAAGGCAACCGTACGAGCCCTCGCGTACCGAATCACTCAATAACTCAGAAGACCTTCAAACTAACGCTGGGAGGCATCACGATTACGGCGTTGAGCGAAATAAGAGTCACTGCGCAACCTTGATAAAACTCAGCATGTAGAACTAACGCGCCAAAATTCTTGACCGAATATCGTTCTCGTGGTCGAGTAGCTCGTCGTTCTCGTCAAAACTCAAATCGATTGAGGCTCCGCATTCACATGACCGTCCGGAAATCGTAGGCACGCATCCTCGCTGAAAGTTCAAGACGAGAGAGCGCCGTGACCGGTTGCTCCGATTACGGCGGGATCCATGAACCATGTATCCGCTAAATATGGCGACATCACCGGTCTCCAATATAAGAGGTTGCGAGCACCGTGGCTCTTGAATTCCCTCGCCTCTAACCACTTCATCGTCTGAATCGAATCGGGTATGAGGTACTAACTCCAACGGACGTTGACTCCCAGGAACCACAAAGAGACAGCCGTTTTCTTCATCGGCGTCGTCTAACGCGATCCAAACCGTTAACAAAGATGCGTCACGGGTGGGTGTGAATCTCTCATCTTGATGCCAGCGTTGTCCAAGTGCGCCGGGGGGTTTCGCATAATACATAGACTGGACTAGTTTTGTTGAAGCATGCCGGGCAGCAACAAGATGAGCGGAGCAATATAACTCTGCGACTTCGCGAATGCGACGAGAATTCGCAAACCCGCTCAGAACCGTACTAACGAGATGGGGATAATGGACGGCGGTAATTTCACGATCACCAATCGGCTCGCCGTCCATCCAAGGCACACGGCGGTCCGCCCATAACCCGGGAACGGCTTCTTCCCTCATTTCGTCCACCTCGGAATGCTCGAAAAACTTCGAAAGCACCAGAAATCCATCCTCGCGAAACACCTTTGTGCTGCTCTCCGCTAGTGCCATAGGACGCTCCTAGTTCTCGACCCAAAATAACCCGAGCTCGAATGGCGCAGCCGCCGGGCCTGTATTGATTGCTTCGACGAGCGCAGTGCCAAGTGGACCACGAAACAGTGAAATGATCTCTGATCCCATGAATCGCGTGTTTGCTCGTGGGGCGCTGTTGACGGTGCTGCGTTCGGAAATACTGACCCCATTCGCTGCAGCGAGTACGCTCAATTCAAATTGCCCTCCACGTCCACAGCAATAGCACTCTAACGTCGAAGGTTGCGTCGGCCAATACAAGGCTTCTTGAATTCGCCACGATTCGGATTTGAGCCCCAACTTGGCGAGTCCGACTTCAGCGAGGCCAATGCCGACCGACCCAGTGCACCACGCAGCAAGTTGCGGTTCCCTTCCGACCCCGGGTCGAAGGTCTTGCCAGTTATGACGTCGCTTGTTGAAGTAACCATCCTCAAAGGTTGCGGCCAGCCGAATCGGGCCATCAAGGTCAAGGCCAAAGGACACGCCGCCCAATGAGGCTCGCGCTATGGCATACCGGATTCCTGAGGCCCCATGGGCAAATCCGCAGAGTCCCTGAGTATCCAAAGCTGGCCAACCTCCATTGACACTTTGTCCCGAAATTATCTCCGACATCAGTCTTTCGGTGACTCGCCCCCAGCGCGCATCGCGCAGCTCCGGTGCTATAGAAAGCAGTAAAAGCAATGATCCCGCCATTCCCGAAAGCACGTCATACTCCGGATTCGGGCGAGCTTCCAACGCCAATGATGCTGCCCTCTCGACGAGAGGTGCGACCCAGGAAATGCCAACACGTCGTAGCGCACTCAATACGAAAAGTATCCCTCCGGGACCCTTGTCAATCGCCAGAGGATCCCCTCTCTCCATTGCCTCGACCGCTGAGAGTGAGATATTCCTCGCCATCTCAGACAACAATTCGTCACCAGTAAATTGAGCCGACATGGCCAGCGCGAGAGCGATTCCTGAAAGTCCGTTATAGATCGAAAAGTCAATGGGTCCAAGTGTGGCCCGACCGCACGTTTCCGACGGAACGATTCCCCTCCATTCGACTGATCCAACGGAAGGAGCCTTCATATTGGAGATCGCCTCCTTCGCCCACCAGGTAAGTCTTTCTGCTGGCGACCCGGTGCACATTGCGTCGCCAGTCTCAACGATCGGCCTGTCGACGCGCGCGATCAATTTGACACCCAGTTCAACAGCACCCCGCGCGGCATCACGATCAACGGAGATGTTTTCGGCCGGTCTCCCTACCAATCTCTCGATATCAACTCCAGTAAACCGTGGAACGTCACATCGAGCCAGTAGTCGAATCTCCTCCAACTGAATATCCGCAGATCGTTCTGTCGATATGTATGGAAGCAACTCTTGGGCCATCGATTCCCACGTGGACATCAAGACTGGATCCGTCAATCGGAAAAGAGTCCGCATATAAACGGCCGTATTTCGGTAGAGAAACCGTCTCGAAACCAGCGCAGGTTGAACTCCAAAATGGTTTGAGTCCACGAAATTGTCTAGAACGGCGTCGAAGCTCGCTCCAGTACTCTGCATCAGCGACTCTTCATCTAGAAACTTCAACGCCCGAGCTACATATGAGTCTCGAAGAGAGATTCGATGATTAACGAGGCGCGCAGATCTGATCCCGCTGCCCCTTTCGCAAACGTATCGAAAATGCGATGGGACGGTCCAGCGGTATGGCGTACTTCCGGTCAGTGTGATGTCCCACCATCGTCGCAATCCATAACCGTTGGGGTCAGGAAGTATGGAGGCCATTGACGGCGTGATTGGCGTGAATTGGTTTGCGTCATCGATGGAAGGGATGAGAACGGTTTCCGCATCAACGACGTAGAGACACCTCGAATTCGGAATGACGTTCTCGGCGTGGAGATCGTTTAGTTGAACTGTTGACACAAGTCCGAGCAAAACGCCAACACCGCGAGCAGCAATGACAGGATCGGGAGGGGCGTGCTCTACAAACTCCATCCAACCGTGATTGTCGTCAGTAATCGTTGGGGGAACTTTGACGACGTCTCGAATCTCCGGCGAAATCAGACAACCGAGAACATGCGAAACGAATATCTCGGGCTCAAGGCTTCGGGGTTTGAAGACGACACGCCGTCCGCTTCGGTCCACTATCAAGATTGGTCTACGTTGCCCCGCGTGCGGGTCTCCAGCGAGGCGCCGAGCATAGCGAATGTCATGAGTATTGAATCCGAAAATTGACTCAAGTTGCGACCCATCTCGCTCAAGCGCTCGCTCGAATTCATCGAGTCCGTCAAGACTCCCTTTGATCAGCGCCGCAAGGCGATAAGCGGCAATCGGAACCGCATCGAATAGCTTTTCTGCGCAACGGAATGTGATTCGATCGTCGCCACCGAACACTTCAAAGATGCTGGGCTCCAACAGACGTTCGACGTCTCGCGTAATACCGCGCTCAAATGCGTCCCGCACCGACGATTTCGATTCATTCTCATTAGATCCAAAATTCGTCGAGATTCTTGCGATCTCGGAAGGGAGGTCGAATGGACTAGTAGAATGATTCGAAACCGCCGATACAACACGCTCTTTAAAGTCGCCACACTCTGAAAAAGCACTCTCTAGTTCGAGCGCGAGTTCTTGAATCGTTGTTGGAAGAGACATGAGATGTCGAACCCACTTCAGCGCCGCTGGATTGAATCAGTAGGCAGAGACTTCCGTTGTGACCAATGGTCGACGGCCACCAATCCTCAAACAGTCATAATTGAATCGGGAGACAATCGCTCAGTCAGGTAACTATGAGCAGCACTGGTGACACCGACTGGTCGCCGATATGTTCGTGTTTCGACTACCAACCGATCCAAGTTTAGGAGTAGGCAAATCCAACGGCCGCTTAGGTGCGACCGCGTTCAACTTTGGCTGCGGAATCCTTTTCATCTTCCCCCCATCTTCATCTACCGAAATGTATCATTTTCTTTTTCGATTTGCGTCCCCTGCTCGACCAGATCGGCTCCACAAAGATCTCCAAGCCGTCAAAGGAATCTCGCCGCGTGTCGTAAAGATACACGGTGTCACATGCGTCAGTTGGCTGCCCGTGCGGGGCTCGCGCGTAGTTTTTTCGGACTGATTCTCCCAGGCCTATTTGCCCGTTGTATGGGTGGCCAAAAACTCGGCCGGACGTATTGGAAGGCTGGGACTCGAATCAAAGACCGAAATGGGTCTCCAAATAGGCCTCACATTTTGCGCAGCATCACGCGACGAGACCGACACACGGTACACGGTACACGGTCCGAAAATGCCTCGCTAGAAGTTGGAATCGGATTATTGTCAACCGGCCGAGGCCGAGTCGCCCAAGAGATCGAGAGGGTGGAAGAGTTGAGTACTTCGCCTAGTTCAAGACTGATCGGGGCCTTCTCGAAGGTGGCATTCCGATGTTCACCAACTTCTACAGACCACGGAGCGCTCTGAGGAGGCTGAACTGTCGCAATACTCACAAACGGTCGTGTTGGAGTTCACCGGCACAAGTTGGCGAACGTCGGCGTGGCCACTCTGCGTAAACCACAACGATCTCGGTAAGACTGAAGTGATGAGTACGGTAGACGACCAATTGCGCAGCGCGGATCAAGCGATATGCGGGAATATCGCCGTACTTGGTAACAATCGAGCACTTCTCTCGCAAAACCTTCTTGCCCAGTTGCGGAACCTCGTAGAAGCTGTCGCGGTTCGGATTCACCTGGGAATCGGCAGCGCCGAATTCGATTACGACGAGGTGAAACTCGCAATGGCCTACGTGAGGTCCGTGGCCGAATTGAATTTCCTTGGTCGATTTCACACGCTCATTCGGATCAGTGCCTCGCACTACACCTTGGATGGCGACGCCTCCGAACGACTAATGCTCAAGTATTTTGAATATCTTCTCCGCGTTCGGAGCTTGATACGTGACGCCGCGGGTATGGAGATTCTCGACAACCTCGAAAGGTTCCCAGTCGATCTCGACCCGTCACTGCGCGAATATCACCAGAAGATCTCCTTGAAAATCCAATCGGACAAATTACGGCCAAGTGATGCCGATCATCGAGCGCGTTACTACATCCATAGGGTCAGGCCATTTTTTGTCGACGATCAAATCAACTACGAGGTGACGTTCTTTGACGCGAGAAACAACGTGAGCAAGTTTGACCGCATCATCGGGTTCACCGATATTGATATGACGGATAACTACTCGGCGATGCTCACCCTGAGTTCTGACTCCATTGAAGTACTTGGACAGACGATGCCGATAACGATCATTCGGGCGTGGGAAGTGTCTATTCGGCCGTGTGAGATCAACAATTTCGCGAGGCTCGTGGGCCAGCGGGTAAGTGTACGATCGACGAGCCCGGAATACAGGTTTGTCATGAATTACTTGACTAGCACTGGCGGAACCCTTCTCGATATTGTGGAGTTGCCTGATGCCGCCTTTGACGGAGTACGGTCGACAGCTGCGCAGTCCAACCAAAAGTTGCTGATCCTTCCGGCGCTGAGTCGCGCACGGCAAATCATCAATCAGAACGCCCCGGGATCCAACGTCCTGAGGTATCTATTGCTCCGGATGAACAATCAAATACTCAAACAGCAGTTCAACCACGGACCGTGCGGGCTGCTCTCCGGTCTCAACGTTCCCTTCGGATGTAAGCCCTTTGACACGATGCCCTTCTGCACGTCGCTGCCCGGCCACAATCCGAGGTTCTCGGATCTTGTTGCGAGCATAGAAGCCGGCAGTCGAATACATGAGTTACTCGCCCGACGCGTGAGGATCAACGTCGAGCAAAGAGGGATGCTGTACACGCCGATCGTCGATCTGTCGAGTTTCGGGGACGTAACTCCGCTCATCTCTCAGTTCAATGCAAGGCTCTATCACACCCACGGAAGACGCACGCTGGAACGGGACATGGGCCACCTGTTCATTCGGGAGTACGAGGATGACACCGTCTCAATCATCGAACGCCTTCAAAATCTCGCCCGAGGTGGAATTGATGGCTACACCGCTGCGATGAGTCGATGGCTGGACGAGTCACCACCTTTCTTCGATGACCCGGCCAAAGAGGCTGCGATTAAGAATCTCTTCAGCGAGTCGCGGGTTGCTCTCATATACGGGGCGGCTGGCACGGGCAAGTCCACGATGGTTAACTACATCGCAAGTTATTTCAACGCGAATAGCAAACTATTCCTCGCTCAGACTCACCCGGCGGTTGACAATCTCAGGCGAAGGGTATCCACGCAGAACGCAACATTCCGCACAATTAGTAGCCAGATCTGGAGAAGCGCAATTGAACCGGAGTATGACCTACTCATAATTGATGAATGCAGCACAGTTAGTAATTCTGATCTCGTAAAGGTTCTCGAGAGAACGTCATTCAAACTCCTCGTTCTCGTCGGCGATGTGTTTCAGATCGAATCAATTCAATTTGGAAACTGGTTTTCCGCAATACGCTCATTCATTCCAGACACATCGATCTTTGAACTCACGACACCATTCAGAACGAAAAGCGAGGGTCTACTTCGGCTTTGGAACAAAGTACGAAATATGGACGATGACGTTACTGAAATCATCGCGCGAGGTGGGTATTCGAGTGTGCTCGACAGAACTTTGTTCGAGGAGTCGAGCAACGATGAAATCATTCTCTGTCTCAACTACGACGGACTGTATGGAATCAACAATGTCAACCGTTTTCTTCAGAGCAGCAACTCTAATCCAGCCGTCGTGTGGGGCGTGTCTACCTATAAAGTCGGGGACCCGATTCTCTTCGATGACACAAACCGGTTCAAGCCAGTGATCTACAACAACCTCAAAGGGAGGATAGTTGGAATAACTCGAACGACGGGCAAAATCCAGTTCGACGTAGAACTTGACCGAATCGTCACCGCTTTCGATGTTGAACGAGTTGATCTCGAGTGGCTCGGCGAGTCAGTCGTTCGCTTCGCCGTACACGAATATACGACCAGTGACGAAGACGACGACCCGATCATCACGAAAGTCCCTTTCCAAGTGGCTTACGCGGTGTCAATTCACAAGGCCCAGGGCCTCGAATATGACTCTGTCAAGATTGTCATCACCGACGACAATGAAGACGACATCTCGCACAGTATTTTCTATACGGCGATCACTCGGGCTCGCGAGCAACTACGGATATTTTGGACGCCCGAGGCACAACAAGCCATCCTTAAGAACCTTCATTACAAGACCAACCAAAAGGACCTGCGTCTTCTCTCGAAGAGGCGCGGGCTCGTGCCTCCCTCGCACTCGCATAGGTGAACTTTCCGAGCAATCGCAGTGACGCGACTTCGACACATTAATACTTGTCGGATTGGATCAAACAGAAAACGTCAACGATTAGTGCTGGAGAAGTGGAGTATCTGTGTCACCAAATCTGACGCTCTCAATCGACGCGAACGTCAGCTGGCTCGGCGTCCTGCTCAGTAATGGCCTCGATGAGCATCGGTACGAGCCTTCGCAGCTCGAGTGGAGTCTCGCGCGCCCGACCGAACAACCTAGTCACGCCCATCGCACGTGGGGTCGCGAGCTGATAAAGGTATTCAGTGAGTCTCGAGTCCCAGCCGTGCTCGTCATCTCTTTCCATTTGACATGATCTCATTGTCTGTCACATCAGTGGAGCTGTTGCGGGGACCCCTCTTAGTGAGCCAGTTGACCTGCTCCCCAAATACTGAGCCGCGTTTGTGAGAGTCTGGCCACGATCCACGGAGGTGGACATGGCATTTAGGTACACCGCAATTTTCCGAGACGACGCGTGTCGACGAATGCTCGCAGGCGAGCGAGTTGAGGGTCTCGCCGAGGAACTCGACGTTTCACCCGGCACGCTCTATCGCTGGAAACGTCAAGCGCTCATCGATGTCGGACGGCGACCCGGCGTTAAGAGCTTTGAGCCCGACGAACTGCAGCGAGCGCGTCGACGTATTAGGGACTTAGAGAGCGAACTAGAACTGGTGAAGGCCGCTAGCGCTTTGTTCAACGGTGAGGTGGTGGTGCGCCCAAAATCCTCGGCCCGGTCGTTAAGGGGCTGAGCGACCTGGGCTTCTCAGAGCGAGCGGCGTGTCGTGTCGTCGGACTCAACCGTTCCACGTACTTTCTCCAACAAACTCGTCATCCGTCAGACCGCGACGTGCGACGCTTGTTGCTCAGCGACGTCGTGACCGAGCTCCACGTCGCCTCCAGGTCCACCTACGGCGTGCGTCGGCTCAGGGCCGCTCTGTGGCACGAGCGCGGACTCGTGGTGAACAAGAAGTTGATCCGACGAATCATGAACGAGCAGGGCCTCGTTGGCCTGCCACGTCCGAGGAAGGGGCATAGAAACTTGGTCAACGTCGCGACCCACGAGGACCTCGTCCAGCGGAACTTCGCGGCGACGTCGCCCAACTCGCTGTGGCTGAGCGACATCACGGAGCACAAAACGAGAGAAGGCACCCTTTACTGCTGCGTCGTGCTGGATATGTATTCGCGCCGCGTCGTCGGGTGGGCCATCGATCGCCGCAATGAGGCGACCCTCGTGAACGACGCGTTGACCATGGCGGCCAACTCACGCGACACGTCGCCTTCGACCATTCTGCACGCCGACCACGGCAGTCAATTTACGTCCTGGTCCTTCAGCCAGAATCTTCGCCATCACCGACTGCTCGGTTCGATGGGCACCGTTGGCGACTGCTATGACAATTCTCCCATGGAGTCGTTCTGGGGTTCTATGCAGATTGAGCTGCTCAACCGCCAGAAGTGGATGACCTACGTCGAGCTCGCAACCGCTATGGCCGACTACATCGTCAACTTCTACAATCCTCTGCGACGACACAGTTCGCTCGACTACCTCACGCCTGACGAATTTGAATTGCTACTATCGGGACACAACCCGGCCAAAACTCTCATTGGAGTGGCTCACTAAACGGGGAGCAGGTCAGGTGGATCATTTCAGAGGGGTCTGCGCACTGTCGATCGATCTCTGCGTCAGCTTCTCGTCGAGCGCTACCAGGTTCCCTATGTGAACGCAAATTAGGCTGGATTCGCTCAACATTTTCGCAGTCCGAGTCTGAATATCCAACCGCATCTCTCTGAACAGTGAGGATGCATCTGCGTAAATCGTAATGCAAGAGCATCTCAGAGCGAGAGCCAGCGAGGTATTCTCATTTCGAGCGTTGGGGGAAATGTTGAGCGACGAGAGGGATCCACTCGACACTGCTAGCGAGAATGAAAATATTGGCAGGGGCCTGCGGCGAGCCGGTCCGCATCCATGGGTGGTGCGAATCTGCGGCATCGGGGCCGTTTCTGCATCCCTGTGGGTTTTCTTTGGTTTGAGCGCCGGCTGTGTGCCTTACGGCTCGGAAGGAAACATGTGCCCTTCGTTCGCCCTCGGAGATCCATGGGTTCTACGAGGTGAAAGAGCAACCGTAGCGTTGCTTGGCATGACCTTTTTCGTGGTGGTGCTTTGCCGAGTAATCTGGCAGGGGAAACTGCCAGACAAGATCGGCCGCGATGGAGCCGAGTGGGCGACAACCGAATCGAGCAGGGGATTGGCCGCCCTAGAAGCAATTGTGAGACGTCAGGGATCGGCAATCAAACAACTCACCGAGTTTCTGAAAAAGCAGGTATAATCTTGTCTATGGCCTCTGACGAGATAAATAAAGAATTGGACGCGATTGCCGATTTGGTTTCGAGCGACAATCCTTACGTAAGGCGTCAATACGAGACTGTGGATTCCGCAATATCGCGACTCAATCAATTCTCTGCGAATGGAAGTGCCAGCGCGTAGTAATTGGATTGATTTTGGTTCTGCAACGAGCGCTACTCGATGACTAGTCACATTCTTGCGGAATGGAGCGCCGGACTGCCAAATGCGCATCGGTTCTAAGTTTTTGTCGAAGAGATTCAGGAATCTCCTTCCAACGGCTTGCGAGCGCTTGACGAACTTCGACTGCAGGGTCATTTACGAGTTCGTCGAACATTTCGATGTTGGCGGGCATCGTCTCGACACCCCAAGCTCTTACGTTTGGGTCTTCATGTGTAACGAGGCACACAGAAATCCATGAGTTTTCCTCCGACGACCGTGACAATGCGACACAGGCGAGTCCACCTAGGCGACGAACATTGTCTTTTTCGTGACGAAGAAGAGTGAGGGCTGCGGCCAAAATCTTCGAAATCAACTGACGGTCAGCGACGGTGTCAGATTCTCCATTTGAAAATGCCGTGCTAATCGTCTCAGCAGACACAAGCATTGCGTAGGCGGTCAAATCTTCACCTCCCGTATTAACTTGAAACCGACCAAGGCCGGAGGACGGGCTCATTTCAATTCGATCCAATTCTGTAAATTTTGGATTGCGAGAAACATTGTAGAGGCGTTGAGCCAAATCGATCGAGGAAGCAGCATGCGCCAACAATCTGCGTAACGCCAAAATCGATTGCACTCGTGGCCCCGCTCCACTGAGAGGATCTTCGGCTACTTGCACAAAGTGCTCAGCAATTAGTTCGACAAGGCTTTCTACGGGGCCGGCAGCGGCGAGTGCAGCCTCGTCCGGCACCTGAATTTCTGCATTCTCGCTTCCGTCTTCACCATTTCGCGCCGGTGTGGCCGCTGCCACAGCGACAGGTGATCCTTCCAATGGAAGTGACGCCACCGGTCCAGATTGCATGATGATTCCACCGGGAAGTCTTGCCTTTTCAGGGCTCAACTCCTCTGGACCGCATTCCATCAATTCTGTTGAACGCATTAACGCGAGAAGCAATTCGACAGTTGCCGATTCTTGAGTGCCGATAGTAAAAACGGTTCGTTCGACGCCCACCGGTTGGCGAAGAATTGCGGCTGCGGCCCTGCGCGCAGCAAGTTGGACCGCATCCGTTGGCTCCCCCCACCTCGCCAGCGCAGCAACGCCGTACACATTTCCATTCTCGGCGAGAGCACGGACTACTGGACGCAACGATTCCCGACCGGACTCTGGCACCTCTTGCACGAGCGCCCATATTTGATAGGGGGGATTTGGTAACTGCAGCATTTGGCCAATCGCAATCGCGACATCGTTCCTTCGATTTTCGACGCTCCAATACGTCTGCACCAAGAGATTTGCTACGTCATCGCTAATGCTTGTCAACTGCTCCAGAGCTGGACCAGCAATTTCCAAAATCTCATCCACGGCGGAGGGAGGAATCCGCACGCCGAACTTTGAAAGTGCCTCCACCGCATCGGCTTCCGGCCTGGGCGACATAATTGTGGTAGCCCACAGACCAGCGATATTGTCGAGCAGAACTCTTGCACGCCCTTCGACTTCCAAATCCGCTACGAGAGCCGCCTGGGACCCGATCACTTGTACGGCGGCGGCGCGCCGGCGGCGCAACGGAGACTTAGCCCAAGCCATCACGTCAACTTCTTCCTGCAATTCGGAAGCGAGTTTCACTGCTTTTTCGGACTTACCAGCTTTGACATAAGTCCAAATCGCTGCGGGCAAATGTCCACCAACGGCAAAGATATCGCCGAGCAATTCTTCCGCAAGCAATTCGTCTTGAAGATGTCCTGAAATTCGACTCTCGAACAAATATCGACGCGCATCGCCCAGGGCGTCGGGCAACCTACCTCGGTGCGCGTATTCGAAAGCAGATGAGGCAGGTTCAAAGGCTCCCGAAATTATGCGTCGGCGATTTGGTAGAGCGGTGGCGGCAACATCAATTGCAATATTGATGTTGCCTGTTTCCCATGCAAAAAGCCGAAGAGCGTGAAGCGCATTTCGAGAATCTCCATAATATTGATTCTCGCTTGAGCCGAGAACGGATTGGCGCCATAAATTTTCTGATCTTTCGAGGTCTCCTGACTTTGCAAAGGCATTCGCTGCGCGAGACGCAATCAAACCTCGAGCCTGGAAGAAGCGTCCCGCCAAAGCGTCCACTATCAACTCGTCATATGCAACACCCACATCTCCGCTGGTTGAAGTCGCTAACACGACCGAATCGGCCACTGCGCATTTGAGCCGAGCTCGATATATCGCATCCGTGGTTTCGCAGGAATCCGCTAGCGCTCGTAATTCGCCTGCGAGATCCTCGCTGTCCTTATCCAGTTTCGCCATGGTCGAGAAGGCCGGATCGAAGTCATATATGCCGTCCACAATCGCCTGCTCGAGCGTTAGGCAGGCGAGCACCGGAGCGTCGGCGTCGCCAGCCTCAACGACCGCGCGTAACGAGGGAATCGTGGTAGCGAGATTCGAACCGTGTTCGTACCAGTTCGCTAGTGAGACCAGAAGATTCTGTTTCGCGCTTTGAAGAATGCTTATGCCCGAAGTCGCTTTGTCCAGCCGGTGGATCTGGCTGGGAACCAGTACCTCTCCTGAAGAAACTCGTTTCAACCCAAGATCAAATGAAATTTCAGCACTGGCTTGAAAATCTCCCGCCCTTGCCAGAGCATCGGCTTGTCTTTGCTTCATTGCCGCAGCGTTGGAAGGATAATTGCCTTCCTCCAATTTGGTAGAAATTATGCCATATAGCCGAGCGGATTCTCTTGGATTCGCTTCCTGAACTTCGGTCGCTTCAAGCTCTAGGGTCGCTAGACCCAACGTTGTTATTGGTCCGTTGACAAGTCCATACGGATCTGGAAGCGAGTGAGCATTTTCCTTATTTTCGTATCCACAAAACGCCTTTGCCCAATCCTTCCCAAACGCCGCAAACACCAAAGTCGGAACGTCCCGCAACTTTGCACTTATTGCTTCCGCGCCCCACGCCCGTACATCAATATCCCCGTGGTACTCACCCTGGAGCAGGTCTAGTTCATCGACCAGCGCAGAGTCATTATCGAACCGCGCGGACGTGACCAACACAAATTGCTTGGCATCAAATTTTCGCTTCTGGAGTAAATCGTTTTTTAATCGCGGGCGCCCTGCGTACTCCACAACTGATGCTCGAAGGTCACCACGAGAGATTGATTGGTACCTCTTGACTTGATAGAGGCAAGTACTACGATCCATTCGTCGTTCAACGATATCTAGTCCAAACTGTTTTTGGCCGCGACGTCCATAAAAATGCGTATCAAGATTGTGCTGGCGCGTAATTAGTTCAGCTATCAATCTCTCAAATACTTCTGGCTCTAGTGATGAGAGAGGGAGAAGTGCAGAATACTGAATTGGGACAGGTGATCTTGTTGAGTCATAACTCGCGATCTCCGCCAGCGCAAGTGGCGCTTCGTCTTCTTTAGCGTCACCGTTTGACTCGGGATGTCGTTCGTCGCCAATCACTTCTTGCTCCATGGGAACGTCACAACCCAACTTTCAATGAATCAATCATCGCGTTGAGTTTGGATGTCACGGCGTTGGCGTTGTCTGCCTTGCTCACATCGGGATATGTAATCCGTCGAGCCATGGCAAGTAGTCCGATCAATTCGATCCGCTTCACATCGCTCGATTGATCCCCCTCATCTTTTTGGCGCGGTGGCGTATCGCTTCGCGTTTCCTTGCGACTCCATATCCAATCACTTGAGTCCGCTTCGGTGCGATCGCAGACGAGAAAGCCCTCGAATTCAAGTTCTCGGATAGCACTGTGCACGAGACCGCGTGTTAATTTTGCCCTTTTTCTAAGAAGGCGAATGTCTGCCCAGCTATATGCCGTTTTGTCATCCTGAAAGATTTCTCGCAGCCACTTAGTTTCTTCAGAATCCTTCTCCATTCGACCATTATTAGTCCGGAGTTTCCGACAGACGCCAAAGTCGTCTCCCACGCATTCGTCTTTCTCAAGACCACCGCGATAATTTGATTTCTCTTGATTGTTGGCGTCCGCGTCCAGCCGTGATAATGCAAGATCGGCGGCTTCCGCTAGATGGAATCTTATTTAACCGGTACTTTCAGAGTGAGGGACCAATAAGTTGGTGCGTTGATGGACGAGGAATCGTTTTTGACAGAAACCGGGCTAGCCGATCTGAGAGATGGGATCGAGCTTGGCCGCCTCTATTTCCCAAGGATCAGGCCCCTTCGATTCCCTCTTGCAGCGCTCACGCGTGGGAAGAAAGCCCGGAGATTCTTCCAGACATCACTTCATTCCGCAGTTCCTTCAGAAGCGGTTCTCTAACCTAAGCGAACAATTAGTGGTGATCCTGTTGACGGGAGAAATCAAAGAACATCGAACGTTCTCGACATCGCAGTCATCTCCAATTTTTACACGACGATCGACAAAGATATCGGTGAAAACGTAGGTTTTGAAATCATCCTCGCTGAACTGGACGGACTCGCCTCTCGAATCATCTCTGAACTCGTCGAATGGGATGTGTTCGCACGCGCTCGAAGTGTTTGGGCGAGGTCGATGGTCCAGTGGCATTCGTGTCGAAGTGCCTGTGCGTTCATGGGCTTGGGAGGGGTACCCCGTGATCTAAATCAGGCAGGTTCGACATACGTACCGAACCGAAGCATTTGCCGCACGCTTGACCTCCGCGGTCAAGATGCATCCTTCGATCTGATCGATCCTCACGGTAAAGCCGCGACGATATACCGAGAGTGGCCAGACGAAGATGCCGGTCGATTTAGACGATCGCAAGCTTGTTTCATTAGAGAGGATTTACTTCTGAAGTATCTATCCACCACGGACCGGACAATGCTATGGATACCTTGGGGTGAGAGGGGTATGAACTACAGATTGCACGATCGAATGCAATCGGAGTCCGTTCGCGAAATTTTTGATAAGTACGAACACGTGTACAGTTCGCTCGTAAATTGGCGTGACGTTTCGTCACGATCCGAAGTAGCCGAACTCCCCGCTTAGCCAGATACCATCGGATGATGGGTGCAGGAATCGAAACTTGGTGCCGCCACTGCGGCGATTCGGGCGCGATGACGGCATCGGAAATGTCCACTTTGACTCGAGTCTTGGACCTTTCGAGTCTGCAACAGGCCCATTTACAGGCCCACCTGCACCGCAACACCACGCGACGTTATAGACGTTTGCACGTCCAAATCCCCTTACAACAAAGGGCTTTACTGCTCCTTACATGTTTTCAAAACAAGCCGCCTAGACCTCTTAATCAACAGGTTCCGGGTTCAAGTCCCGGCCGGCGCACCAAATATCCTGATCAGTTCTGATCAGGGTGCTGGAGGCGATCTCGATGTCGTCAACTTGTCAACAATGACTGACGAAAGA